>JAEEGL011221912.1_pt1 | contig 170331 bp, 140 predicted proteins | sample 9134231 | NCBI WGS metagenome assembly JAEEGL01 (sample SAMN16246548, study PRJNA631951) | gut metagenome | biome: gut microbiome; feature: rumen; material: fiber-attached | host: Bos | place: Iran: Karaj | collected 2018-10 | reverse complement strand
GCCTGGATGAATAACATGACCATGTCGGGCAAGTTCACCTTAAATGGTGATGTAGCAACTGGTACTGTGAATGTTACGTCGGGTGGCCAAACACAAACCTACAACATGAAGATGAACAGGAGGGGTGACGGAGAAGACGAAATTACGGTGTCTTGCACGAAGATGGTCGGCACCTGGAAGGTGATGATTGACGAGGGTGACGAGTCGAATGTGCGCCAAATAGTCACGTTCGACGAGCAAGGCTACTGCAAGATAGGTGAGAAATACTACACCTACACTTGTGAGGAAAACGAAGACGGCAGCTTCGAATTTGAGGTGTTCAATGATGGAGGTGAAGGTGTTATTCAAGGTACAATGGTGCTTGTGAATGCTGGAAACGTGCTCAATGGACAGTATTTTCCTGTTTTATCTTCGGAAGCTAAGACCAGAGACGCACACGTGTCCTACGCTCTCGTGATGAAGAAGCCTGATTACACTTATCCAACAACGGACGTTCAAGGTCGTTGGGAAATGACGTATGTGGGTCAGCCTTTTGGTTACGAAGTTGATGAAAATATGGCAGCGCGATTGCCCTATCAGCAAGTGATTGTTCTCGACGAAAATGGAAAACTTTATGTGGAGGGCGACCCTCATGTGGGTAGCTACACCACCAACGCCGTTTACTCGGCATTGACATTGGAGTTCGTGGGCAAGTATCATGCTCGCGTGACAGGTCAACTCACCCTGTCTGACTGGTCCATGGAACAGAAGGGAGGACTTATCAACTATTATGATGGTGGAGGTAACCCTGGAGTTGTCGCAAGATATTCAAGAGTTGAATTTAAAGGAGAAACCCTTGAAGACAATAGCGACGCTGTGAAGGATGACCGCATCTTAGGTTCTTGGTATGTCACGATGGATGAGGGTACCATGTATTGGCAAGGCTCTACATTTACGTTTTATGCAGACGGCACATGGACTGGTGGCTGGATGAATGGTTATTTTTCCTCTGAAGTGGATGACGAAGATGCTCGTCGTATCTGTTTTAAGCTCTACAGCGACGAGCGTGAACTACGGATGGATGGCAAGCTGGTGAAGGTGAGTGGTGGCAACGTGCTCACGGGCGATTATTCATTCCCGAATGGGGAAGAAGCTAAGACCAGAGGGGATGGTGAAAAGACACCACACTACGGCATTGCGATGAAGAAACCTGACTATGAATATCCTTCTGACGGCATCAAGGGCAGATGGGAGATGACAGCATGCAGTTTGGGTGAGAAATCTCCTATAGGCAGCGTCCTGGTGTTTGAAAACGGCGGTGAACTCTACATTGAAGGAGATCCTCACGTAGGTACTTACACTAAGACGAACTCTAACATCGTGATGAACCTTGACAATGGCCCCACTATCTCCGGCACGATTACCATCGATGGTGATTACGCTCGTTTGACAAATGGAACAGCCACGATAGAAGGGCAGCAGATGTCTATTACAGCCGAACTTTGCAGGCCGGGAACGAAGTAATAATCTGACAATAAGCATACATAAGGGTGAGCGGCACAACGGGTGACCGCTCACCTTTTTTGTTTCTGCCCCACAGCCGCCCGGGTGGTTACGTCGTAACCTCTTTTGTAACACACCCAGTGTTACACGTGTAACACCGCCACTGTTACAAGCGTAACACTGGGTGTGTTACAAAAAGGGGTGTGTTTGCGAGGGAAATGACCCTGCGGGTGATTGGAAGGATTGGATTGATTGAAGGGGGTTCTGTGGATAAAACGGGGAAAAAGATGTTATAAAGTGTTAATGTATAGGGAAATAGAAAAGAAAGACGTACCTTTGTGGCCAAATTCTAATTGATAAAGCAACCTGAAGTGAAAATGAAGCAGAAGTTACGAATATGCTTGTCGTTGCTGATGGGCGGTATGGCTTTGTGCATGCAGGCACAGCAAACGGCAGTGAAGGCGGTGGCAGATGGCCACTACTTTGGAGCAAGACAACAGTTTGAGCGTTTCTTGGATGAGACGGCAGGGAGTGCGAAGGGTAGCGAGGATGCCGAAGCGCTGATGCTGGTGTGCGACTATGTGTTGGGCAATCCTGGCACAGCAGACCGAATAGGCGAATGGACAACGTCTCATCCGTTGTCGCAGTATGGTGATGTCTTGCGTGTGTTCAGACGTAATTTGTTAATCAAGGAATACCGTTTCGATGAAGCGTTGAGTTTATTCTTTGAGGATGAGGAGAAAGGATTCTCCATCGAGACTCCGCTGGCTTACCCCTTGACAGGTTTGAGCGAAGAGGCTTGCAGTTACAATAATGTGCTGTATCGTCTGGCTGGCGAGAAATTGTATGACGAGGGGCAGTATCAGCGTGCTTTGCCTTATCTGGAAGTAGGTGAGAAGACACGCACATCGTGGTATAAATTGGGTATGTGCTACTATAATGGCGGTGCATTTGAGAAGGCACAGAAGGCATTGGCTGAGGCAGCTGGTAGCAATGAGGACGAGATGGCACAAAACGCATGGCTCCATGCTGGTATTGCGGCATTGCAGTTGAAAAAGACTTCCGATGCACAACAGGCCTTTCTCAATGCGTCAAGGATGTCAGCCCTTCCGGCCCTTCGCGAACAGGCACTTTACAACTATTCGCTGACGCTGCACGAGCAACAGTCGCCCAATACAGTGGTGGTGATGGAGCAGTTCCTGCAGGAGTTCCCCTCGTCGCAGTATGCCACAGCGGTGTCGCAGTGTCTGACGGAGGTGTATATGACGAAGAAGGACTATGCGAAGGCACTCAGTGCCATTAGTAAGGTGCAGACTCCGAATGCCGATACGCAGACGGACAAACAGAAGGTGTTGTATAACTTGGCTTTCCAAGAGTTGAACCGGAACAAGGTGCAAGAGGCGCTTACGTATGCCACTCAAGCGGTGGCACTGGGCAAACAAGATGCTGAGGCATATGCAGAAGCATACTACGTGAAAGGCGATTGCAACTATCGTCTGGGCAATTATGCACAGGCGGCAAACGACTTGACCACTGCCATCAACTTGGGTAAGCAGACTTCTGGAGGTGCGCTGAAGAATCAGGATTATGCACAGTATAGTTTGGGTTATGCGCTCTTCAAGCAACAGAAATATAATGCGGCTATTGAGCAGTTCCAAAAGATTGCGGAGGCAACGGGAGAGAGTGGTGCGATGAGGGCCGATGCCTATAATCGTATCGGTGACTGCTACCTGAACATGCGCAACTATGACGAAGCGAATGCCAATTATGGATTGGCAAAAACAACCGACCACTCGCTGGGAGACTATTCGATGATGCAGATGGCTTATATTGAGGGGTTGCGTGGCAACTATGCCAAGAAGGTACAACTCATTGAACAGATGAGGACGGAGTATCCGTCGTCGGCACAGGGTGCCAAGGCGATGTTTGAGCAGGGTCGTGCTTATGTGCTTTCGGGCAAAGAGGACGAGGCTGCCGCGATATTCGGGTCATTGGCTATGAGGTATCCGCAAAGCGAGTATGCGAAGAAGGCGGGTGAGGAACTGGCGAACATGGCTGCCAACATCGCCATGCGGGACTCCATTGCTGCGGCACAGGACTCGATTGCGACTGAAGCCGCCAAGGCTCCTGTCTTGGCAGCACAGCAGCTGTTCAATGCTGGGCAGTATCAACAGGCAGAGCAACAGTTGAACAAGGCGATTGATGAGGGTATCGGTAAGCCTTATTGGTTGGCAAGGGCATTTATCTTGCTGAGCGACATCTACAAGGCCGAGAACCGAACTGTGGAGGCGAAGCAAACATTGGAATCGCTGAAGGCGAACTATAAGGAAGATGATGACATAAGAACCATGATAGAGGAGAGGTTGGGAAATTGAAAATTGATAATTGATAATTGAAGATGAAGAAGATAATATCACTTTTTATTTTTAGTTGTTCGGTGTTCTCTGTTTGGGCACAATTGAACAACACCGTCGAGGTGACCAACGAGGTGAAACCTGTGGCGACGGATGTGAAGAAAGTGGACGTGAAGACAAAACCTGCGGAGACAAAGGTGAAACACTACACGATGCAGTATGCTGTGGGAGGACAGACGCTGAACAACTATGCCCCCGAGTCGTTGGGCAACTACGAGAGTGAGGCGGTATGGAAAGGAAAGAAGAACGGGTATCTGCATCTGGCAGGCGGTGTACAGGGTATGCTGGATGGTCAGGCGGCTTATCAGTTGGGTCTGACAGACAACGATGTGCTGGGGATTGACTTGTCGCTGAAGGGCTTTAACGGTCATGTGAAGGACAACTCTTTTTATGATGTGAGAGGATGGAAGAGCCGTGACTACAGAAACCGTGCGGCACTGAAGTACAGCCATCATTATGCCACGGGAGTGGATCTCTTTATAAAAGGGTCGTTCGAAAACCGACTTTTCAACTATATGGGTGCCATGAGTACGACAGACAAGCAGCATGATGTGCTGAGCAGTTTCGTGGCAGGGTTTACACCTCTCAAGAGCAGAAACTTCAGCGTCGATGCAACGGCTGGGGTGGACTTCTTCAGTCAGAATTACCGTACGAACTTGGAAAAGAAACTGGGCGAGACGCTTATCCATGCGGATGCCAATGGGGCTTATCAGTTCACGGATGAGCATAGCGTAGGTTTGGGTATTGGCTTTTTCCATTCGGCCTATGGGAATGACGAACTGAAGGGCATTACACGTGTCCGTTTCACGCCTCATTATCTCTATGAGAAGGATCAGATGGACGTGCGTCTAGGTATGTTTGTCAGTACGAAGGGAAATGTGGCACCCGATGCGTCTTTCACCTATCATCTCACCCCTAAGAGTGATGTTTATGTGGAAGCACGTGGTTATGAGGAAAACAATGATTTCCGGCGCATGGCGGAATTCCACCCTTGCTTTATTATTCCTGGCTTTATCAGTCCTGACAAGAGTGGTGTCATCAAAATGGGAGCGGAGTTCCACCAACTGGATGCCTGTGTGGGATACCGCTTCAAGGGAATGAAAGGCTTGGATGGAGATATCCATATGGGTTATGATTTCTCGAAAGACTCGTATGATGTTGATGGCATGTTCAACGCATTGGGAGGACGTTATCTCGCATGGATGGGGGCAGGGAAGAACCGCCGCTTCTATATAGATGCTGACTTCACCTATGCTTATGCTGATATTGTGAAGGTGGAGGCACGGAACCAACTGAACCTGGAGAGCGGAAAGAATCCTGGTGATGAAAAGTGGGTGTCAGGTTCATACACCTCACCGCGGTTCGAGATGGACTGGAAGGCTGATGTGAAGATTATCAAGGACTTCTACTTCGGGCTGGATTGGCGGTATGCCACCTTCCATATGGGTAATCTCGGTCTGGAGGAAGGTATGCAGTATAAACGTCCGGACATTCTCAATTTGGGAGCAAGTCTTCGTTATACTTTACCCATCAAACAGTCTCTGACAGTCTTTTTGAAGGGAGATAATCTCTTGAACCGAAATTACGACCGTTACCTCGGCTATCGTAATGTGGGAGCCACGTTTATGGGTGGTTTTGCCCTCAGTTTTTGAAAAAAGAGGACAAAAATTTGGAAGATATTAGAAAAAAGAACTAACTTTGCACTCGAAAAAGATTGGAAGGGTTCCGACTCTCGGGGAGAGTTTCGGGATTCTTTTTCTTTTCGTCCTTCAAAACATACTAACAAAGTAATAACCAAAACAAGGAAATACAATGGCTTATATGTCACAAGAGGGCTACGACAAACTTCGTGCCCAAATTAAGCAACTGGAGGAAGTGGATAGACCTGAGGTTATCCGACAGATTGCTGAGGCTCGCGAAAAAGGCGACCTTTCTGAGAATGCTGAATATGATGCGGCAAAAGAAGCACAGGGCAAACTCGAGACAAAGATTGCTGAATTGAAGGCTATTCTTGCCGATACGAAGATTTTGGACCCTTCAAAACTCAAGAACAAGGATGAGGTACAGATTCTTTCGAAGGTGGAACTGAAGAACGTGGATAATGGCATGAAGTTGACTTACACCATCGTGAGTGAAGGAGAGGCAAACCTTCGTGAGAATAAAATCTCCATCAAGACACCTATCGCACAGGGACTGCTGGGAAAGAAAGTGGGCGATGTGGCTGAAGTGACTGTGCCACGTGGCGTGATGAAGTTTGAAATCATGAACATTAGTTTCGGATAATCATGGGTGTTTTTGCTAAAATTGCAGCAGGGGAGATTCCGTCTTACAAGTGTGCCGAGAACGATGAGTTTTATGCTTTTCTCGACATCAACCCTCTTGTGAAGGGACACACCTTGGTCATTCCACGTCGTGAGGTGGATTACATCTTCGACATGGAGGATGATGAACTGGCTCGCTTCGAAGTGTTTGCCAAGAAGGTGGCTGTAGCCATTAAGGCGGCTTTCCCATGCGTGAAAGTGGGACAGGCTGTGTTGGGACTTGAAGTGCCACATGCTCACATTCACCTCATCCCCATGCAGAGCGAGAAGGACATGAACTTTGCCAATCCAAAGTTAAGCCTTTCTGCTGAAGAAATGCAGGCTATTGCTGACAAGATATTTCAGGAGTTTTCCAAGCAATAACGGTTTGTTGTAGTGAACCCCTAAGCATGACCTACCAAGATTCAGACTTTGGTACGGTGACGGTGACCGTCAACCCCCGAGCGCGCAGCATCATCATGCGCCCAGAGGTTGGCGGTCTTCGTGTAACAGCCTTCAGAGGCGCATCGCTGTCATTCGTCAAGAACACCATTGAACGATTTCGTCTCTCTCTGCTGAAGAAACAAAAGGCATTGAGGGAACGGCCGCAGTTGACCTCAGAGGAGATAGAACAGATGCGCCATGCGGCTAAGGAGTTTCTTCCTCGACGAGTGGCAGAACTGGCATATATGCATGGCTTTCGCTACACAGGCCTGACTATTAGAAACTCAAAAACACGGTGGGGGTCCTGTTCCATCCGCAACACCATCAGTCTTTCACTCTATCTGATGCAGGTGCCAGAACATTTGCAGGACTATGTCATCCTCCACGAACTTTGCCACACCGTCCATCATGACCACTCCCCGCGCTTTTGGGCTTTGATGGATACTGTGACAGACGGAAAGGCACATGCGTTGAGGGCAGAACTGCACAAATATCATACGGCTTGAATCCTTCAGAGGGAGATAAGCAGTAAATTGTAAATCGTTAAATAGAACATTAAGAAGATGTTAACACAACAAGAATGTGATTTTCTCCATTCCCGTATGCAAGGCACCATTATTGAGGCCTTAGGCATCCGATTCCTTCCCACAGAGGACGACTATGCTGTGGCAGAAATGCCCATCAGCCCTTCCACACGCCAGTATCTCGGCATTTTACATGGGGGTGCTTCGCTCACGCTTGCCGAAACGATTGCGGGGGTGGGTTCTCTACATCTGACTCATTATGATGAGTCGCTTGCTGTGTGCGGTACCGAAGTCAACGCCAGCCACGTTGCCATGTCTGCCACCGAAGGAAAGGTGTACGGAAAGGCGCACCTTATTCATGCTGGAAAGGGTACCCATGTCTGGAATGTCGATATTGTGGGAGAAGACGGCACCATCATTTCTGCGGAGCGGGTGACGAACCGTATCATCAAGCGGAAGTGAGAAACAAAAAAAAGGGGCATCTCGACGAGATGCTCCTTTTTTCGTGCCGAAGCACGAAGTTGGTTTTAAAGAGAATTGAACCTTGTTGTCCAATCTTTCTTTTGCCTCCAGAGCGTATGCCCTTTTGGCGGAAGGTCACGGACTTCACAGCCCCTCCCTCAATAGGTTTTGGTTTAGTTAAGCATTAATTGTTTATATTACATGTAAAAGCAAAAGTTCTTTGTTTTTGATGATGAACGATTGACCACCCAAAGGTCATTGTACTTCGTCCTTCGTCGTGATGCTGAGGATGGAGTCGTTTGTTGCCTTCATCTCGGCTTGGCTCACATCCTTCACGCGGATGGCTTGTTGCACGTCGCTTGACTTGATGTAGGGGTCAACCGCCATCACGTTGCCATTTTCCTCAGCCTCTTGTTCTCCTATGGCATGTTCGGCTGCACGTCCGATGGTGAGAGCCATTGCCACTACTGCCGCTGCCTTGAAGAATGGTGAGAAGTGATGGATGAACCCCCTTTCTGCCTTGTGGGTGCGAGGAGATTCCTTCTGGGTGTTGATGGCAAGTTGTACTGCCTTTTTCTTCATGGATGTGGTCTCCTCCTCCATCTTGGCAAGGATGCGTTTATCGAAGTCCTCGCCCAATGTTTCTTCCTTGGCTGCTGCCTCATATTGGAAGAGGTCAGCATATTGAGCCAGATGGCCAGGTACATCTTCTTGGGAGAAGAATGAACGCAGAATCTGCTCCTCCTGCAACGTGGTGGTGCAGGCGAAGTAGCTTTCCAGCAGTTGTTCTATGTACTTGTAATCCATCATTGTGGGTGAGTTTTTTTAGATCCGAGGGAGGCGGTTTTTATATCCTCAAACGTTGAGTTTGGAGGATATTTTTCCGCCACCCTCTGTCTATACGACGGATGAGATAAGGAAAAGTTACAGAAAAAATGATTTTTTTTGCAAAATTTTTTCCTTTATCTCGTTCCTGGCTCGGAAGAGTGTTACTTTTACGTCTGATTCTGAAATGCTTAACGCGGTTGCAATCTCTTTATAAGTTTTTCCTTCTATGTCTCTTAGTTGTAGGATGGTGCGCTGTTTTTCGGGCAGAGCGTTGATGATGCTGTCGATGAAACCACGAGTTTCCTTTTTCACGAGTTGGCTGTCGGAACTTCCTTGCCCTTCATCGGGGCGGTCATGTGTTTCATCGTCGAACGAGATGGTCAGGTTCTCCCTTTTTTCCTTGCGGTCGATGGCGAGGTTTCTGGCAGCGGTGAGGGCAAAAGACTCCAGATTCTCCACCTTTTCCAGTTCGTCGCGTCGTTCCCACAGTTTCAGGAGAGTGTCCTGCACGATGTCCTCCGCTTCCTCCCTGTTCAGGACGATGCGTAACGCGGTGCGGAAGATAATGTTCTTCAGCGGAAGTATGTCGTGCTGGAAATCCATCTCTCAATTATCAATTATCAACTAATCACCGTGCCTTTAGTGCCGTCGATGGCATCCGCCTTTGTGATGATCACTTGTTTTACACCTGCTTTGACGGCTTCGAGGGCGTTTTCGATCTTGGGTATCATGCCTCCGCTCACGGTGCCGTCAGCCTTCAACTGCTCGAAACTCTCGGCGTTGATGTGGGGAATGACCGATGCCTCGTCTTCTGGGTCGGTCAGCACGCCGGCGTGTTCGAAACTGTAGATGAGGGTCACGTCGAAGTAGGGAGCCAAAGCCTTGGCTGTTTCGCCTGCGATGGTGTCGGCGTTGGTGTTGAGCAGGTTTCCCTGCTTATCATGTGTGAGCGGTGCCATTACGGGTACGACGCCCTCGCTGATGAGTGTGGCCAGCATCTGTCCGTTGCAAGCATCCACATCACCCACGAAGCCGAAGTCCACCATTTGCTCTGTGCCGTCTTCCATCTTGACCTTTTTCAAGGGGCGTTTGTGCGACTGCATCACGTTCATGTCGGCACCTGTCAGCCCCAGCGCATTGATGCCGCATGCTTGCAGACGTGCCACGATGTTCTTGTTGACCAAGCCACCATACACCATCGTCACCACACGCAGCATTTCCGCATCTGTCACACGTCGGCCGCCAATCATGGTGCTTTCGATGCCCAGTTGTGCTGCCACTTTTGTGGCTGAACGTCCACCGCCATGCACCAGCACTTTCGCGCCGTCGATGGCGGAGAAGTCTTTCAAGAGTTGTTGCAGGGTGCTTTCGTCTTCCACGATTTTGCCCCCCACTTTCACTACTGTCAATTTATCCATTGTCGTTTATTTTTTACCATATGTCAGCTCTCAACACCCTTCTGGTGTCTCGAAAAACAATAATTTAATCCAATAATAATTGGGGGAACCAATTATTGGTAATTATTGTCTGTCCCAGCCTCAGCAAGAGGCGCAGGAGCCTATACATTTCACATTTCGAAATCGAGGCAACTTCTTTGTACGGTGTAGGGACGCACCTTCGTGTCGGCCACCGCCACATGGTCGGGGTGTTGTGCATAGCCTTTTAGGGCGGCCTCTGATTCGAGGGTGCTGTCGAGCATCACATCGGCATTGGAGGATGCGAGGCGACCATCTATGTTTACAGTCACGTCGATGAGGCCAGGCACCTTGCCTACCAGTCCTTCGAGGCCTTCTTTGATGCCGCGTTTCACTTGTTGCTTCTCTTCTTCTGAGAGTTCTGGATTGAGTGTCCAGAGAATGATGTGTTTTACCATAATATTATCTGTTTTGATGTTTTAATGCTCATTTCGAAGCCACCACTTCAATCTCCACCAATGCATTCTTTGGCAGCGTCTTCACGGCTACTGCTGAACGGGCAGGGAAAGGTTCTGTGAAGAACTCGGCATACACGCTGTTCATCTCGGCGAAGTCGCCCATGTCGGCCATGAATACAGTTGTCTTCACCACGTTGGACATCGACACTCCTGCTTCTTCAAGGATAGCTTTCACGTTGGTCAGCGACTGACGTGTCTGCTCCTTGATGCCTCCTTCGGGGAAGGCTCCTGTTTCAGGCACAAGTCCCAACTGTCCTGATGTGTAAACTAAGTTTCCTACTTGAATGGCTTGGCTGTAAGGGCCTATCGCCCCTGGTGCCTTCTTTGTACTGATTGCTTCCATTTTCTTATCGTTTGTGATGTGTTTAAGTCTTCCGTTGCTGTTGGGGAGGTTTCTGAAGGTCTTTGTTTCCTCAACGGTCGGTACTGAACGACATGATGACAATTTCACCTCCGCTGTTGACGAGAAGTTTCAAGCCGTCGTTTTGTACGTTGACGAATCCGATGTCCTGACCGTTTTCCCTTACGGCATAGTTGCATCCTCCGCAGGAGACGATGGTGACCTCGCGGGTGGAGTTGTCATTTTCATCTATGATTTCAGCTTTTCCCGTTTGGCTTCCATATTTCATGAATTGGGTTTTGAAGCGGATGCCGACACCCATTTTCTCATTTTTATACATACCGTCAATCATGGGTGTCCAGTTCTCATCGTGGAAAGGCAACCCTTGTTCCTTGGCCACTTCGGTCACCAGCTTGCCCTTGTAGGTGAGTTCTCTGGGTTCAGGAGTGAAATACTGGCCGAGAAGCTTGTTCAACTTTTTGTCGTGCATGATGTAAGACCATCCTGCAAAACACAGGATTCCTATGATGAACAAGACGATGAGGGCAGCAATGCCGCAACCAAGACAAGTCTTGGGGAGTGGTTTTCCCGGCTTGAATGGCGCAGCAGGTGCTGGGGGAGGTGCAGCGACAGGTGGGGTAGCTGAAACTGGAATGGGATTCACAGGAGATGGCGCTGGAACGGACTCCACAGAAGGAGGCGGTGGGGGTGTTTCAGCAGGTGGTGGAGGCACCATTCTGACAGGTGCTCCACAGTTGTGGCAGAATTTTATGTTGTCGGCCAATGGTTTGCCGCAATTGTTGCAAAAAGGCATAGTGTTCTTGATTAGTGTGGGTGGTAATGAGGTTATTTTTCACGTTACATGCGTCGGAGAAATGGTGTTGTGGGTACAAGTCTGCCGTCTTTCATCGTCATGCCTGGGCGATCCTTTTGTGTAATGACGACTCCTCCCTCCGCTTCGCGTTTTACAGTCTTCTTTTCTTTTTTGTCTCCTTCTTTCTTTTCCTTGGCATCAACTTCCATCTGTCGGCTGCCAATGAATTCTATGGTTCCCCATTCATAGGTTTCATCAGGATGGTGTGAGCTTGCTGCTAAGGTGATGTTAAATTCATATGCATCCCCTCTGATGTTCACCTTTTTCCCGGATTTCTTGGCTGCATCAATGGCGTTTTGAGGAACATCAGGAACTTCATCGGCTGCAACTGATACCTTTTGGCGACTGATGACGATGTCCCCATACTGCCCTTTTGCATATACGATATTATGATCGATGGAAGGGTAGTTTGTTCTTACATAAACCTGCATTGTTCCTCCACCCCCTTTGTACGTCAGTTTCTTGGGGCTGAAGACAATGTAGTACGATTCGTCTTTGTCACGATCATCCTCTTTTACCTCGAAGCGATTTCCATAACCACCCCAATCCTGACCACAAGCCAGAAATGTCAGCATAACGTTGATGAGCACGAAAAAGGCGGCCATTCCTTTCCAAATAGCTGTTCCTTTGGGCATCAAGTGTTCTTTTTTTATCATAGTTTCCTAATTTTTGCCCCAAAGATAGGCATTTTTCACGAACGGGAGACAAAAGAAAGTGATTTTTTCTTCTCTATTTTTGGACGAAATCAAATAAAACCCTAAATTTGCAAAATAAAACCTTTTAATTGATAGTATAGTTATGAGAAAGAATGCTTTGATTTTGTTATTGGGTCTGTGCTTCTGTTGTGTGTTTGTTAACGCACAGGAGACGGCAGAAAGTAGTTTTAAAGAGCGAGCAGATGGTGAGTATAAAAAAGGCAACTTCATCAATGCTCGTGCCTTGTATATCCGTGCCTTTGAGGACTTTTTCAACAAGGGGAATGTTCAGGAAGGTGTGGATTGTGGTTTGAAAGCCGTGGGACTCTATTACATCAAGGACACCATGTACAAGGAAGGCTTTGACCTTTTGCACCGCATCGACCAGAGGATTGATGCCAAGGAAAAGGGAGCCGCCAGAGCCGCTTTGCATTATCGTACCTACAAGGAACGTTATCAGATGTACATGAAGATAAGGAAAAGCGAATTTGCTATGGAGCAACTCGGCAAGATGGAGCAATATGCCAAATCCTCCAACAACGACAGCCTGCAAAATGACTTGCTCTATAACAAAACCATTTACTATTACACGTATGGGCAGAACGATAAAGGTAATGCCACTTTCAAGGAAATGGCAGACAAACTGACTGCTTCCAAGGAGTATGACAAGGTGGATAAGGCTTATCAGACACTCATTGCCAATGGCCGCAAGAGCAACAACATTATACTGGTGAATCAGGGCTACAAGAGTTACATCGCCTGGAAGGATTCTGTGGCCGACCTGAAGGTGGCCGATGAACGCAATGCCTTGAAACAGCAGATTGCCACTCATGAGGAAACCATCGCTGAAAAGGACAGTTCGCTGATAGCACGCCAGGCAGCTATCATCGGACTCAGCATCTTGTCCGTTATCTTGGCTGTTGCCTTGGTGCTGGGTGCGTTGGTGCTGATGCGTTTTATCGCCCTTACTCGCAAACAGAAGAAGAACATCCGGATGCTGACCGAGAACAATGCGCTGAAAGCAAAGTTCATCAGCAACATCTCTGCCCAGTTAGCTCCCACGCTGCAGAAACTCGACAAAGACATCCCAGAAGTGAAGGCCTTGCAGGATTTCTCTGCCCACATCCAGACATTGTCAGAACTGGAGAGTGGAGAAGAGCCTGTGGAACTGGAAGAAACCCAATTGGCATCGTTCTGTGAAGGCCTGATGGATCAGGTGCGCAACAAGGTGAAGAGTGGTGTTGTTCTGAAGGTGGAGGCTCCTAAGATGACTGCCAAAATCAATAAGGAATACGTTTCACATATCTTGCTGCACTTGCTGAATAATGCAGCTGAATACACTCCAGTGGGTGGACATATCACATTGGAATACAAGAAACGCGGAGCACACAAGCACCAGTTCCTCGTGTCAGATTCTGGTTGCGGCATCCCCGAAGAGAAGCAAGAAGACGTGTTCAAACCATTCCTCGAAATCCGCGACCTCACCCAAGGAGACGGTCTTGGCTTGCCTATCTGCAGACAGATGGCACTAAAGATGAACGGCGACCTCGACATCGACCCTGTTTTCAAAAAGGGCGTCCGCTTTGTGCTGCATCTGGAGGATTGAGATGAAAAGTAAAAAAGGGGAAGAGCAAATCAACTTGTTCTTCCCCTTTTTGTTTTACTTCAAATGGTCTTCAAAATATCGTGTGATGACGTTGTGGAGATGCACTCGGTCGGTACCCATCATATTGTGCCCATCACCAGGATAGGTGAAGAGGTCGGGATAGGTGTTGGCATCGATGCAGGCACGCATGAAGGAGAGGGTGTGTTGGGGCACACAAACGGGGTCGTTGCCTCCATAAATGACCATCAGACGGCCTTTGAGGTTCTTGGCTCTATGCAGGAGTGAAGTGCTCTCGTAGCCTTCAGGGTTCGTCTGTGGAGTGTCCATGTAGCGTTCACCGTACATGACCTCGTAGAAGCGCCAGTCGATAACAGGGCCTCCTGCCACACCCACCTTGAAGACATCGGGATAAGTGGTCATCAAACTGGTGGTCATGAAACCTCCAAAACTCCATCCATGCACGCCAAGGCGGTCACTATCCACGTATGGGAGGCTCTTGAGGTACTCCACGCCCTTCAGTTGGTCTTTCATCTCTTCCACACCAAGTTGGCGGAAGGTGGCTTGTTCGAAGGCGAGGCCGCGATGCTCGCTACCACGATTGTCGAGGCAGAACATCACATAGCCTTGCTGAGCCATCCAGATGTCCCAACCCCGTGCGCCCCAATTGCGGGTGGCATCGATGTTGTGGGCATGAGGTCCTCCATACACATACACCACAGCAGGATATTTCTTTGCGGGGTCGAAGTCGGTGGGGAGGATGAGGCGATAGTAGAGGTCAGTCACGCCATCGGCTGCCTTGAGAGTGCCGACTTTGATTTCTGGCACCTTGTATTCTTTCCAAGGGTCAGGGGCAGAAAGGATGTTGGTGGCTGTGCCTTTGTCGGTCGAAACGAGGTCGATGTGGCGGGCAATGAGAGGTGATGAATAGTTGTCGATGAAGAACGTGCCCGACTCGGAGAGGGTGGCGTGGTGCCAGCCCGTGCTGTTGCCCAGCAGGGTGCGCTTGCCTTTCAGGTTGACGCTGAAGACGTTCTGCTGGAGTGGGTCTTGCTCGTTGGAAGTGTAGATGATGGTCTTGGCTTGGGTGTTGAAACCTAAGACGCTGATGACCTCAAACTTGCCTGTGGTGAGTTGCTTGAGGCATTTCCCTTCTTTATTATATAAATAGATGTGGTTATAGCCGTCGCGACGAGTCTGATAGATGAACTTGGAATTATCCCATGGCAGGAACTGGATGGGGTGGAGTGGCTCGAAGTATTTGGGGTTATCTTCGGTGAAGAGGGTGCGGAGTTTTTCGCCTGTGAAGGCATCGTACTCGTCGAGGGAACCGTGGTTTTGGTCACGGTTCAGTTCGATGAGGTAGAGTTTGCTGCCGTCGGGCGACCAAGCAAGGTTGGTGAAGTAGCGGTCGGTCGGGTCTCCTGTGTTCAGATAGACGGTCTTGTCGGTTTGTGGATTGAAGATGCCGACATAGACCTTGTGGGAAGTTTCACCTGCCATGGGATAGGGGTCGGGTGCTATTTGGGCACAACGAGACTTGCCATCAGGGATGTCGAAAGGCGACGTAATGTTCACTTGTGGATATTGGCTCACCATGCTTTGGTCCATTTTGTAGAATGCGAGGAGGTTGCCATCGGGACTCCAGAAGGTGCCTTTCTCGATGCCGAACTCGTTGCGGTGGACACTCTCGCCATAGACGAGGTTGAGGCTACCATCTGTGCTGACAGGGTGGATGGTGCCATCGGCTGTGGCGACGTAGAGGTTGTGGTCGATGGTGTAGGCAATGGCTCTCGATTCCTTGTTCCAATCGGTGTTCTCAACTTCGGGAGCAAGGTCGAGTTTCCAGAGGACTTGTTTCTCCACCCAGTCGAGGAGCGTCTTCTCTCTGCCACGGTCGATGAGGATGTAGGTCTTGTAGGGGTAGGGGAAGGCGGCATTGTAGAGGTGGTCGATGGTCTTCCTGCCGTTGGCGGCAAGTATGTCGTTGATGTTCTGCAAGGTCAGCGTGTTAAGTGCGTCGCTTATTACTTGCTGGTCAATGTTTTTGCAGCGTTCGATGCCCAACTCCATGCAAACGTCACCCCACCACGTGAGGTGTTTGGTTTGGGGGTAGGAATGGGCGTAGTAGGTAGAACCGCCGGGGATGAGGTCATCGAGGGTGAAAGGTTTCTTCTGTGCCATAAGGTGGAGGAAAAGTAAGGCGAAAATGCTGGTGAGAATGGTCTTTTTCATTTCATGATTTCTTTTAGAGGTATGAGTACAAAGTCGCGCTCGTACATATGAGGGTGAGGAATGGTCAACTTGGGGGTGTTGAGGTGCAGGTCATCGTAGAGCAGGATGTCTATGTCGATGATGCGATCATGGTACTTTCCGTTCACAGATTTCTGGGTACGTCCCATGTCTCTTTCTATCTGTTGTGTCTCTTTCAGCAAGGCGAGAGGAGCCAGTTCCGTCTCGACCCGCACGGCAGCGTTGAGGAACGTGTTTTCGCTCTCAAATCCCCATGGCTCAGTGGAATGAAAGGCGGATTGTGCCCTGATGGAGCCAATCCGCCTTCCTATTTCTGTGATGGCGGACAGAAGATTCTGTTCTTTGTCGCCAAGGTTGGTGCCAAGCGAAAGATAAACGGTGTGCATGAGAAGAATTGAAGAATTGAAGAATTGAAGTTTGGCTAACGCGATGCACGCATTCTGAATAGCTACTTCAATTTTTCAATTCTTTAATTTTAGTCAATGATGAGCATGGCATCACCGAAGGTGCCAAACATGTAATCACCCTTGATGGCTTCTTTGTATGCCTCCATGATGAGGTCGTAACCACCGAAAGCTGTGACGAGCATGAGCATGGTGGAGAGAGGTGGTTGGAAGTTCACCACAAAGGCATCGGCCACCGTGAAGTCGTAAGGAGGGAAGATGAACTTGTTGGTCCATCCTTCAAACTCTTTGATGAAGCCGCCAGGTCCTACGGCTGTTTCGAGGGCACGAAGTGTGGTGGTTCCTACGGCACAGACCTTGTGACCATTCTCTTTCGACTTGTTGACAATGTCACAAGCCTCTTTGCCGATGAACATCTGCTCGGAGTCAGTCTTATGCTTCGTCAAATCTTCCACGTCAATGCTGCGGAAGTTGCCAAGACCGGCATGCAGGGTGATGAAAGCCTGTTCAATGCCTTTGATTTCCATTCGCTTCATCAGTTCGCGAGAGAAGTGGAGTCCTGTGATGGGCACTGTGACAGCACCTTCATGACGGGCGAAAATGTTCTGGAAACGTTCATGGTCTTCATCTTCTGCGGGGCGACGTGTACGGATGTCATCGGGGATAGGTGCCTCGCCAAGATTGTAGAGGATTTCTTTGAATACATCGTGTGGCCCATCGTAAAGGAAACGGAGGGTGCGTCCGCGCGAAGTTGTGTTGTCAATTACCTCAGCCACCAGCGACTCGTCGGGGCCGAAGTAGAGTTTATTACCGATACGAATCTTTCGAGCAGGATCGACAAGTACATCCCATAAGCGCAGTTCTTCGTTGAGTTCGCGAAGCAGGAAAACCTCGATACGTGCACCCGTCTTTTCCTTGTTGCCATAGAGGCGGGCAGGGAACACCTTTGTGTCGTTGAAAACAAAAGAGTCTCCTTCCTCAAAATAGTCGGTAATCTCTTTGAAAAGGCGATGCTCAATTTCACCAGTCTTCCTGTGTACAACCATGAGTTTGCATTCGTCGCGGTTGTAGAACTTGGTTTCGGGATTGTAAGTACGAGGATAGAGGGCTATCTTCTCGTCTGGGAGTTTGAACTTGAATTGTGAAAGTTTCATGTGGATATTGTAATTTGACAATTTACGTTTACAATTGATGGGGATGTTTGAAGGTTGTCATGCATCTTCTGTCGAGGTGGTCTCCAACGTTTGACCGTCAAGCCATGTGGAAAAGTTCTCTATGTCCATGCAGTCTTGCAGGGTGTATTTCCCGATGCGTGTACGGACCAAGCCTGTTAGGTAACCACCCGATCCAAGTGCCTGTCCGATGTCTCTCGCCAAGGCGCGTATATAGGTGCCTTTGCTGCATACAACACGGATGGTGAGCGAAAGGTGCTTCCCCTGCAGGTTGTCGCTTTGGTATTTGATGCGCTCTCGTGCATCAGCAACCTCTTCCGTGTTGTTGTTTTCCACTTCACCGAAGTGGAGTATTTCCAGTTCGTCAATGACCAGAATCTTGGGTTTCAGTTCCACCTCTTCCCCTTTCCGTGCATACTTGAAGGCGCGTTTGCCGTCTATCTTCACCGCCGAGAAAGTGGGTGGCACTTGTTCGATGCGTCCCACAAATGTCTGGAGTTTCTCTTCTATTAGTTCCCTCGTGATGTGTTCGGTGGGGTAGGTGGCATCCTCTGCTGTTTCCATGTCGAAAGAGGGAGTGGTGGCACCCAATTTGATGGTGGCAACATACTCTTTCGTATGTGCTTGCAGTTCGTCGATGAGTTTTGTGCTCTTTCCTGTACAGATGATGAGCACCCCTGTGGCCAGAGGGTCGAGGGTGCCGGCATGCCCCACCTTCAGTTTTTTCACACCCATCCGATGAGAGAGTTCACCTCTCACTTTCGCCACCACGTTGAAGGAGGTCCAGCGGTAGGGCTTGTTGAAGATGAGTATTTCGCCTGCTTGGGGATTCATTACGAAAAGAGTTTCTCCACGTTCTTCATAATGATCGGTAGGAAGAGTGCCAAGATGCCAATGATTGCGCAATAGATAGAGAAGTAGATGAGTTTGCACTGCTTCACAAAGGAAATCATCCATTTGCAGGCAAAACATCCGCTGATGAAGGCTGCAATGAATCCGACCACCAATGCGATGGTTGGGATTGGGGTTACCTCACCGTGTTCGGCAATGTATTCAGCGCTGGGTGCCACGAAGTGCTTGAAATCAAGCAAAGCCTCTCCTAAGATGGGCGGAATGACCATCAGGAAGGAGAATTGTGCGAGGTTCTTACGGCTGTTGCCCAGCAGCAGACCTGTTGCAATGGTAGAACCGCTACGTGAGAGTCCTGGCAGTACAGCACATGCCTGCGCTATGCCGATGATGAATGAATGCAAGGGAGAGATGCGCTCATGTTCCAGCGGTTTATAGAAATGAGAGAGTGCCAAGAGGGCGGAAGTGACCAAGAGACAACAGCCCACAATGGTGAGGCTGCCTTGGAAAATCTCATCGATGTAATCTTTGAAGAAAAGTCCGACAATACCGATGGGTATCATGGAGATGAGGATGTTGAGTGCGTATTTCTGTGAGTCGTTCAATTGTCCTTCCCATTTGAAAAGCCCCTTGAAAATCCAAGTCACTTCTTTCCAAAGAACAACAAGTGTGGAGAGAACAGTTGCTACATGGACAACGATATCGAAAGTGAGGCCTCCCACTTCTTCCACACCCAACAAGTGCTGGCCAATCTGAAGATGGCCGCTGCTGCTGACGGGAAGATATTCGGTGAGTCCTTGTACAATGCCTAAGATAAGTGCGTCAAGCCAATTCATTTCTTTCTTTGTTTATGGTTGGATGAAGTTCAAATCAATCATATCAGTTATTTTTCCTTCTTGGCAGGCCAAAGAATGGCGACAATTTCAAACAAGAAGCCGAACAGACACACCATCGGTGCCACTTTGATACGCATATCGCTAAAGATGTCAGGGTTGAAAGCCTCTTCAGTGGTAGCATCGCCCGACATCAGGATGAAACCGATGATGATGATGAGAAATCCTACAGCGAGTAGGATGTAGTTGATGGTTGAAAATGCAAAGTTCTTCATTATAGTGTTTTTTGAAAGTTGCTAAATGTAGTAGAGTTCGTTGCTGCTCATCCGCAGATATTTATTGAGCGAGAAGAATGTACAGAGGAACGTGATGATGATGCCGAAGGTGAAGACTGCTGCCGTGACGATGATGATGGCTTTCAAGTCGATGACGGCTTGGATTTGTGGCTCGAAGGTGTGCAGCCAATATAATCCTCCGATAATCAGTGCATCAGCAATGATGGCCGAAACGACACCCAGCGTGAATGCTTGGGCGAGGAACGGACGACGGATGAAATTCCAGCTGGCTCCCACCAGTTTCATCGTATTGATGATGAATCGTTTGGAGAAGATGGTGAGCCGCACTGTGTTATTGATGAGGGCAAAAGAGATGTAGGTGAAGAGGGCTGCGATGATGAGCAGAATGATGCTCACCTTGCGGATGTTGTCATTCACCGACTTAATGAGGTCTTTGGAGTAGATGACATCCACCACGTCCGAGTTGCCTTTCAATTCCTTCACGGCAGCACCGATGCTGTCGGGATTGGCATGTTCTGCGTTGATTTTTATCTCAAACGATGCTGTGTAGGGATTCATGCCGATAAATTCGGTGGGGTCGACCCCCTGGGCTTTGATTTCTTCCACCAATGCATCCTCTTTGGAAATGTACTCGACGCTTTTTGCGTAGGGGGCTTTTTTCAATGCTTCCCCCATTTTTGCGATTTTGAGGCTATCCATCTCGTCGCTGATGAGCACGCTCACGTTGATGTTCTCTCGTACATAGGTGGAGAGGTTTTGTGCTGTGATGACAAACAACACGATGATGCCCAGCAACACCAGGACGAGCGTGGTGCTGATGGCAGCGGTGATAAACTGTGTGCTGAGGAATGAATGTCTTTTCTTACTCATTTGCTTCTATGCCTTTAAGGGTTGCCGAACTGGATTCTGTCACTTTGACTGTCACGAAATCGCCGATGTGATGCGTGCCTCGGTCAAACACCACCACCTTGTTTTGTGGGGTGCGCCCGAACAATTGTTGCTTGCTGCGTTTCGACACGCCTTCCACCAACACCTCAAACGTCTTGCCGATGTCCTTCTTGTAGCTCTCGGCCGAGAGTTCATTCTGCAAGGCTATCATCTCATTCAGTCGCTGCAATTTGGTTTCTTCGGGCACGTCGTCGGGCAAGTGCTTGGAGGCATACGTGCCGGGACGCTCCGAATATTTGAACATGAATGCGGAGTCGTACCCCACTTCCTTCATCAGCGAGAGTGACAGTTGGTGGTCTTCCTCTGTTTCAGAATGATAGCCCACAAAGATATCGGTAGTCAAGCCGCAATCGGGAATGATGCGGCGGATGGCAGCCACGCGGTCGAGATACCACTCGCGGGTGTATTTCCGATTCATCAGTTTCAAGATGCGGTTGCTGCCACTCTGCACGGGCAGGTGGATGTGGCGGCAGATATTTGGGTGGGAAGCAATCACTTCCAGCGTTTCGTCGCTCATGTCCTTGGGGTGAGAAGTGGTGAAACGGATGCGCATAGCGGGAACAGTTTCTGCCACAATCGCCAACAGTTGCGGGAACCCCACGTCTCCACATTGGTAACTGTTCACATTCTGTCCTAACAGCGTCACCTCTTTGAATCCCTTGTTTTGTAAGTCTTTCACTTCGTTCAAGATGCTCTCCACCTCGCGGCTCCTTTCCCTGCCTCGGGTGTAGGGTACAATGCAGTAGTGGCAGAAATTGTTGCATCCACGCATGATGCTGACGAAACCGCTCACATGGCTGCCACATACACGCTCGGGGATGATGTCGCGGTAGGTTTCTGTTGTGCTGAGTTCCACGTTGATGGCCTTCTCTCCCATCTCCGCTGATGCAAACAGCTCAGGTAGAGACAGATAGGAGTCGGGACCAGCCACGAGATTTACATGGTGATTCTCGATGAGGTCTTCCTTCACACGCTCAGCCATACATCCCACCACACCGATGATGAGTTGCTTGCCCTTCTTCTGTAGGGCGTGGAGGGCTTCAAGCCGGTTGTATATTTTGTTTTCTGCGTTCTCACGCACAGAACAAGTGTTGAGGAGAATGGCATCCGCTTGGTCAAGTGTGTCGCACGTGTGATAGCCTGCCATCTTCATGATGGAGGCAATAACTTCACTGTCCGCCACGTTCATCTGGCAGCCATACGTCTCAATAAAAAGTTTCTTCATCCAACGGTTGTGTACAAAACCCTACTTTATTTAAAACGCTGCAAAGGTAAGAATTTTAATTGACAAATGATGATGGTGCCTTGACATTTTTGCCTATCAGATGGTTAATTATCAGCGGTTCGTGGCCAATTGTCAATTATTTCCACTAACTTTGCAGCCGATTTTGATTTTTCCCATAAGAACGTGATACTTAATTTCCAGAAAAAAATAGCGGGCAGTCAGGCAGTCCTTCCTGTAGCGGGAGTGATGATGTGGGTGTTTTGGTTCGTGCTTCCGCCCATCCATCCGTTTCCGAATGGGGTAGGTCTCGACTATGGGTTATGGGGTTTCCTTCCGTCCTTCCTGAGAGAAGGGCAGGTCGCCTTGTGGCTCAGTTTCGGTTGTGCCGTGTTGGCGGTTTATCTGTTGGCGGAATTGAACAATGCCAACGTGCTGCTGAGGGTGAGTGCGCGAACGTTGAGTGCTGCGATGGCCATTTTGTTGGCTGTTTCAGTACCGTGCCACCAGGCTCAAGGGCCAGGTTGTGTGTTGATGGTGTGCTCGCTGCTGTCGTTCTTTCCGCTCTTCACCACTTATCAGTTGCCGAACCCGATGCACACATTCATGGCTTACCTGTTGCTCTCAATGGCATCGCTCGTGTTCCCCAAGTTGCTTTGGCTGGTGCCGGTTTATTGGCACATTCAGGGTTACTTCCGCGCTTTGTCTTTCCGTTGTTTTTTAGCCTCTGTGATGGCAACGATTCTGCCCTACTGGTTTTATGGGGGTATGGCTATCCTGACGGGTACGCTTGACGGTTTTGTCGCTCATGTGATGACGGTGATTGATGTGAGCGGCTATGAGGGCTTCTCGTTGGATGGGCGTGATTTGCTCATGTTCATATTTCTGGTGCTGACCTTTATTCTGGGAAGTGTGGACTTTTATATCAATCGATACATGGACAAAACGCGTGTGCGTATTATCTATAACGCCATGATAATCCACGGGATAGCAATAATTGCCTTCATGGTCATTCAGCCTCAACTTTTTTGGACTTTTTTGCCAATATTGCTTGTCGATGCAGCTGTGTTGTTTGGTCATTTCTTTACATTGACCCACACGCGATTCTCCCATATCAGTTGTATAGTATGGTCTTTGCTGGCTGTGGCGGTTGTGGCGGCACAATATTTATGTAATGAGCATTTGGAATTCAGCGTTTTTTGATAAAATGCATCATTTTTATTAGTATCTAACGAATGGACTCTATCAATCAGTTTTTCATAGAATATGGCTACTTCGGTATGGCGATGGCCTCGTTTCTGGCGGGGACGTTTGTGCCGTTCAGTTCAGAAGCCGTGATGGGGGCGCTCTTGGCCACCACGGGAATGGATCCGATGCTGACCATCATTAGTGGCACCATTGGCAATGTGCTGGGGTCGATGTTCAACTATTTCATCGGCCGTATAGGCAGCATCGAGCAGATTTCACGCTGGATGCGCATCAAGGAACGTAGGTTGCGCAAGACGCGTGACTATGTGGAGAAGAAAGGTTCGTGGATAGCGGCATTCTCCTTTCTGCCTATCTTCGGAACGGCCATTTCCATTTCCTTGGGCATTCTGCGTGCCAATGTGTGGGGTGTTATGTTTTGGTCGTTTGTCGGCAAGTTCATCCGCTACATCATTGTGGGTTACTCGGCGGTGGCGATGAGGTAAGATCCATTTCCCTTCTTCCACTACCTCCAAATCGACTACGGCACTACCTCCTAATCGGCTCTTTCACTACCTCTAAACCGACGTCGTCGACATCGGTTAACCGACATCGTCGACATCGACCAACCGACATCGACGACGTCGGTTTGGAGGCTGTGGAAGTGAGGAAATGGTGGATGTGTCGTTGGGGAATTGGAGGCTCTTCGTTTTCCGTTGGGCTTCGTTGCTGTATGCCCCATTTTTGAAGAAAAGAGTGGAAAAGATGCGGAAATTCTTTGTGAAGAGAGAAAAAACATATAACTTTGCAAACGGGGAAGAATCCTTCTGTCTGTTGATGATGAGGAAGAGGATGCAGTACCTCTATTTATGCAATGAGTTAAACCTTAATAAGTACATGTATGAAAAGAATTTTCTATCTGTTGGGATTTGTTGCAGCAATGCTGACAACAAATGTGTCTCATGCGCAAGACAAGAAACTCTTCAACCACTTGGCTGTAGGTGCTGAAGTGGGAACGACTGGATGGGGCTTTGAAGCAGCGATGCCCGTCACTCATTACGTCACTCTCAGGACGGGTTTCACCACACTCCCACGTTTCAATGTTGACTTCGATGTCAACTACAGATCCAGGGGTGAGAAGAAAAAAGTGGATGTGACAGGCCGTGTACACATGACTGACTACAAGTTCCTGTTTGATGTCTATCCTTTCAAGCATAGTTCTCTTCATGTGACGTCGGGTTTCTATGTGGGCATCCCCGATTTGGGCACGGTTCACAACACGGGACTGCTGGATGTGGATGAAGGAGAAGGACTTGAGATAGGTGGTGTGTTCGTCCGCCCCGACGATTATGGTACGGTCAAACTGAAACTCCAGACAAAGAGTTTCAAGCCCTATGTGGGTATCGGTTTTGGACGTCCTGTTTCCAAGCATCGAATCGGAACGGCTTTCGACCTGGGTGTCATGTTCTGGGGAAAGCCTGCCCTGAAGGTGTACTCTACCGATGAGGAAGGATGGATACGGGTGCAGAAAGATGATGTGGATGATAAAGGCTTTCGTGATGCTGTCAAAATCACAGATAGGGTGAGGGTCTATCCTGTGCTCAACTTCCGCATCTATTATAATATCTTCTAAAGTATCGCAAGCGTAGCGACAACTTCTATAACTTCTGAACGCAGCGATAACTTCTAAAAATTAAAACAATTCAACCTAAAACAAAGTATAACATGAAAAAAGTATCTCTTTTCCTATCGATGTTGGCCATCAGCTTGGCTTTTGTGGCATGTAGCCCTGATGGCAACGATGTGGGCACACCTAAAGCCCCTGAACTATCTCCTGTCACTCAGGAACCGTTGAGTCTTGTCATCAGAGACAGTTCCTCTCCATTCCAATCTGTGGTGTTTGCAGAATCGGGAAGGGCAATCATTCGTCTCGCCAATTCGTCAATGCAAGCCAAAACGCGTGATGCGAGTGAGGAGGAAGGTGATCAATATGTCATTGGCACTTATCAGGTGAACGGCAACACCTATACTGTTTACGATGAGAAAAATTCCCCATACTGCACAGTGGAACTCGTCGACAAGACAGGCTCAAGAATTGCAGTGAAGATCAGAATGAAGAGCGGCTCAGAGGTGGATAATGTGGAGTATAATGGGCAGGCGGAAGTTGTAGAGAAAGTGGCATCCGATGAAATCACGGTAAAACTTTGTCGCGAATGGGTCATCTCCTCCACTCGTCTGCGCCACAGAGGTGGTGTGATTGCCGGCAAGCATTTTGACAATCCTTTGGAGGCCGCCAGCTTTAACACCATTCTTCAATATGCCAAGACGATTGCCACTATCAATGAGGACTTTGCGGACGATATGACCGTCACCAGCATCGAATTTACGGCAGACGGAACCTTCTGTATCTTCTTTGCGAACGGGAAGCACTACATCGGCAAGTGGTCGTGGACAAACAGCAAGAACGGCTACCTCCATTATTCTTGGAATGATAACAGCATGGGCAACAAGTTCGAGAATGGTGAGGCAGTCTTTGATGTGCGTCAGTACAAGACGGTGGGTTATTACACCCTCACGCTTGGTGCAGAGATTGAAGATGGCGGCACGCTTTACAACGTGGAACTCTCATTCTTCATGAACGAGAAAGTGAACAAATAGAACTCACATGAGGACATAATAAAGGGGACGCATCAAAACGTCCCCTTTATTATTCTTTTGCAAAGATTGGCGAATTAGTTGATGGCACCGTCGAGATCAGCACCAGCCTTAAACTTAGCTACCTTCTTGGCTGCGATAGTGATAGGAGCCTTAGTGAGAGGGTTGATGCCCTGACGTGCTGGACGCTCAGATACAGCAAATGTTCCAAAGCCAATGAGTGAAACCTTGTCACCAGCCTTGAGTGCGTCTACGATTGATTCAACACATGCGTCGAGTGCCTTCTTTGAATCGGCCTTGCTCAAACCTGCCTTTGCAGCGATAGAGCTAACGAGTTCAGTCTTGTTCATAAGTACAAAAAAGAAATTAGGTTTTATAAAAAAGTTGTTTTAGAGGTTTTTTTTGTGTTGGAACACGCTTGACTCCATGCGGGGAGTGGGCGTTTGTTCGTAACTCGTTGCAAATATATGGGATAAATTTTCGTAAACAAACATTTTTTGGGAAAAAGTGTTGAAAAAAGCAAAAAAAAACTTCATTTTCTGTTTTTTTGCCCTTTAACTGGAAGAAAAAGCCTAATTTTGCACCAGAAAACCAAAAGTGAGAAGTTTTATACGCTTATTTACTTTAAATGTAAGGATTGTATGAGAATGACTCCTGCCGTAAAGGTAATACTTATAATCAATGTTGTCTTTTATATATTGACTTATTGGATAACGCCCCTCTTTCCTTTGGGCGGGTATTCAGATTGGTTCTTAAACTTTAATGCGTTGCATCCGATAGGATATGGAGGCTTTGCCATCTATCAATATCTGACCTATATGTTCATGCATGGCGGATGGTTGCACTTGTTCTTCAATATGTGGTCTTTGATGATTTTTGGCAATGCTGTGGAACGACAGATTGGCACGAAGCGTTTCTGGTTGTATTATCTGTTGTGCGGCATAGGTAGCGCATTGGTCAACCAACTCTTTACCTTCTTGGGCGTCATTGCCCCCTCGCAGCTGGTAGGTGCTTCGGGTGCCATTTATGGTGTGATGGCCGCAGCGGCCTTCTTCTTCCCCAATGCGAAATTGTTCATCATTCCGATACCTTTCCCCATCAAGTTAAAGTATCTGGTAGGATTTTACACGCTGGTGGAGATGTATCTGGGCATCACCTCGATTGACGGTGTGGCTCACTTTGCCCATTTGGGCGGCATTCTGGTGGGCATCATCATTCTGTTCATCTGGAGGATGCAGGAGAAGAGCCGTGCGCAGCGAGGTGGCAACGGGTGGAACTCTTCTGCCACCTATGACAATTACGAGAAAGGTGAAAGTGCTTGGGATAGAATGAAGAAAGGCTTTGGCGGCACCCGTACGCCGAAGATGCGGGTCACCAATGTGAGAGAAACAAACTACCAGGAACATCAATATAACGAGAAAAAGAAGCAGGAGAGCGAGGAAATTGACCGCATTCTCGACAAGATTCGCAAAAATGGCTATCAGAATCTCTCCGAGAAAGAGAAAGCGACTCTTTTCGATGCCAGCAGGAAAATGAGAGGAGAAGAATGAAGTTGTTGAAGACGATACCATTGGCCATATTCATTGCTCTCAATGTTTTGGTGGTTGTAGGCATGATTGTTTGTGCCTACACTTCTTGGCTGCCGTCGCAAGAGTACCCCCATCTGGCCTATTATGGCCTGATGTTCCCTATTTTTCTGGTGGCAGACATCGTCTTTGTTTTTTTCTGGCTGATATTCAAATGGAAATTGACGCTTCTCCCTGTGGCGGGATTGCTGATTTGTGCCAGCAGCGTCAGAGCCTACTATCCCTTGAATGTGCCATCCGACCCGCCGGAAGGATGTATTAAGATATTGTCTTACAATGTGATGGCATTTGGAGAAAACAAGGGTTTGTCGTGGGACGAGAATCCCATTCTGCTCTATCTGCTGCATAGTGGAGCCGACATCATCTGCCTGCAAGAGGGAAGGAAGAGCATCGTGGACAGTGCGCTTGACAGCGTTTCCCAATTTTATCCATATCATCACTATCAATTGGAAGCAGACAACTACATTGCCTGTTTCTCCAAGTTCCCGATAGATTCTGTTTCGGAGATTGAATACCACTCTTCCTCCAATCACACTTATGTGTATGAAATCTTGGTGGGCAAAGACACGTTGCTGGTTCTCAACAACCATTTGGAGTCATACAAACTCAGCCACGAAGACAAGGCAAATTACAAATCTATCATCGAGAACTATCAGCACCCTGAGGAGAACAATTCTGAGGAGAAGTATCAGGGATTGACGGAGAAGCTGGCGTATCACGATTCCATACGTGGCATTCAGGTAGATTCGGTGGCGGCTTTTCTGGCGCGCAACCAACATCGGAACATCATTGCTTGTGGTGATTTCAATTCCACTCCCATTTCCTATGTGCACCACCGTCTGACGGAATATTTGGACGATGCCTATACCCGTAGCGGCAATGGCGCCGGCACCAGTTACAACAGGAGTGGCATGTATTTCCGTATCGACCACATTCTGGTGAGTCCGCACATCACGGCATATGGGGCGAAAGTTGACAAATCAATCGCACAGAGTGACCACTATCCCATCTCTTGTTTTGTCAAATTGAAGTAAAAGTGCTACTTAAACGCTCCCTAATCAATAATTTTTAGAAGTTTTTTCTTCCTTTTTGTAAAAAAAGATATAACTTTGCACCTTGAATTGCCCCGAACTCTCTCGCGCTATATATTAATAGATGTGTAGAAAGTGTGTTTTGGGGCATTTTGTGGGCTGATATGGTGTGGTGATAGAAAAAGAAACAATAACAATCAATCATTTAATAATTATCAACAAAAATGCAAAACAAAGGATTTGTAAAGTTTTTAGCAGTGGCGTTGACCCTCATCTGCCTCTTCTATCTGTCTTTCGGCTTTGTCACCAAGTATGTGGAGGACAAGGCTGCCGAGATGAACAAGGAGGAAGCTGAGCATTACCTGGACTCGTTGAACACGACGAAGTTCTATCTGGGCAACTACACGCTGAAAGAATGTCGCGAAACGGGTATCGGCCTTGGTCTTGACCTGAAGGGCGGTATGAACGTCATTCTCGAAGTGAGTGTGCCAGAAGTGGTAAAGGCGTTGGCGGACCACAAGACTGACGAAGCCTTCCTCAAGTCTGTGAATGAAGCAGCCAAAGAGGCACAGGACAGTCAGAGCGATTTCATCACACTTTTTGTCAAGGCTTATAAAAAGAATGCTCCGGGTAAGCCGCTTGCGACGATTTTCGCCACCCAGCAATTGAAGGGACAGGTGAACACCAACAGTAGCGATGCCGATGTGGAGAAAGTTCTCCGCCAGAGCGTTGACGAGGCCGTTGACAATTCATTCCTCGTGCTCCGCACCCGTATCGACCGTTTCGGCGTTGTTCAGCCCAATATCCAGAAGATTGAGGGACAAACTGGACGCATCTTGGTCGAACTGCCAGGTATCAAGGAGCCTGAGCGTGTCCGCAAGTTGCTTCAGGGTAGTGCGAACCTCGAGTTCTGGGAGACCTATGATGCTCCTCAGGTGACACCTTACCTCTCGCAGCTCAACACCGCACTCCGCAATGGCGGTACTGTCAGCGAAGCCGCTGACTCTGTTGCAGCCGATACAACTGCTGCTGCTCCCGCTGAGCAGGTGGTCGAGAAGGCCGACTCTGCCAAGAGCGGTGCCAGTGTGCTGGCTCAGGTGGGAAGCAAGGCTGAGGACAAGGCTGCCACAAGTAGTACTGCCAAGGTGTCAGAGGCTGCCAAGAAGGAGAATCCTCTCTTTGCCATCCTCGCCCCCACTCAGGCTCAGGCAGGCTGTATGGTAGGTGTGGCTATGGCGCTTGATACAGCAGAAGTCAATGCACTCCTCCAATCAGAGATTGCCAAGCAGATATTCCCAGCAGACCTCTCGCTCAAGTGGGGCGTGAAGTCATTGGATCCTGCAGGCAAGGAGTTTGCACTCTACGCTATCCGCACCACAGGCCAGAACGGTCGTGCTCCATTGGAGGGCGAAGTGGTGACTGAGGCAAAGGACGAGTTCGACCAGTATGGCAACCCAGTGGTTACCATGAAGATGAACACGGAAGGTGCCCGCAAGTGGGCTGCCTTGACTGAGGCTAACGTGAACCACTGTGTGGCTGTTGTGCTCGACAACCTCGTGTACAGCGCTCCTAATGTAAAGAATAAGATTGATGGCGGTAGCACTGAAATCTCAGGTAGCTTCACCACATCAGAGACCAAAGACTTGGCCAATGTGCTCCAATCAGGTAAGATGCCGGCTCCTGCCAGCATTATCCAGGAGGACATCGTCGGTCCAACCCTCGGTGCTCAGTCTATCCAGGCAGGTTTCATCTCTTGTATCGTCGCTTTCATCGTCTTGATGCTCTACATGGTGCTCATGTATGGTGTGCGTGAAGGTATGGTGGCCAACTGCGCTCTGATGCTTAACTTCTTCTTCTCTTTCGGTATCCTCACCTCGCTGGGTGCAGCGTTGACCATGTCTGGTATCGCCGGTATGGTGCTCACCTTGGGTATGGCGGTTGATGCCAACGTGCTCATCTATGAGCGCACGAAGGAAGAAATGCGTGGAGGCAAGAACATCAGCGCTGCTGTTGCTGCTGGTTACAGCAACGCTTTCTCAGCCATCTTTGACTCGAACGTGACGACTATCCTTACAGGTGTCATCCTCTATAATTTCGGTACTGGTCCTATCAAGGGTTTCGCAACGACGCTTATTATCGGTATCGTCTGCTCCTTCTTCACCGCAGTTTGGTTGACTCGTATCGCATACGAGCACTTCCTCAACCGTGGCAAGTGGCAAGATATCACCTTCACCACTAAGATTTCTCAGAACATGATGAAGGACACCAAGTACAACTTCATGGGTAACTACAAGAAGTCGTTCGTTGGTTTTGGTATATTCCTTCTCATCTGTCTGGCAAGTTTCGGTGTGCGTGGTTTGAGCCAGTCCATCGACTTTACAGGTGGTCGCAACTATAAGGTGGAGTTTGTTAAGCAGGTGGAACCTGAAGCAGTGAAGGCTGCCATCGTGAAGCAATTTGAGGCCAACAACCCTGATGGCGAGGCTATCAACGTGACCGTGATTGCTATCGGTACAGAAGGCAACAACGTGCGTGTATCTACCAACTTCAACATCAATGACAACAGTTCCGCTGCCGATGCTAAGATTGAGTCGCTGCTCTATCAAGCATTCGTTGAGGGTGGTATGGTTGACAAGAAAGTTTCAGAAGAAGCCTTCCTCGACCGCGACAACCGCGACGGTGGTTCCATCGTTTCTTCTCAGAAGGTGGGTCCTGCCATTGCATCCGACATCTTGCGTGGTGCAATCCTCTCAGTGCTCTTCGCCATCGTAGTCATCTTCGTGTACATCCTCGTTCGTTTCCGCAACGTGGCCTACTCAGTTGGTTCAATCGTGGCTTTGACGCTCGACACCGTGCTTGTCATCGGCATGTTCTCGCTTTGCTACGGATGGATTGGCTTCTCGTTGGAGGTTGACCAGACATTCATCGGTGCTATCCTTACTGTGATTGGTTACTCCATCAACGATAAGGTGGTCATCTTCGACCGTATCCGCGAAGTGTTCAAGAACTATCCGAAGCGTGACCGTCAGCGCATCTTCAACGATGCCTTGAACAGCACCCTCGCACGTACCATCAACACCTCTGTGTCTACATTCATCGTGCTGTTGGTTATCTTCGTGCTTGGTGGTGACAGCATCCGCGCGTTCGCATTCGCCATGATGCTGGGTGTCATCATCGGAACAAGTTCATCTCTCTTCATTGCCGCTCCTACAGCATACCTCGTCATGGGTGCTCGAATCAAGGAGACTGAGGAAGAAGAACCTGCTAAATAAAAAGGAAATTAATAAATGATAATTCGTGGCTAATTCATGGAATTTCGTGTTTTAATCTTTAACATAAACGACCATGAATTAACCACGAATTTTTATGTTTTACTTTAAAAACACAAAACATGGCAAAAATTCGTGCAGCCATCGTTGGTTATGGCAACATCGGCAAGTATGCTCTCGAGGCCATTGAGGCTTCTGAGGACATGGAATGCGTAGGCGTGGTTCGTCGCAACGGCGAAGCCAATAAGCCAGCAGAACTCGCAAACTATCCAGTAGTCAAGAACATCACCGAACTGAAGGATGTACAGGTGGCCATCCTTGCCACTCCTACACGTAAGGTGGAAGAATATGCCAAGCAATGTCTTGCACTTGGCATCAATACGGTGGACTCTTTCGATATCCACACCCAGATTGTTGACCTCCGTCGTTCGCTCGACGCTGTGGCCAAGGCAAACAATGCGGTTTCCATCATCTCTGCAGGATGGGATCCAGGTTCTGACTCCATCGTTCGTTCTCTGATGGAGAGCCTTGCTCCCAAGGGTGTCAGCTACACCAACTTCGGTCCTGGCCGTTCTATGGGTCACTCTGTGGCTGTACGTGCCATCGAGGGCGTAAAAGATGCACTTTCCATGACGATTCCTGTGGGCACAGGCATTCACCGCCGCATGGTGTATGTGGAGTTGGAGGAAGGTGCCGACTTCAAGACTGTTGAGGCTGCTATCAAGGCTGACCCTTACTTCGTGAACGACGAAACTCATGTGCAGCAGGTACCTTGTGTAGATGCTCTCAATGATGTGGGTCATGGTGTCAACCTCGTTCGCAAGGGCGTGTCAGGCAAGACCCACAACCAGCTTTTCGAGTTCGACATGAAGATTAACAACCCTGCTCTCACTGCTCAGGTGCTGGTCAATGTGGCTCGTGCATCTCTCAAGCAGCAGCCGGGTGCCTACACCATGATTGAAATTCCTGTCATCGACATGCTTTGTGGCGATAAGGAAGAACTTATCCGTCACCTCGTGTAAGAAAAGAACGCAGATGACCAGCGTGTCATCCATGCTATCCCCAAGAGGACGTTTCATCGCAAGATAGAAGCGTCCTCTCTTTTTTATTCTTTTCCTCCCTCTTTTGTTTGGAGGATTCGGAAGAAATCTCTAAATTTGTGGCGCAAAACCAATTATAGGGAAATCATGAGGAAAGCAAGTTTTATTCTGATGGCGTTGTCGCTGCTATTGTTCTTCTCCTGCGAAGAGAAGAAACAGGGTCCTGTCGAATTGCCCGTGAAAATAGTGCCGTTGGACTCTATCCCAGGCATCTTTGAGGCACACGGAACCATTGGTGAAAACACGACCATGAATGTGCTGGAGTTCATCAACGACGATGGTGACACGCTCTACGTGCAGGTGAACAATCAAGCCGTGATGGGCGGTGTGAACGTGGGCGACGAGGTGGAACTCATCTACAATGTGTCGATGGAGGAGAATATCGCCTCGGTGGCTGTGAACCTGACAGCCTTGCAGCACATGTGGTCGCAGCGTGGTGCCGACGGCAAGGAGCAGAGTCTGGAACTGGATGCCAAGGGACGCGCCGCCACCTACGACATGGCCGTCAACTACGAGACGTGGGAAGTGAAAGACGGCTTGTTGCTGCTCCGCTCACCCAAGAAACTGGGAGATGAGACCCCCGCCATTGTGGACACATTCGAGATTATGCAACTGACTGCCGACAGCCTTGTGCTGATGAATGGCAACCTTGTCACAGAATTTGAACGCTATAACTAACCAGCCAATTATAACCTATATGAAGAAATTAGTATCATTCCTGATGATCTCCTGTGCTTTCCTGTGCGCTATGGCCGCACCGAAGGACAAGCAGAAGACAGACCGCGAAGTGTGGGTGGACATCATGTATCAGATGGCCGAACCCGTGATGAAGAACATGGCTGAGGGCAAACTTCAGCAAGTGATGGACACTGCAGGTGGCAACAAGAACTTGGAATTGTCACCAACGTGGGACAACCGCGACAAGAAGGTGGCCTACATGGAGGCCTTTGGCCGTCTGCTGGCGGGCTTGGCTCCGTGGCTCAACCTGCCCGATGACGACACGCCCGAGAGTGCCAAGCGCAAGCAACTGAGAGAGTGGACGCGCAAGGCCATCATCAATGCTGTCGACCCAAACTCGCCCGATCGCCTGGGCTGGGAGAATGGTGGACAGACACTTGTTGATGGTGCCTATGTGGTGGAGGGACTCTATCGTGGTTATGACTCGCTTTGGGTACCTCTTCCAAAGGAAACGAAAGACCGCTACATCAAGGAGATTCAAGGCCTGCGTCGTTATGACCCGCCTTACACCAACTGGCTGCTCTTTGTGGCAATGGAGGAGAGTTTCCTCATGTATGTAGGTGCTCCTTACGATGCTTACCGCATCAAGATGGGTCTGGCCAAGGTGGAAGAGTGGTATATCGGCGACGGCATCTACAGTGATGGTCCTTCGTTCGCTTTCGACTACTACAACTCCTTTGTCATCCAGCCCATGTATGTGGAGTGTCTGGAGATGATTTCGGCCAAGCAGCCTAACAACAGTTATCTTGTGTTCAGCAAGAACAACGAAAAGACACGCGGTGCGAAGAACCGTTTGCAGGAGGTCCGTAAGCGCATGCAGAAGTGGTCGGTCATTCTCGAACGCTTCATCTCTCCTGAAGGTACATTCCCAGTGGTGGGCCGCAGCATTCCTTACCGCATGGCCACCCTTCAGCCGCTGGCTCAGTTGGCCTGGCGCAAGCAACTGCCACAGGAACTCCACAATGGACAGGTACGTTCGGCCATCACTGCTGTAGCCAATCGCATGTTCTTCGGTCAGGTGGAAAATCCAGCGAAGAATGCCAAGGCGCTCAGCAAGAACTACAATGCGGGCGGATTCCTCACCATCGGTTTTGTAGGGCCTCACCCCAATGTGGCCGACTGGTACACCAATAACGGCTCGCTTTATATGACCAGCCTTGCCTTCCTCCCGTTGGGCTTGCCCGAGACAGACCCCTTCTGGACAGATCCAGCCGAGAAGTGGACCAGCAAGAAGGCTTGGGAGGGTGATGACTTCCCCAAAGACCACAAGTGGGACATCAATAGCCAGAAACTTTATTGGGAATAAAAAAAACGTTGCAGCATCTCCGTGGAGGTGCTGCAATGATTTTTGAGGGGATGATGTGTATCCTTTCTTAGAAGGGCAAGTCGCTCGATTCGTCGGGCATGGCATCAAAACTGGTTTGTGCGGGTGCTGCTGTCTGTGCAGGTACAGCGGGTTGTGCCTCCGCTGTGGGTGGGAACGGCACGGCAGGTTGTGCTGCAGGCTGAGCGCCTATGGGTTGAACCTGTGCTGCAGGCATGACATTCCACACGCGCACATCATTGTACCAACGTCCGTTGTATTCACGTGCGTTGATGTCGAACGAAACGGTCAGTTCCTGACCCTCTTGGATGTTGAAGCGCATGAGGTTCTCCTCGCCAAACACGTTGAACACCATTCTTTTGGGGAACTGTCCCGTGGACTCCTCAATGACGAAGTCTTGCATCTTCCATGGGTTGCCAGTTCTGCCCGACACACCACTTCGTGGTTCAAGTGCCTTGATAATTTTTCCTGTAAATTCCATATTTCTTGTTTGTTTGATGTTCAATTATACAAAATCAGCCACAAAAGTACGCTTTTTTTTTGTATTGTCAAAACTTCTCCCTAACTTTGTGTTCAAATAAATATTATTTCGCCCCATGAGATTCAATGTTTCAAGTACCAGTCTCAGCAATCGCCTGCAGACTATCAGCCGTGTGCAGAACTCAAAGAGTGCTCTGCCCATTCTTGACTGTATATTGTTCGACCTCTCGGGAGGTGTGTTGAAGATGACCGCTTCCGACAGCGAGACCACAATGGTGACCATGATGGATGTGACAGATGCCGAGGGAGAAGGCAAATTTGCCATCGGTGCCAAGCAACTGATTAGTTCCATCAAGGAAATCTCCGAACAACCCATCACGTTCAATGTGGATCCCAACACGTTCGCCATCGAAATCAACTATCAGAATGGTAAGTACAACCTGATAGGGCAGAATGGCTACGAATACCCTCTGCCCATGGGCATGAACGAGGGTGCTCGCAGTTTGACCATCGACTCGCAGGTCCTGTTGGGTGGCATTAGCCGTTGCCTCTTTGCGGCTGCCGATGATGAACTCCGTCCGCAGATGAACGGTATTTACTTCGATATGACGCCCGACTGTTTGACCTTTGTGGCCAGCGATGGGCATAAACTGGTGCGCAACCGTATCTTCTCAATCCCGACGGACAATCCTTCAGCCTTCATTCTGCCGAAGAAGCCGGCTCTGTTGCTCAAAACCGTGCTGCCTAAGGCCGATGGCGATGTGCAGGTACGTTTCGATGACCGCAATGCGGAGATTCGCATGACTGACTATGTCATTAGTTGCCGTCTCATCGAGGGCCGTTATCCCAACTATAATTCCGTCATCCCGACCGATAATCCTTTCCGTGTGACAGCCGACCGCTTGGCTTTCATCAGCGCCCTGCGTCGTGTGAGCGTTTTTGCCAGCCAGAGCAGTTCGCTCATCAAACTGCACGTGGATCAGGGTACATTGACCGTGTCGGCACAGGATTTGGACTTCTCCACATCGGCAGAAGAGCACATCATGTGCGAATATGACGGCACAGCCATGAGCATTGGCTTCAATGGGCCTTTCTTGCTCGATGTGCTCAACAGCATCACCAGCAATGACATTGTGCTTGAGTTGGCAGACCCAAGCCGTGCAGGTGTCATCACGCCGGCAGAGCAGGAGGAGAACGAAGACCTCATCATGCTGCTCATGCCCATGATGCTGAAAGACTAAAAGACAAACCACAGAGAGGCTGCCCTTCCAACATGGTGGAGGGGTGGCTCTTTTTATGTATATCAGGTAACATGCTACAAGGAAAGAAAATCGTGCTCGGCATCACGGGCAGCATCGCGGCCTATAAGTCGTGCCTCATCATTCGCCAACTGATTAAGAAAGGAGCGGAAGTGCAGGTGGTCATCACCCCTGCAGGCAAAGAGTTCATCACCCCCATCACATTGTCGGCGCTGACCAGCAAGCCTGTCATCAGCGACTTCTTCTCACAGCGTGACGGCACATGGCACTCGCATGTGGATTTGGGTCTGTGGGCCGATGCGATGCTGATTGCTCCTGCCACGGCTTCCACTATTGGGAAAATGGCGCATGGCGTTGCTGACAACATGCTCATCACCACCTACCTGTCGATGAAGGCTCCTGTTTTCATTGCTCCAGCCATGGACTTGGATATGTATGCTCATCCTTCCACACAGCAGAACTTGCAGACGCTGCAGGGATATGGCAACCATATCATTGAGCCAGGCACCGGTTTCTTGGCTTCGAAACTGGAGGGGAAGGGACGCATGGAAGAGCCTGAGAACATTGTGGCTTGTTTGGAGAATTTCTTCTCACAGCAAAAGAGCATGCAGGGGAAGAAGGTGCTCATCACGGCCGGGCCTACGTATGAGAAGATAGACCCAGTGCGTTTCATTGGCAATTATTCCTCGGGAAAGATGGGCTTTGCCTTGGCTAATGAGTGTGCCAACCGTGGTGCAGAGGTGGAACTGGTTTGTGGCCCTGTATCTGCAGCGATGCAGGTGACCCATCCGCACATCCTACGCATAGATGTGGAAAGCGCCAAGGAAATGTATGATGCCTGTATGTCTCTGTATCCTTCTATGGACTCCGCCATCTTGTGTGCGGCAGTTGCCGATTATGCTCCAGAAACGGTGGCGGAACAGAAGATGAAACGGACGGGCGAAGACCTTGTCATCCGCCTGAAGCCCAATCCGGACATTGCTGCATCGCTTGGAGCAATCAAGCAGGATGGTCAGACACTCGTCGGTTTTGCCCTTGAGACAAACGACGAGGAGACCAATGCTCAGGCCAAACTGAAGAAGAAGAACTTTGATTTCATTGTGCTGAACAGCCTGAAGGATGAAGGGGCTGGTTTCCGCACCGATACCAATAAAATCACCATCCTCACGGCGGATGGCAAGAAAGAATACCCCCTCAAGATGAAAGCGGAGGTGGCAAAAGATATCGTGGATGCGTTGGAAAGGAAGGGTGTGAGATGATGGTTTAGCCGTCTCACTTCTCTTTCAGAATCATGTCTATCGCGGCAGCCACTGATGCGATGGCCATGCGTTTGTTCTCTTCGGTCACTTGTGGGTCGATTTTCACGATATATTTGTCGGCCGAGGTGAAGAATTCCTTGGCGATGCCGTTCCACTGTTTGTTCACTGTCCCAATCTGTTGGTTTGCTTGGTCGGTGATGATGAACTTCCAGGCTTTCCAGTCGCCTTGGATGGTGGCGATGGCTTTCCCTTTGTAGTCAAAGAGTGTGAACTTGGTCTTCAGGAGTGTAAACCTCTGCTTGAAGACGCATAGGAAGGAACTGTTGCCATCGAGCACCCTGATGGTTGATGTGAAGAACGTGATGCCCCGTTTCAGTTGGGCGATGCATTTGCCGTCTTCGTTCAGGATGTTGAGTTCGAAGGGCATCATGCTGTCGGGCAAGAAGATGCCGAGCAGGATGTGGAAAAAGGATTTGTGTTCTTGGATGGCACCAATCTCTGCTCCTTGGTCGTTATACACTTTGTAGGCATTGGAGAGTTTGAATGCCTCGATTTCTTCGTCAATGACAAAGGTGTTGTTCGAGAAGAATTTGTCCATATTCCCAGCGTGTGCGTTAGAGATTGAGGGGAAAAAGAAAAACAGCTTGCCTGCCGTTGATTGAGCAGTGCAAGCTGTTTTCGGTTTTGTTCGGTGTGTTGATTACATGAAATCGAACACCTTGTTCTGGCTGATACGCTCCTGGAACTTCTCTTCAGTGTCCATGAGGTAAACGATACCGTCAATCAAACCAAGGATACCACCGATGCCACAGCAGATACCAAGGAGGAGGTAGATGAGACCACCCTTGTTATTGCCAAGGTAGAACTTGTGAACACCCAGGAAACCCAGAAAAATAGCAAGAAGACCTGCTGTCATTTTGTTCTTCATAAAATTCTCAAGTTTCTCGCGGTTGAGAAATGTTTTTAAGTTTTTATTTGGCGTGCGATTGAACCGCCAACCACAGCCTCGTTATTTATTATAATCTTTGTATACACATAAATTTCTGTGGCAAAGTTACACTTTTTAATTGATATCTGTGATAAAAAATGTAAAAAAATGTCGATTTCTGCCCGATAAGTAGTAATTTTGTCGAAAAATAAAGATAAAACATCATCGTTTCCAACAATGTTTCGTACAGATAAATACTTCCGTCTTCTTCTTTTGTCCTTTTTCTCCTTTTTTGGGGGTGCCTTGACTGTGGAGGCGCAGGAACTGAATTGTACGGTCAGGGTGATACACTCGCAGATACAAGGAACCAACACGAGCGTGTTCAAGACATTGGAAACGGCTATCAGCGAGTTCATGAACAACCGTTCCTGGACCGATTTGCAGTACCAGAAAGCAGAGCGGATAGATTGTGCGCTGAACATCACCCTCAAAAAGTATAATGAGAGCAGCAACACCTTTGAAGGCGAACTGCTGTTTCAGTTGTCACGTCCTGTCTATAACTCGGCTTACACCACGACCGTGTTTTCCATGCGTGATGGCAACTTTGTCTTCACCTATAAGGAATATGACAATCTGGAGTTCAATGTCAACAATCTCGACAACAACTTGACAGCCATGCTGGGCTATTATGCCTATCTGTTCATCGGGATGGATTTGGACACATTCTCTCCGCTGGGAGGAACAGAGGTGCTGCGTGTGGCGGAAAGCATTGTGAACAGTGCACAAACCATGGGGGAGCCTGGGTGGAAGGCTTTTGACGATTCGAAAAACCGTCATGCCATCCTCAACGACTATCTGGAGACCTCGCTGGAGCCGTTCCGGCAGTTGCAGTACAAATATCACCGTGGCGGGCTTGACGAGATGGTTCAGAACCCAGACCGCGGACGTGCTGCCGTGACAGAAGCATTGGAAATGCTGAAAGAGGCACACAGCAACAAGCCACTTTCGATGTTACCCCAGATATTCACCGACTATAAGCGTGATGAGATTGTCAGCATTTATTCCGGTCATGGCACTGAGAAGGAGCGGAAGGCAGTTTACGACATCGTGTCGGACATCAATGCTGCCCAAAACAATTATTGGAATAAGATAACCAAATGATACGTCATCTGCATATAGAGAACTATGCTCTCATTGAGCATCTGGACATCGATTTTCATTCGGGTTTTTCAGTCATCACCGGCGAAACAGGTGCGGGAAAGTCCATCATTATAGGGGCCATAGGTTTGTTGATGGGTCAGAGGGCTGACACCCGTTCCATCAAGGCTGGTTCCACACGATGTGTGATAGAGATTGCGTTCGATGTGTCCAACTACCAGTTAGACAGTTTCTTTCAAGAGAACGACCTCGATTTTGATGGTGCCGAGTGTGTGATTCGCCGTGAGTTGACTTCGGCAGGGAAATCCCGTGCGTTCATCAACGACACTCCAGCCTCTCTCTCTCAGCTGAAGGAGATTGGCGAGCAGCTGATAGACATTCATTCCCAACACAAGAACCTTCTCTTGGGCAAGGAGGATTTCCAGTTGAGCACCTTGGACATTGTCGCTCAAAACAGCGAATTGCTGGACACTTATAAGACCGAGTATTTGGCCTACAGGCAACTCTCCCGACAATTGGACGAGGCTATCGAAGAATCCCAGAAGAGCAAGGAAGACGAGGATTATCTTCGTTTTCAGGTGAATCAGTTGGCAGATGCTCATCTTCAGGAAGGTGAACAGGAGGAACTCGAAGAGGAGAGCGAGAAACTGGCGCATGCCGAAGACATCAAGACCTCGCTGTTCAGTGCGGCCAATCATCTTCAATCGTCCCAGGAAGGGGCAGATGCTTTGAGTCTTGTCCGTCAGGGAGTGGCGGAATTGCAATCCATCTCGTCCGTGTTCCCCATGGCTGAGGAGTTGGCAGAACGTCTGGAGTCCTGCTACATCGAGATGAAGGATGTGGCGAATGAACTCGAAGGTCAGGCTGAGGACGTGGAGTACAATCCTCGTCGGCTCGAGCAGGTGAATGAACGGCTGAATGTGCTTTACACCCTGCTGAAGAAACATCATGCGGAGACGGTGAAAGACTTGCTCGACCTGCAACATGACTTGGAAGAGCGACTCATGCGGATAGATAATGCTGATGGGTGGATAGAGGAACTTCGTGCCAAGACGGAAGGTCAGAAGGAGAAGGTGCTTGCTCTGGCCAAAAAAATGTCGAAAGCAAGGTTGGGCGCGGCTAAACAGATGGAGGCAGAGATGGAGACACGGCTCCTTCCGCTTGGGATGCCCAATGTGCAGTTCAAGTGTTCCGTCATTGCTCATCCGTCAGAGATTACTCCTACGGGCTATGACCAGGTGCAGTTCCTCTTCAATGCCAACAAGAGTGGCGAACCCCAACCTGTTAGCCAGATTGCCTCTGGTGGTGAAATAGCCCGTGTGATGCTCTCGCTCAAGGCCCTCATAGCGGGGTCGGTCAAGTTGCCCACCATCATCTTCGACGAGATAGACACGGGTGTGAGTGGTTCCATTGCCGAAAAGATGGCCCGTATCATGAAAGAGATGGGCGACCATGAGCGTCAGGTCATCTCCATCACCCATCTGCCTCAGATAGCCGCCTTGGGTAAACATCATTACAGGGTTTATAAGGAAGATACGGAAGACACCACGCTCAGCCACATCGTTCCCTTGTCTGACGAGGAGAGGGTGGAAGATATTGCCCACATGCTGAGTGGTGAAGAACTGACAGAGGCAGCCTTGGAGAATGCGAAGGCATTGCTGAAAAATCGTTAGAAAGAAAGATGAAGAAAAGGAATATCATATTCGTGCTCTTGAGCCTTGTCGCGTTGGCAGGTTGGGCTCAGCCCAAATTCGCCTCCAAGGTGATGAAGGGCATAGTTTCCGTGAACACCTACGACAAGCAGGGAGCGTTGCTCCGTCAGGGCACAGGCTTCTACATTGGTGCCAATGGCGAGGCTGTGGCTAACTATAAATTGTTCCGCGATGCCTACAAGGCAGTGGTGGTTGATGCCAGCGGCAAGCAACTCCCCGTAGACTGCATCTTGGGTGCCGACGACACCTACTCGATGGCACGTTTCCAAGTGAACACCAAAGGGAATGTGGCACTTTCTCGCGTCGGCAAAAATGTGCCCCTCAATGCTCGGGTGTACATTCTGAAAGGCTCCACCAGCGACGCCATGCAGAGCGAACAGGCAGTGGTGTCCGACACCTCCATGATTCAGGGCAAATACGTCTATTATGGTCTCGACAAGAAAGTGAACGACCAGTTGTTGGGCTCGCCCGTTTTCGACGAGGCAGGTCAACTCATGGGCATTCTCCACTCCACCATCGGTGGCAGGAGTTATGTGCTCGACATCCGTTTCTCCGAGGAACTCAAGATGGCCGCCATCCCCAACAGTTCCGCCTCCATAGCCTTGTCAGGCACTTTCATCCCCAAGGGATTGCCCGAGACAGCCGAGGAAGCCCTGGTCTATCTGTATCTGAGGTCGAAGAGTGCCAGCAACGAAGAATACATCGACATCACCAACCGCTTTGTGGCCACCTTCCCCAAGAATGCGGAAGGATACCTTCGTCGTGCCACTCCGCTGATAGACCTGCTCCGTTTCGATGAGGCTGAAGACGACATGCAGAAATACCTCACGCTGGTGGAAGACAAAGCCTCAGGAAACTTCAATGTGGCTTCGCTGATTTACGACAAATTGCGTCTTCAGCCCGAACCAGCATACGACAAGTGGTCATACGATGTGGCGATAGAATACCTCGACAAGGCCATTTCGCTCAATGCCTCCAAACCTGCGACTGACGACCAGAAGGCTGAGGGCATCAAATATCAGATATTGAAGGCACAGATGCTGGTGGCAAAAAAAGACTACGATGCCGCCATCCAGCTCTATGAGTCGCTCAATCAGGGAGAAGGCAAAAGCCTCGCCTATCTCTTCGCCATCAGTCTGGCAAAGGAGGGCAGGGGAGACTCCCTCTCGGCAGTGATAGAGCCTCTCGACAGTGCCATCTCCATGATGGGAGAGCCCCTTCCGCAAGAAGCCGCCAACTATGTCATTCGGCGTGGGCAGCTTCTGGCCAACGGGGGAAAATACCGCGAGGCCGTGCAAGACTACAACCAATATGCCTATCTGATGAACAATAAGGTCAGTGCCGTCTTCTATTACGAGCGTTCGCAGATAGAAGTCAATGCCCGTATGTTCCAGCAGGCACTGGACGACATCAACAAGGCACTTGAGATGGCTCCCAGCAATCCCCTCTACCACATCGAGCGGGCAGCGCAGACCCTCCGTGTCAACATGATAGACGAGTGCATCCAGTCGTGCCAGACAGCCATCCAGATCAATCCCTCCATCATCGACTCCTACCGCATCCTCGGCTATGCCCAGTTGCAGAAGGGGGAAAAAGAAAAAGCCCGCCTCAATCTCCAAAAGGCTGCTGACCTTGGAGACGAGGGGGCAAAAAAGATTCTTGAGATGTACTTCAAGTGATAGGGAACTGGAAGTAGCGACTGATGGACAAGTAGCGATGAGCGGTCAAAGATTCACCTCTACCTCTACGGGACAGTGGTCGCTGCCCATGATGCCTGTGTGGATCTTGGCAGACTGGAGTTGGGGCTGAAGACGGTTGGAGCAGAGCCAGTAGTCGATGCGCCAGCCTGTGTTCTTCTCGCGGGCATGGAAACGGTAGGACCACCAGGAGTAGATGTCGCGCTGGTCGGGAAAGAAGTGGCGGAACGTGTCGGTGAAGCCTGCATGGAGCAGGTCGGTGAACTTGGCACGTTCCTCGTCAGTGAACCCGGCATTGAAATGGTTGGTCTTGGGATTCTTGAGGTCTATCTCCTCGTGAGCCACATTCATGTCGCCGCAGACCAGGATGGGCTTCTGTTGGTCAAGCCTCTGGAGGTAGAGCCTGAAGGCGTCGTCCCACGTCATGCGCTGGTTGAGCCGCTTGAGCCCGTCTTGAGAATTGGGGGTATAGACGGTGACGACATAGAAGCCCTCGTACTCCAAGGTGATGACACGTCCCTCGGTGTTCATCTCCATCCACCCGTTGTCGGGAACTGTTTGGATGATGTCTTCGGGCAAGCCGAGAACCACGGAGAGGGGTGTATGTTTGGTGTAGATGGCTGTGCCCGAGTAGCCTTTCTTCTCGGCATAGTTCCAGTAGGACTGATAGCCAGGAAAAGCGAGGTCGAGCTGCCCTTCCTGCATTTTGGTCTCTTGCAGGCAGAAGAAATCTGCGTCGAGCGACACGAATGTGTCGGCAAAACCCTTGCCGCACACGGCGCGGAGACCATTGACGTTCCAAGACACGAATCTCATAACAAGTAATTTTTTTCTTAATAAATCTCTTTGAGATAATTAAACGAATCAAACGAAGAAATCATCATTCGTTCAATTCGTTTAATTATTGCGCAGCAATATGTTCTTATTGCCTAATCGTTATCAATGTTGTCGTTATTTACGCGAACTTTGAGAAGTCCACCTTGTGCATGTCGCCTTCCTTGATGAATGTGTCGTGGAATGCGTGGGTGGCAGCGAGGTTGTGCCATGACTGACCCTTCTGGGAAATCTTGAGGTAGTCCCAGAGGAGTTGCTTGTAGTCGGGATGGGCGCAGTTCTCGATGATGGCATGTGCACGTTGGATGGGGCTCTTGCCGCGAAGGTCGGCTACACCTTGCTCGGTGACGATGATGTTGACATCGTGCTCGGTGTGGTCAACATGGCTGCAGAATGGCACGATGGCCGAGATGGCACCTCCCTTGGCTACGGATGAGCAGGTGAAGATGCTGAGGAAGGCATTGCGCTCGAAGTCGCCTGAGCCACCGATGCCGTTCATCATCTTGGTGCCGCAAATCTGGGTGGAGTTGGCATGTCCGTAGAGGTCCACCTCGATGGCTGTGTTGATGGCAATCAAGCCGAGACGGCGAATCACCTCAGCGTTGTTGGAAATCTCGGATGGACGAAGCACGAGCTTGTCGCGGAAGAAGTCCATATTGTCGTAGATGCTCTGCAACTTGTCGTTGGTCACTGTGAGCGAGCAAGTGGAAGCGCACTTCACCTTCTCCTGGAACATGAGATCCACGATGGCATTCTGGAGCACCTCGGTGTAAACCTCCATCTGTGGCATGTCGGGGTTGCTGCCCAATGCGAAGAGGATGGCATTGGCTGTTGTGCCCACACCGCTCTGGAAAGGAAGGAAGCTTGGAGGAATGATGCCACGCTTCTTCTCGTTCATGAGGAAGTTGGCCACGTTCTCGCCAATCTTGTCGGTGATGGGGTCAGCATCCTTGAAGGCACGAGCCTCGTCGGGGATGTTGCACTCCACGACACCTACAATCTTCTTGGGGTCAATCTGGAGATAGGGTGTACCGATGCGGTCGGTCACCTTTTCGATTGGAATGGGCTTGCGGCAAGGAGGGTCAAGGGGTTCGTACACGTCGTGCAGACCTTTTGACTCGGCAGGGTGATAAGCGTTCAGTTCGAGAATCACACCCTTCTTGGCCAAACGAGCCACAGTGGCGGAAATACCACCTGCTGCCGTGAGATAGACTTTGCCGTCTTCCTCGATGGCACACACTTCGATGATGGCCCAGTCAACATCGCCAAGGAAACCGTAACGGAGGTCTTGGGCCATCATGCCCAGATGGATGTCGTTGTAGGCAACCTCGCCAGCATTCACGTGCTTGCGGAATGTGGAGTTGGTGGTGTAGGGTGCACGGTAGCGGATGGCTTGTTCGTCGGACAAGACACCGTCGCAGGACTGGCCTGTGGATGCACCTGTGAAAATGCCAATTTGGAATGGACGTCCAGCCTCATGCTCAGCATGTGCTATTTTTGCAATCTCTGCAGTTACCGCTTTGGGTGTTCCGGCTGGAGTGAAACCTGAAAGACCGATGTTGTCACCGTTTTTGATAAGTGCTGCAGCCTCTGCAGCCGTAATTCTTGTAAATGCCATAAAGTGTTCTTAATTATACACAGTTTGATAAATTTTGTGCAAAAGTAGGCATTTTTGGTGGAATGACAAAGAAAGTGGCACAAAAACTGTTGTTCTGTGCCACTTTTGTTCCTTTTATATATAAATATATGTGTTATAGAATCATGTCTGACATGTGGAGTTGCAAAAATGCGCTTTATTGCACGGGGTCAAAGTCGTCTTCCAGTTCTTTTTTGTTGGAGGGTTCGTAGATGACTTTGTTGGCTCCACTGGTGATGCGCACATACTCAGGGTGTTCCTTGGCGAAGTTGTCAATGTAGCGGATGCGCTTCTGGTCGTAGATTTCACTCACGGCAATGAGGATACCCGTTTCTTCCACATCGCCAAATCCGTCGTTGATGGCTGTGCCGAACATCTTCATGGTGGGGGAGAGGCTCATGTAGGCATTGACGAGCGGAGGAATGTTGTAGCCGAGGGCACGCACCTCGTGGTTGAGAATCTTGTAGTCTTCGTGGAAAGAGTCTTCGCAGAAGAGTCTCTCAAACTCCTTGGGGTCATGTTCCAGTTCGAGCGGTTGGGTGGGGATGACCAGCCCGTCCTTGTCGCCAAAGTGCTTGCGCAGGAAATAGAGAATCATGTCGCGGCCCTTCCGGTTGTAGCTGGGGTACATGGTCATCTTTCCGAAGAAGTATTTGCAGCCAGGCATGATGACAGCCAAGGCTCCCAGACCGTCCCAGAGATTGTCGAGGGCAAAGATGGACTTGCCGTCGGAACGGGTGGACTGGTATTCTAGTGTGACAAAGGAGCGTCCCAACTCGATGGTGTAAGGCAAGTAGTCCTTGATGAACTCTTCGGAGAAGTGGAACATGTGGCTCGTGGCCAGAATGGGCTGACCCTGTTTGTCAAATTTGATGTCGGGGCCAAGGATATAGCGGTAGCCACCAATGATTTCTTCCGATTCGGGATTCCACACAATGAGTTGCTTGTAGGGGTTCTCCATGGTGTCGAACTCGTCGAGGTCACAGTCCAGTCCCGTGCCTCCACCTGCCGCACGGAAGGCAATCTCGCGGAGACGGCCTATCTCACGTACAACATTGGGGGCATTCTGCCATGTGACCACATACACTTCATTGTTGCTTTTGCTGGTCATGCGCAAACGCCTCTCGTCGGTCAGTTCTGCTTTAAGCACCTCTTTGGGTATGGGTGCGATAATTTCTGCTTCCATATCTTGTATTTCCTTGTTCTTTTATGCGGGCACATTGTTGGCGCCAAGCTGGTAGACTCTTTCTTTCACCCATTGTGCCCACTCTGCAGGTGTCTTCGATTTGTCAAAAGTCTGCCACGGGATAGGTTCTCCGAATGTGACCGTAAAGGTCTTCCCCTGGTTTTTGTACATCTCATCGGCCAGATAGAGTTGGGCGAAGTTGAACTTGATGTGCAGCCGGTTGCACCATCGGGCGATATTGTAGAATCGGTCGGAGTTGTGCCCTGAGAAATGGACTGGGATGACGTCTCTGTGATATTGTACGGATTTCGAGATGAAGGTCTTTTTCCACTCGATGTCGCGAATCACATTGTCTTCCCCCTTTCGGGAACAAAGCCCAGCGGGGAACATCACCACATTTTTCTGTGCCTGGAATGCGGCCTCCACCATCTTGGGAAAGTTGCGGCTGTTGCGTCCCAGTTTGTTGATGGGCACACAGAGTGGAGCCAGCCCCTTGAAACTCATCAGTACATCATTCACCAAATAAACCATCTGGCTATCGTATTTGTGGCAGATGATGGACCCCAGTGCTATGCCGTCCAGACCTCCTAACGGATGGTTGCTCACAATCGTGAAGTAGCGTCCGTTTTCATTGGAAGGAAGTGCGTCTAACCCTTCTTGAAGGTGTCCACCGATGTTGGTCTGCACTTTCGTGCTGCAGTTCAGGTAGTCGAGGCATCCGTCCAACCATTCCACGCCTACTTGCCCCTTGCCTTTCCCGCACAGATGTACGTTCATCCAGTCTTGATGGATAATGTTCTTCAGCCATGTGACCAAAAATGAGGGAACAAACTTGGATTTTGTGCCGAGTTTGTCCTTCAATACTTTATCCACATCGACCCGAAATTCGTCTCCTTCTGTCACCATATTCTTGAAATGTCATGCAAAATTATTAAATCTTTTTCTTTTTTTAGTAAAAAATAGTGATTTTTCATCAAAAGGGTGAAAAAAAGTTGTAACTTTGCATCACAAATGAAATGTCGTGCTGTTTTTGACGAAAAACGCATGGTGTAAATTCTGCAGAAAAATGAAAAAAAATTTAATTTTGCTTAGCGTGTGCATGCTCATCTTGAGTTCATGCGGTTCTATTAAAGACTTTCGTTATTTTCAAGACACATCCGCAGGGGATGTAAATCAGGTGACAAATGCTTTGCAGGCTGTCACTATTAAACCTTATGATAAGATTTCGGTTGTGGTGACATGTCGTGACCCACAAATATCCACTATGTTTAACTTGGTTTCCACGAGCAACCGTGTGGGACAGACGACTACTAGTAGCAGTGGCTATGGTTATGTATCTTATTACACGGTTGACCCTCAGGGTTATATTGACTTCCCCATTTTGGGAACCATTCAGGTGGCAGGTCTGACCCGAAACGAAATTGCCCAGAAGGTGAAGCAACGTCTCGTCACTTCCGAGCAAGGTGTGAAAGATGCCACCGTAACAGTGGAATATGCAGACCTGCATGTAGGTGTGCTGGGAGAAGTGAAGTCGGCTGGTGTCGTTCAGATTGACCGCGACCAGTTCACTATTCTCGATGCCATTGAACGTGCGGGCGACCTCACGCAGTATGGTAATAGAAAGAATGTGAAGGTTTTCCGCAAGGCAGGCAGCCAGGTGGAGACTTACGAAGTGGACATGACCAACTTCAAGGGATTGGTTTCCTCACCAGTCTATATGTTGCAGCAAGATGATGTTGTTTATGTAGAACCTAACAATGTGAAGGCACGCACTTCGACAGCGACGGGCAACACGCTCCTCACTCCATCGTTCTGGATGTCTGTGCTTTCGGTGGGCATCTCCATCGCAGTGCTGCTGAAAAAGTAAGAGAAAACAAAGCACTTGTGTGCGTTCAGATAATTACTTCAAGGATAAGAAAGATAAAGATATAGGATATGTCAGAAGAGAATGTAAAGCAGGTGGAAGTGATTTCTGCCGGACAAGAAAACGAAGAATCAAACGCCATTAACATTGTTGATATATTTTTCCTCTGTCTTAACAAATGGCGCTGGATAGTGGCTTCAGTCATCGTGTGTTTGCTGATTGCCTTCTTCTATATCAAGACAACCCCTCCTCAATACCAACGGATGGCAGCCGTGCTCATCAAGGAAGAATCCAAGAGTAGCTCGGGATCCATCACCGAACTCTCGGAACTTGGTAGCCTCGGATTGCAGTCTAACGTGTTTAATGAAATTCTCACTGTCAAGTCGCCCGCTGTGATGGCTGGTGTTGTTGACAAACTGGGTCTTGATGTTGACTACTACCAGAAGGGTTTCTTCTATGATAAACTCCTTTATGGAACTAATCTCCCATACAAGATAGAGTTCCTCGGAATGGACGATGTGTCACTCACAGGTGTCCTGACCGTCAAAGACAAAAAGTTCGCCCTTGAACTTAAAAACGTTGGAGCCGAGTCTGTGGACCAAACCATCAGCGGTGCATTGCTCGACACCGTCAAGACGGCTTGGGGAGGCGCTATGGTGGTGAGCAACAACGCAAGTTATCTGCCCAACCCAACGGGAGATAACGAGGAAATCCAGATTGTGAAGTATCGCACCAATGTGGCTGCGCAGATTTGTCTTGGCAAGATGGAAGCCGAACTGGCCGACAAGAACGCTGATGTGATTGATATCTCTTACACCGATGTGTCCATCGAACGTGCCACTGACATCGTCAACACCATCATTCAGGTTTATAACGAGAACTGGTTGAAGGAGAAGAACCAAATCACCGTCAGCACTTCTCAGTTTATTGATGACCGTCTGGCAGTCATCGAGAAAGAGTTAGGTTCGGTCGACAGCGACATTTCATCTTACAAGAGCAGCAGCCGCATCCCTGATGCAGCACAGGCCGCAGGCGCTTATTTCGCCAAGTCGAACGCTACCTTCGATGAGTTGATGGACTTCAACAACAGAAAGACAATGGCCACTTATGTGCGTCAGCAACTCAACAGCACCATTTCTAAAAACCAGTTGTTGCCAGCCAACTCGGGCATTGATAATCCTAACATCGAGAGACAGATTTCTGAGTATAATACAGACCTCTTGCAACGCAACAACTATGCTGCCAACACCAACGAGCAGAACCCCTTAGTTGTGGAACTTGACCAGAAGTTGGCCATGATGCGCAGGATGATTATTGCATCGCTTGACAACTACATCTATACGCTTAACAGCCAAATCAAGACATTGGAGCATAAAGAGTCTATCTCCAACTCTCAGTTGGCCACCAGCCCTACGCAGGAGAAATACATCCTCTCTGTTGAGCGTCAGCAGAAAGTGAAGGAGGCGCTTTACCTCTTCTTGCTCCAGAAGCGTGAGGAAAATGAAATCAGTCAGACTTTCACAGCCTACAATACACGTATCATCAACTGGGCAGTAGGTTCTGATGCCCCAGTTGCACCTTCCAGAAACAAGATTTTGCTCATTGCTTTCGCCATCGGACTCGCAATTCCTATCGGTGTCATCTATCTCCTTGAGTCAATGAACACCCGTGTGCGTGGACGTAAGGATATCGAGCATCTCGTCGTACCTTATGTTGGTGAGATTCCATTTGTGGGCAAGTTCAAGAGAAGCCGTTTCAAGGTTCTTCGCAACATCATGACGATGCTGAAACTGAAGAGCGGTAAGGGCAAGAAGAAGAAAGATGAGGTATATAAGCATGAAATCGTGGTGAAAGACCGCCGACGCGACATCGTCAACGAGGCCTTCCGTGTGGTTCGTGCCAACCTCGAGTTCATGTTGGGTCATAATGGCGACAAGGTCGTGATGACTTCTTCCTTCAACCCAGGTTCTGGTAAGACATTCTTGGCAATGAACCTTGCGATTAGTTACGCCATCAAGGGCAAGAAGACAGTGGTGGTTGACCTCGACCTCCGTAAGGCATCGCTCAGTACGTATGTGGAGAATCCAAAGAAGGGTATCACAGGTTATCTGAATGGTGACATTAAAGATTTCCACGAGGTGATTGTGAGCGAAACTCTGCATGCAAATCTTGATGTGCTGCCTTGTGGTTCTCTGCCTCCTAACCCAGCGGAACTTCTCTATAGCCCACGTCTGGAGGAGATGATTAAGGCATTGCGCGAAGAGTACGACTTTGTCTTCCTTGACTGTCCTCCTGTTGAAATGTTGGCCGACTCCACCATCATCAACCGTTATGTGGACCTTACGCTCTTCATCGTTCGTGCAGAGTTGCTGGAACGCAGCATGCTGCCTAAGATTGACGAGATGTACAATGAGAAGAGATACAAGAATATGGCACTCATGCTGAATGGTACTGTCTATGAAGGCGGTCGATATGGCTACCATAAGTATGGCTATTACAGCCGTTATGGATATGGCTACGGCTACGGTTATGGATATGGTTATGGTTCTGGCTACGGTACCGGTTACGGAAACGTGGAAGAATAAATCCTGCATTTGTATCCTTTTCAGCGAAAGAAGCCTCTGATTATTTAATAACGTGACGACCTATGCTATCAATCTTTAGTGCCTTTAGTTCAAAAAAGAAACTCAAAGATACGGGTATCTTTCGTGGCGCAACTGACTGGCACAGCCACATCTTGCCAGGTGTTGATGACGGAATCCAGAAGATGGAGGATTCTCTTGCCGTCCTTGCATACTATGAAGAGATTGGCATAAGTGAAGTCTGGCTTACGCCTCACATTATGGAGGATATGCCTAACACGCCAGATGAACTGCGTGAACGTTTTCAGGAACTGACGGAAGCCTATCAGGGGCCTGTCAAACTGCATCTGGCAGCAGAGAATATGCTTGACAACCTGTTTAACGACCGTTTGGACAAGAAGGATTTGCTGCCCATAGGCCCTCATGGCGACCACCTGCTCGTGGAGACGTCCTATTTCCAGCCGCCTATTGACCTTCATGGGACATTGAAGCGCATACAGGAAATAGGTTACACTCCCATTTTGGCACATCCTGAGCGTTATCGCTACATGGAGGATTCTGATTATGATTATCTGGTGGGTCAGAACGTGAAACTCCAGCTCAACATTGTTTCATTGGCTGGAGGTTATGGAAAGCCTGCCCAAGATAAGGCGCTTTATCTTCTCTCTAAAGGGTACTACAATTTCTTCGGTTCCGACCTCCATCATCTGAACCACTTCAAGGAGGCCATCACCACAAAGGCGCTGAAGAAAGAAACTGTTGCGCAGTTACCGGGAATACAAAACCTCATCATGGGGTTATGATATCTCTTGAAGTGTGAACACGCTTTCTTTGCCCATGTTGAAGATGAGGTCAATGATGCTGAGGTCGGGCAAGAAACCATGTTTTTGTTGGAAGACCTGATAGTAGGGAGTGGGGCGGAAGTTTGTATCGTATGAGGTAAGACCCATATAAGTTTTTGTTTGCGAGATGTTTGGCTGAATGTCAAGTGTCTCGCAACATTTTTGTATAAGGGCTTCGTTGAAGTCGACGAGGAAAGTCCAAGGACGTTCGTAGAGAGGGCGAAAGTCGTCTTGGAGATACTCAAAAAAGGGAGAATTGAAGTAAGAGGTCTCAAGCGCATACCAGTGCTGACGCTGCCAATCAGTGTGGGTGCTGATGCGAATGTCCTTCATCAAGCATTTTCCGGCAACGAAAGTGCTGCGGTCGATGGGGATGGAGAGGTTCAGCGGGCCATTGGGCGAGTCGATGGTGCAACGGTTGCGGATGGTCTGCTTCTGGTAGTTCTCGTGTTGTTCAATGAAAATAGGTTCGCCCGTCAACAGATGAGCGAACCATGATATAGGGGGGAGATAGGCACTTGGAAGAATCATCTTACTTGATGTTATCCACCCATGTGAACAGGCGGTTCCAGCGCACTCCGTGTGATTGTCCGTTTCGGTCAGTGATGAGGGACAGCCAGATGAACAATGGCTTGCCCACCACATGGTCTTCAGGCACGAAGCCCCAGTAGCGGCTGTCGGCGGAGTTGTGGCGGTTGTCACCCATCATCCAGTAGTAGTCCATCTTGAAGGTGTATTCGTTGGTCTGCTGGCCGTTGATGTAGATTTTACCGTCCTTCACCTCCAGTTGGTTATTCTCATACACACGGATGGGACGTTCGTAGATGGCCAGATTATCCAGCGTCAGTTTCACGCTCTTTCCCTTGGCAGGAATCCAGATGGGGCCGTAGTTGTCGCGTGTCCAGCCATACTGGTGGTTGAGCGGGTAGAGGTTGCCCCAGTAGCCGTCTTTTATTTCCACGATGCTGTCGCAGAAGTCTTTATTGGCTCGCAGTGCCTCCACGGCCATGTGGGTGAGTGGGATGCCGTGTGTGCGGTCGAGAATCTTGTCGCAGTCTTCGTCGCTGATGTTCAGTTCCTCACACATTTCAGGCGAGAGCACCTGATTGTTGCGTGTGTACACCTTATAGTTGAACTGTGCGAACGTGGGTGTTTCCTGCTTCTTGCCGTCCACATAGATGATTTTATCTTTGATTTGAAGCGTCTGTCCAGGCAGACCCACGCAGCGCTTCACGTAGTTCTCGCGGCGGTCGGCAGGTCGGGTGGTCACACTGCCATACACGTTGGTTTTGGCAGCCACAATCTGCTTGCCGGCATTGTAGAGTTGGTCGAACATCTCCTGCTGTTCCTCGGTGGAGAGCGTCTCCATGCGTGGCACTTCATATCCCTGTGCTGTGGCGGCCATACAGCCTTCTTCGTAACAGAGACTGTAATAGTCACCGTTGAAAGCCACAGCCACCGTGTCGCCAGCGGGATAGTTGAACACCACGATGTCGCCCATTTCCACTTTGCCGAAGCCTTTCACGCGGCGGTATTCCCATTGGGGCCATTCGATGTAGGATTTGCAGTTCAGCATCGGGATGGTGTGCTGTGTGAGTGGCATCGTGAGTGGTGTCTGCGGAATGCGAGGGCCGTAACTCATCTTGCTCACCAGGAGAAAGTCGCCTGTCATCAGCGTCTTTTCCAGCGAAGAAGAAGGTATCTGATAGTTCTGGAAGAAGAAGTTGTTGACAAAATACACCGCCACCAGCGCAAACACGATGGCATCCACCCAACTCATCAGGGTGCGTGCAATGTCACTTTCCAGTTCTTTCCACCATGTCCACTTGATTTTCTTGCTGATGTAGGCATCGTAGATGAAGGGCACCACAATCAGTCCCCACCATGATTCAACCCAATAGAGGAAAGCCAGATAGCAGGCGGTGGCAACGCCGAATTTCACCCATTTCCAACCAGCCCATTCAGGCTTATCGGCCTTTCCAGAACGTGTTTTCTTGAAGTTTTTATAATCGAAAGCCATACAGATAGAATTGAAGAGTTGTAGAATTGAAGAGTTGAAGTTTGGCTAACGCGATGCACGCATTCTGAATAGAACTTCAATTTTTCAATTTTTCAATTTTTTAATCTTAAAAACAGAAAAGGTCGTCTGTGCTCAGCAGTCCCTCATGCTGTGCGGTGAATTCTGCGGCGATGACAGCACCCAGCGCAAAGCCCTGACGGGAGTGTGCATCGTGTGTAATCGTGATTTGGTCAGCCTCGCTGTTCCACGTGATAGAGTGGATGCCTGGCACTTCGTCGCGGCGGATGCTGCTGATGGGCAGCAAGTCGTTAGCCACCTCGTCGCTGCCTTCCACTGTGCCGTCGGGCTGTTGCAGATAGCCCATTGTCCAGTCCTTCTTGCGGTCGAGGCGTTCCACTATCTGCTCTGCCAGTGTGATGCCCGTGCCAGAGGGGTGGTCGAGTTTGTGGATGTGGTGTGTCTCCACTTCCTTCACATCATATTGGGGGAACTGGTTCATGATGTTGGCCAGATACTTGTTCACCGCGCTGAAAATAGCCACGCCAATCGAGTAGTTGCTGGCCCAGAAGAGTGTCTTGCCCCCTTCGGTGCAAGCCTTCTTCACGTCCTCTCCGTGCTCTTTCAGCCAGCCAGTGCTGCCGCTCACCACTTTCACGCCAGCCTTCCATGCCTTCAGGTAGTTTCCGTATGCTGTCATGGGGGTGGTGAACTCGATGGCCACATCTGCGCTGGCAAATGCCTCGCTTTCAAACTCTTCCTGATTGTCGATGTCGATGATGCTCACGATTTCGTGACCACGGCTCAGGGCAATCTGTTCAATCATCTTGCCCATCTTTCCGTATCCTATCAATGCTATTTTCATATTCTTACGTTTGATTTGGTTGCAAAGTTAGGCAAAATAAGTGAAAAGAGAAGAGTGAAAAGTGAAAAATCGGAGTTTCTCCCCCATCCGAACGGCAGGTAGAACAGATTTTTCACTTTTCGTTTTTCACTTTTCACACAAAAAGATGTACCTTTGAACGAATTTTAATGGAAAGGCATTTTTAACAGGAGAGCCATGGAAGAACTGCTGCACTATGTGTGGAAACACAAGATATTTCCTCTTCGCGAACTCTGCACGACCGACGGGAGAGCGGTGGAAGTGCTCAATCCGGGTGTGCACAACACCAATGCGGGGCCTGACTTCATCGATGCCAAGGTGAAGTTGGACGGCACCGTGTGGGTGGGGAATGTGGAGATTCATCAGAAGACCAGCGACTGGTTCCGGCACCATCACGACACCGATGCTGCCTACCAAAACATCATCCTGCACGTGGCGACAGAGATAGATCAGCCGCTTTTCTATCCGAATGGGGCAGAGATTCCCCAGTTGCGGCTCGAGGTGCCGTCTTACGTGAAGGCGAACTACGCCACGCTGCGCCAGAACGATGGCCGACCCCGTTGCCGCGAGGTGGTGGGCACATTATCCACTTTCTTGATACACAACTGGATGACCTCTCTCACCCTCGAGCGCTTCGAAGAGCGCACACGGCAAATCATGCAGCGCCGTGAGGCACTCGACAAGAACTGGGAGGACACCCTCTTCGTCACCCTTGCCCGCAACTTCGGTTTTGGCATCAACGGCGACGCTTTCGAGCAGTGGGCACAATCCATCCCGATGAGTGCTGTGGCAAAGCATCGCGACGACCTTTTCCAGATAGAGGCCATCTTCTTCGGTCAGGCGGGATTGCTCGATGTCAATTGCGACGATGACTACTACCTGCGGTTGCAGAAGGAGTACCGCTATCTGCGCCAAAAGTTCACCCTCACCCCCATGTCGGCCAGCGCGTGGAAGTTCCTGCGGTTGCGCCCCCAGAATTTTCCCCACATCCGCATCGCACAACTGGCCATGCTCTATTATGAACAACGGCTCAACCTCTCCCGGCTCCTCAATGCCGAGACGCTCGACGAGGTGAGTGCCTTGCTGCTCACCCACGTGAGCGACTACTGGCGCACTCGCTACACTTTCGGTGCTCAACCCACCAAGCCGATGGAGAAGCACCTTTCGCCCGCCTCCATCGACCTCATCATCATCAACAGCGTCGCACCCATGCTCTTCACCTACGGCAAATACAAATCAGACCAGCACCTGTGCGACCGTGCCTTCTCCCTGTGGGAGCAACTGAAAGCCGAGAACAACGCCATCATCCGCGATTGGGCAGCGGCTGGAGTGCCCTGCGAGAATGCTGCCGACAGCCAAGCCCTCCTCCAACTGCACCGCAACTACTGCATGCGCCGCGACTGCCTGCGCTGCAAGTTCGGCTACGAATACCTGAAGCGCACTCCCGATTTCCTCCGCGAACAGGAAGACGCCACTTCGTAAGCCTCCACTTCCTCAACGAGTATTCCTCCGATGGGGCACTGTAATAGCCTCAAAATCGACGTCGACGACATCGGCTTAGAGGCAGTGGAGTAGCCGATTTGGAGGTAGTGGCGTTGTCGTCCTTGAGGAAACAGCGTTGCCGCTCAAGTGGCAGTGACGTAGCCCTTTTAGAACAAAAAAAATAAGGGTTGACCTACTTGTGTAAGTCAACCTTTTTTGTGGCACGGGGTGAGGGACTCGAACCCCCGACCCTCGGTTTTGGAGACCGATATTCTACCAACTAAACTAACCCCGTGTGTTGGTAGCTCCACCGGGAATCGAACCCGGATCTAATCTTTAGGAGAGATTTGTTCTATCCATTGAACTATGGGGCCATCGCGTTTAGCGGGTGCAAAGGTATGTAAAAATCTTCATTCTACGCAGAAAACTCGCAGAAAGTTGCTGGTTCACGCGAAGAAAGTTTTTATTTCACACAGAAATCACAGAAAACACAGAAAAGCGGAGCGTTCTCAACTGGTAATGGGGCTGAGGTTCATCCCTTTTTTCTGTGTTTTCTGTGATTTCCGTGTGAGCTTAAAAATAGTTTTCAGTGTGAAAAAGACTCTTAGAGCACCATGAAACCATTGGCTTTCTTCTCCTTGATGCCGCTTGCCTCGATGACGTTGATGATGTAATCGCCCAGTTTTTCGCACTCGGAAATGAGGTCCATATAGTAGACGCCAATCTGGTAGTCGTAAAGCTGGTTGCTCACATCGACGATGTTCTGGCTCTTCAGTTGTGTGCGGTAGTTGTTGATTTCGTGCTCGGTGTTGTAACTCTTGTTCAGGTCCACATACCGTTGCTCGCCATGCTGAATCACCACTGCCATCTGGTTCATCGCCACTTCCGTCAACTGCATCATGTTCTGGATGTGTTCATACTGCTTCTCGGTGAAGTCTTCCTGTGAGTGCTGGCGCTTGCGGCTGATGGTGCGGGCAATGTTGTAGCATGAGTCGCCCACCGATTCCAGTTCGTCGCACACACGCATCATGTGCTGTATCTCTATCTTCGACTCCACAGAGAGCCTTCCCTCGCTCACTTTCGAGAGGTAGCCGCAAATCTCCACTTCCATGTTGTCGGTGATGCTTTCGTACTTTTCCACACGGCTGAAGAGTTTGTTGAAGTCATCGCCCTTCTTCGTGTTCAGCAGTTCCTCCACCATACCGTACATTTTGACGCAGCGTTCCACAAACACGTTGATTTCCTTCTTCGCTTCCAGAATGGAAAGTTCCGCAGTGGAGAGGATACCGCCGCTGATGAAGTGCAGACGGCCTTCCTCTTCCTCTTCCGTCATCTTCTGCTTGATGAGCAAGCATACGAGTTTCTCCATCGGCTTGATGAACCAGATGAGGATGAGCACGTTGCAGACGTTGAACGCCGTGTGGAACGTGGCCAGAATGGCGCTGAGGTTGTCGCGGTTCACGTCTTTGTTCAGCACGCCCGGCTCATACTCCACTCCCCACAATCCGCAGATGAAATTGACAAAATGAGGAAAGATGCACAGCACCCAAATCACACCGAAGAGGTTGAAAACCAAGTGAGCCATAGCGGCACGACGAGCCTGAGTGGTGGCCGACATCGCCACGATGTTGGAGGTCACCGTGGTGCCGATGTTCTCGCCCATCACCAGCGCAATGCCCATGTCGATGGGCAGCACACCCGTGGAGCAGAGCGTCATCGTGATGGCCATGATGGCAGCCGAACTCTGCACAGCGCAGGTGAGCAATCCGCCAATCACCAAGAATAGGAAGTACGAACCATAACCCCACTCGCTGATTTGTGCAAAGAAGTTGGCGATGGCAGGCACCTCGTCCAGATGCATGTCGTTGGCATTGCTCTTCAGAGTGGTCAGACCTAACAACATGAATGCCAGACCGATGATGAACTCGCCGAGGTTGGTGTTCTTCTTGGTGTAGATGAGGATGATGCTCGCCACGATGCCCAGATAGACAACAAGACGCATGTCGAACGACCCGCCTGAGCCGCCTCCCAGCACCATGATCCATGCTGTGGCTGTGGTGCCGATGTTGGCACCCATGATGACGGAAATGGCCTGTGCCAATGAGAGCAATCCGGCACTTACGAAACTGACGGTCATCACGGTGGTGGCGGTGGAAGACTGAATGGCAGTGGTGATGAAAGCACCTGTGAGCAAGCCCGTAAAGCGGTTGGTCGTCATGGTGCCAAGCACGGTACGCAGTTTGCTACCTGCCATCTTCTGGAGGCCTTCGCTCATCACCTTCATACCATACATGAGCATGGCAACCGAACCGATGAGCACAAAAAATTGTGTTAATTCTTGCATGATAAATGTTCTTTTATCTGTTAAGATGCATGAAGTATCAGAGATTTGTCGTAATTTTGGGGCGAAAAATCCAAACCAAAACCAGTGAACGTTCCATGAGCACTTCCACAAAAATCGGTTACAAAGGTAATAAAAGTTCAGAAAAGTTCGAAGTCAATGGCGCTTTTTTGAAGATTTCCGAGCAGATTAAGTCAGAATTTGAAGGAAAATCGCTTGATGAGACCATTCAATTCCTTGTCAGTCGTGTAAAAGGTAAATATCTGTTCAGCAAACGACTCAAGACCGTTTGCCTCTCCATCGGCATGATGAATCGTGCCATCGACAATGGCGAGGCAGACAAGATGGTGAAGATGGCCGAGGCACTCCATGCGCGCGGCATCGAACTGATAGGCAATGCTGTGGCAGCACATCCGCAGGTGAAAGCTGTGCTCATAGCAGGTCCATCGTCTAGCGGAAAGACCACCTTCAGCAAGAAACTCTGCATGGCTCTGGAGCAGAATGGGTTAGTGGCACAGTGCCTTTCGCTGGACGATTATTACGTAGATCGTCACCTCACGCCGCTTGACGAATCGGGCGAATACGACTACGAGAGTCTCTATGCCATCAACATCGAACTCTTTCAGCAGCACCTCTCCCAACTCTTGGCAGGCGAAGAAGTGCAGTTGCCGCGCTATGACTTTCAAACGGGTAAGAGCCTCCAGAGCGACCAGCGTTTGCGCCTCACTCCCCAATCGGTGCTCATCATCGAAGGCATTCATGGACTCAACCCCCAGCTCACGGGCAGCATCCCCGAAGAAAGCCTCTTCCGCATCTACATCTCCGCCCTCACTGTGGCCAAAAACGACGACGGCACCTATTATGCCACCACCGACAACCGACTCATTCGCCGTATGGTGCGCGATGCCCAATTCCGCAACACCACCGCTTCGCAAACCTTGGCACGCTGGCCTTCTGTGCGTAGAGGTGAGGAAAAATGGATTACCCCTTTCCAGCAGAACGCCAACGTGAATTTCTGTACGGCTTTCCAATACGAATTGGCGCTGCTGAAACAGTTGGCCCTTCCTTTGTTAAATAATGTACCCGAGGATGACCCCAACTATGAAGAGGCACAACGCCTCAAGTGGATCTGCAATCGTTTCCACGACATACCCATCGATTTGTTGCCACCTCATTCCCTGCTGAGAGAGTTCTTAGGTGGCAGTGCCTTTGAATATTGAAATAGAGAAAAATAGAACACCCCCTAAACTGATACGTCGGTTTAGGGGGTGTTTGGTTTGGCTTTCACGATGGCCACATAGATGAGCAGCAACACGTTCATCATCAGAGCATAGATGATGGCAGGAATGGCAATGACTTCATTGTCAAACACCAATGGGCTGCAAGCCACCGTGATGGCCTGGGCAGCATTCTGCATACCCACCTCAATGACGATGGTACGGCGCTCGGCTCCTTTCAGACGGAAGACATAAGAGAGAAGCGCACCTCCGCCCATGGCTAACAGGATGAGCACGGTGATGCATAATCCGAGGGAGGGGAACTTTTCTATAATGGTATCCTTGTGTTGGATAAAGAAAACGGATGCCAATAAGATGAGGGCAGGGAAGGCGATACGCTTCAACACATTGTGGATGCGTTGGGCGGCTTGCTTCCACTTCATGCCGATGAAGAGGCCGATGAGGATAGGCACAGCCATAAGCACAATGTTCTGCATGAGCAGATTGCCCACGGGCAGATGGACATTCGTGCCTGTACCGATGGAAGCGGTGACCCATGCCATGATGAGTGGCACGGTGAACAGCGTGATGATGGAACTGCATGCCGTGAGGGTGACGGAGAGGGCTACATCGCCACGTGCAAGCATCGAGAAAACATTGCTGGAACTGCCGCCGGGACTGCATGCGATGAGCATGATGCCCAAAAAGAAGAGGGCTTCAAGATGGAAGATGTAACCCACTCCCCAAGCGATGAGGGGCAGCAACACAATCTGCCCGATAAGACCTGCCAGAACAGGCAGGGGACGTTGAAGGATGAGTCGGAAGTCGTGTGGACGAAGCGTCAGTCCGAGGTCGAACATCAGCAACGTGAGGATGGGGAGAACGATAAATATGGTGTTCATTCCTTAAACTTTAATCTTTAAACCTTAAACTCTAAACTCTAAACTTTAAACATTATATCATCGGGAGGCTTTCTCCGTTAATCTTGCGATAGAGGTCGAGAGAGAAGACATCGGTCATGCCCGAGAGATAATCGAGTACAGCCATGATGCGCACGTAGGTGTCGTTGCTATCCACCTCATATTGAGAAGATACGCGGTCGAGCAACAGCCGGCTGTACGCATGATTGGGATTCATCACGGCATGGATGAAAAGCCCCATGAGCGTGTAGATAATCTTGTAACCTGCCAGTTCGGTGTCCACCACGTCTCGGCTGCGGTAGATGCGGCTTTGGGCCACACGTACACAGGCCTCGTAAGCATCGTGCACGAGGGGGCATGCGTGACTGATGAGAGACCCCGTGAAAGTGCCAGCAAGGATGCTTTCCTCGTTCTCCACGAAGACACGGACACACTCGCGTTCCAAGGCTCCGATGGCACAGGAACGGAAGTATGCCACTTGCTCGTTGAGGTCGCTGACATCGGCGGTGGCGCGTTGGATGATGTGTTCACGACGGTCGGGCGTGACAAAGCCAAGCATGAGGTCGCGCGTCTGGTCGGTGGACAGAATTTTCAGTTTGTGGGCATCTTCAAGGTCCATGATTTCGTAGCAGATGTCGTCAGCGGCTTCCACCAGAAAGGCAAGGGGGTGACGATGCCAGCCAACATTGGATTTGGTAATGCCGAGTTCGGTAGCGATGCGCTCGTAGAGGGGTTGCTCTTGGGTGAAAAAACCGAACTTCTGCTTCGTGGCCTCAATGGCGGGGTAAGGGTATTTGACGATGCTGGCGAGGGTGGAGTAGGTGAGCACGAAGCCACCCTTGCGCCGTCCCTTAAACTGGTGGGTGAGAAGTCGGAAAGCGTTGGCATTGCCGTCGAAGTGGGTGATGTCGGCCCACTGTTCGGGGGTGAGTTGCCCCTTGTATTTGATGCCTTCGCCCTCGCTGAAGTAGGAGGCGATAGCGCGTTCGCCCGAATGACCGAAAGGCGGGTTGCCCATGTCGTGAGCCAGACAGGCTGCGGAGACGATGGACCCAATCTCGGTGAAAAGGGTGCCGAGGAGTTCAGGATGCTTCTGGGAGAGTTGGTGCGCCACATCATCGCCCAGGCTGCGGCCGACGCTGGCCACTTCGAGGGAGTGGGTGAGGCGGTTGTGCACGAAAATGCTGCCTGGCAGGGGGAAGACCTGTGTCTTGTTCTGCATGCGGCGGAAGGGAGCGGAGAAGATGAGACGGTCGTAGTCGCGCTTGAACTCCGTGCGGTCGTCGTTGCGGTTGATGTGCAGGTCTTCTTGCCCGAGGCGTTGATTGGAGATAAGTTGTAGCCAGTCCATGTTTGTCTGGAAAGTTGCCCTCCGATGGGGCGTTAAGTCTGAATTTTGGTGCAAAGATAAAGAATAAATGGGAGTAAAAGTATCTTGATAGGTTAAAATTCCTAATTCCTAACTCCTAATTCCTAATTAATCATTATCTTTGCAACCAAATTTTGTATATATGGAAGTGAAAATCATCAATAAGTCGCATCACCCCCTACCGCAGTATGCCACGCCGCAGTCGGCTGGTATGGACTTGAGGGCGAATATTGAAAAACCTATCACATTGGAACCTCTGGCACGTGTGTTGGTGCCTACGGGGTTGTTCATGGCTCTGCCTGCCGGTTATGAGGCACAAGTGCGTCCACGTTCAGGCTTGGCCATTAAGAAGGGTGTCACAGTGTTGAACACGCCGGGCACCATCGATGCGGACTATCGTGGCGAGGTGTGTGTCATTTTGGTCAACCTGTCCAACGAGCCTTTCGTCATCAACGATGGCGAGCGCATTGCACAGATGGTCATTGCACGGCATGAGCAGCCGACGCTGATAGAGGTTGAGGTGCTGGACGAGACAGAGCGCGGTGCAGGTGGTTTTGGACACACAGGTGTCTGAGGTGTGACGATTAGGACGGTTTGAGATTTAAGGATTGCTTATGCGGAAGATTCTTCTTACATTCATCATACTTTTCTCCTCTTTACTCTCGTGGGCACAATCGACGACGAAGTTCGACTACTTCTTCTATGAAGCGGAGCGCCAGAAACAAGCACAGAACTTTGATGCGGCCATCGACTTGTTTGACTATTGCCACCGGCTCAATCCAGAGTCGGGTGCAGTGTTGTATGAGTTGGCCGACCTCTACCGTTATGTGAAGAACGACAGTTTGGCGCTGGAGTCGTTGGAGAAGGCCTGCAAACTCTATCCTGACAATTACTGGTACAAGAACAGGTTGGTGGGGCTTTATCTGGAGAATCACCACAACGATGAGGCGTTGGCGATGGTGGAGGAGATGGCACAGCGGTGGCCGACGAAGAGCGAGGTGCTGATGATGCTGCTGGAACTGTACGAGCAGAAGCAAGACTATGCCAACATGGTGAAGGTGCTGGACAAGATTGAGGTGAAGGAGGGCAAGAGCGAACAACTCTCCATGGAGAAGTTTCGTCTGTTCCTCCAGATGAACGATGAGAAACGCGCCTTCAGCGAGATGCAGGAACTGGCTGAGGAATACCCTAACGACTTGCGCTATCAGGTGGTCATCGGTGACCTCTACCTCGATGCAGGCAAGAAGCAGGAGGCCTTGAAGCAGTTCAAGAGCGTGGAAGACCGCGACCCCGAAAATGTGACGATGCTCCTTTCCATGGTTAATTATTACAGGGAAGAGGGTGTTGACTCGCTTTATCAGTCGTATCTGACGAGATTGCTTACCCATAAGGATGTGGATGACGAGACACGGGTGAGGATGATGACAGTGCTGGTGCGTGAGAATCTGGCCAACGAGGGCGATTCCACCCAGTTGCTAAGCCTTTTTGACAAGGTCTTGGAAGCGCCTCAGGAGGATACCGACATGCTTGAACTGAAAGTGCGCTATATGGTGACAAAGCACATGTCGCCCGACGAAGTGAAGCCCTACTTGCGGCAAATGCTTGACATAGATCCCGAAAACGACATGGCCCGTCAGCAATTGCTTTCCTATGCCCTTTCGGAGAATGACACGATAGGAGTGGTCAACATCTGCAAACCTGCAGTCGATTACAAGACCGAAGAGCCCCTTTTCTATTATTATCTGGGAGTGGGCTATTTCCAACTGGACGAGAAGGAGAAAGCTGCTGAAGCCTTCCGAGGAGGACTGGAACGTGTGGAGAACGGCGACCTTTCCAGTCGTCAGCAGTTGCGTGTCAACATGTATGCGTTGCTGGGCGACATCTATCATAGCATAGGACAAGACGACAAAGCCTTTCAGGCCTACGACTCCTGTCTCATCTATAAGCAAGACGATGCCATGGTGCTCAACAACTATGCTTACTACCTCTCGCTGAAGAAGAAAGACCTGCAACGGGCAGAGGAGATGAGCCGGCGCTCCAACGAACTGGAACCTGACAATGCCACTTACCTTGATACTTATGCCTGGGTGCTCTTCCAGATGAAGCGCTACGAAGAAGCCAAGCAGTATATGGACAAGGTGGTCGAACTCATGGAGAAGGACGACGAAGAGATGAGTGACGACGTGCTCCAGCACATCCAAGAAATTAACAAGAAAGTGAAAAAGAAATAACCCCTTTGGGGCATAACAACGACAGAGATGAAACTTAGAATTTTTCCATTTACCCCCTCTTGGGCATCAGTCCCATTCCGTTTGTCGCTGATGGCGGTGCTTCTGATGGCACTGGTTTCGTGCCGTTCCAGTAAGAAGATGACCAATGGCAAGGACAAAACCCAACCTACCACGACGGTGACCACTTCCACCAACCCGTCGAATGACAAACAAAATCCCGACCTCACGAAGATGCAGATACCAGTGGGCACCAACTTTACCTCGAAAGTGAGAGTGACCTTGGTGCAGGACGGTAAGAGTACCACCACCAACGGCACCCTGCGTATGCGCTACGACGATGTCATCCAACTCACGCTGGTCGACCCCGTGCTGGGCATGATGGAGGTGGGACGTATGGAACTCTCTCCAGATAATGTGCTCATCATCGACCGTGTCAACAAACGATACGTGAGCACGAACTATCAAGAGTTCACGGCCTTGAAGAGCCGCAACATCGACTTCGACACCATTCAGGACTTCTTCTGGAAGGAGGCCAAGGGAGGCGACAGTTTCTCCTACACCATTCCTGCCAAGAAGGATATCCGCTTAGACCTCCAACTCTCTGGCAAGGGCGATTCCTCCAACTGGTCACCCCACACCACCGTGTCGGGCAAATACACCAAGACCGATGCCAACAAACTCTTTGGCAGCATCATCGGCAACTGATGCGGTGTAACTCTCAATCGTCAATTATCAACCCTCAAATCTCAATTCTCCATCGTCCATGCGGACACTCCTTTCCTTCCTGTTAGCCTTTGTGCTTGTTCTTCCCCTCTCCGCCCAGAGCAGGGGCAAGGGCACTGTGTCAGCCAAGCGCACGACCACCACTAAGTCGTCTCCGCAGAAGAAGCAGCCTGCCACTAAAACTTCGGGCAAGCAAGGCACCGCAAGCAAGCAGAGTGCCCAGAAGAAACAGACAAAGCCCGTCGACAAGAAAGCCCAGTTGCGCAGTCAGCAGGCCGCCACACAGCAGGCACGCCAACGTTCCCAGGCACAGTTGGCTCAACTCAACAAAAACGTGAAGTCCAGCCTCGACAGCGTGCTTATTCTCGACCATCAGATAGGTCGCCAGCAGCAGTCCATCGACAGCATCAACCACGACATCCTTGTACTGGGAACCACCATTGATACGCTCTACCGTCAACTTGACGTGTTGCAGCGCGACCTTGAGGTGAAGAAACGGCGATATGCCAAGGCAATGGTTTATATGCGTAAGAACCGCTCCGTGCAGAACAAACTCATGTTTATCTTCTCTGCCGACAACTTCACCCAGATGCTGCGCCGTATGCGTTATGTGCGCGAATACTCCACCTTCCAGAGAGCGCAAGGAGAACTCCTCAAGGAAAAACAAGCCGAAGTGCGCGCCAAGCAAAACGAACTCTTGGCAGCCAAGACGCAGAAACAGCAAAGCCTGCAAACGGTTGAAGAGCAGAAACGCTCATTGCAGGGCATGAAAGCACAATGCCAGACCAAGGTGACTTTCCTCAACCAGAACATCGCCACCGTGCAACGCCAGATTCAAGACTATCAGCGTCAGGAGCAAGCCCTCAATGCCGAGATTGAGCGCATCATCCAGGAAGAGATTGCTGCCGCTCGCCGAGCCGAAGCAGAACGCAAACGAAAGGCTGAGGAAGCACGTCGCCGAGCCGAAGCAGAGAAAGCCCGCCGACTGGCAGAGGCTAAAGCCCAGGCAGAGAAAGCCCGCCGTGCCGCCGAAGCCGCTGAAGCCGCTCGTCGCAAGGCAAAGACAGCCCAAGAGAAGGCCGAAGCCAAGGCAGCCACAGAGCGAGCCCAGATCGATGTGAAGAAGGCCGAGGCCACGGTGAGGAAAGTGGCGAAGGAGGAGACCGCAAAAGCGGAAACTTGGCATACCAACAGTGCCGATGCCAAACTCTCCAGCAACTTCGTCAGCAACAAAGGACGCCTTCCCATGCCCATCACAGGCAGTTACAGTGTGGTGGGCCACTATGGCAACTACACCGTGTCAGGACTTAGTAACGTCACGCTCGACAACAAAGGCATTGACATCCGTGGGCAGCAAGGGTGTTACGCACGAGCCGTGTTCGATGGCACCGTCAGTTCCATCTTCCAGTATAGCGGCACCTACATTGTCATGATACGTCATGGCTCCTACATCTCCGTCTATTCGGGACTTTCCTCCGTCTCTGTGCGTAAAGGCCAGACCGTGAGCACACGCGCCACACTTGGTGCCGTGGGACAAGACCCTGATGGACGATACATCCTCCATTTCCAGTTACGCAACGGTAGCGCCCGTCTCAACCCCGAACAGTGGGTGCGCTAACCTCCTCCCCCCCCTGAAAATTATCAATTATCAATTATCAATTTTCAACTTTCAATTGTCAACCTCCAACTTTCAAATTTCCACAGCCGAATCCTGTACGGGCGGACGCATAGCAGCCGCCATCACCGCGCGAAGTGGCGCCAGCCGCTACTTCCGTGGAGGACTTGTCGCTTATCAGAATGATGTGAAGGAGCAGCAACTCGGTGTGCCTCGTGAAATGATAGACACCTATGGCGTCGTATCCTCTCAGGTGGCAGAGCAGATGGTCAAAGGAGCCTGCCGACTCTTCCATTCCGACTATGCCCTGGCCTCCACCGGCTATGCAGAACCGTGGGAGGGGCACGAAGTGGAGATATGGGTGGCATGGGGCAGCGAACACGACACCCACTCCCTCTGTCTGCACGAAGACTTCGGACGCCTCAAAAATGTGGAACTCGCCACCCAGTGTGTGCTTGACGAGTTTGCCAAGTACCTCATGGAATTGCGTTGAGAACGTGTGGGTTGAGGAAGGTGCGTATCTCGTTGAGCAGGGTTGTGGCTTTCTCTCTCCCGTGTTGATAGATGGCGCGCAGTTTGGGTTCGTTGAGTTCGGTGCGGCCAATGTCAAGCGGATGGTCGGGATAGATGGCTAATATGTTGCCCTTTCGTGCCTGCTCGTCAATGTATTGAAGTTCTGCGTTGTACATCTCGTGGCGATGTTTCATGCATTCTGCTATCTTCGGATATTTGTGATGGAAGAGGCGGAAGAGGGGAGTGAGTTTGTTGGGTGTTTTCTGGTAGCCTTTGGGACGGGTGAGGATGACGATGTTGCGTTCGTAGCCGATGGACTGGAAATGTTGCAGGGGGATGCAGTCCACCAAGCCGCCGTCCAGAAGTTTCATCCCGTCTATTTCCACGGGGGTGGAGACGATGGGCATGGAACTGGTGGCACGGAACCACTCCAGCGTTTCATCTTCTACGTGGTCAATCTTTTTGTAGATGGGTTTCCCTGTCTGGATGTCGCAGCACACGAGGTGGAACTCGGTGGGGTCTGCCTCGAAGGTGGCGCAGTCGAACACGTCGAGTTCGAGGGGCATGGTGTGGTAGGCGAACCGAGGGTTGACCAGGTTGCCTGTGGTGAGGAAGGAACGCCATCCCATGTAGCGAGGGTCATCCTTGAAGCGTATGTTGTAACGCAGTCCGCGCCCCACCTGATGGGACTTGAAGTTGCAGCCGAACAAGGCGCCTGCCGACACTCCGATAATGCCGTCCACCGTGATGCCTTCTTCTTGCATCACGTCAATAATTCCTTCGGAGAAAAGGCCGCGCATGCCGCCACCTTCAAGCACGAGTCCTCGTTTCATTTTGTATGTGCGATATGAGAGGTTGTTGTGGTAATAGGTTTTAGTGTGTTGCAAAGTTAGCGACTTCCACTCTTTCCACAAAACTTTTGTGAGGTATTTTCATGAAGATTGTTCTTTTTCTCCGTCGAAAGCGGTGCTCCTTTTGTTTTTCTCACGCTACAAAAGCTTTCCGTGGGGTTACACGGCGCGTTTTGAGGTGAGGTTGTGTGTTTTGTTTGGATGGAAATACTTATCTTTGCACACAAAATAACAATCTGGCAGAGTTGAAGAATCGAAGAGTCTTTGACTCGGCATATCCAATTGAAATAGCATATGAAGAAGTTTTTTGTATTGACCATGATGTTGATGGCTTGCCTGATGGGGCAGGCACAAGAACGTGTTACCCTTCCTCGCTTTTTTGCCGACGGCATGGTGCTGCAGCGCGATGTGAAGATTCCTGTATGGGGCAAAGGTGTGGCAGGCGGGCAAGTGTCGGTTGCGCTGAATGGCAAGACTGCCAAGACGAAAGTGCATGCTGATGGCACTTGGAAGGTGTATCTGCCTAAGATGCAGGCAGGTGGTCCTTACACGCTGACGGTGACGCAGAAAACGTCGTTGAGCGCTGTGGTGGAAAAGCTGGAGACAAAGGTGAACAATGTGCTCATCGGTGACGTGTTCCTCTGTTCAGGTCAATCAAACATGGAGTTGCCCATCCGTCGTTGCATGGATGTGGTGAAGGATGAAGTGAAAGACTATTCGAATGACCGTATCCGGTATCTGAAGTTCCCCCATCAATTCAACTATGTGCGTCCGAATGATGATGTTCGGTGTCTGCCTTGGCAGAACATCACACCTCAGAACTGTGCTGAGGTGAGTGGCATCTGCTATTTCATGGCACGTGAGTTGCAGAAGAAGTACGGGGTGCCTATCGGCATCATCAATTCGGCTGTGGGTGGCACACAGGTGCAGGCATGGATGCCGCGTGAGGTCCTTGCCACTTTCAAGGGTTATCCAGAAGAGTTGGCCAAACCGAAGTATCACCAGGAGAACTGGGTGGACTCTATCCGTCGTGCCGAGAATGCGGCCGGTATGGGATGGGAGCGTAGGATGATGGAGACGGACACGGTGCTGAACCGTTGGAAGGCAGACGACTATGACTTCTCGGGTTGGAAGACTGTGGATATGTTCTCCAACTGGAGCAATTTCAGGAATGGTTCTTATTGGTTCAAGACTACGGTCAATCTGCCAAAGGAACTGGCTGGCCAGCAAGCGGTGCTGCGTTTTGGCGCGATGAAGGATGCCGACACCATCTTTGTGAATGGGCAGTATGTGGGTAACACCACGTATGAGTATCCACCACGTGTCTATACCGTCAAGGAGGGTGTTCTCCGTGAGGGCGAGAACCAGATTGTGGTGCACCTGATGTCGCAGAGTGGCATGGCGAACTTCACAAAAGGCAAGTTGTATCAGTTGGAGGTGGGTGGCCAAGTGTTCCCCATCGGTGAACAGTTGCAGATGGCTGTGGGCTGCATCATGCCCCGCAAACCTGCCAGCACGTATTTTGTTGACACGCCGACGGGACTCTACAATGCGATGATTGCGCCGTTGCAGGATTTCCCCGTGAAGGGTATGTTGTGGTATCAAGGTGAGTCGAACCTGGGCAATACAGGCACCTATGCCGCCATGTTGGAGGCGATGGTGGGTGCCTGGCGAAAGCAGTTCAACAGAGAGTTTCCTGTGGTCATCATGCAGTTGCCAGGATACATGAGCCGTCACGAACAACCCGTGGAGACGGGATGGACTCAGATTCGCCATCAACAGTATCTGGCGGCTCAGCATATTGACAAGGCAGCCTTGGCTCCTACGCTTGACACGGGAGAGTCGAACGACATCCATCCGCAGGATAAGAAAACGGCCGGTCACCGTGCCGCTCAGCAAATGAGCCGTCTTGTCTATGGCGATAACAGTGTTATCTGTAAGGTGGCGATGCCTGTTTCGGCACGTCTCGTTCAGCCAGGACGTTGTCAGGTTCTCTTCCCGCAAGCACCGTCCTTGCAGGTGAAAGGCGCTCGTATCAGCGGTGTGGCCATCTTGGTGGATGGACGCTATCAGTGGGCAGAAGCCACCTTGTCCAACCCTAACACCTTGGAAATCTCATTGCCGGAAGGGGTGACCTCCACCACTATCCGCTACTGTTGGGACGACTATCCAGAACCCACTCTCTTCAGTACCGATGGCATAGAAATGGTGCCTGTTCCCCAGTTCCAGATTGAGATGCAATGAGGAATGAGGAGTTTGGACTGATGAAAAGATTCTTTTTTCTTTTTCTGCTTGTTCTCACGGCAGCTCTGCCGATGAACGCACAAGAAGCAAGCCGCCCCAAAGTGGCTTTGGTTCTTGGGGGTGGTGGTGCGAAAGGTGCCGCCACGGTGGGTGTGCTGAAGTATATCGAGAAGTCGGGAATGCCCATCGACATGGTGGTGGGCACGAGTATTGGCTCTATTGTGGGCGGACTTTATTGCTTGGGCTATAATAGTGAGCAGTTGGACTCGATGTTTCGTTCGCAAGAGTGGGCTGACCTGTTTGCGGGTTCACTCATGGGCGACAGCATCGTGCGTTCGCTGCGTCAGATGACCGGCAGGCGCAGTTTTGAGGATCTTCCCATTCCGTTCCGTTGTGTGGCAGTGGACGTGAAGGGGCTGCGCGAGGTGGTGCTCAGTCGGGGCGACTTGGCGCAGGCGATGCGGGCCAGCATGGCCATCCCTTTGGTGTTCAAACCCGTGAAGATGGACGGCATGGTGCTGGTGGACGGTGGTGTGCTCAACAACCTGCCTGTGGATGTGGCGAAGAATATGGGGGCTGACATCGTGATTGCCGTGGACTTGACGGTGAACAAGCACGAAGACATTGAGCGGTCGGGCATCCTGTCGCTGTTGCGCCTCGATTTGAAGAAGTATCAGCAGAACTGCAATGATGTTGACATTTATATCAACCCGAACCTTCGTGGTTATGGGGCGCATGACTTCTCACCCGAGAAAATCGCTAAGATGATTTCCTTGGGTGAAAAGGCGGGAAAGGCTTCGCTGAAATCGTTGAAGAAATTGAAGAAAAAACGGAAGTTGTCTGCTTCTAAGAATTGAGAAACCTCAATTTCTCGACAGGTTGCGGCGATACATCCACACAAATCCTCCGCAGAGTGTGAGTGCGGCTATTACGACAAGAGTGGCCATCATCATTGATGAGTGGTTGCTGCTGCCGCCCCAGTCATTGAACATGTTGATGGCTGAACGCAGCGTGTCTATCACCTCCTCCTTGCTGGTGAGCGTGTCGATGACTTCTTGTGGGATGATGGAGTCGGTGACTCCGTCGGGTACTGCGACAGAGTCGGCGGCAGGTTTCTTCAGCACCAGCGTGTCGGGGTCGAGTGGACGTATAATCTGCGGATGATGGTTTCTGCCAGGATAGGCAATGTCTAAGAGTTGAAACATGACAATAAATATTTTTAAGAGTTAATCAATGAATGTCTGAATGTAGATGAGTTGAACCAACAGTCCGATGAGGAAACTGATGGCGTTGCACAGGAGACTGTAGATGCAAGCTTGCCTGAGGTCTCGGGTGAAGCAGAAGTACCATGCTGCCTCCACCAGAAAAACCGCCACCTCGCCGATGAGGATGTGGCTCATGCTGTCGTTGACACAGAGCACGTAGAGGTTCAGCGGTATGTTGGTCAGCACATTGACGGCGATGGACGAGAGGAGCACCTTCCTCCGCCGTTCCATCAGGAGCCACAGCACCCCCAACTCGATGAGGATGGTAGGGATGAGGGCTATGAGGAGGTTCTGTATCATCGTTCTGCTTTTTGTGGGTCTATAAGAGTGTCACCAACAGATAGCCGGGCATCAAGGCTGCGGCGAGCAGTCCGAAAGCCAGTCCTTCATACCCTTTCAGCACGGCGTTTGCCCAGTAGAGCGTGACGGGCATGGTGCAGTTGACCAGAAATAGGCCTGTCAGCATCACGGCGATATGTATGTCCTTGCCGATGAAGCAGAGGATGGCTCCCACCACCATGAGCAGCACGGCTTTCCACATGCCCATTCCCTTGACGAGCCATCCGCCCGCCATCTTCCCGAACATGGCCGTGGCACCCAGCAGCAAAAGGATGGCCGGGTCTTTGGTGATGCCGGTGGTGAAGGCTTCTCCTGCAAACGAGCGTCCTGCCACGATGAGCATGATGAAGGGGATGATGAGTCCAACACTTTTCCAGTCCCCTGTGAAAGGGGCGCTATCATCTGCATAGGTGTGCGCCTTCTCGGGGAAGAAGAACAGTGCCATGATCGCCAACACGCAGATACTTAGCAGGAACACATAGAGCAACAGCCACGAGGCGAACACCCCTCCGATGGCAAGTCCGAACGCGCCTGTAGAGACAAACACGCCCAGTGCGCGGATGTCGTTCTTGGTGCGGATGGCCGTCTGCTTGCCACCCCATACGTGAAAGAGCGAATTGCCCATGCCGAGACACACTGTCATGGTCAGCAAGAGGGCTTGTGCTGCATGAGGTGCCTCCAGCATCGTCCGCATCGAGGCAATCATCACAGCCAATGTCAGCAACAGCACCGCACCCAACAACATCCAGTGTTTCTGCCTGAGCCTGTCTGCCCCCCATCCTGTGAGCGGCTGTGTGAGGAACGCCAACACGTTGTAGGTCATAAACATCATCACCATGTTCGTGCTGTCGGCCGCAGTGAGGTAAAGGCAACATATGCACAAGCCATCGACGAGGAAATGAAGCAGGGCACTCACTCCCGTCAGTCTCACACGCACTTGTTGGCTGGGTTGTGACATTTCCGTTTGTTTTCTTTTCGTCTATAACTGGTTGCAAAAGTACATAAAAAAACACAGTTGGGTATAAAATGAAAGGTTCTTTTTGCCTTTTTTAGTTTTTTTATATACCTTTGCCCAATATTTCCAAACTTCAAGTAACTCCATTCCTGTGAGTTGCTCTTATCATTTATGAAAAAGATTGTATTGACAGTAATCGTGGCAGGTCTTGCCACGCTGCCTGTGTGGGCAGAGAATGACGGGACACAGGACATCAACGTGTCTGCCGAAGATAGAATTGAAACCAGTGAATCGACGGAGCAGCAAGAACCAGCAAGTTCGCTTGATGAGTCGAGTCGTGACAGAGAGACACAAAGTGAATTTGAACCTGACGGAACGCCCGGTGCAGGGTTTATCACCGAACTGGTGAACAACAGTTTGGAGAGTGCGATGGCCAGCGCTCCAGTTCCTGCAGGCAAGCCTCAGTTGGGCAGGAAGTTGACCGACTATGCAAGTGCGCCCAAGTTTGGCGGTTACTTTATTGGCAAGTATGCCTACAGTGACCAAGACGGTGCGAAGGGCGGTACAGGTTTCAGCCAGCGGCTCATCCGTCTGTATGTGGATGGCACCATCCTCACCGACTTCAAGTATCGTCTTCAGGCACAGGTGAACAACTCCACCTTCCACATGAAGGACTATTTTGTGGAGTGGTCACACTGGAAGGAACTTGCCATTAAGGTGGGTCAGTACAAGCGTGCTTTCCTCTTCGAGAATCCTTACAACCCTTGGGATGTGGGCGCAGGCGACTACTCTCAGATTTCCAACAAACTGTCGGGCATCAGCGACAAGGATGGCAACGTCGGCAATGGTGGCCGTGACCAGGGCTTGCAGGTGCAGGGCGACCTCTTCCCTTCCAAGAAGGATGGCCACCGTTTCATCCACTATCAGATGCAGGTGATGAACGGTCAGGGCATCAATGGTGGCGACAAGAACGGACATAAGGACTTTATCGGCACTTTGCAGGTGCAGCCCATCAAGGACCTCTTCATCGGTGTGTTTGGCTGGACGGGCGACTATGTGGACAATGCAGGCGTGGAGACCGACCGCAACCGTTGGGCTGCCTCGGTGAAGTACGAGCACAACGACTGGACGGTGCGTGCCGAATATGCCCACGCACAGGGCATACTGGCCAACTACACAGGGGAGGGCAAGGCCGATGGCTGGTATGCCACCGTGGGAGTGCCTTGCACCCCATGGCTGAAGGTGTATGGCAAGTACGATGCCTACCGCGCCAACAAGAAGTGGGAGTCCACGAAGACCATCTACAGCATTATCCCCAACTTCCAAATTCATAAGAACCTGATGATGCAGGTGCAGTACAATCATGTGCATGACCGCAATCTCGTTCATAAAGACTACAACGAACTCTGGGCGGAGATGTACGTGAGGTTCTGAAAAGCACCTTGCAGGCTCATTTCTCCGACACTTCCGTTCCCCCTTTGAACTTACCGCCGTAAAGCTCACGTGCATACTGGCACAACCCTCGTGAGCTTTACGGCGGTCTTTGTATGGAGAAACTGGAAAAGAAAGTTTGGCGATTGTTACGTGAGGAAAAGAAGGTGTAACATGGGGTGGGGTTCGTCAGTCAGGAAATGTTGTAACTTTGTCGCCAAAACCAAAACCTCCGTATGATATGAAGAAGATTCTGTTCATTTTGACATTCAGCCTTTTGGCATCTTTCTCGGCCTGGGCAGCCGAGCCGTTTGTGACGTTTCAGCCTCAAGGCGATGCCTTATGCCTCACCGACCAACGAGGCGAGATGCTCTATGACCCCAACGACTGGAAAGGGGTGCTCATAGCCATCGACAATCTGAAAAAAGACTTGCAGAAAGTGACGGGGAGACAGGATTACCCCATCGTGATAGGCACGCTCGGCAAGAGTGACCCCGTCGACAAGTTGGCAAAGAAGAAGCTTATCAATGCCAAGGACTTGAAGGGGAAAACGGAAAAGTTCATCATCACCACCGTGAAGGGGCAACTCGTCATCGCAGGCTCCGACAAGCGTGGCACCATCTACGGCATCTACGAACTCTCTCGTCAGATTGGCGTGAGTCCGTGGTATGACTGGGCGGATGTGCCTGTGGAGAAGCACGAGCACATCTACATCAAGAATGGTGTCTATACGGATGGAGAACCGGCCGTGCGCTACCGAGGCATCTTCCTCAACGATGAGGCACCTTGCTTGTCGGGATGGATTGGCGAGAACTATGGGGGTGTCTATAACCATGAGTTCTATGCCCGTGTGTTTGAACTGGTGCTTCGCCTGAAGGGAAACTATATGTGGCCAGCCATGTGGAACGCTGCTTTCTATGCTGACGACGACCTCAACATGCAGACAGCCGACGATATGGGTATCTGTATGGGAACCTCTCATCATGAGCCGATGGCACGTGCTCACAAGGAGTGGACACGCAACCGAAAGGAGTACGGTGCTTGGAACTACGACACCAACCAGGAGACCCTCGACAAGTTCTGGAAGGGTGGTGTGGAACGCATGAAGCACACCGACGACGTGGTGACTATCGGTATGCGTGGCGACGGCGATGAGGCCATGGGCGATCATGCCGACGTGGCATTGTTGGAGCGCATCGTCACCAACCAGCGCAAACTCATCGAGGAAGCCACAGGTAAACCTGCCAAGGAGACACCGCAAGTGTGGGCGCTCTACAAGGAGGTGCAGGAATATTATGAGAAGGGAATGAACGTGCCCGACGATGTCATCCTGTTGCTTTGCGACGACAACTGGGGCAATGTGCGTGTGTTGCCCGAACAGGAGTGGAACAAGGGCACAGGTGCTTTCGCCAAGCGTCATCCCGGCGGTTATGGCATGTACTATCATGTTGACTACGTGGGCGCTCCCCGCAACTCGAAGTTCCAGAACATCTCGCAGGTGCAGCGCATGTGGGAGCAGTTGCAACTCACCTACACCTATGGCGTGGACAAACTCTGGATACTCAATGTGGGCGACCTCAAGCCCATGGAGTTCCCGATTGACTTCTGGTTCAAGATGGCTTGGAACCCCTCGCAGTTCAATCCGTCCAACCTGATGAACTACACCGAGGACTTCTGCCGCCAGCAGTTTGGCGAGACCGATGCTGCCGAAGCAGCCCGCATCCTCAACCTGCAGTGCAAGTACGCCCATCGTCGCACTCCCGAGCAGTTGGATGCACGGACATTCGACCTGCTCAGCGGCGAGTGGCAGGAGCGTGTCAACGAGTATGAACAACTTTTGCGCGATGCCACCCAGTTGCGCCAGCGTCTGCCGGAAGCCTACCGTACCCCTTACGATGAACTCATCTACACGCCAGTGCGCGTCTTTTGCAATCTCTACAACATGTATCATGCCGTGGCCATGAGCCAGTTCTATGCAGGAAAGAATGACCCACGCGCCAATCAGTGGGCAGGTAAGGTCAGGGAATGCTTCCAACATGCAGCAGCGCTCTGCGACGAGTACAACCACCAGATAGCAGGGGGCAAGTGGAACCACATGATGGATGAAATCTACATTGGATACCGCTCGTGGAACAACCCACGGCAAAACACCATTCCTCAGGCTGGTATTGTGCTTGGAGGCGACACGCTCTCCATGCCCGACTCCTTCGAACTTCGTCCAGCGAAGAGACTGATTCTTGAGGCCGATGACTTCGTCAGCAAGACTGATGCGAAGGAGGCCACTTGGCAGGTGGTGCCCGACCTCGGCATCTGGAAGGCAGGTGTGGCACTTTTCCCCTACACCAAGAGCACCGAGGGTGCCCACATCACCTATGAGTTGAATGTGCCTCAAGCCAAGGAAGATGCTGTGGCCACCTTCATCCTGGCCACCAACTTCCCCTTCAACGATGGACGCGGTCAGCGGATGACCGTTCTACTTGACGGGCAGGAAGTGCAGACGCTCAATGTCAACGAGGCCAGTCGCTATGTCGTACAGATGGCCCACGACCAGAACTTTGAGTGGGAGACCACTCGCATGAACAAGCAGAAAGTCAAGTTGCCTGCTCTCACCGCTGGCAAACACCAAATCACCATCCGCCCTCTCGATCCGGGCATCGTGCTGGAACGCATTGTGGTGGAGTGAAGCACCTCTCGCTTCATCTCTTTCAGGTCGCCTCTTCGGAGGCGGCCTTTTTTTGTTTGGAATAAAAACGGTGCCATGTTGGAAACATAAACGGCCATGTGCGTCCAACTTTGTTGCCCTCAAAAAACAAAAAATGGGGGTCGAAATCGTTTTGTTTGAAGTTTTTTTACTACTTTTGCATCGTTGTTTCTTCCGAAACAGCAAGAAATGTTTCTAAACATAACGAGAAATGGTGATTGAATTGAGTAACGGGACCTTGTTCCAAGTGTCTGTCTGGGCGGTGTTGTTTGCCACTCTTCTGGTGTTGGTGTGTATGTATGTGCTGTACCGTCTCGTGATACGTAGCGAGCGCTCAAAGCACAGTGTGGAGACGGCTCGTGTGGAGCGTGAACACAGGCAGGATTTGGAGGTGGTGAAGCAGCAGACGTTGGCGCGTGTGAGTCAAGACCTGAGGGCACCCATCATGTTGCTGATTGGCTCTTTGCAGCAGATGTCGGAAGAACCTTTGGGCGATGATGTGGGCGGACGTGTGCAGATGATGTTGCGCAGTTCACAGATGTTGCTCCATCAGGTCAATATGCTCTCCGCTGGAATGGGTGCGGCTCCTGTTCCGTCGGCCTTGACCTCTGTGGCGAGAGGTGCGCAGCGGCCAGCCGTCGTGTCTCCGACCCTTGACGCTTCTACTCAGTCTACCACAACTGATGAAGAGAACACCAAGCCGGTTGGTGTTGACGATCATAATGTCGCCATGGTGGCCAGTAAGGAGGTGGACGAGCCTCAGGAAGAAGATGAACAGAAAGAGGGTGAGCGCATGACCTTGCTGATGGTGGACGATAGTGCCGACATGTGCCGCTTTGTACGTGATTATTTCCGTAAAGACTATAACGTGATTACGGCCAGCAATGGCGAGCAGGCGGTGGCCTGTCTGGAGGAGAACGACGGCATCGGCTTGGTGGTGAGCGATGTGACCATGCCTAAGATGGATGGCTTGGAGTTGTGTCGTCGTGTCAAGACCGATTTGCGTTGGTCACACATTCCTGTGATTCTGCTGACAGGCCGCAGGAGCGAGGAAATTGAGGTGGAAGGACTGAAACTCGGTGCCGACGATTACATCACAAAACCCTTCAATGTGGAAACACTCCGTTTGCGTGTGAAGAAACTGATAGAGAAGAAAGAGAACCGCCAACGTCAGTTCCGCGAGAAGATGGATGTGGCGCCCAGCGAAATCACCATCACCTCAGTGGACGAGCAGTTTATCCAACAGGCCATCAAGATATGTGAAGAACACATCTCCGACACCGAGTTCTCTGTGGAGGTGCTGGGACATGAGTTGTCGCTCAGCCGCACCTATCTCTACAAGAAACTCATCAACATCACGGGCAAGGGTCCTGCTGAGTTCATCCGCACCATCCGCATGAAGCGCGGAAAACAATATTTAGAGAAGACATCCATGTCGATGTCCGATATTGCGGCCGCCTTAGGGTACAGCAATCCTAAGCGTTTCACCGAGAACTTCAAGACCGAATATGGCATGTCGCCTTCAGAATATGCCAGGAAGATTCGCTCGGAGAAGGCACCTCTGACGGTTTAATAGATATAATCGTTATACAATCCATAAGAAAGAAAATGAGAGATTTTAAGGACATCAAGGTGGCTGTGGCAGGTACAGGCTATGTGGGTCTTAGTATTGCCACGCTGCTGGCACAGCATCATCAGGTGACAGCCGTTGATGTGATTCCTGAGAAAGTGGACCTCATCAACAACAAGAAGTCACCCATCCAGGATGAGTACATTGAGAAATTTCTGGCAGAGAAGGAACTGAACCTCACAGCCACCCTCGACGGCCGGAAAGCATACAGCGATGCCGACTTTGTGGTCATTGCTGCACCGACCAACTACGACCCCGTGAAGAACTATTTCGACACCTCTCATGTGGAGGAAGTCATCGACTTGGTGCTGGAGGTGAACCCCGATGCCGTCATGGTCATCAAGTCCACCATCCCCGTGGGATACACGGAGGGTTTGTACCACAAGTACGGCTATACGCTCAAACTGCTCTTCTCGCCAGAGTTCCTGCGCGAGAGCAAGGCACTGTACGATAACCTCTATCCTTCACGCATCATTGTCGGCTCGCCCAAACGTATTGAGGTGAAATATGCCAGCGAACTGCGCGAGGCAGCCACGACTTTTGCGGCACTGTTGCAGGAAGGGGCCATCAAGAAAGACATCGACGTGCTTCAAATGGGGTTGACGGAGGCAGAAGCCGTGAAACTCTTTGCCAACACCTACCTCGCCCTGCGTGTTAGCTATTTCAACGAACTCGACACCTATGCCGAGGTGAAGGGCTTGGATGCACAGGCCATCATCCAGGGTGTAGGCCTCGACCCGCGCATCGGCACCCACTACAACAACCCATCCTTCGGTTATGGTGGCTACTGTCTGCCCAAGGACACGAAGCAACTCCTGGCCAACTATCAGGATGTGCCGCAGCAGATGATGACCGCCATCGTGGAGAGCAACCGCACCCGCAAGGACTTCATTGCCGACCGTGTGTTGCAGATGGCAGGTTATTACAGTTACTCCAACCGCATCCGGTGGAGTCAAGATGTCGAGAAGGAAGTGGTCATCGGCGTGTTCCGTCTCACCATGAAGAGCAACTCCGACAACTTCCGTCAGTCCTCCATTCAGGGCATCATGAAGCGCATCAAGGCAAAAGGTGCCACTGTCATCATCTACGAACCCACCTTGGCCGATGGCACTACCTTCTTTGGTTCCAAAGTGGTCAACGACCTCCAGAAGTTCAAGGAACTCTCTCAGGCCATCATTGCCAACCGCTACGACACCTGTCTTGACGATGTGCAGGAGAAAGTGTACACCCGCGACATCTTCCGTCGTGACTGATAACATCCGGAACGAAAAACCATCATCAATGAAAAAGACAATTCTCTCCTTGACCTTGCTGATAGTCTGCCACCTTGCATGGGGGCAGACTTTTGAATTGCGTCTGCTCAACCATTGGGACAACCCCAACGGCACCGTGGAGCGTGGCTATGCGGGACGTTCCATCTGGAAATGGGATGAAATCCCTACGAAAAAGACCTCCATGCCCCAAGCCTTGAAGGCGCGCTACGAAGAGTATGGCCGCATCAACCAGCAGTATGGCATTAACGGCACCGTGCTCAACAACGTGAACGCCAAGCCCATCGCTCTCTCCACCCCCATGTTGCTCAAGACAAAGAAGATTGCCGACATCCTCCGCCCCTATGGCATCAAGGTCTATCTCTCGGTCAACTTCGCATCTCCCAAGGCATTGGGCGACCTCTCCACCGCCGACCCGCTCGACCCCAAGGTACAGCAGTGGTGGGACAAGAAGGTGAACGAGATCTACCGTCTCATCCCCGACTTCGGCGGATTTCTCGTCAAGGCTAACAGCGAGGGTGAGCCAGGCCCCATGGACTATGGTCGCACCCATGTGGATGGCGCCAACATGCTGGCGTCCGCCCTTCAACCCCATGGCGGCATCGTCATGTGGCGCGCCTTTGTCTATTCCGCCAAGGGAGGCGACCGTGCCAACCAGGCCTACGAGGAGTTCATCCACTTCGATGGGCAGTTTGCCGACAATGTCATCATCCAAATCAAGAATGGCCCCATCGACTTCCAGCCCCGCGAGGCTGTTTCGCCCCTTTTCTTCGGGCTGAAGAAGACCAAGATGATGGTGGAGTTCCAAATCACGCAGGAATACACGGGCGAGAGTGTCCACACCTGCTTTCTGGCGCCCATGTGGCGAGAGTTCTTCCAGACATTGGGCATGGTCCAGAACGGTTCCCCCGTTCATCCCAACCTCATTGGCATAGCCGGCGTGGCCAACATCGGCGACAGTCCCAACTGGACAGCCAACGACCTCGCCATGGCCAACTGGTATGCGTTCGGCCGTCTTGCCAACGACCCGACCACTCCCTCCGAGAAGATTGCCGAAGACTTCCTCCGGAGTTATTACTCCACCAACGAACCGGGCTTCCTCCGTCCCATGACCCAACTGCTGCTCAAGAGCCGCGAAGCCGTGGTTGACTACATGATGCCCCTCGGCCTGCACCACATCTTTGCCGCCGACCATCACTATGGCCCGGAGCCTTGGTGCGACCGGAAAGGGTGGCGTGAAGACTGGCTGCCACGCTTCTACCATCGTGCCGACTCCATCGGCTTGGGCTTCAACCGTACCGACCACGGCGAACCCTGCTTGGCAGGCCATGCAGGCTCCAACAACGTGGGGCAATACCCCGAGCCTTTGCGTACATTATATAATAATAGGGAGACGTGTCCCGAAAACCTCATCCTCTGGTTCCACCATGTGCCATGGGACTACACCATGCGCAACGGCCTCTCCCTGTGGGACAATCTCTGCTACACCTACGACCGTGGTGTGCGGCAGGCCAACGACTTCGTGAAGACATGGGAGTCACTGCGCCCCATCTGTTGCGAAGCCACAGGAACGGCTCAACCCATCCTCACCCCTGAACGCTACGAACAGCAACTGCGCCGTTTCCAGCGTCAGGCCAAAGATGCCCAGTGGTGGCGCGATGCCTGTCTGCTCTACTTCCAGCAGTTCTCCCGTCGTCCTTTGCCACCCGATAGTCCCGACTTCCACTACACGTTGGAACAGGTGATGAACTATCACCTCCGCATGGATAACTACACGGCGGCAGACATTGATAAACTTCCAGAATAATCCCCCCAAAGTAATCATCAGAATAACGGATTCCACGGATTGAACGGATAACCCTGTTAGCAGGTCAAAACTCCGTTCAATCCGTGGAATCCGTTTTTTTATCCCCTTTTTATTTCTTCAGCACCTTCTTGATGGTTCCGTCAGCATACTTCACGATGTTCACACCCTTTTGCAATCCGGTCTGCTGCTGTCCTGAGAGAGAGAAATACGTGTTTGCCCAAGGCTTCTGTGTCGTTACATCGTCGATGTCGTCAGGCACAGGAGAGCCACCGTTGATTTTCACCGTGATGGTTCCGTCCGCATTCTCCACAATGTCGGTGATGGTCTGGGTGAAAGTGCCGGAGCGGACGTCATAACTCGACATCTCGGTCACGTTCTGGTTCCCAGGATAGCAGTCGCCACGGAGCGAAAGGTGATAATCGCTCGTATAGCCATAGGTGGATGAGAGCAGTGTTTGGTCGGCAGGCACCAGAGTCATGCGTTGCAGGCTTCCGGTGTTCAGCCTGTTGCTTGTCCATGAATTGAGGCTGTAGTCCACGTGTGTGATGAGCAATCCATGACAAGGGTTATAAGTCCAATATGTGTTCTCGACGTTGCATCCGAGGCACTGGTCAAAACCGATGTTTTGTCTGTTCTCAAGAATGAAATACTCGTTCCCGTCTGCCCGTCCGTCGTTGGTGATGACATAGCCATATCCTCCAGCCTCTATGGGGTCAAGCGTCAGGGTGACCGCTTCATCCTTTTCCACCTTCTTCAGTTCTCGCCATCCCATGAAGTCTCTTTCATAGGCAGAGTATCCGCAAGGCTGATTACCCGCCATCTGGTAGCATCCAGCGTCCATCAAATCCCAATAGTCCAAGCCGAATTCTTCATAATTATAATCATAGAAGTCAGGCAGTCCCATTCCATGGCTGAGTTCGTGGCACATGGTGCCAATACCGTCAGTCTTGTCTTCAACGGTCGTGACTCCTGTTGTTATATTGTAGGTGCGTATCCTGACCAGTTCGCAGGTGCAGCCATATCCTCCGAATCGTATGCTGTTAATAGTTGTCGGAGTGACCATCTCACAAGGCCAGATGGTGTTAGGGTCATCGTTGAGCAGGTCATTCTGCCCCAACCCTGCATAGATGAAAAAGACGAAGTCCACCGTTCCGTCATTGTTATTGTCGAAGTCCGACCATTCTACATTATAGTCTTGAACGGCTATGCTGCAGGCCTCTCTAAAGAACTCGTTAATCCTGTAATCGTTGATGTTTTTGTTGGTCGGGTGCTCTGCCCCATAGTAGGCAAAACCCTTGCTCAATGTGATGGGCCCTATCACCTGAAACTCGGGTCTGAACAACGAGTCTGACTGCTCGATGAAATAGTCAGACACAGAGCCATAAATACCATCTTTAATGCTGTATCGTTTCCCTTCAATGCCGCTTCCGTTGCAGAACTTGTGGTAAAACTCCTGTATATATCCTTCCTCATCGAACCCGACGAACTTCGTGTCTTGAAACTGCACCAGGATGACAGGTACAGAAGGGCTTCCTGTGCATGGCAAGGAGGCCGAACTGAGCGAGCCGACTCGGTGGAGTGCTGGGGTGGTGGAGGTATTATCGTATTCTGAGTAGTTCTTGATGCGACTACGTTGTGAATAGGTCTCTACTTCCTGCGCCATACCGGTTAGCGCAACAAGCAGCGAGCACGCGATAGCAACAAATCTTTTCATTTTCATTGTTTTTTATCTGATTATTTCTTGAGTCTTCTTATCTTTTTCTTGTTAATCTGCAACATGATGATGACAACGATGATGATGATGACCAGCACATAACTCAGGATGGCACCTGCGCTCAGCCATCCGGGGGGTGCTACGGTCACATGCAGTCTCGCCGTGTCTCCTTCCCACACCTCGGGGTTGAGGCTGGCTTGGAGTTCGATGTGGTAGTCGCCTGGTGTCAGGTTCGTCAACTGAATGTTTTGGCCGGTGTTGTTGGTGACGATCCATGAATCCTTCGGGTTCAGTCGGTAGCGGTACCACACAAGGTGCGCATTCTTGAACGTTGGCACAGCATAGGCGATGCTGAACGTGTTCTGGTCGTGGGTGAGAATCACATCCTTGGTCAAGAAGAGGGTCTTGGTCAAGATTTTGGTGTTGTCACCCGGACGGATGTGCTCTCCGTTCACGTGGAGGCTCAGCATATAAGGTGTCAGGCGCTCCTGCGACTTGCCCATCGTGGAGGGGTCGAAAGACACCAGACCCTTGTAGGAACCGATATACACCCTGCCGTCCCTGTCGGCATAGCCTGCCGAGTAGTTCAGGAAGTCAGTCGGCAGCCCGTTGGCGGTGGTGATGTGATACATCACTCCCGTGTCGATGTTGTAACTGTAGAGTCCGTCGAAAGTGTTCAGCCAGAGGTTGTGCTGTTTGTCCTCCACGATGCTGTTGACCGACTGGAGACACAGACGTTCTGATGCATTCATCTGCCACATCTCTCCGGTTCTGTCATTATATCTCACCAGTCCCATCATGTCGGTGCCCACCCAGTATTGTCCCTTTGAGTCTTCGAAGAAAGTGACGGTGGTGGCATAGCCGAACGGAGTCTTCTCTCCCTTCCATTGCCCGTCCCTCTTTCGGATTTTCCACAGGCCATTATTGAAGGTCGCCAGCCACACATTGCCGCGATGGTCGGCATAGATATGGTGGCCGTAGAGGTTGGCCAGTTCAGGCAACGGGACGAAGATGTCCTTCTCCGGGTCGTAGATGTACACACCACTGGCGGTGCTGGCGAAGATGGTGCCATTCTGCTGACACATGCTCACGACCCTCAGCGGTTGTCCCGATCCCGTCGTGTTCGTTGCGATGTAGTGGCGTTTCTCCTGCATGGTCTTCGTGTCCACCACATACAGTCCCATGCCGATGCTCGACACCCACAAGTCGTTGCCCACCACCATCAGCGCCTGCACGTTGAAGGGGATGGGATTCTCCTTCCAAGCCACCTCAGCCAGTTTCAACTCGTTCTTGGCGCGGTCAAACAGGTAGAGGCTTCCGTCTTCCGTGCCCACCCACAGGCGTCCTTGCGCGTCGGAGCAAATCTCGCGAATCACATCCACATCCCGATCCTCTCCCTCGGGAGTGATGACTGAGAGGTCCTCATAAGCGCGGCTGATGCGGTGGATGCCGCCAAAGAATGTGCCGGCCCACACACCGCCCTCCCTGTCAGCAAACAGCGAGTGCACGGCATTGTCGGTCAGCGAGTTCATCTTGTTGCGCGACTGGCGGATGCAGTCCATGCGGCCATCCTTGGTGTGGTAGATGACGATGCCGCGCTCCGTGCCCACCCACAGGCTTTCCCCGTCGGGCGTGATAGACATGTGTGCCGTCACAGCCATGCCTTCCTCGTCGCGCGAGAACAAATATTTCGAAGTGTAGGTGTTCAAATCGAACAGCACTACACCATCGTTGGCAGAAGTCAACGCCAGCGAGCCATCCTCCATCTCCGTGATGCTCACGATGCTGCCAAACCGCTCCATGCCCGGAGCCTTGGCCGTATAGGCATACAGTTTGCCCTCCAGTGGGCTGTATCGGTACAGCGTGCCCTCATGGTCACCCAACCACACCGAACCATCCTTGGTGATGGTCATGCAACTGGGCGTCATCAGTCTCTCAGCGATGCGCTCCGCCTTCTTGTGTTTGGTGTCAATCACATACAAACCATTATCGGCAATCGTCCAGATATTCCCCTTCTTGTCATACTGCAAACTGTTGATGACAGGATACTTGGGCAATCCCTCCGGAGTGAACGGCAGCAAGCGCTCTCGCTCCATGTCCAGCGTGAAGATGCCCTGCTTCGAACCCACCCACATCGTGCCGTCAGTCGTCTGCATCAGCGCCGTCACACGGCGAAAGTAACCACCTCCACCCTTCCTGTCGGGAATGGCATAATGCCAGGTATGACGGCCGTCATACCCCATCAGACCGGTCGATGAACCAATCCACATAAAGCCGTTCACCTGTGCGATGCACGTAGCGCCACGCACCAGCAAACCCTCTTCCCTGCCATAATGCTTGACATGAAACTTCTCCTGCGCCATCATCGTCACCGCGCAGCAGACCATCATCCACAAAATAACCGCTCTTCTCATATCTCAATTTACTTAACCTTCTGAAGTTCTGATATTTCTAAACAACGAATTTCACGATTCGTTCCATTCGTTGCACAGCAGGTGCTTCGTGTAATTACTTTTTATCATCTGCACAGTTCGTTTCATTCGAAAAATTCGTTGTTAAAACGAATACCCGAAACTTGTATCAATTATGAGTTGTGAAGACCTCTCTGTCTCACCGCCTCAAACAACAGCACCGCCGCACTCACACTCACATTCAGCGAATCCAGCCGTCCCAGCATCGGAATCCTGATGTGCGCATCGGCCGCCTCTCTCCACACCTCCGTCAGCCCCGTCGCCTCCGTGCCCATCACCATCGCCGTTCCCCTCCGCATATCCGTGTCATAATATGGCCGCGAGTCCTGCAACTGCGCCGTCAGAATCTGTATGTCATGCGCCTTCAGAAAGCGGATGCACTCCTCCGAACTGCACATCACGCAAGGCACCGTGAACACCGCGCCAATCGAACTGCGAATCAGGTTCGGGTTGTACAAATCCGTCAAAGGGTCGCAAATCACCATCGCATCCACACCCGCCGCATCGGCACTCCGAAGGATGGCACCCAGGTTGCCCGGCTTCTCCACACGCTCCACCACCACCATCAGCGGCCTGTCGCCCAGCGTCAAATCCTCCAGACCCAGCGGCCTCGCCTTCACCACAGCCATCACCCCCTCCGTTCCACCGCGGTAAGCCATCTTTTCATACACACCTCTCGACACCTCCCACACAGGGCATGTCTCCGCCACACAGACCTCCTCACCCGCAATCTCCGGACACACATACACCTCCTTCACCTCCAGCCCACCTTCCAGGCAATGCGCCAGTTCACGTCGGCCCTCCACCACAAACAATCCCGTCCGTCTCCTCTCAGCCGACTTCTGCTGCAGCGCCACCACCATCTTCACCCGTGGATTCTGCACACTCGTTATCTTCTGTCTCTCAATTCTTTCGTCCATGTTGCAAAGGTACACAAAAAGATTGAAAACACACGATAAATCGTGTAAATATTTTTGTGCAAGCACAAATCGCGCGACTGCACGAATCTTTTTGGCTTGTAAAAACCATAATCTCACACAGAAAACACGGAAACCACAGAAAAAGAAATTTGTCCCATCTGTTCCATCATCCCGCAGGGATATGTTTTCTCCTCTTCTTTCTGTGAATTTCCGTGATTTCTGTGTGACCTCAAAAAAGAGCCGTCCACGGCTCCCTCTCATTCTCACACAGAAATCACAGAAATATTTGTTTCATTGGCTCAATCCGTTTAATCATCCCGCAGGGGTATGTTTTCTCCTCTTCTTTCTGTGAATTTCCGTGATTTCTGTGTGAGCCACTAAAAGCCGTCCACGGCTCCTCAAAAAATATATATATCACACAGAAACCACAGAAACCACAGAAATCTTCGTTCCATTGGCTACGCCGAGCTAAAGGTTCGCTCAATCCGTTTAATCCAGCCCGCGGGGCGATGTCCCTCTTCTATATCTGTGGCACTTCCCTTTCCACCTCTTCCAGACTTCTTCTTCCTCACCTTCCCTCCTTCCACAGCCTCAAAATCGACGTCGTCGACATCGGTCGGTCGACGTCGACGACATCGGTTAACCGACATCGACGACGTCGGTTTAGGGGGTGTGTAAGTGCGTATTTGAAGGATGTGCCGTTGAGGATATGCAGGCTCCTCGTCTCCCTCCCCACACCAAGCTGCAAACCTTCTTTCTGTGATTTCCGTGATTTCTGTGTGAAACAATATCTGTCTGCGTGAGACAATCGTTTTCCGTGAGCCGTGCGCGTCTCTTTTCCATCTCACACAGAAATCGCAGAAATCACAGAGATATCTTCGTTTCATCCGTTCCATCATCCCGCAGGGGTATGTTTTTCTCCTTCCATTTCTGTGACTTTCCGTGTTTTCTGTGTGCCCTACCAAGAGCCGTCCACGGCTCCTCAAAATATATATATATCACACAGAAATCACAGAAATCGCAGAAATCACAGAAATATCTTCGTTTCATCCGTTCCATCATCCCGCAGGGCGATGTTTCTTCCTTTCTTTCTCTGCACAAATCACCCCGCCAATTGTTTTCTGTATATATCAAAACGCCCCCCATCACCCCTTCTTTATGTTAAAGTATCTTAAATTCTTCCCTATTCCCTTTCCTGTCCCCTTTTTCATTCCTTCCACAACTTGTACATTTGCCACGAATGTGCCTGTGTTGCAGGTGCATTCATGTTTGTGTGCACCCAGTGCCACAATCTTTGATAACTGACAATTACACAATATATAATATATTATTTTACTAACATTTTTACTAAACATTTACTAACAAATTAATTCACAATGAAAAGAAAACTACTTTTAGCGGCACTATGTGTCGTTAGTGCAATGGGGGGGGGTAATTTCCTCTATGCACAAACGGATGTGACGAGTACGTACATCACCAATGCGGGTTTTGACACATCAGATGATTTCCAAACCTCAAATGTGGCTACTGGTAATTCTAATCAGCGTAAGGCTGTGACGGGCTGGAATAATACTGGAGGTGACACCTATACTACGGGTGCCGCTATTGGTTTCGGTACATCTGGCCAGATTAATGGCACCAATCTTCCCAGTGCCAATGCAGATGGTAGTGCTACCGGCGGTGCGCTGTGTCTCAATGCTGCATGGACATCTCAGGTATGGTATTCACAAGACGTAACTCTCCCTGCTGGTAACTATACCATGACTTTTGCTGTGAACAATGTGGGTCAGAATGCACAGTTTGAAAAAGACCCAGTTATGTTCTCGTTCACGACAACAACTGGAGCTAGTTTTTCTGGTAAGGTTCACTCTTATCCTGTTAACACGTGGACTACACAGACTATTACTTTTGCATTGGCTTCAGATACCCAAGGTACAATCAAAATTGGTTACAAGGCTGGTAATACAGGTTCAGGCAATACTCCGAAACTAATTGTTGACTATGTAAAAGCAGTCTACAACAGCAACTACACTGAGACACTCCAGTCTACCATTGACCGTGCTACAATCCTCAATGCCCGTGCTTCTGACGATGACCTTGCTGCTGCTATTACAACGGCTCAAGGCGTACTCGAAGGTGCTGACAACACTGTGGCTTATCAGACAACCATTGACGATGCCGTAACAACTCTTCGTTCTGCTATCAGCACAGCGGCAGCAAAGGTGATACTTCTTGAGGGTGAAAATATCACCTTTATGTTCGAGAATGCTGACTTTGAGAGCAGTACGCCTGTAACTGTAGGTATCACTACCTACGACTACGATGCTGCCTCAAACGGTACTTCATTCAGCCGTATGCAGATAGTTGAAGGCTGGACGATAGCAGAGAATGGCAATGGCAAGTCTGCAGGTGTGTTCAAGTTTGGTGAAAATCCATTCTTGGGTAGCACAGGCACCCAATATCAGGCTCCTGCTTCTGCCTCTGCTACTGGCGAAGAAAAGGCTTTGGGTATTGTTGCTGTATGGGGTGGCAAAGCTCAATATAAACAGACTGTCACTCTGCCCGCTGGTAGTTATATTGTTGAAGTGCCTGTTTACAATACCGCTGGTACTACTGCTTTCACAAAGAACTTGATTGGCTTTGTGGAGGATGGTGGCACAGAGCATCTTGCTACTGCCAAAACATACACAACAGGCAGTTGGATAACAGAGAAGGTTATCTTTGAACTTGAGAATGAGACATCTGGTTATATGTCGCTGGGATACACCGCTGCTGGTGCTGGTTCTGCGGCTATGCCCCACCTCTTTATTGACAACGTGAAGGTGACTTACACTTCTCCAATCGCAGCAGCCTACCAGAAGTATCAGGTTGCCTTGGAGGCCGCAAACACCGCTATCACCAATACTGACTACACTAATGTGACAGGCTCTGAGCGCACAGCCCTGCAAAGTGCTATTGATGCAACTCCTGAGGCTACAAAGGAAGCCTATAATGATGCCGCTGATGCACTCGACGGGGCTCGTGAGACCTTTACTGCAGCCAAGAGTGCATACGATGCTTTTGTCGCTGCTAAGGCAACCACTGTTCCCACGCTGGACTATGCTGCAACCGCTAAGAAGACAGCACTGGTTGAGGCTGTAGCAGCCACTGCAACCTCTGCTGAGGATGCAACTACCAAGACCGCAGCCATCACTACCGCCCTCCGTGCTTACTACGAGAGCCATGCTAAGGCTGAAGGTGTGGATGATGCTGTAGATTATGCTTCTGCGATTTCCGCTGCTAATGCTGACACGAACACTGGCTGGACAAACGGTATTGGCACTAATCAAGGTCAAGGCTATACTGACTCTGAAGGCAATGTGGCCTCACTGTATTTGGATGGTGGATGGGCTGCAAATGCAGTAGCGAATATTGACATGACTCGCACTGTAGCAGTGCCTGCTGGCAAGTATCTCCTGACCGTGAAGGCTCGTGGTGCGGTGGATTTGACAGAATACACCCTTTCTATTGCTGGCGAGACCATCAATCTTCCTCATGCTAACGGTGGCTCTAACGGTGTCTTCGGCAATGGTTGGGATGATGCTTCTGTAGAGTTTGAATCTGATGGCAGCGATCAGACCCTTGAAATTATCGCTAAATCAACGGCTAATCAGCAATGGATTTCTCTCAACGATTTCCGTCTGGTACAGTTGGAACTCAACAGCAGCGTATATGCTGATGCAAATGACTACGCAGCATTGAATGACGCAATTGAAGCAGCCGAAGCAAAGACGCTTGGTTTCGCTGAAGGTGAATATGCACCTTATAACAACGTCGCTGCCCTTAAAGCACTTGCCGAAGCAAAGGCTATCGACCAGACTGCAGAACTCACCAACTTCAAGACTACGGTGAACTCGTTGACGGAAACGCTGAATGCTACATCATGGACTGCTAACGAAGAAGATGTGGATGCTATCTATAATGGCTCGTATGCTACAGTAGCCGAGGGAGCCAACTATCCTGACGGCTGGACCCGCACAAATGCTTGGGGGCAGATGCAGACAGGGCTTGGAGGTACCTATGCCACTGCCTACTACAACCAGCCGGGTTCTCTGAAGTATGGCGAAACAGGTTTTTACACCATGCCACTCGCTGCCAACACTTGGTACAAGCTTACCTTCGCTTATCGTTCGCATGAGAACGACTCTAACACAGGTGTTACGGTTTCTGTTCTGAATGGTGAAGATGGTCTTGCTGCAACGGCTTTCCCTGCCAATAAATCAAAAACGGATTGGACGGTTGCAGAGAAATGCTTCTTTACAGGTGCTGCTGGTAACTATGTTTTGACTCTCGCAAACGGAGGTAACACTTGGATGACAGGTGTATCACTCACCAAGTCGGAGAATGCGACTGCTACCATTGGTTCTACAGGTTTCACCACCTTTGCAAGTCCAGTTCCTCTGAACCTTGATAATATCTCTTCTGGTGCAACAGCTTATTATGTTGGTACCACAGAGACAGATAAGGCCATACTGGAAAAGGCCACAGGCACTGTAGCTGCTGGTACAGGTCTGATTTTGGCAGGTACGGAAGGTGCTACTGTAACAATTCCTGTTGCAGAGTCAGGCTATGCTATTAGTGGCAACCTGTTGGTGGGTTGTACTTCTGAGACTGTTTTGGATGCAAACGAACACCTCTATGTGATGGTGAAAAGTGAAGAGGATGGTGAAGCTGAGTTCCAGAGCTTGGCAACAAATGGCGCAACGATTCCAGCAGGCAAGGCATACCTCGACGCATCAGGTATTAATCTATCCAAGCTCCGTTTCGTTCTCGCAGATGATGCCACAGGCATTCAGAATGTTGGAAGCAAGCAGGCAAGCAAGGGCGTGATGTACAACACGGCTGGCCAGCTGGTGGACGATTCCTACAAGGGCATCGTGATTAAGGATGGTAAGCGCATCTGGAAAAAGTAAGCAGAAAAGAAATGTATCATTAAACAATGAAAGGAAACAAAACAATGAAAAAGATATATGAAAAGCCCATGATGGAAATCGTCATCGTCAAAACAGGGAGCATGTTGCAAGCCTCTAACCAAAGCATTAGAATCAATACGGGGACTAATTACAATGGCGCAACGATTGAAGCCAAGGAGCGTGGCGGCATCTTCTCCACCACCGACGATGGCTACAAACGCAGCCTCTGGTAATCAGACATTCATCTATACGACAAAGGGTTCCCTCACACGAGGGAACCCTTTGTTCATGGCATTCCGATACAAGCGCCGCACAAATACTTTTATATCAAAAACATACCCCTTCGGGATGATTCAACGAAAATAATCCATGAAATAAACATACCCCTTCTTTCTGTGAATTTCCGTGCTTTCTGTGTGCCCTAAAAAAAGAGCCGCGCACGGCTCCCTCTCATTCTCACACAGAAATCACAGAAACCACAGAAACAACTCCTCGTTGAATTTGCCCGAAGGATGATGTTTCTTACATAATCTTTTGTACGATATCTACTTTTCCCCTCATTTCTTTGTACGATATAAAATAAACACCTATATTTGTTCCCTAATTTTGTACTTGTACCATCTCAACATGAAAGAAGTTGATTACACAGAGAACTTGTCGCAGCCCGAGGAGAACAGCATGGCTGGTGAACCTGTGATGGCTGGATGGATGACCGACACAATGGTGGAGGAGAATCCGAAAAAGGCCTTCATGCGCGACTTTGTGCATGAGAACTATGACCGTGAGCGGCAAGATGAGTTGCAAGCGCGTAACTTCCTTGTCGGTGAGCCGTTTGTGTATGATGTGCTTGCTACTGAATCGGATTGGACGCGGATGGAAAAGGAATCGGAAGAGAGCGGTATAGCCTCGGCTGATGAAGTACAAAAAGTCTTTGACAGATGGCTCAACCTATAGTGACATGGAGCAATCGGGCTATCCGTCGACTGGATGAGAAATCCTTGTGGTATCTGGCCAATTGTGGTGAGGCGTTCGTCAGGTCTTTTGTCCAAAATGTGAAAGAAAGTGTTGACATGATTGCCCACATGCCGAGCGTTGGCATCAAGCACAAAGTGGTGGGGGAGCGTCAATATCGTCGATACATCAACCACCCGAGATGCTTTATCTACTACTGGCACACGGCTACTCATGTTCACATCATCGATTTGGTATTCACGCGACAGCAAGACAGACCTTAACTGTCGTGCTACATAAGTGTAGCACATAGCCTGCGGGCAGATGAAACGAGAATAATCTATGTAATAAACATACCCCTTCTTTCTGTGAGTTTCCGTGATTTCTGTGTGCCCTAAAAAAAGAGCCGTCCACGGCTCCCTCTCATTCTCACACAGAAATCACAGAAACCACAGAAATCTTCGTCTCATTGGCTACGCCGAGCTAAAGGTTCGTTCAATCCGTTCCATCATCCCGTAGGGGTATGTTTCTCCTCTTCTTTCTGTGAATTTCCGTGATTTCTGTGTGACAAAAAAAGAGCCGCGCACGGCTCTCAGAAATCAATTGTCTCACATAGATAAATCTCACACAGAAATCACAGAAACAACTCCTCGTTGAATTTGTCCGAAGGGCGATGTTTCTTATATCATTTCTGTGTGATATCCGCGTTTATTCAGCGATGATTCCCACTGTGGGGATGTGGTCGAGGGGATTGAGCCGCATACGGTGGGTGATGCGGAGGGCGTATCGGTGTCCTGCCTCCATGTGGAGGGTGCTGGGCGCCGAGTGGCTTTCGCGTGTGAGGAACCCTGTGGTCTTGGGTTGCGGGTCGTCGTTGACGGTGATTGTGATGGGGGTGGAGGAGAGGGTGCGCCCGTCGCGGATGATGTCGAGTTGGGTGACGATGTCGCGATAGGCAAAGGGTTTGGTGGTGCGCACGGCGAGGGTGAGCGAGAGGTCAAGGTCCTGGTTGGATGGGGGCAGGTCGAAGAGGAGCGTGTCGCGGCTGTCCCACTGGCTGTGGGACAGGTTGCGATACGCGGTATGGTAGAGCTGCCCCCCACAGGAGGTGAGGAGGAGTGCGGCCGCGACGAGCAGGATGAGGGTGTGTCGGGTCATTTCTGCGGGTTGCCTTTCTTCTTCTTTTTCTTGCGCTTCTTGTTCTGGTTGTCGAAGCGTGTGATGTCTTGGTCGAGCAGGTCGGATGATGTGGTGGATGCAACAGGTTCGCGGTCTTCGTCGAGCAGCGATTCAGGTTTCTGTCCGTTGCGGTTCATCTGCATCACCTCGAAGGCGCGTCGGGCGGAGATGGTGGTCTCGTTGACGAGTGCTTTCTTGTCGGTGGAGTAGGTGATTTTCTTGGCCAGGATGTCGGCTTTGAAGAAGAAGAACTCGGCATCCTGTGTGTGGAGCGTGATCTCGCGCGATGGGAGTTTCTTGAGCGACTCCATGTATTGGTCCACCTCGTAGTTCATGCAGCACTTGAGTTTGGCGCATTGTCCGGCCAGTTTCTGGGGGTTGAGCGAGATGTCCTGGAAACGGGCGGCTGCGGTGCTGACGCTGATGAAGTTGGTCATCCAGGTGGCGCAGCAGAGTTCGCGTCCGCAGGGGCCGATGCCACCGATGCGGCCTGCTTCTTGGCGTGCACCGATTTGCTTCATCTCGATGCGTACGTGGAAGCGGTCGGCGAGCACTTTGATGAGTTCGCGGAAGTCGACGCGCTGGTCGGCGATGTAGTAGAAGATGGCTTTGTTGCCGTCGCCTTGGTATTCCACGTCGCCTATCTTCATCTTGAGGCCGAGGTGGAGGGCAATCTGGCGGCTCTCTATCATGGTCTCATGTTCGCGTTTCTTGGCTTCGTTGAACTTGTCGATGTCGCTCTGGCGTGCCTTGCGGTAGATTTTCTTCAGTTCGGTGCCGGGCTTGAGGTTGGCTTTCTTGACTTGCAGGGGCACGAGGCGTCCTGTCATAGTGACGGTGCCGATGTCGTGGCCAGGGCTGGCTTCGACGGCCACCACGTCGCCTTTTTCGAGGGGCAGGTGGTTGGCGTTGATGTAGTATCCCTTACGAGGTGGCTTGAACTGCACTTCCACAATGTCGCAGGCTATGGTGTTGTCGGGCAGGTCGGCCAGCCAGTCGTAGGTATTGAGTTTGTCTGCATGGCGGCTGCACCCTTGGGCACAGATCTCACCGTGACAGTTTCCACATTTGAAATCACTCATATCTTATACTTTATATTTTACACATTAGTATATATTGTTTCTATTTCGTAGAATTTGCCCCAAAGAGGCGATGTTTCCTCCCTCTCTCCCTGTCTCACCTGTTCTTTATCAGCACAATCATTTTGAGGGCGAAGTCAAAGAAGACGATTTTGGCGTTGGTGTTCTGGCCGATGTCCCGTTGGGCAAGGGAGAGTTCCTCCATGATGCCGATGACGTTGCGTTCGTTGATGAAGGGGGCGAACTTGACGGCAAACTGGGCTTCTTTTTCGGTCATGTAGTTGAGTTCCTCTTGACGATGGAAGTTGTAGATGAAGTTCTCGCGCACCATCCGTTGACAGTAGTCGAGAAAGGCTTTGATGCGCTCACGTCCCATGCCTGCCACTCGCTCGCTCCAGAGTTTCATCTCTTTGACCTTCCGCACGTAGGCGAGGCGCATGAGTTCGACGAAGAGGTCGAAGTAGTAGTCGCTGTTGGCCTGGCTGGTGATGATGCGCAGGGCTTGCGCCATGTTGCCGTTGCAGGCTCGTGCGATGCGTTTGGCCTCGGCGGGCAGGATGGCGTGACGGTTGACGAGTGCCTGTTCGATGTCTTGCTCGGTGAGTTGTGGCACGGCGAGCATCTGTGTGCGGCTACGGATGGTTTGGAGCACTCGGTCGGGTTGTTCGCTGACCAGGAGGAAGACGGTCTGTGTGGGCGGCTCCTCGAGGAGTTTGAGGAGTTTGTTGGCGCACTCGGTGTTCATCTTCTCTGGTAGCCAGATGACCATGACTTTATAGCCTCCCTGGCTGGATTTGAGGCTGAGTTTGTGCAGGATGGCGTCGCTCTCGTTGGCGTAGATGACGAGTTGCTGGTTTTCGGCACCTGCCATGTCCATCCATTCGGCCATGCCGAAGTAGGGCTTGGTGAGGAGCAGTTCGCGCCATTCGTGCAGGAAGTCGTCGCAGTAGGAGTCTTTTCCGCTGGTCTTCTTGTAGATGGGGAAGACGAAGTGGAGGTCGGGGTGCTGCAGTTTCTCGGCCATCGGTCCGCCGCCCAGCAGCCGTTGGGCATAGGCGATGGCGAGGGGTAGGGCACCGTTGCCTTCGGGACCATGAAGCATCAGGGCATGCGGGATGCGCCCCTGCTGAAGTTCGTCGAGCAGGTGCTGCTTGGCTTGTGGTTGTCCTATGATTTGGTCGAAGGTCATTAATATATTGCTTTTGCGATCTGGCGGATGCTGTCGGTGGCGCCCATGGTGTAGAAGTGGATGCTGGGCACGTGGTGCTGCATCAGTTCCTTGCACTGGGCGATGCCCCATTCGATGCCGAGTTGCTTGATCTGGTCATCGGTGGTGCAGCGTTCCATTTCGTGGGAGAGTGCTTCGGGCAGGTCGAGGTGGAAGGTCTTGGGCAGCACGTTGAACTGGCTGAGCTTGGCCATGGGTTTGATGCCCGGAATGATGGGCATGGTGATGCCTGCCTGACGGGCACGCTCGATGAACTGGAAGTATTTCTCGTTGTCGTAGAAGATCTGGGTGACGGCATAGTCGGCTCCGAGGTCTTGCTTCTGTTTGAGCACTTGGAGGTCGAACTCAGGGTTAGGGGCTTCTTCGTGTTTCTCGGGGTAGGCGGCCACACCGTAGGAGAAGGGTGTGCCGGGGTTTTTGATGGGGGTGCCATCGATGAATTTCCCTTGGTTGAAGAGGTTGACCTGCTCGATGAGTTCGGTGGCATGAGCGTAGCCGTCTTTGAGTGGCTGGAAACGTGCCTCGTCCTTGGCTTTGTCGCCGCGCAGCACAAGGAGGTCTTGGATGCCCAGAAACTGGAGGTCGAGGAGCATGTACTCGATGTCTTCTTTGGTCATTCCGCTCACCACCACGTGAGGCACGACCTTGATGTCGTACTTCTGCATGATGGCACTGGCCACAGCCACAGTGCCCGGACGGCGGCGCATGAAGTGGCGGATGTAGGTGCCGTCGGGCTGTTCCACGTAGACGTATTCGCTGCGGTGGGTGGTGATGTTGATGTATTCTGGACCGAAGTCTCTGAGTGCATCGATGGTGCTGAAGAGTGCCTCTGTGCCTGCACCTTTGAGGGGTGGCAGCACTTCGAAGGAGAAGGCGGTCCGGTCGGTCTTATTGATGAGTTCTGAAACAGTCAATGTCTTGATGATTTTAGTTTTTGAGTTTGTTAGGGGAGCACCTTCTTGATGACGGTGCCGTCGGTGCGACGGATGATGTTGAAACCCTTCTGTGGTTGGGAGAGCCGAACACCGCTGAGATGATGGATGGCACCTGTCGGGGCGTTGTCGGCAGTGGTGGCATGGATGGCCGTGGCGTGTTGGTTGGCTTCTTCTTGTGTGAAGTAGATGACTTTGGCGCCGCTAGGAGGCAGGGTCAGGTAGGCTTTCCCTTGGTCAACTGTGGGTTGGATGTCGTCGACTTGGTAGAAGCCAAATCCCTCGTCGCTATGGTATTGCAGTACATAACTTCCTACGGGTGCTGATACGCCATATTCCTCGGTCACACCTGTCAAGAGGTTGCGGTTGAGTGTTGCTACTGAAGGGGTGGAGAGGTCTGCACTGGTGTAGCATTGGTAGGTCTGGTTAGCTCCGTGGATCAATACGCCTGTACCGATTGGCACCACGGGGATGTTCTCTTCGACGATGACGTTTTCATCCGTACCTGTCGCCATCATGGTCAACGTGCCATCGCCCACCACGAGCGGTGTCTTGCAAGGGCAGTAGGTGGTTGTGCCGTAAGGGTTGACAGTGATAGAACCTGCAGGGGCAAGCGGAACGTAGCTGACGTGGAGGCGGTAGATGTAGAAGTTATTAAGGTCAAAGCTCCAAGTTAAGGTAACGTGCGGCGAAAGGCCTGTCCACTTTTGTGCATATTTGCTGCCATCGGGCGCCTGTCCCTTGTTAGTGCAGGTGCTGATAGATGGGGTGAACGCATTGCTGTTGCCAGTGTGGTGAACTGTGATGCCATTGATGGCATAGCCTTTAGGGGCAGAAACCGTGATTTGGTTACGTACTTTTAGTAAGACACCCTTTTGTGTGGCATTGTATGTGGGTGTCACCCCTGTTCCAGCTCCAAAGGCAATGGAGACGGGGGCATCATCTGCCGTCACTTTGCCCACTTCTGTCCCGTCTGCACTTCCTTCAAGCGATGAGGACAGCCAAGTGAAGTTCTCAGGGCCATTGGCATCACCTTCGAATTGGATAGAAAAAAGATTAAGTCCACCATTGTTGGAGGAAGAATTCTTGTAGTTGATGGTGATTTGATAGTAACATCCCTTTGCCCATTTAGGAGAGTATTGGTTAGGGGTGAATGAAAAACTCCCTGAGTTTGTAGTAATGGAAGGTGTTAGTTTTTTTATGTCTATCAAGGAAGCGTTGCTGAAACTGGCTGTGGTTGCAACGACGAGTGTGACACTGTTGATGGTAATGTCGGTACTAGACTTTCCTAGATGGTTGATGGTGATTTTGCTAATAGCAGCGTTCATGGGAGTTTTTGATTGAAGTATTCGATTTACTCCACTTGTACTTGTGTTTTTTCCTCCTCCTATGCACCAGCTACTTCCTGAAATCCTGCCTGGTACAGACCACTCGATTCCATTGACGGTTGTGGTACTCGTCTCACCATACGAGGGGGAAACATCTGTGGGCACAGTCAGCGTATACACCACACCATCTGCCCATACACTACTGCCCATCCCCAGCATGAGGATGGTGAGTAGTAGGCGTATATTTAGTAATGTAGGAATTTTCATGTCAACGTGGTGAGAGTTGCAGGTTGCCTTTCAGCTGGTAGTAGGCAGCAACGGTGGCGAAAAGTTCGATGGGGTAAGCAACGTAGATACCGATGCAGCAGCAGAGCAAGCCGAGGAAGGCGATGAACATCAGGGCGATGCCAAGTCCAAGCATGGATAGGGTGTTGTCGGCGGTCATGTGCCATGAGGCGCTGATGGACTCTATGATGCCTGCCTCAGGGTTGTCCACCTGATAAACAGGAGCAAGGATGAGACGTGGAGCCACGAAGAAGACCGGAACGATGCAGCACAGGGTGGCAACGATGCAGATGAGGCCAACAAGGAAGGAGACCACAAAGGCCTTCACATAAACCTCGATGGGCAGTTTGAAGGCATTGACGGTCACTTCGGTGAAGCGTCCTGTCATCAGACCCAAGGCAAGGTTGTAGAGTCCTATAACGACGATGGTTTCGATCATGCTTGTGAAGAAGGTGGAGATGTTACTAGCGATGCCGCTGTTCATGAGTGAGGCGTAGCGGGCAACTGCTTCCCAATCTCCTCTGCTGATAGCGTCGTTGACATTGCCCAGCACCTCGGGGTTCATGCTTGAGCCAAATAAACCATTGAAGATACTGGATGCACCTCCTGTTACAACGTGGACAAGAAGGTAGATGACTGCGACCAACAGGCCGTATTTCTTGGTGTATTGCCAGCCGGTGTCGATTGCTCTGCCGACTTCTAAGTTAAAGTTTGCCATTGTATTGTTGTTTGTGATGATTTTATAAGTTTTCGTAACGATAAGAGAAAGTGTCGCCCTGTGAGAGGTCGCCTGTGGTGAAGCCGCGCTTGAACCACTTGATGCGTTGCTGGCTGGTGCCGTGGTTGAACGACTCAGGAACTGTGTAGCCCTGTGCCTTCTTCTGCAGGTAGTCGTCGCCAATCACTTGGGCTGTGCTGATGGCTTCCTCCAGGTCGCCATCCTCCAAAGAGCCAAACATCTTCTGTTCGTGGTAGGCCCAGATGCCTGCAAAGCAGTCGGCTTGCAACTCTATCTGCACACTCACCTTGTTGGCTTCGCTTTCGGAGAGTTTAGCCATCTGTGCATGGGCACGGCCAAGGTTTCCGAGCAGGTATTGCACGTGGTGTCCCACTTCGTGGGCAATCACGTAGGCATAGGCGAAGTCGCCATCGGCTCCCAAGGATGATTTCATGGTGGTGAAGAAAGAGAGGTCTATATAGACGCACTGGTCGGCTGAACAGTAGAAAGGACCTGCACTGGCGGATGCACCGCCGCAGCCTGACTGTACGGAACCGCTGAAGAACACCAGTGTGGGAGGCTCGTAGGTCTTGCCCATCTTCTGGAACTCGGCAGTCCACACGTCTTCTGTGCTGGCCAGCACCTTCTTGGCGAATGTCTCCAACTCCTTTTCCTCGGGTGTGGGCTGGTACTCTTCACCACCTGCACCGCTTTGTCCTGTGACGACGCTGGTCACGTCGCTGGAACTGCTGGCCACCTGGAACGCTTGGTTCAGGTCGCCTGTCATGAAGTAGGTGATTAAGCCTATGACAATGGCTGCACCGATGCCGAGGCCGCCCTTGCCACCCAGTTTGAAACCACCACCGCCACCGCGACGGTCGTCCACGTTGGAACTCTCTCTTCTTCCATCAAGTCTCATAATATTTTTTGTTTTTAGTGTACAATAAGTATGCAAAGTTAGGAATATATTTCCACTTTATCATAAAAAGTGTGAATAAATTAGGTGCAAAGTTGCTCAATCCCCCTAAAGTTGCTAACTTTGCCACGGAAAAAGTGACACATGTACTTTATTTTATCACGAAAGGAGAAAGACTTATGAAGAAGATTCTGATATTACTTGTACTGGCGCTGAGCATGGTCTCAATGACAGTCAATGCACAGGTGAATGATAAGATGGAAGAGTTGCGTTCTCGTGGTTTTGGCGCACGCAATACGGCTGCTGCCCAGGTGGGTGCTGCTGCTGATAGTGTGGCCAAGGCTGAAGAGGCGAAAGCGCAGAAGGCAAAAGGCGACACAGATCCTTCCTTCCAGGGTGGTGAAGAATTGCTGAAGGCCTACCTGAGATCGAAACTGCTGCACACCAACGTGAGCGGCACGGGTGATGTGGTGGTCAGCTTCATGGTTGACAAGAAGGGAAACATCTATCAGGCAGAAGTCACTCAGTCGGCAGGTACGACACTGGATACGGCTGCTTTCAACATTGTGACTGGCATGCCTCGTTGGAATCCTGGCTTGAAAGATGGAGTGCCTGTGGATAAGCCCGCCAAGGTAACGGTTAGCTTTGGCAAGGAGAAGTGATTCCTGAAAATGGCTGAGCGGTCTTCCTGAAGGACTCTGCTTCAACAACCTCAAAACCGACGTCCCCGACGTCGGTTGACCGACCTCCCCGACATCGGTGCACCGACGTCGGGGAGGTCGGTTTTGTGGATGTGGGCTTGAGCATTCAGACACAATTCCGCTTCCGTGTTGGAGGCATACGGGTAAAGGGAGTTCTGTCTGTTGAAAAGCTCTCACGTTCTCTTCATCCCTTTCTTGGCAGAAGGTAACAAGGACGTAAGTCTTTGTAACAAGAGAGCAAGCCATGTGAGGGAGAAAAGAAGTAAATTTGCAACCGAAACGTATTCTGCCCCTTTCGGGAGCGGTATGTTTTCTTGTGTAAACAAATAAATCAATACATAATCATGGCATCAACATCTCAGGAAGCAAAAGGCTTCTACAAACTCAGCTGGTTGCAGCGCATCGGCTTTGGTTCTGGTGACTTGGCTCAGAACCTGATTTATCAGACGATATGTATGTATCTTCTGTTCTTCTACACGGACATTTATGGACTCGATGCGGGCGACGCTGCCCTCATGTTCCTCATTGTGCGTCTGGTTGACGTGCTTTGGGATCCCATCGTGGGCACCTATGTGGACAAGCACACGCCGGCGCTGGGTAAGTATCGTGCTTATCTCGTCTTGGCAGGTGTGCCACTCACGGGTTTGGCCATCCTCTGCTTCTGGAATGGGTTTGCTGATGGCAATTATATCACCAAACTCGTCTATGCTTACGTCACTTATGTGGGCTTGTCGATGCTTTACACCTTGGTGAATGTGCCTTATGGCGCCTTGAACTCATCTTTGACACGTGATACCGACGAAATCACCATCCTCACTTCTGTACGTATGTTCATGGCCAACGTGGGTGGTTTGGCAGTAGGTTCCGGTCTTCCACTCCTCGTGGCTTTCTTGGCTCCTGTGATGGCTGACGACTCGAAGTCACTGCCGAAAGATCCAGATGCATGGTTCACCACCATGTGCATCTATGCGATTGTAGGTCTGGTGCTGCTTTTCTTCTGCTTCACCCAGTGCAAGGAGCGTGTGGTGATGGATGAGAAGGAAACAGCCAACGTGAAGGTGAGTGACCTTTTCATGGAGTTTGTTCACAACCGCCCATTGCGTGTAATCGCCTTCTTCTTCATCACGGCCTTCGCCATGATGTCTGTAGGTAATGCGGCTGGCTCTTACTTCGTGACCAGCAATCTGCATGGTTCTGCAACAGAACTCTCCATCTTCATGGGACTTGGTTCCATCCCTTCTTTCATTTTCATGCCACTGGTGCCAGTCATCAAACGTGCTATCGGCAAGAAGAACATGTTCTATGTGTTCCTTGGCATCGCCATTGCGGGCATGATGTTCCTCTATTTCGTGGCTAAGATGGATCAGCCCAGCATGATGCTCATCTATGTGGCTCAGTTCGTGAAGTCAACAGGTGTGATTGTGGCTACAGGTTATATGTGGGCATTGGTGCCAGAAGTCATTTCATACGGTGAATACACGTCGGGCAAGCGTATTGCCGGTATCGTCAACGCGCTTACAGGTATCTTCTACAAGGCAGGTATGGCGTTGGGTGGTGTTGTGCCAGGAGCCGTGTTGGCTTATGTGGCTTACAACAAGGACAGCATTGAACAGACACCACTGGCTGAAGAGGGCATCCTCTGGCTCGTTTGTATCATTCCTGCCATTCTCCTGCTGCTGGCGATTTTCATCATCTCACGTTATGAGTTGACAGACGAGAAGATTGACGAAATCAACAAGGCAATTGAAGCACGAAACAAATGAAAAGACTCCAACTGATAGTCCTTGCGACGTTCTTTACTACAGTCCTTAGCGCACAGTCGCTCAAAGAGGCTTACGCTGCCTATTGGCGCATGGGCATGAGTGTGAACCAGTGGGAAGTGGAGGCTGAGCAGCAAATCCACAATGAGCACGATGTGACGGGTGCCGTGAGTGCCGACCAGACGGCTCATTTTCCACTCATTGTCCAGCATTTCGACTGGTTGGTGGCTGAGAACTGCATGAAGTGCGAGGTGGTGCATCCGAAGGAGGGTGTCTATGACTTCACCTTGGCAGACAAGTTTGTGGATAAGGCACTGGCCAACGATTGTCATGTGGTGGGGCATTGTCTCATCTGGCATTCCCAGTGTGCGCCGTGGTTCTTCACCGACAGCGAAGGCAAGCAGGTGACGGCCGAAGTGCTGAAGAAACGGATGCGGGAACACATCTTCACGGTGGTGGGACACTTCCGTGGACGTGTCGAGGCCTGGGATGTGGTGAACGAAGCCTTTGAAGATGACGGCTCTATGCGCAAGAGCAAGTTCTATGAGATTCTGGGCGAGGACTACATTCCGCTGGCATTCCAATATGCTCATGAGGCTGACCCCAGCGCGGAACTATATTATAATGATTATTCCATGAACAAGGCCACGAAGGTGGAAGGGGTGGTGAACTATTTCCGCTCACTCATGGCTAAGGGTATGCCTATCACCGCCATTGGTTTGCAAGGACATCTCATCTACGGTGATACCGACTATGTGAAGGAGTATGCGCATACCATTGAGCAAATCGCCTCGATTGGGCTGAAGGCGCAGTTCACGGAGTTGGATATGTCTGTGTTGCCTAACCCTTATGGCTTCTCTGGTGCCAACGTGAGTGACAACTTCAAATACACAGAGCAGATGGATCCCTACAAGAATGGTTTTCCTGCTGACAAACAGGCTCAGGTTGATCAGTTCTGGGTGGACTTCTTCGCGATGCTCATGCAGCATAAGCGCGATGTGCTCCGCGTCGGCTTCTGGTGTATGAACGATGCCAACTCGTGGCGAAACAGTTTCCCCATCAAAGGACGTACCGACTATGCCACCCTCTTTGACCGCCAGAACCAACCGAAACCAACCATCCAGAAACTCATCGATTTGGCAACTCCAAAGATGACGGATGTATCCAAGAAACAAAAGAAGAATTCATCTAAGTATTAACCTCATAAAACTTATTATTAACTATGGAAGGAAAGAAATACCTTTTCCCAGACGACTACATGGCAGACCCTGCGGCCCATGTGTTCAATAATCGTCTCTTCATATACCCCAGCCATGACTGGGAGGCAGGTGCAGATGAAGACGATGACGGTGGACATTTCCAGATGAAGGATTATCACGCCCTCTCGTTCGACGACCTGGAGAATGGCAAGGCCACAGACCACGGTGTCATCTTTGATGTGAACGATGTGCCTTGGGCGGAAAAGCAGTTGTGGGACAGCGATGTGGTAGAGAAAGATGGCAAATACTACTACATCTTCTCTGCCAAGGGCTATGACGGTGTGTTCCGTTTGGGTGTTGCTGTTGCAGACAAACCAGAAGGTCCTTTTATTCCACAGCCACAACCCATCCGTGGTTCTTTCTCCATCGACCCTTGTGTGTTCAAGGATGACGACGGTGCCATCTACACCTATTTCGGCGGTCTCTGGGGAGGACAACTCCAGTGGTGGCAGCCCCTTGCACCAGGTTTCTCGCCTGTTCACGGCAAGCATGGTGATGAGAACGGGCTCGTGGACATGGGTTCTGAACCCACACGCCAAGGAGAACTCTTCGCTCAGCCCGATGCTCCTGCACTGCCCAGCCTCGTGGTGAAGATGAGTGACGATGTGCTGCAATTTGCTGAGGCACCACGTCCAGTGCTCGTTGTTGACAAGGACGGAAAGCCTCTGAAGGCCAGCGATCCACACCGTTTCTTCGAGGCATCATGGATGCATAAGTATAAGGGTAAATACTACTTCTCTTACTCCACAGGCGACAGCCATTTCCTCTGCTATGCCATTGGCGACAACCCTTATGGGCCATTCACCTATCAGGGTGTCATCCTCACTCCCGTGGTGGGATGGACAACGCATCATGCCATCGCTGAGTACAAGGGCAAGTGGTACCTTTTCCATCATGACTGTGTTCCCTCCAACGACAAGACGTGGCTTCGTTCCCTCAAGGTGTGCGAACTGCACTACAACCCTGACGGCACGATTCAGACCATCGAGGGATTGGATAAATAAAAATTGAAAAATTCAGGAATTGAAAAATTGAACTGTTTTATCCTTCAGACCGAAGGAACTTCAATTTTTCAATTCTTCAACTCTTTAATTCTAAAAATATGTATTTATTAGGTTATGACATAGGTACCTCGTCTGTTAAGGCCGCGTTGGTCGATGCACAGACAGGTCAGACAGTGGCAAGTGCACAATATCCAGATGCAGAAGCACCCATCATTGCCAAGCAGGCAGGATGGGCAGAGCAAGAGCCCGAAATGTGGTGGGATGAACTCAAACAGGCAACAGCCCGTGTGGCAGCCAAGGCTGGTGGCTCACTGGCCGACGTGAAAGCCATCGGTATCTCTTACCAGATGCACGGACTCGTGTGTGTGGACAAAGAGGGAACGCCATTGCGCCCATCCATCATCTGGTGCGATGGCCGTGCTGTCCCTTACGGGAACAAGGCCTTCGAATCCATTGGTGGTGAAAAGTGCCTCCAGCACCTGCTCAACTCTCCTGGCAACTTCACCGCAGCCAAACTCGCTTGGGTGAAGGAGAACGAGCCCGAACTCTTTGCCAAGATTGACAAAATCATGCTCCCTGGCGACTATATCGCCATGCGTTTGTCGGGTGGAAAGAAGCAGACCACCGTGTCGGGTCTTTCCGAAGGTATGTTCTGGGACTTTCAGAACAACGAAGTGAGCAAGGATGTGATGGATTTCTACGGATTCTCCAGCGACCTCATTGCTGACATCGTGCCGACCTTCTCCGTACAGAGCACCGTTTGTGCAGCCGTGGCAGAGGAATTGGGCATCCCCGCAGGTACTCCTATCTCCTATCGTGGTGGCGACCAGCCTAACAACGCCCTGTCGCTCAACGTGATGAAGCCTGGTGAAATTGCCGCTACAGGTGGTACGTCAGGTGTTGTGTATGGTGTGCTTGGTGAAGTGAACTATGACAAACTCTCGCGCGTCAACACCTTTGCCCATGTCAACCACGGAGAGAACGGCCAGACCCGCCTCGGAGTGTTGCTCTGCATCAACGGTACAGGCATCATGAACGCCTGGATGCGTCGCACTGTCGCACCCGAAGGCATCTCCTATCCCGAGATGAACGACTTGGCTGAGACCGTGCCAGTAGGTTGCGACGGACTCAGCGTGATCCCCTTCGGCAACGGAGCAGAGCGCGTGTTGCAGAACGAGAACGTCGGAGCCTCCATCCATGGCATCAACTTCAACATTCACAAGAAAGCCCACCTCGTTCGTGCTGCACACGAGGGCATCGCCTTCTCCTTTGCCTATGGCATGGACATCATGAAGCAGATGGGCATGGAAGTGAAGACCATCAAGGCTGCTCATGCCAACATGTTCCTCAACTCCACCTTCCGCAAGACGTTGGCCACCATCACTGGAGCCGCCATCGAACTCTACGAAACCGACGGTTCCGTGGGAGCTGCTTACGGAGCAGGTATCGGAGCAGGCATCTACAAGGACAGCGATGAAGCTTTCCAGACCCTTAAGCACCTTGGCACCACACTGCCCGAAACAGATAGTGCGCCCTATATGGCGGCCTACCAGCTTTGGGTGGAACGCTTAGGCAAGTGAAAAGGAGGAGAGACTTCAATCTTTCAATGTTATAATTCTTCAATTTTATGAAGCATCTCATCTCGACGGCGACCATCCTCATGCTCGCCGTCACCGCTTTTGCACAGACAGGCAATGAATGGGACGACCCCACCAAGACCAGTGTGAACCGTGAAGCGGCACACACCTTGGCCATTCCGATGGCCACCGCGAGTGATGTCACCAAGAACGACATCACCGCCTCGCCCTATTATCAGTCGTTGGACGGCACTTGGAAGTTCTACTGGGTGTCCAACCCTAGCAAGGTGAACAACACCTGGTGCTCGAAAGACTATAATGATGGCACATGGACAAACATCGATGTGCCTGCCTCGTGGCAAGTGTATGGAATCAGGCATAACAAGAACTGGGACAAGCCTCTCTATTGCAACGTGGCTTATCCCTTTTCCTTCAACGAGAACACCTACAGCGTCATGGCTAGTCGTCCATATTGGTTTACCTACAAAGACGACATGACCAATCCCGTCGGCACTTATCGTCGCAAGTTCACCATTCCTGCCGAATGGGAAGGCCGCGACATCTACGTGCGCTTCAACAGTGTCGGGCACGGCTACTATCTCTGGGTGAACGGCCAGCGCGTGGGATACAGCGAAGACTCCTATCTGCCTTCCGAGTTCAACATTACCGACTATCTGACTGAAGGCGAGAACACCATCGCTCTGCAGGTATATCGCTTCACCAGTGGTTCCTTCCTCGAGTGTCAGGACTACTGGCGACTCACTGGTATCCATCGCAGTTGCTTTTTGTGGGCAGCACCGAAGAGCCAGATTCGCGACTATTTCTTCACGACCGACCTCGATGCCACCTATACCAATGCTAAAGCCAACGTGCAGGTGAGCCTCACTGGCCTTGAAGCCGTGAACGGTGGAACCGTAGAAGTGAGTGTTGAAGAAAACGGAGTGGCCATTGCCCAAGCCTCTCAGGCCCTCAGCACAGCCACGACGCTCAGTTTCGACATGAACGTCACCGCCCCTAAGAAATGGAGCGCTGAAGAGCCCAACCTCTACGACCTCGTGCTCACGCTCAAGGATAAAGACGGAAAGACCGTCGACATCCGTGGCGGTAAAGTGGGATTCCGCGAAGTGAGCATCCGCAATGACGGAGCCCTCCTTATCAACGGCAAGCGCATGGTCTTCCATGGTGTGAACCGCCACGACTTCTCTCCAGAGAATGGACGTGCCATCACCCCAGAGGAGATTGAAGAAGACATCAAGACCATGAAGCGTCTCAACATCAATGCCGTGCGCACCTCCCACTATCCCAACGACCCCGTCTTCTATGACCTTTGCGACAAGTACGGACTCTACGTGCTGGCCGAGGCCAACGTGGAGTGCCATGCCTATCAGCAATTGTCAAGTGTGACCACGTTCCGCCCCGCTATGGTGGAACGCTCCGAGAATCATGTGAAGTGGATGCGCAACCATGTGTGTATCTTCATGTGGTCGTTTGGCAACGAGTCGGGAGGTGGCAACAACTTCCAGTATGTAGGCGAAGCCATCAAGAAACTCGACAAGACCCGTCTCACCCACTACGAAGGCGGCAGCCAATATGCCGATGTTTCTTCGACCATGTATGCTGATTTTGGCACCATCGAACGCATCGGCTCCACTCAGAGCAACCGTCCACACATTCAGTGTGAGAACAGCCACTCCATGGGTAACTCCATGGGAAATGTGCGTGATATGTTCGACCTCTACGAGAAATACCCATGCCTCACAGGCGAGTTCATCTGGGACTTTAAAGACCAAGGACTCCTTACCAAGACCTCAGCAGGCAAAACATACTGGGCATACGGAGGAGACTTCGGCGACGTACCCAACGATGGAAACTTCTGCATCAACGGATTGGTGCGTCCTGACTGGAGTTATACCTCCAAGACCTACAACACCAAGAAAGTGTATCAGCCACTGGAGTTCAAGGCGGTGAAGAACAAGAAGAATAGTTTTTTCGTCAAGAACAAGATGGCCTTCCTGCCTAGCACGCACTATGATGTCAGCTACGAACTTTTGGACGAAGAAGGGAATCAGTTGGCCACAGGCACCATTGATAAAGAAGTGGCAGCAGGCGACAGCACCACTGTCGTCATTGACTTCTCAACCATCAATGCCTTGCCAGCCGACCAAGAGGCCTTTGTTCACTTCATAGCCAAGCAGAAAACCTCCACCTTGTGGGCCGATGCAGGTTATGTGGTGGCCGAAGAGAAACTTGCTGTGAAGACGGCTAAGAAAGAAATGTACGACCTCACGGTGTTGGACAATTGTGAAGAAATCACCATCAACGAAACCTCCACACTGCTCACCCTCTCCACTTCCAAGTTCAAGGCTACATTCCACAAAACAGCAGGTACGCTGAACAATTACTATTACAATGACGTACAGCTCATCAGCAAACCCGTGAAGTTGAATGTCTTCCGCTTGCCCACCGACAATGATGGCAGACAAAGCGGAAACTGGGACAATATGGGACTGCGAAGCCTGACTGCTAAAGGAAAAGTCACCTATGAGCCGAGCGAAGATGGTAAGACCGTGAATGTGACGCTTCGTACACAATACACGGGCCAGAATGGTACCAGTTTTGATGTCCAGATGGACTATCTCGTCTGTGCCAATGGCGTGATGATGGTCAACTCCTTCATCAAGCCCTCCACCACGGGCACTATCATTCCAAAGATAGGATTCCGTCTGGAGATGCCCTCGACCATGGAGCAGTTATCATGGTTCGGCCGTGGCCCTTGGGACAGCTACCGCGACCGCAAGGAAGCCTGTTTCCCTGCTATCTACAAGAGCACCGTGTCTGCCCAGCGCGAGGACTACATCATGCCTCAAGAGCACGGCACCAAGCAAGAAGTGCGCTGGCTCTCGCTTGTGAACAACGACGGCAACGGACTCGTCTTTGTGGCTCCCGATCAGATGGCCGCATCTGCAGTTCACTTCCGTCCTGAAGACAACTACACTAACAAAAACACTCGCAGTAAGCACACTTACGAGTTCAAGACCTGTGCAACTACAGTGGTTTCGCTTGATGCCAACACACGCGGACTGGGTAACGCAAGTTGCGGTCCTGATGTGAGGGATAAGTACGAGTTGAAAGCAGCTAACACCGCTTTCCGTTTCTTTATCATGCCTCTCACCGCCGAGACAAGTGCAGCCCAAATGGCACGTGTCAGCATGCCTGTATGCCAACCTGTCAACTGCGAACGCACTTCTGCCGGCCGTATCCAGATGACTACGTCCACTTCTGGTGCAACCATCTATTACAGCATCGACGACGGGGAGTTTCAGAAGTATACAACGGAACTGCTCCACAATGATGCCTGCAACATCAAAGCCTACTGCACAGCAGAGGGACTGAGCGAGAGTCCTCTCATGTCTTACGATTTTGAACTCTTCATCAACAAGAATGTATGGCAGTTGGTGAGCGTAGACAGCGAACATGGTGGCAATGAGGCCAGGAAGGCTTTTGACAACAACCCCAACACTTTCTGGCACACCGAGTATCAGGGCAGTGAACCGACATGTCCTCACACCCTTGTGGTGGACATGAAACGGGTGTACGAAGTCACTGCATTCACTTATACGGCCCGTGCTGACGGCACCGAGAACGGTATGGTGAAAGCATACGATGTTTATCTCAGTCTTGATGGCCGAACATGGGGAAATCCTGTGGTTAGTGGCGAGTTCCAGAAGACCACGGCTCAGCAGGTGGCACCTCTCTCCACTCCTACCGCTGGTAGATACTTGAAGTTTGTTGCCAAGTCCGAAATCAATGGAAAAGCTTGGTCTTCTGCCTCCGAGATAGGTATACAGGCTTCGGCCGATGTGACAGCGATTGACGAGTATCACGCAACTTCCCGTGATGGAGGCCCTTACTACACCTTGCAAGGGGTTGCTGTCCCAACACCTGGTCGGGGCGTTCATGTACGACAGGGAAAGAAAGTGCTCTTTTGAGATGAACGATGACTGAAGAGTCGGTGGCTTGAGAAAGATTCAAGTCACCGGCTCTTTTTTGCGGGGAATGTAACTCAATATACTGGAAAGACTTTCTCCTTTGAGCGGTATGATGTGATTTCTCAGTTTTTCATGGAGGAGTTACTCGTAATTCGTGTTTTTTCCCTACCTTTGCAGTGAAAATGACGAACGAGGCAAGACCGCAAGGCGACTGAACCTGAGAGGTATGCCTTGCAAGAAGGGAAAGGACGGTAGTCAAATGAAAGGTCAACGAAAAATATTGTTGGTATTCTGTCTGTTGCTGGCGGTAGGATTGGCTGCACAATCCCCTCAGCGACGGCTGCATGTCGTATTGCTGGGTGACTCTAACACGTGGATTGGCGGTGATGACTGTGACCAACCGCGGGGATGGAACAAGTGGTTTAAGGATGAGTTCCAACCCTTGTCCTGCCGTAGTTATGCACGGAGCGGAGCAACGTGGACGAATACGGAACGAACGGAATATAATACGGAGGAGAATGTGGAGGTGCTGAGTGACAATAATGTGATTTATAACCAAATCAACCGACTGCTAAAGGCCGTGGAAGAAGGCCAGCAGACTACTCCTGATGTGATTGTGGTGATGGCGGGGACGAACGACATGTGGTTCACAGGCAAGCGTCCTGGAGTGTTTGCGATGACAGCGGAAGAGGCTTTTGTCGATACGGCCATGTTGCAGCGTCCGGCAAATCGTGTGTTGTCCTTGGCGGGTTCCGTGCGTTATGGGTGTGACATGCTGAAGTCTTCATTTCCTCACGCACGTCTCGTGCTGATAACGCCCATGCAGACAACGAAAGTGAGCGTGGAACTGGCCGAACGGACGGGGAATGTGATTGAGGCGTGTGGCAAGCAGTTGGGAGTGGATGTCATCCGTCTGGACAAAGAAGGGTGCGTGTCTCGTGCCCAAGAGTTGAAGAGGAAGACACACACAGCGGACGGTGTCCATACGAACGAGGCTGGCGCACGGTGTGTCGGGAAGTTTGTGGCGAGGCGTCTGAAAGAGGTCATACAATAGACCGCAGGCACTGATGCAGATAGATGTACTTTTGTTGTAAAAGATTGATATTTCATGGTTTTTTCGGATTTATTCTTTTTGTTTGTGTTTATTCCAGCCTTCATCTTGTGCTATCTGGTGGCAGGGTGGATAGACCATGCTTTTTTGTCTGAACCATCCAGAAAGAGTCTGCGTGGGAGGAACCTGGTGCTGGTGATGTTCTCGCTCATCTTTTATGCGTGGGGAGAGCCTGTATATGTGTTTCTGATGTTGTTGTGTGTGCTGATGAACTATCTGGCAGGTCTGGGAATAGCACGAGCAGACCGCCATCGGAAGTTGGCGCTTGCCATAGGTCTGACAGGGAATATCGCCATTCTGGGCACTTTTAAGTATCTGGGATTCTTGGCGGAGACACTTTGTGACATGGGTGTATCCGTGCCGGTGCCCAACATCGCCTTGCCCATAGGCATCAGTTTCTACACGTTCCAGTCCATATCCTATCTGATAGATGTCTATCGCAGGGAATCTCCCGTACAGCGCCGTTTCATCGACTTGCTGCTCTATATCTCCATGTTCCCGCAGTTGATAGCAGGCCCTATCGTGCGCTATGGCACCATCGCTGAAGAGATACACGACCGCCATGCTTCGGCCTCCGACATGGCAGAGGGCGTGTTCCGTTTCTTGATAGGTTTGGGAAAGAAGGTAGTGTTGGCCAATCAACTCTCCGAGATTTCAGACCAGTTCTTGGTGGGAGGACTCACCTCCTTGTCCACGGCTGGGGCATGGGTGGGAATTGTGGCGTTCACGTTCCAGATATACTTCGACTTTTCGGGCTACAGCGACATGGCCATTGGCATGGGGCGTTGCATGGGCTTCCATTTCAACGAGAACTTCGAGCATCCTTATTGCTGCAAGTCCATCACGGAGTTCTGGCGGAGATGGCACATCTCCTTAGGTAGTTTCTTCCGCGATTATCTTTACATCCCATTGGGAGGCAATCGCCGTCATCAGGCATTGAACATTCTGGTGGTTTGGTTCCTCACGGGTATGTGGCATGGTGCCAGTTGGAACTTTATTTTGTGGGGCGTCTATTTCGGCATCATTGTGATGGTGGAGAAATACACCTTGCTGCGCATACAAAAGTACATTCCATCCGTCTTCCTGCACCTATACAGCATTCTGTTGTTCGTGGTGGGATGGGGCATCTTCTATTTCGACGACTTCGGTCACATGCTCACTTTCTTCCAATCCTTGACAGGTCAAACAGAACAGTTGATGGATTTCTCTGTGGAGAGCGCCTTGTTCGATAACTTCTGGCTATGGATAGTGGCCATCATCTTCTGTATGCCTGTGCGTCGGACATTGACGGAGGCGTATGGGCGGTGGGTGCCAGCGTGTGCTGCCAAGACGGTGCTGGCGGTCACGGCCAAGACAGTACTTTCAGTATGCATCCTGGTGTTGAGTGCGGCATTGTTGGTGGGTGCCACGAATAATGCGTTCATCTACACTCGTTTTTAGTTTCACAATTAGATCTCGTATGTTGTAACAACAATGAAAAAGCATATCATATACATCTCTCTTGTGGCATTGGTTTTCGTGGCCTTTGTCGTTGTATTCGACACGTTCCCCAGAACGAAGGTGTCGGAACTGGAGAAACGCGAATTGGCCACCTTCCCCACATTCACATGGGAGCGTCTTGCCAGTGGTGCCTTCACCAATGAGGTCTCCTCGTGGTTTAGCGATAGTGAGCCGTTCCGCGATGAACTAATGACCATGAGCATGCAGATTAAGGACATCATTGCCATCGCCCCAACGGAGGATAATGTCAAGTTTCATGCGGGGGATATGCCTCTTGAGGCTCCGGTGGTAGATTCCCTTGCCCCCTCTGTTAAAGGAGAGGAGGACGACGATGACATGGTGTTGGAGGAGAATGCGAAGATTGCCAATGCAGGCATCATCATTGCGGGAAAAGGTGAGAATGTGCGCGCGCTGATGTGTTATAGTGGTGCAGCGAATGGTTGTGAGGAGTATGCCGAGGCGGCCAATCTTTACAAGAGGACGTTTGGCAGCAAGGTGAATGTGTACTGTATGGTCATCCCCACGTCTATTGAGTTCTATTGTCCTGAGAAGGTGAAGGACCGTACCAAGTCGCAACTGGCTACCACGCAGCACGTGTTTGAGTGTTTAGAGCCAGAGGTGAAGCCTGTAGATATTTATCCTGTGCTGAAAAATCACCGCAAGGAGAACATCTATCTGCGCACCGACCACCACTGGGCACCGCTGGGTGCGTTCTATGCAGCTAAGACATTTGCCCATGTGGCTGGCGTTCCCTTCAAGGAACTAAATAGTTATCAGGCTGACACGGTGCACCGTTTTGTGGGCAGCATGTATGGCTATTCGAAGGATATTGCGGTGAAGAATGCACCAGAAGACTTTGTGTACTACAAGCCGCAGGGTGTGGAGTACACTACCACCTACACGGTTTACAATATCAACAACAAATACCAGGTGTTGAGCGAGAACAAACCCTGCAATGGTCCTTTCTTCTATAAGTATAAGGATGGAAATGGTGGAGCCTATTGTACCATGATGGGAGGTGACACGAAACTCACTCAGGTGCGCACCTCCACGCACAACGGACGGCGGCTCATCATCCTGAAGGACAGTTTTGGCAATGCCCTGCCAGGCTTCCTCTTCTTCTCCTTCGAGGAGGTGCATGTCATCGACAACCGCTACTTCACCAAGGACATTGTCGCCTATGTGGAGGAACACCATATTACCGACATACTCTTTGCCAACAACATCTTCAGTGCCTACTCCAAATGGACTTGCAAGCACTATGTGGATTTCCTGCATCAGAGATGGGTGCAGCCTCAGGCAACCCCCATCGTTGCTCCTGTTAAGGGGAATGATGCGGATTCCTCCTCACCCTTAACAGAGGGGACGAAAGAGGCTTTCTCCAACGAGGAGGGAACGGACACGATAGAATAATTAAAAGATTGAAAAATTGAAGTGGCCATTCGGCTTGCAAGACGTTAGCAAAAACTTCATTTTTTCAATTCTTCAACTCTTTAATTCTGATATAAGATGGAAGAACTTTTCAACCTGAACGACCTGTTGGCGCAGGTCAATCATGAGAGCGTCACGATTGTCGGCGCAGTCTTCAAACTCTCGTTAAGTATGCTGCTGGGCGCCATGATTGGGTTGGAGCGCCGTCACAAGGGGCAGATAGCCGGCATGCGCACATTCGCCCTCATCTGCATGGGTGCCACATTGGCTATGCTTGTTTCCATCTACATCCCCGAACAACTGCTCGGTCGGACAGAAAACGGTGACCCTGGACGTATTGCCGCTCAGGTGATATCGGGCATAGGTTTCCTGGGTGCTGGTGCTATCATCCAGATGAAGGGTTCGGTGCGTGGACTCACTACGGCGGCAGGCATGTGGATGACTGCTTCCATTGGCTTGGCAGTTGGCGCTGGCATGTATATGATTGCCACAATTGCGAGTCTGCTCATCATCCTTGTGCTGACCATGCTGGAGTTGGCAGAAAAGCGCATTCTGAAAGGAAGGGAACAGAAGATTGTACGGTTGAAGGTGAATTATATCCTCAAAGATGCCACACCCTTCCGCCAATATTTCAAGGACTACCACGTCCACATTTCCGACGAGTTTTTCCGTTACGATTATACACAAGGAACCACCATCGTCAACTTCATGGTGCGCAGTCAGGACAAGACGGATTTCATCGCCCTCTTCGACAAGATGTCCGCCACTGGCAACGTGCTCTCCCTCACGCTCACCAACGAGGTGAACAATTGACCTCGATGTTACATGGAAGGAAATGTTTGTAACAAAGTTGTGCAGTGTGGGTGGATGAGAACCTGTAACTTTGCAACGAAATAAATTGTTTCAACAAAAGAAAAAGACGTATAACAATCAAAAAAAACAACTATGGCTAAAGAGTATTTTCCAGAGATTGGTAAAATCAAGTTCGAAGGTAAGGATTCCAAGAATCCAATGGCATTCCACTATTATGATGCTGAGAAGGTGATTATGGGCAAGCCCATGAGGGACTGGCTGCGTTTCGCTATGGCGTGGTGGCACACACTCTGTGCAGAGGGTGGCGACCAGTTCGGTGGCGGCACCAAGAAGTTCCCATGGAACGAGGCTGCTGACGCTGTGACCATTGCTAAGCAGAAGGCTGACGCAGGTTTTGAAATCATGCAGAAGTTGGGCATCCCTTATTTCTGCTTCCACGATGTTGACCTCGTTTCTGAGGGTAACTCTGTAGAGGAGTATGAGGCTAACCTCAAGGCTATCACCGACTACCTCGCAGTGAAGATGAAGGAAACGGGCATCAAGCTCTTGTGGTCTACAGCCAACGTGTTCGGCAATGGCCGTTACATGAACGGTGCTTCCACCAACCCAGACTTTGACGTGGTGGCTCGTGCTATCGTTCAGATTAAGAACGCTATCGACGCTGGTATCAAGCTGGGTGCCGAGAACTACGTGTTCTGGGGCGGTCGTGAAGGTTACATGAGCCTGCTCAACACTGACCAGAAGCGTGAGAAGGAGCACATGGCTACCATGCTGACAATGGCTCGCGACTATGCACGCAGCAAGGGCTTCAAGGGTACTTTCCTCATCGAGCCTAAGCCAATGGAGCCTTCTAAGCACCAGTACGATGTGGACACTGAGACTGTGATAGGTTTCCTCAAGGCTCACAACCTCGACAAGGACTTCAAGGTGAACATTGAGGTGAACCACGCTACACTCGCTGGGCACACATTCGAGCACGAACTCGCTGTGGCTGTGGACAATGGCATGCTCGGTTCTATCGACGCTAACCGTGGTGACTACCAGAATGGTTGGGACACTGACCAGTTCCCAATCGACCAGTACGAGCTCGTTCAGGCATGGATGGAAATCATCCGTGGTGGCGGTCTCGGCACAGGTGGTACCAACTTCGACGCTAAGACTCGTCGTAACTCTACCGACCTCGAGGACATCTTCATCGCTCACATTGCTGGTATGGATGCAATGGCACGTGCTCTTGAGTCTGCTGCCAAGCTCCTTGAGGAGTCTCCATACAAGGCGATGAAGGCAGCCCGCTACGCTTCTTTCGACAGCGGTATCGGCAAGGACTTCGAAGATGGCAAGCTCACGCTCGAGCAGGCTTACGAGTATGGCAAGAAGGTGGGTGAACCTAAGCAGACTTCTGGCAAGCAGGAGCTCTACGAGGCTATCGTTGCCATGTACGCATAAGACAAATTGTCGAGTAGAATATAAAAAGGGAAAGCCCCGTTGCACCATTGCAACGGGGCTTTCCCTTTTTATGTCATTGTTACTGAACTTTTGAGAGATATGCTTTGGCGGTGCCGAAGCGGAGGTAGAAGTCAATGCGTACGGGGAGGTGGCGGGCATCGTCGGTGACGTAGAAGCGGAGGAGTTCTTTGTCGCGTTTCTTTTCCTCGTAGTCGAGCAGGGAGTAGACCAGGCAGTGGTAGGTCTTTTTGTCGTTGGCGCGCCAGTCCTTTTTGCCCCGATAGACGAGGGTCTGAGTTTCCACTTGCTTGCCTGTGGCCATGGGGAAGTGGATGCGCGAGGTGGGGGCGTTCCAGTTGCGGGCGAGGGTGAGGATGGAGAGCATGTCGTAGTTGCACTCGTCACTCTCGTAGTGATGCTCTGACCAGTTGCCGTGGCGACTGAGGTGCCCTTGTCTCACATGGCTGCGTCCGTTGGGATAGGTGTACCACACCTCGTCAACCGTATAGTTCTTGCCTTCGAGAGAGCCTTTGCGGAAGTAGAGGGGAACGAGTTGGGGTGTGATGTAGGAGATGAGGGTGTCGCGCATGGTGAAGACGGCATCGCAGCGACGGTTGCTGGTGAAGAGGAGGTCGTTTCTCAGCACGGGTTGCCCGCCTCGGGTGGTGGGGCGTATGGTGTAGTGCGCGGCTCCGCACTTCACCCAGATGAAGTTCCAGTGGAAATAAAGGTCGTAAGTGAGGCTCTCTCCATCAGTGGGGATAGCCGTGTTCTCGGTGGGGCACTGGGCGAAGGAAGTGAGGCTGAAAAGTAAAAGGAAAAGTAAAGTGAAAAAGGAAAAGTGAAAAGTGAAAAATTTGCTACCGCAGCAGTAAGCCGACAGTTGACGAACAAGTGCGGTAGCAAATTTTTCACTTTTCACTTTTCCTTTTTCCCTTTTATTTTTCATTCTTCCAACAATGTTGAGTCATTCACGACGACCACGATGCTGTCAGTCATTTTCTCCTCTTGTGGTGTCTGCACGAAGGGGTTGCTCTCCTTGCTGTATGCGAGGTAGAGGAAGGCGAACACGCATCCGATGACGATGGTGCCGAGGAAGAACATGCCGAACATCATGTAGCGGTTCAACTTGGTCGCACGATTATTTCGTAAACTCATCTTCGTTAGGAGTTAGGAGACCCTCTCTGCCCTACGGGCATCTCCCCCATAATGGGGAGAGCCATCCGGCTAGATTTTCTAATGCCCAACATCCCGCATGGTCTCCCTCCCCATTATGGGGGAGGGCTGGGGAGAGGGTCTTTAATTATCAATTATCTCAGTTTTTTCTCATACGCTTCCTTATCGTGAAGCACCTGAAGGGCTTGTTCCACGTCCTCGTCGCCCTTGAGCGACTGCTCCACGACGCCTGCCTGATAGTAGTAGCGTTTGATGACTTCTCCTGCCATGAGGCGGCGGATGTCGCTCTGCTTGTGATCCATCTCGCGGTCGAGGTTGTGGGCCAATTTCTGTTCGAGGGCCTCGAACTGCTCTTTGGCATCCTCGTAGTAACCCTCATACTGAGCAGTCTTCTTCAGTTCGGCAAGGCGTTTCTCGCTTTGGCGGTCGTAGGTGAAGTGGCTGTCGGTCACCATCTTCTTGAATTGCGCGTAATCCTCGTCGGTGATGGCGAAATCCTTCACAGCGGGAAGAGTGGGGTGGCTCTGGAAGTATTGGGTGCCCCAGTCGGTCAGCACATCGTCGTTGGAAATGGCATAGACGATGTTGGAGATGGTGTCGTGCTTCACGGCGACGTCGGGTTTAATGCCGCTTCCCTCCGTCACCTGACGTCCTCCTGCGGTTTGGAACATTTGCTTAAGCGTATCAGCCTTAGTGTCTATCTTCTTGCCCGTTTTACGATATATTTCAGCAGCCTCACGCAGTTTCTTGTAGTCAATCTTCTGGATGCAGCGGCCCGAAGGGAGATAGTATTTGGCTGTGGTCAGTTTGAGACTGCCGTTGTAGGGCAGTTCGCGCGAACTCTGCACGAGTCCCTTGCCATAGGTGTCGCATCCCACAATGACGGCGCGGTCGAGGTCTTGCAGGGCTCCTGCCACGATCTCGGAGGCACTGGCTGTCTCGTCGTTCACCAGGATGACGAGCGGGATGTCGAGGTCGAGCGGCTCATTGTGGGTGGTGTAAACGTAGTGGGCAGCCAGGTGCTTGCCTTTGGTCTCCACCACTTTCTGGTCTTTGGGGATGAAAAGCCCGGCGATGTCAACCGCCTCATTCAGCAGACCACCTCCGTTTGCCCGCAAGTCGAGAATGATGCCCTGTGCACCCTGCTCCTTCATGGCGATGACGGCTTTGCGCACCTCCTTGGCACACCCTTCGGTGAACTCAGTGAGGCAGAGGTAGCCCATGTCGCCGATGAGTCCGTAGTACGAAACGGCATCTTTCTTGATGCTTCGGCGTGTAATCTTGAAGTCTCGTGTCTTCTTCTCGTTGGGACGTTGTACACGCAGCACGAAAGTGGTGCCTGGTTCGCCACGCAGCATCTCGCTCACCTCGGCGGTGGTCAAACCCTTCAGGTCTTTGTCGTCAATCTTCAGCAGCACATCGCCCACTTGAAGACCCACCTCAGCAGCGGGCATGTCGGGATATGGCTCGTGGATGATAATGGTGGAGTCTTTCCGCATGCGGATGATGGAACCGATGCCGCCATACTTGCCCGTAGTCATCATCTTCAGTTCGTCCATCTCCTCCTCAGGATAGAACTTCGTGTAGAGGTCCAGTTCGCGGGTCATAGCGTCGATGCCCACACCGATGAGTTTGTCGGCCTCCAGCGAGTCCACGTAGAAGAGGTCCAGTTGGCGATAGATGGTGTTGAAGAGGTCGAGGTTCTTCGCCACCGTGAAGTTATGTTCTGTCTGTGCCAGTGCCGATGATGTCATCGACAACGCGGCCAACAAGATAAGAAGAGTTCTTTTCATTTTTTTCTTGGAGTTTTTCGGGCACAAAGGTACATATTTTTAATTGATAATTGACAATTGATAATTGATAATTAACCATTCGGGGTGCTTTTCAGTAAGAAACAGGCTGAATAACAATGAAAAAATCATAATTCATAATTAACCATTCGAGATGTTTTCAGCAAGAAACGGGCTGGACAGCCAATTATCGATTGTCAATTGTCAGTTATCAATTTAAAAATCCTTACCTTTGCAACGATGGAAACCAAAGAGCAACAAAGATTGGTGCGTCGCTACTACCAGTATCTGAAACTGGAGAAGGGTTGTTCTCCCCACACGATTGATGCCTACATGCGCGACCTCGACAAGTTCCTGTGCTTCATCGCCGATGAGGGCAAGGACTTCATGACTGTTCAGTTGGAAGACTTCCACCACTTCTCCGCACTCATGTTCGACCTCGGCATCCATCCCACCTCCCTCTCGCGTATCCTGTCGGGTGTACGGAGTTTCTACCATTTCCTGGTGCTCAGCGATGTGCTCGAAGTGAACCCCACAGAATTGCTCGAATTTCCCAAGAAACCCCAGCATCTGCCCGATGTGCTCACCGTCGATGAAGTCGATGCCATCGAATCCGTCATCGACCTCAGCCAAGCTGAGGGTCACCGCAACAAAGCCATCGTCGAAACACTTTTCTCGTGCGGCCTGCGCGTCAGCGAATTGGTCAACCTGAAGTTGAGTAACCTCTTCCTCGACGACGAGTTCATCAAGGTGGACGGAAAGGGCTCCAAGCAACGTCTGGTACCCATCTCCCAGAAAGCCATCCACGAACTGCAACTTTATTTCGTTGACCGCACCCAACTGCCCATCCCCACCGAGTTTCAAGACTTCGTCTTCGTCAGTTTCCGTCGCAAGAAACCTCTCACCCGCGTCATGGTCTTCCTCATGCTCAAAGACCTGGTGGCCAAGGCTGGCATCCAGAAGACCGTTTCTCCCCACACCCTTCGCCACTCCTTCGCTACCTCCCTGCTCGAAGGAGGCGCCAACCTCCGCGCTATCCAAGCCATGCTGGGGCATGAGTCCATTGCCACTACCCAAATCTACACCCACATCGACACCTCCCACCTGCGTGAGGAAATCCTCCTTCATCATCCACGCAACATGAAGAAGTGAAGTCCTTCCACAGCCTCCAAATCGATGTCGTCGACATCGGCAAGTCGACCTCGACGACATCGGTTGACCGACGTCGACGAGGTCGATTTAGAGGCAGTGTAAGTGCCTCTTCGGAAAATGTGTCGTTAGTGAATTGGAGATTCTTCCACAGGTGACCTGTTGCAATATTCTTTAATGGCTTTCTCCATTTGTCGTTTGAAAGTCATAGAATATGTTTTTTATGCTTCTTAGTCAATCACTCTAAATGTTCATGCCCCATCGTGTGAAGGATGCCTCATCGGAATTACTTCTTGTTGTTCCGTTCTGCGTTCCTGTTCTTGATGGCCTTTTCCTTGTCAGGCTTCTGCTTGGTGATTTTCGCAGGTTTCTGCTTGGGCAAGGATTGGGCGGTGGGATTCCACTCTTGGGTGATTTCCCATTGTGCCTTGAGGGTGAGTGCCCCTGGGTAATAGAAGACGGGTTCGGGCTGCTGCTGGAGGTCGTAGTCGCCCGTGTCCCATTGGCCGTTGCCGTTGGTGTCGCAGTAGAGACGCAGGTAGTAGGTGGCAGGGGTGAGGAAGTAGAAGTCGGCCTTGCCGTTCTTGGCGCGGATGGTCTTCACCGCTTTGTCGCTTCCGTCGAGCAGTTGCACGTAGGCATTGTTCCAGTTGGCTCCTGTTGGGTCGGTGCCTTGCAGGGCGATGAAGAGGGTGGAGTAGGTGTTCATGGACTTCATCTTGATGATGCGCTTCTGTGCCTCGTTGCGCTTGCCGTAGATGTTGACGAAGGCAGCGGTGTCAATCTCCACCTTGTAGGTGGTGTCGGGTTCCCATTCGGCATAGAGTCGGTAGGTGCGTGTGTGGCCTGGCACAGGACGGAACAGGAACTTGGTGGGTTGGAACACCGAGTCGACCTGGATGCTGAAGTGTATCTTGGAGACGTCGAAGGTGTCGAGCGGCTCCTCGAACTCGAAGTCTATGTTCTTGTCTGGATCCATCGACTGGGTGTTGATGGTCTTGAAGGTGAGGAACTCCTCTGGCATGGGAGGAATCTCAATGTCGTCATCGTCTTTCTTCCGTTTCTTTTTCTTCTTTTCCTTCCCTTCTTTCTTGGAGGACTTTTCTGTTTCCTTCACGCTTTCATCTGGCTTTGTTCCGGTGTTATCGTCGGTTGTAGCCACTTCCTCGTCAGGACTGGCTTCGGTGTCGTCCTCGTCGTCTTCTCCGTCATCGTCTTTCGTGTTGTCTTCTTTTCCTGCCTCCTTCTCTGCCTCTTTCTGGGCTTTGCGGGCGGCACGTCGTTCGGCCTTCACCTGTTGCTTGTACTGCTTTGCCCATTCTTCAAACTTCTCCTGCTGCTGACGGGCAATGCGGGCTTTGGTCAGTTTGGACACCAACTGGAGGGTGTCGGTGGTGAGTGCCAGAGTGCCTGTGGTGTCGGTGGCATAGAAGTCGAGTTGGATGGAGAGCGTGTCGAGGTTGTAGATGAGGGAGTCGCGAATCCAGTAGTTGAGGGTGTCGTTGTGTTGTGAGGCATCAATGACAAAGGCCTGCTCAGCGTCGAAGTTAAGTCCGGTGAGCAGGGGGAGTGTGTCGCTTGGGGCTGTGAAGTAGAGGGTGAACTTCCAGGGGGTGGGGCGTTCGCTCTTCAGCAGGTAGCGGTCTTGGATGGCCGACTCGAAGGCTGTCAGCACGATGTCGTCGGGGTAGAAATGGGTGTAGGGGGTCATCACGATGGAGTCGTAATGGATGCTGTCGTGCCACACGGTGTCGGGGCGGATGTCGGGCCTGCTGGAGGGCGTGAGGATGCGGTCGGAGAAGGCCACCATCTCGGAACGTTGGTCATAGACGTAGTTCTGGTTGGCGTCTTTGAGCGCAAAGACACGATATTGTCCCATGGAGAGCCCTTTGATGACGAAGTGCCCGCGGCTGTCGGTGCGCGAGATGCGCTCGAAAGGTTTGGTGCGGAAAATGGAGTCGGGGAGATGACCGTCGGTCTGAAGGGAGTCTAACTTGTAGAGTCCCACGAGTATGCCCTTGATGGGCTCGAGGTTGCTGGCATCGAGCACATGGCCAGACACTTGGAAGGTGTCCACCTGCTCGCCCGTGGAGAAGGTGAAGGCGAAGTCGCCGTAGGGGTTTCCTTCGTTGTTGTCGACGATGGCATCAGCGAAGTCGATGGTGTAGGTGGTGTTGGGCTTGAGCGAGTCGAGCAGGGAGATGGTCACTTTCCTGCCGCTGGCCTCAATCTCAGGTTGTTCTATCTGAGGAGGGGAGATGACCACCTTCTCCATCGCATTGTCTATCTTGATGATTTCATCGAACTCAATGGTGATTTTCTTGGCATGCTTTACGTCGGAAGCACCGAGTTTGGGCGATGTGCGCACCACTTTGGGTGGTGTCTCATCGTATGGGCCTCCATCGGGTGTGCCGATGCGGGCACAGGAGACGACAAGGAGGAGGACAACGGATAGGAGTGTGTGAAAGAAGGAAACTCTTTTTACTTCCATCATGCCAAAGGATTAATGGTTCATTTCCATGAGTTCCTCGATGTACTGCCTTGAGTTGCTGAGACGTGGAATCTTGTGCTGACCTCCTAACTTGCCCTTGCTCTTGAGCCACTCGTCGAAGAGGCCTGGCTTGGCCACGATGATTTCCAGTGGCTGGAGGGTGATATCCTTGTGACGCTTGGCCTCGTAGTCGGAGTTAATGGCTTGGAGGGAGCGGTCGAGTATGGAGGCAAACTCGCTGATGGAGCCTGGTAGCTTGGCAAAGTCAATTATCCACTGGTGGCGGCATTTTGCGTTGCTGTCCATGAAGATGGGGGCTGCGGTGTATTCCTTCACTTGTGCGCCAGTGGCCACGCAGGCTTGCAGCAGTCCTTTCTCTGCATTGTCAACGATGAGTTCTTCGCCAAATGCGTTGATGAAATGCTTGGTGCGTCCCGTGATGCGGAACTTGTAGGGGTCGCGTTGTGAGAACTGGACGGTGTCGCCGATGAGGTAGCGCCACAGACCACAGTTGGTGCTAATAATCATGGCGTAGTTCACTCCTGGCTCTACTTCCCAGAGGGGGATGACCTTGCTCTCATCGATGGGGTAGCCGTTGGAGGAGAGGTTGTCCATAGGACAGAACTCATAGAAGATGCCGTAGTCAATCATCAGCAGCATGTTGGGATCGGAGAGGTCGTTTTGCAGTCCGAAGAATCCTTCGCTGGCATTATAGGTCTCCATGTAGTGCATGTTAGGCAGGCCGATAATGCTCTCATACTGTTTGCGATAGGGGGTGAAGGCGACGCCACCGTGGAAGAAGACTTCCAGATTGGGCCACACTTCGTCAAGACGGTCAACGCCCTTCAGTTCCATCACACGGTTTAGTACGCTGAGCATCCATGAAGGCACACCGCTGATGCTGGTGATGTTCATGTCCATGGCTGCACGGGCAATCTTGTCGCGCTTCTCCTCGAAGTCGCTCAGCAAGGCGATGCTTTTCTTAGGCACCCGAAGTATCTTGGCTGTCGATGGGATGTTCTCGATGAGGATGGCGCTGAGGTCGCCCACCAGACTGTTGGGCGTATTGAGATTGGGCGAGTGGCTGCCTCCAAGGATGAGGCTCTTGCCCGAGAAGAATTTGCTTTTGGGATAGATGTGCAGAAAGCTGACCACGCTGTCGGTGCCGCCCCGATAGTGGATGTTTTTCAGGCCCTCACCAGTGACAGGAATGAACTTGCTCTTGTCGTTGGTGGTGCCCGACGACTTGGCATACCAACGCACCACGCCCGGCCAAAGAATGTCGGCCTGACCCTGGCGCATCTTGTGGATGTAGCCCTTCAGTTCTTCGTAGGTGTTCACATGCACTTGCTGACGGAACTGTTCGTAAGATTCGATGTTGTCGTAGCCGTGTTGTGCACCCCATTCAGTCTTTCTTCCTTGGCGAATCAGGTGCCGGAAGATTTTCTGTTGTAGTTCTTGGGCTTTTGTAGCATATTTCTCCAGCTGCTTCTGCCTTTTGGAGAAATATATCTTATTAAGAAATCCTGTAGTGTTCATTGCTGGTGAGATTTACCGATGCAAAGTTACGGAATAATTATGAAAGAGGTGGTATTTGTAGCACGAAACGTGCATTGTAACCCAAGGTTTTATGATAAATTAAGTTTATTTTCCTTGAGTTGTTCTTGGCAGTGCTGCCGCTTTGGCAATGCCTTTCTTCAAATCTCTGTCACGTTTGATGCGTGTGTAGGCCTGTTGTGCCGCGTTTTGGTCACTCTCTTTTTTGCTGTATCCATAGCCTGTTCCGCAGGGCACTCCTTCGATGAGCACCGTGGAATGGAAGAAGGGTATGTTGTTCTTCTCTTGGCTCTGAGCCGATTTTTGGCTGAAAGCGAATTTGTATTGATGTTTCTGACACCACTCGATAATTCGGCTCTTGTAGTTCTGTTCTTGTTTCTCCACCTTTTCGATGTCGATGACTTGGCCAAAGACTTTCTTGTTGAGGAACTGGTAGCAGTAGTCGTAACCACGGTCTATGTAGATGGCTCCGATGAGGGCTTCGAAGGCGTTGCCGCTCATGAAACTGTTGTGCCCTGTGGTGATGGCGCCTGCATGGCGAATCAGTTGGTCAAGCCCTAACTGGGTGGACACCTGATTGAGTGTGGCACGGCATATCAGTTTGCTTTTCAGCGTGCTGAGAAAACCTTCCTGTTTCTTTCCGTAGTGTTGATAAAGGATGTCGGAAACGATGGCGCCGAGCACCGCGTCACCTAAAAACTCGAGGCGTTCGTTGTTGATGTAGTTGTGCTGCTGGGTGGTTTGCTGTGGTGTTGCTTGTTGCTGTCGTGCTTGCTGCCGTTTTGCTTGCCAATACTTTTTTGGGGTGGTGTTTTCCCCCTCTTTTTTCTCTTTGCCTTGTTCGTGATAGGCCATCGACTTGTGGATGAGTGCCTGCTGATAGGGGCGGATGTCGTGAGGATAGAAGCCGAGGATGGCTCTAAGGCGCAAAAAAGGCTTCTTTTCGCGAACGAAAAGAAGCCTAATCATATCTAATAGATTCGAAATCACCATGTGAACTCTTGAGAAGTCTCCATGAAGAAACTTCAGATTACTGGTATTTCTTGAAAATTACACTTGCGTTGTGACCACCAAAACCGAAGGTGTTGCTGAGAGCAGCACGTACAGGGCGCTCTTGAGCCTTGTTGAAAGTGAAATTGAGGTTGTAGTCAATTTCGGGGTCTTGGTCATCTTCTGCATGGTTGATGGTTGGAGGAACGATGTCGTTCTTGACAGCCAAAACACTAATCATAGCCTCTACTGCTCCAGCGGCACCCAGCAGGTGACCTGTCATGGACTTGGTAGAACTGATGTTGAGTTTGTAGGCTGCTTCGCCAAACACCTCCTTGATGGCCTTGGCCTCAGAGATGTCACCCACGTGTGTGGAGGTGCCGTGAACATTGATGTAGTCAATGTCTTCAGGCTTCAAACCTGCATCCTTGAGTGCACGTTCCATCACCAATTTTGCGCCCAGTCCCTCAGGGTGAGTGGCTGTGATGTGGTAAGCGTCAGCAGACATGCCTGCACCGACCATCTCAGCGTAAATCTTGGCGCCACGGGCTTTGGCGTGTTCCAACTCTTCAAGAATCAAAATGCCGGCACCTTCGCCCATCACGAAACCGTCGCGGCTTGCGCTGAAGGGGCGGCTTGCCTTCTCTGGGTCATCGTTGCGAGTGGAGAGTGCCTTCATGGCATTGAAACCACCCACACCTGACGCAGCAATAGCAGCTTCTGCACCGCCTGCCACAATGGCGTTGGCCTTGCCGAGACGAATGAGATTGAATGCATCAGCCAAAGCACTTGAAGATGAAGCGCATGCGGAAGTTGTTGTGTAGTTGGGACCACGGAATCCATACTGAATGGAAATGTGACCGGAGGCGATATCCGCAATCATCTTGGGGATGAAGAAGGGGTTGAACTTAGGACCAAGTTCTGGACCGTTGAGGGCATAGTTGCCTGCCTCTTCCTCGAAAGTCTTGATACCTCCGATACCTACACCGAGCACAACTCCAATTTCGTTCTTATCTACAGCCTCGAGATCCATGCCTGAATCTTCGATGGCCATTTTGGCTGCGGCGAGTGCATATTGGGTATAGAGATCCATCTTGCGGGCTTCCTTGCGGTCGATGTATGCGGCCGAATCAAAGCCCTTCACCTCGCATGCGAACTGAGTCTTGAACTGTGAAGCGTCGAAATGCGTAATAGGGCCAGCGCCGCTCTTGCCTGCCTTGAGGTTCTCCCAAGACTCCTCAGCAGTGTTGCCGAGTGGGGTCAAGGCGCCCATACCTGTTACAACAACTCTCTTTAATTCCATAACAAAATAATAATATTAAAGAATTGAAAGATTGAAGTTGCTACGCATGATGCGTGGCAAGAACTTCAATTTTTCAATTCTTCAATTCCTTAATTTATTTTGCGTTAGCCTCGATGTAAGCGATAGCGTCACCTACAGTAGCGATCTTTTCAGCCTGATCGTCAGGAATATTGATACCGAAAGCCTTCTCAAACTCCATGATGAGTTCTACAGTGTCGAGAGAGTCAGCACCAAGGTCGTTAGTGAAACTTGCTTCTGGCTTTACTTCTGCTTCGTCAACGTTGAGCTTCTCAACGATGATAGATTTTACTCTTGATTCAATTTCAGACATAATCTTAAATTTTTAAATGTTAATTGATTACTTTCTTTTATTAGTCCGTTTTGTTACGTTTTGTGGTGCAAAGGTAGGAATAATTCTTTAAATCATGCAAAAATATTCCCATAAAAAGCACTTTTATTGCTCAAATACCATACTTTTGTGCATAAAATAATGAAAAAGCATACTTTTTAGCGTGTCGGCTTTGCAAAATCAGAGTTTGCCTCCTTCGTCGCGGTTGGAGGTGTCCGCATGGTTTCACTCTTCGCGATTCGCACGCTTTCTTTCCAGATGGTCAAGGATAATCTTGCGGATGCGCATGCTCTTGGGCGTCACTTCCACGTATTCATCAGCCTTGATGTACTCCAGTGCCTCTTCGAGTGAGAGTTGTACGGGTGGAATGATGTGTGCTTTCTCGTCCGTTCCGCTCGCGCGTACATTAGTTAATTGTTTTGCCTTGGTCACGTTGATGACGAGGTCAATCTCATGTACGTGCTCACCCACCACTTGTCCGGCATACACCGTGTCTTGTGGGAAGATGAAGAACTTGCCGCGGTCTTGCAGGTGGTCGATGGCGTATGCAAATGCGGTGCCCGACTCCATGGCGATGAGCGAACCGTTGGTGCGGCGTGTCAGTTCGCCTTTGAAGGGCTGATAATTCTTGAAGCGGTGTGCCATGATGGCCTCTCCCTGGCTGGCTGTGAGCACGTTGGTGCGCAAGCCGATGATGCCGCGTGAGGGTATCTCGAATTCGATGTTCACACGTTCGCCCTGTGCCTCCATGCTCACCATCTCACCCTTGCGGCGAGTCACCATGTCAATCATCTTGCTCGAGAATTCTTCGGGCACATTGATGGTCAGTTCCTCCACCGGTTCACACTTCACGCCATCTATCTCCTTGAAGATGACTTGTGGCTGACCCACTTGCAGTTCGTAGCCTTCGCGGCGCATGGTCTCAATGAGCACAGAGAGGTGCAGCACACCACGTCCGCTCACAATCCATTGGTCGGTTGAGCCCTCCTTGGTTTCCACACGCAAGGCGAGGTTCTTCTCCAGTTCCTTGTAGAGACGGTCGCCGATGTGGCGGCTGGTGCAGAACTTGCCCTCCTTGCCGAAGAAAGGTGAGTTGTTGATGGTGAAGAGCATCGACATGGTCGGTTCGTCAATCGAGATGGTGGGCAGTGCCTCTGGCTCCTCGAAGTCGCAGATGGTGTCGCCAATCTCGAAGTTGGAAAGACCGATGACCGCACAGATGTCGCCTGAGCTGACAGCCTCGGCGGCACGGTGTCCCATGCCCTCAAATGTGTGCAGTTCCTTGATTTTTGTCTTCTCCTTCGTGCCGTTGCGGTGCACGATGGTGATGTTTTGGCCAGCACGGAGTGTGCCGCGATGTACACGTCCCACCGCGATACGTCCCGTGTAGGTGGAGTAGTCGAGCGATGTGATGAGCATCTGTGGTGTTCCCTCCAGTTGCTCAGGAGCGGGAATGGTGTTGAGAATCACGTCCAGCAGGTAAGTGATGTCGTTGGTTGGAGTCTTGTAGTCAGGACCCATCCACCCCTGCTTGGCAGAGCCATACACCACGGGGAAGTCCAGTTGCTCTTCGGTGGCATTGAGCGAGAACATCAGGTCGAACACCATTTCGTACACCTCTTCAGGGCGGCAGTTGGGCTTGTCCACTTTGTTCACCACCACCACAGGCTTCAAGCCAATCTCCAAAGCCTTCTGCAGCACGAAGCGTGTCTGAGGCATGGGGCCTTCGAAAGCGTCCACCAGGAGGATGCAGCCATCTGCCATGTTGAGCACACGTTCCACTTCACCACCAAAGTCCGAGTGTCCCGGGGTGTCAATCACGTTAATCTTTGTTCCCTTATAATTGATGGAGACGTTCTTCGAGAGGATGGTGATGCCACGCTCACGTTCCAGTTCGTTGTTGTCCAAAATCAAGTCGCCTGTTTGCTGGTTTTCGCGGAAGAGGTTTCCTGCCAACAGCATCTTGTCAACCAATGTCGTCTTTCCGTGGTCGACGTGTGCAATAATCGCAATGTTTCTGATGTCCTGCATGTTCGTTGTTTCAAAAATCGGGTGCAAAGGTACGGATTTTCCTTGGAAAATTTGTGAGGTTCAATGAAAAAACTTACCTTTGCACCCGATTTTCGACGAGCCATCCATTCGGCTGAAAGAATCATGGCGCGTTGAACAACACATTATTAATTAATATTATAAACATTATGTACTTAGATTCAGCAAAGAAGGCAGAGATTTTTGCCGAGTATGGTGCTTCTGCCACCGACACAGGTTCTTGCGAGAGCCAGATTGCACTCCTCACTTACCGTATCCAGCACCTCACTGAGCATGTGAAGGCTAATCACAAAGACTATGTGACCAACCGTTCGCTCGTGAAGCTTGTAGGTCAGCGTCGTCGTTTCCTCGCTTATTTGAAGAAGAAGGACATTGAGCGCTATCGTAACATCATCAAGAAACTGGGTCTCCGTAAGTAAACACACTTTCGGAACAACTAAAAAAAGGAACCGCAGCATCTCCGGATGTTGCGGTTTTCTTTTTTGTTGCTCAAGCCGTCTTCTTTTTTCTGCTCAGCCCTTTTCTTTTTGCTGCTCAGGCCTCTTCTGTAGCGTTCTGCTTTTCTTTCTCTTGCCGTTTGAGCCACGCTTCCTTGGTACGGCTCCAGCGTTTGTGTGTCCAGAGCCACATTTCGGGGTGCTGGCGGATATCCTCCTCCAGCAGTTGGAAGTAGCGGTCGGTGAGGGTGGTTTCGGTCACGTTGGCGGGGTGGTCTTCCATTGGCACGACTTCCAGGTGGTAGTAGCCACGCTTGGGGCGGGTCATGCGGCCGTAGGTCATGAAGGCATCCACCTTGCGGGCGATGTGCTCGGCACCGATGAAGACAGCGGTTTCGTGGTTGAGGAAAGGCACGAAGTGGTGGATGCTGCTCCAGTTGGGTTGCTGGTCGCTGATGAAACCGATGGTGTAGTTCTTGTTTTCGCGTTTCAGTTGCAGGATGCGACGGAAGGTGTCGCGCATCTTGATGTTCACGCCGCCGTATTGTCCACGCAGGTCGTAGAAGAGTTTGTCCATCACTTTGTTGCGAAGCCTGTGGTAGATTTGGCCCGATGTGCCCCAAGGCTGCATGCTGTAGTTGATGGAGGCAATCCACTCCCAGTTGCCGAAGTGGCTCAGGTAGAAGAAGTGGAGGGGTTGTCCTGCCTCGTGGCGTTTCTTGATTTCGTCGAGTCCGCTGAAGGTCATGCGGCGCATGATTTCCTCTTTCGACATGGAGAGCATTTTGATGTCTTCCACAAAGTTGTCGCAGAACTGGTGGTAGAACTTCCGTTCAATCTCTTTCAGTTCTGCCTCCGACTTCTCGGGGAAGGAGGTGCGCAGGTTCTCGCGCACCACTTTGGTGCGGTATGTCTTGCTGACGAACAGGCACAGGAAGTCGGATATGGCATACAGGACGGGGAAGGGGAGAAGACTAATCGTCCAGAGGGTTCCTCTGACAAGTTTGTATTTGAACATAAGGTCGTTTTATCTTTTTCTTGCAGCGCCGTGTTGGTCTGCTGCAGCGATTTATTGAATCATTTTGAGAGCCTTTTGGGCGATGGTGTCGGCGGCGATGTCCATGCATCGCAGGTCGCCGAAGCGGCAGGGTGTCTTGCCGTAGATGGAGCAGGGCCGGCAGGGCAGGTCGAGCCCGATTTCGCTTTCGGGCTTTTGCTGATAGCCGGAGAATCCCGCTTTGGGATGGGTGGCTCCCCAGATGGAGAGGACGGGGATGCCGAAGATGGAAGCGATGTGCATGTTGGCCGAATCCATCGAAATCATGAGGTCGAGCCTGGACATGAGGAGCATCTCGTTTTTCAATCCGTGGAGTTTTCCGCAGACGCTGACCACAGAGCCTGGTTGTGCAGCCTTCTTGTAGTCGCGTTCCCAGCATGTGAGGGTGGTGGCCTCTTTGTCGCCTGCTCCGAACAGGAACACCTTGTATCCGGCATCGGCCAGTTGGTTCACCACTTGCTGCATGCGGTGGAGCGGATAGATTTTCTGCGGATGTGCGGCAAAGGGTGCCACACCCACCCAGCGTTCTGTCTCGCCCTTATGACCTGCCACGTTTCGCACGGTGGTGAAACTCTCGTTGCGCAGGTTCAGACGGACGGGTTGTGCGAGGTCGATGTCCAGATGCAGCGAGCGGAACACCTCGGCGTAACGTTCCCTCATGGGTGGCAGGGGAGCGTGCTCCAGCCCGTGGCCAATCAGCTCCTTCTTCTCCTTGCGCCCCTTGTCAATCGTGGCCACTCGTGTGCCGCCCATAGCGAATCGTGTGCGCAGAAACTTCGAGCGCAGCACATCGTGCAGGTCGGCCACCGCGTCGAAATTGCCTTTCTTCAGTCGGTTGTAGAGCCGCGAGAGACCGATGATGCCCTCGTATTTGGTGAAATCGATGCCCTCCACCTGCACATTGGCAGGCAACCACTCGAACAAGGGCACGAAGCGAGTGCGCGTCAGCATCGTGATGCGCAAGTCGGGGTGCTGGGTGGCCAGCGCATGCAGCACCGGCACCGTCATAGCCGCGTCGCCCATCGCGCTGAAACGCATGACGAGCAGCCGCTTGATCGTGTGGTCTTTGTGTGAGCCAAACATGATATCTGTCTGTCAATCGGGTGCAAAGGTACGAAAAAACTATGGAAAGAATGATATAATAAGATGATTAAAGTTGGGTACATCGATAAAAACCACAGATGACACCAATTGAAAAGAATTTGGCACGCTAAATGTTACAAATGTTACACACCCAGTGTTACATGTGTAACACACCCACTGTTACAAGTGTAACACTGGCACTGTTACAAGTGTAACACAAAAGTCTTCAAAAAAGTAACATCGCTGTAGCTTTCGAATCATTAGTTTCATTCGCAGTTTTCTCGGAGCGACACTGGCCTTTTGCAATGTCAAGGTAGCAAAAGAATGGTATTTTTCTCTATCGGGGGGGTAAAGATGAAAAAACTCAAAAAGAAGACTTTTTTTTGTGCTCTCAACGTCGAAAGACATATCTTTGCGAAGAAAAGTCAAAAAAAATGTTCGATTTGACCGACAAATGAATTTGAAATCATATTAACCTAAAACCAAACTTTTTATTAACCTAAAACCACGAAATCATGAAGAAAACTTTTCAATGGCTCAGTGCACTTGCGCTGATAGTGATGGGAGCGCTCGCCATTGTTGGCTGTAGCGACAACGACAATGACAACAACGGCGGCGGTAATGGCCCTGTTGACCCCAAGTTGGTGGGCACCTGGGTGCTCACCTCGATTAATCCCGACAATGGACAGGGTCCCCAAGTGGGAGCCGAAATGACGTTCAAGTCGGACGGCACGCTTTTGGCAGATGGAAAATCGGGCACGTTCTCCTACGATGGCAAGAAGTTCAAGGGCACGATGGGGAACTTGATCCTGGAGGGCGAATTCGAGGTGGAAGACAATACCCTCACGGGCACGGTGAAGGTGACTGAGAATGGTCAGTCGCAGACATACGACATGACCTTCCAGAAGAAAGGCACCCAACCCACTGTGTCTAGCATCAAGATGGTCGGCACCTGGAAGGTGATGATAGACGGGGGTGGCAAGTTACAAGTTGGCAGAACAGCCACGTTCAACGACCAAGGCAACTGTACGATTGGTGAAAACAATTACACCTACACTTGTGAGGAAGAGGAAGGCGGCCGCCTCGCATTTAAGGTGTACGATGATGGGGGTGAATGTGTGATTGAGGGTTGGATGGTGCTGGTGAACAAGGGCAATGTGCTCAACGGACAGTACTACGGATATTACGGAAAAGCTAAAAACAGAGCGGTTGCGCCTGCCTCACTCGTGATGAAGAAGCCTGGTTACAATTATCCACAAGATATTCTCGTTCAAGGTCGTTGGCAATTCAAGCAGGTGGCGGGCGATTCTCCCTATTTTGCTTCGAGTTTGCCTATGGCCGAGAGGGGTGAAGTGTTTGTGATAGATGAAGAAGGTAACCTCTACGTGGAGGGTGAACCTGCAGTGGGTCGCTATACTTGGGATTGGCATGACGGTAACAATTGTCTGGATCTGTATTTCGCAGGTTACTATGGCCGGATGACGTACATGGTTGGAGGTTTCATAGCGTTCTCGAACGAGGGTAACACGATGACCATTCCGGAGCCTAGGGGACATCTTTACTACTGCGACGAGCCAGAAAATGAATATAAATTCCAGGCAACCATTCAGAGAGCCGAATTTGAAGAGGTAGAACCTGCTGTGTCCAGCACCAAGATGGTCGGCGAATGGGAAGTGGTGGTGGATAAGAATCCTGGAACTTCATTGACAGGCAAGACGCTCAAGTTTTATGATGATGGCACCTGCACCATAGGCGGAGAGCCACACACCTATAACTGTGAGCAAGGTACCAGGGATAAGAATGGATATTACATGTATTCTTTGAGTATTCGTGACGTTGTTGACCTCCTTTACTTCGTACCAGTGAATGGTGGCAATGTGCACAATGGTGCCATTCATGACTATCCTTTCGTGATCAAGAGGAAAGGCTTCACCTATCCTACGGATACCCCCCTCATGGGTCGCTGGCTCATGAAATCTGCAACTCCTAAGGCCGCTGAAGAACACCTGCCAATCGGTGATGTGGTTGTCTTCGGAATGGACTCGGAACAAGAAGAGGTTTATCTGGAAGGTGATCTTAAAGTGGGGACCTACAGCCAATCTGGTGATAACTTGACCCTCAACTTGGGAGAAACCAAGACGGGAAAACTGACCATCTCAGGCAACACCGCGACCTTCAAAATGACCATGGAAGGCCAGCAAGTCACTATTACACTGGTGAGACAATAACCATACATCTCCTATTAACAGGCAAAAACATAGGGGCGAGCGGCACAAAATGTGTCCGCCTGCCTTTTTTTTTGCCTTTTCTTGTGCTTGGGGGAATACATCCGTTTTGCAATGTAGAGGTGACAAAATGGAAGAGTTCTTCTCGTGGGGAAACTGAAAATACGTGAAAACCAACAAAGAATCCTCTTTTTTGTATTTTCAATAAGGAAAGGCATATCTTTGCGAAGAAAATAATCGACAACAAACTTTATTTAACCTAAAACAACGAAATCATGAAGAAAACTTTTCAATGGCTCAGTGCTATGGCGCTGATAGTAATGGGAGCATGCATGTCTGTTGCTTGCAGCAGCGATAGTGATGGCGGCGGTGGCGGCACCCCCGACAACTCCAAGCTTGTAGGCACATGGATTGTTCAATCAGTCTTGCCTACCGATGGTCCACGAGTTGACAGCGAAATGACCTTCAAAGCCGATGGTACTTTCACTCAGGGACGTGATCAGGGCACATATACCTACGACAGTTCAAAAGGAACCTTCACGGCCAAAATCAACGGCATGACCATGCAGGGCAGTTTCCGAGTGGATGGCGATTTCTGCACAGGCTCTGTGGTTGTGACCTCTGAGGGCCGCACGAGAACTTACACAATAACTCTGAAGAAGAAGGACTCTGGAGGTGGCGAAGAAGTTGTGATAGACGAACGCATGGTGGGCAACTGGATTATCATGAGAGATGAAGGTGACCCTGCTGCTGAAGGTAAGACTCTTACGTTCAAAGCGGACGGTACATGGGTGATTGCAAACTACCAGTCAGGCAAATGCACCAGTGAAACAAAAGGAGATGGTCGCATCGTGTTCAACATCTTTGATGACGAAGGCAATCAAATGACATCAGGCAAGCTGGTGGTGGTGAGCGGTGGCAACGTCCTCACTGGTGAGTATGGGGTAGTTAGAATTAAAGCCAAGACCAGAGGCTCCGATGACAAAGATAAATTCGGTATCGTGTTGAAGAGGCCCAACTACACCTATCCTTCTGCTAATAACAGCATCAAAGGCAGATGGGAGATGACAGAATGCAACATACCGGGTTCTCCTGTGGGCAGCATCTTTGTGTTTGGTGAAGCCCCTGAACTGTACATCGAAGGCGATCCTCACATTGATTCCTACAGCATCACTTATACCAATGTAGGTGGAAAGGTGGGTGGTGAACTCACGATGACGTTGGATAATGGCCCTGAAATCTCGGGCTCCTTCACCATCGATGGCGCAACCGTTACCTTGACAGGAACAGCCTCAATGGAAGGCCAATCGATGCCAGTAACGGCAAAGCTGTATAAGCAATAGTCAAGCAAGGCCCTATAAGCACAGAAACAGCAAGGCAGGCAGCACAAAACGTGGCTGCCTGCCTTTTTTTTGCCTTTTCTTGTGTGGGTGTCCTTTTTTCTTTGTACATTTGCCGAGAATTTATCACTAAAACTTACATGGATATGGGAAAGACGACTGTTTTAGGAACGATGTTTCTGGCTGCCGCGATGGTGGCATGCACAGGAAACACAACGAAGGGAGGCGGTGAGGCCGACTCGGATTCTGTAGTGGCAATCACCGACTCACTGCCAGAGAACTCTGAGTTGGAAGCCGTTGAACGCATGGCTGGCTTGCCAACCAGTGTGCCTCCTGTGCCTCTCTATGTGAGGACAAACCCTGAAGATGGACAGGTGGTGGAGGTGGTGTATTGGACTTCACTCGACAAGCCCTCTGCCGACGATGGCCCGGAATATCAGGAATCGTGGCGGATTCAGGAAAGAATGCGCCAGCAGAAGAACTCTTACACGAAAGTGATTGGCAAAGACGACCAACTCTGTGATGTGACCTTTGTGGAGGACGTGAAAAGCAAGAATGCCGACAACGCGATGCTGCGTTCTCCCCAGAACCCCATGCAGGGCTTGAAGTTCAAGTTCAACAACCCTAAGGACCTTAAGAAGTTGCAGGAGGATGGTTATTGCTTCACGATGCTGTGGCTGCTGGCCGATGAGTATGTCAATTCCCGAACACAACTGGCTGTGAAGAGGTCGTCTGAACTTCAGCGCAAGCCGCTGCCTGCCGATGTGGTGAAGAAGATGGAGGAGAAGTATGGCATGAAGGCCGACCGCTCGGCTTTGACAACCACTATCGGCCAAGACTACCAGACGGGATTCATCCAGTTCAAGCCCAAGGGCAAGCAGTGCATTGCGGTCGAGGTGTTGATGTGTGGCGACGACATCTGGTCGTACAGCGATGAGGCTCAATACTTCGAAGGGGATGGCTTCACGTGGCATGTGGACGACGACGGGGAATACTATCCCAACATCTACGATGCGGCCTTCATCGGTCCTGATGGCATCGAACTGCTTTATATGCACTTTTCTGCTGAAAGCACCGGCTTCGGCTGGATGACCATCAAGGGCGACAAACTGGTGCAGCATGAGGTGGGCGGATACTATAATTACCCAGAATAATTAATATGTTTGGCTCTCAACACCCTTGGTGTTTCGAAAAACAATAATTGCCAATAATTACCAAAAAATTTGTCCAATAATAAAAATAAAGGAATTAGGCCCTCGAAAAATAATTATTGGAACCAATTATTGTCAATTATTGGGAACCCTTTAGCTGGTCGTAGCCAATTATTGTTTTTCCAAGCCTCAGAAGGAGGCGAAGGAGCAAGATTAATATAATAGGCATAATTCATTTTGAACAACTACTTATGAAGAAGAATATCATTTATGTGATTGCAATAACCCTTCCCCTTTTGGGAATGATGGGTTGCAAACAGGGTGGCAATGCCGCTGCTGATGAGAAAAAAACAGACTCTGTGGCTGCTGAGGCAAGCACGGAAGGGACAGAAGTGCCCGACGAGGAGATGGAAGGGCAGAGCGGTATCTACGATGCCAGCGATGTGGCGAAGTATTGGCAACAGCGCACCATTCAGGTGACAGGTGGCAAGAGCGACATTGTGGCGCTCTTCGGAGCCTTCAACAAGGAGTGGCCCACCCATGAGGGCAACCGCATCATGCACCAGGCTGACCCCGCATCGGTGCCCGACGATGGTTTCTATGAAGAAGGTTCCATCGTCGATAGGAAGAACGGCTATGTGGAGTCGTCTTGGTTCGAGGGTGAAGACCTGAGCGTGGTGACTGCCTGTGTGTGGGGCCGCAAGAACGGCCACAAATTGTTTGCCGTCAACATGGGCAAGGCTCGCAACGATATGGGCGAGTTTGTCTGCTTCTACGACTACGACCCTGCCAAGAAGACGCTCACTCCCGAGGAGTCGCCGGTGAAGAAGGAACACTTGATTTTCCCTGAAAAACCGATAGAACTCTACCGCCTGCCGCACGAAGGAAAAGTGATGGAGGTGGAGGAAAGAGGAGCACTCATCTTCTTCAATGCCATCTACACCTTTGACGGACAGAACCTGAAATATGTTGGTCACGACACGGGTTGGACCTCGCAGTTGGAAGAAGAATACCGCAAGGAAGACCTCGACGATATACACTATACATTGACCAAGTTTGCCCTCATCGACATTGACGGTGATGGCGGCGAGGAAGTGTGGGTGCGCACGGCCAAAGATGAGGATGGTGCCATCTTCTGCTTTGGCGAAGAAGGTTCTCCGTCGCTTCTCATTACGGAGAGTGAGGGAAAGCGTCCTTCCATCGGCAATGGATGGGTGGGTATCGGCTATCCTGCTGGTGGCCCTTCCTACTATAACCACTATGTCACTGTGAGAAATAGCACGAAGTGGCAAGAGTTCACCGACTTCCAAGTGGAAGAAAAACACGAATACTACATCGGTGACAGGGAAATCGGCGCGGCTGAAGCCCAAGAAATCAAGAAGAACATCAAGGGCAAAGCAAGGTTGATAAAGCCCAGATGGTATAAGATGGCGAAATAAATAAGTAAGCGATATGAAGAAGAATATTTTGACATTTGTGTGCCTCATGTGCACTCTGATGGTGTCGGCACAGAAGAACTACAGCGATGAAGAAATCAGCGCGGGTTGGGCAAAGAAGACCATTACGGGCGTAAAGGATGGTGATATTCTCACGTTGTTCAAGGCTTTCAACAACACGTGGCGAACTGTGCCAGGCAGTGAACTTCTGGCGCATCCAGTCACCAACACGGGCGATGAGGATGCCTATGCCATCGTGGTGGATCGTCCGAATGGTTACATCAGCGCTCAAGAGTTGGGCGATGATGGCGAAGACATTGCGGCTTGTGTGTGGAAACGCTCGAACGGCCACAAACTCTTTGCCGTTGTCTATACCCCTTATCATGGGTTGACACCTCATCCCATTGCGCTCTTCTACGACTACGATGCTGCCAAGAAGACGCTCACCCCAGAGAATCATGTGTTGTCGAATTTCGTGCCCTCGTATAACGACCCTTGCGTTGATATGGTGCACATCAAACTGCCACAGCAGGGAAAGGCTGTAGTGGTGGAAGAGTACATCATGCCTTGGGGCTTCTCCATCAAGCACACTTATCAATGGGACGGCATGCGCCCCAAGTTCTCAGAAACCCAAATCGAGAACATCGACCGGATGTGCAGGCAGTATGACAACCTCTATCAATTGGAAGAGAAGGTGAAATACACGAAGTATGTCCTTTATGACTTTGACGAGGATGATAATCCTGAGTTGTGGCTTCTCTCTGAAAACGAGGAAAATCAGGGCATCTATTCCATCGTGCAAGACAACATTCTGATGCTTGCCTCTACGTATTACAAGACGCATCTCCTATTTCACCCTCAAGTGGTGGGTTCAGCAGGAGGTTGCGGAACGGGTTGTTTCCGTGCGGAGTACACCGCAATAGAGAAAAGCCAACCCAAGTACCGTTTCGTCGACCAGCAGTCTTATAACTATCAGAAGGACGAGATGGAGAGCACTTACTACAAGAACGACAAAGAAATCTCCAACGCTGAGGGTGAGCGCATCCTGAAGCAGTATGGAGAGCCACTTGACATCAATCCGAAGAAAAGAAGCCTTAAATAAGAAAAAGGGACAATAAAAAACGGATTTGACTCCAGAACCTTTCGTTCGACAGAGTCAAATCCGTTTTTTTATAATATTCCTTGTTGTTATTTCTTTTGTGTCCAGCTGGCGCTGACAGTCGCTCCCGCTTCGACGGTGCGTGTGCCACTGTAAACAATTCCTTGGCTTTTGGAGGCATCTTTGGTTTGGGTAACAGTAGTGGTACCGCCAGTGAAGGTGGCATTTTTGCCAATTCTCATACCATTGGCACTGGTGCCTTGGACGGTGATGTCGATATTGCCACCGCTGACGGTAATGTTTTTATCGGCTTTCATGCCGTTGGAACTGGTACCCGAAGCGGTGATGTTGATGGTGCCACCACTGATGTTGATGTCGCCGTCCACGTTGATGCCCATGCACTTGTGTGGGTCGTCCTCGTCTTCTTCCAGATTGCACTTGGCGCCTTGGGCAGTGATGGTGATAGAAGTGGTAGCATCTTCGTCTTGGTTGATGGTGATGCTGCCGTCGGTTTGAATGCCGCGTGAACCACGTGCAATCGCATCGAGCTGCAAGGTGCCGCTATTGATGGTGACGTTGCCATCGGCCTTGATGCACTTGGTGTCTTGCGTGGCGGATGCTATGGCGTTGATGGTTCCACCGTTGATGATTACCTCACCCGTGTTTTCTTCATCGTCTGTGATGATGGCTCCGAGGTCATCGGTTTTGAACTCGGCTTGGATGCCGTCACCTAAGGTGCCTTTGTCGATGTTGATGGTACCTCCGTTGATTTGGAAGTATTGACCTGCATGGATGGCATCGCCGACAGAACCCAGGATATTGATTTCATTGACGGTCTTCTTCACCTTCATGTATTCCTTGGTGGCAATGGCATGGTGATAGTTGCCCGTTACGTTGAGTGTGCCAGCACCAGAGATTTCCAAGTGGCCTTTGGTATAGATGCAGGCCTTGTGGCTGTCAGTAGGATCGGCTGTCAAGCCATTATCGTTGGTGTCGGCAAAGGTGTTGACAGAACCCTTGGCCAAAACAAGTTCGGTACGTTTTCCACATTTGAAGCGTAAGGCTTCACCCAAGGTGGAGGTCAGGTTGACTCCGTTGAGGTTGACCGTCATCTTGTGTTCACTCTTGATGACGAGCGAACCTGCAGAACTGTTCCCGCTCACATTGTAGATGATTTCCTGTTCTGTACCCGCATAGGTGAGGACAACATTGGAACTGCTGCCACTGGAGCAAGTCACCGTGTCGGCCAGGAACATTGGGATGCTGACCGTAGCGGTGGTGCCGTTATAGACAATGTTGACCACGGGGTCTATCTTGGGCTTTGTGAAGGTGATGGAGTCAGGCTGGTTGGTGAGGTCTATCTCCAATCCTTCGGAGATGTCTTTGGTGATATAGTCTCCGTCCTTGCAAATGTAGACTTTCTGTGCATGGGCAATGTTTCCCATTCCCCAAAGCGGAAGAGCCAATAGGACGAGACGAATGATTTTTCTGATGTTTGCTTTCATGTGTCCGTGTTTATTGTTACTTGATGAAGGCTTTCTTCCCGTCTATGATATAGAAGCCCTTGGGGAGTTTGTCGCCGTCTGTTTTGATGAGGCGTCCATACAAATCATACACTTTGCCTGTCTGATTGGGCTTTTTGTCTTCTTTGATTTTGTCAATGCCTGTCACGGTCTCTTCCGTGTAGAAGATCAGTTTTTTGACGTCGGAGGTAGACAACGTGGTGACAACACCACCGGTCGTTATCACGTTGATTTGACCTTCTTCAAAGGTGATTTTCTGCAGGCTGGAGACTTCCCAACTTTGTTCGGCCAGAGTACCATCGTTGGCAATGTAGTAGAGGTTGAAGTCCTCGGCCAAAGCAGTTGATGCAGTGAGCATAAGTCCTGCGGTAAGTGCAAAAATCTTTTTCATATCGATGAATCTTTGTCGTTTCAGAATTTGAAGTTGTAGCCAATGCCAAGGAAGTGCCCGTTAGGCTCATCGTCGTCGTCCTCGGTTTGGTAGCGATAGAAAAGGTCGATTTTGTTCTGTTTGTTCAGTTTGAATTCGGCGCCTGCGGTATATTTCCACTTGTTGGCCTTGTGGTGCAGCCCGCATCCGTATTCGGCCGTAGCATAGGGATCAACGGGGCAATGGCGGATGTTGTAGGCAACACCGATTCTGGAACGTAACACAAATCTGTCCTTGGCTTTATATTGCTTCACGTTGTCTTTGAGCAGATTGAGCTCATTCTCATCTTCGTCATCCACCCGGTAGCGTTCCATGGTGGTGGTGCCCTTGTTGAAGTGTGAGTATTGTACCATTTCTCTCAAAGAGAAACTCCACCGTTTGTTAGGCTCGTAACCTGCTGAGAGGCTAAGGCTTGTGCGGTGGCGTCCGCGCCAGAACTGATGCCGGTGGTTGAAGCCCATGTACTCTGTGGCCGTGTAGTAATTTTGACCGTCAAAGTATTCAAAGTCTTCGTATTTGTTTTTGGTCTGCTCGGGATAGTTCACCCACATGTATTCCCACTTCAAATCTGTTTTGAGATCGAAGACGTCATTTTGGTAGAGCCGCTGTTCCATCCCGATTCCTGCTGTCCAACGGTCTACTTTCTTGGTGTGATCCATCGTGCGCACACCTCCCTCGATGGAGACGTGTGTGCCTGGACGGAGTTTCTTTTCTGCACTAAGGGAAAAATCCATGCCAAAGTCATCGCTTTGGGCGTGAAGAGTTGAAGGATGGAAGAATTGAAGGATGGAAGTAGCCAGTATGGCTGTCAGGATCCTTCGGCATGTCAGTGTGTGTTTATGCATATTCCTTTGGCATTTTTTGTGCCGACTCGTCTTCCTCGTCGGTATTATAGTAAATTTTGATAAGTGCCATGTCCTTCAGGAAGTCAATGGAACCGATAGATACGTGGGTAATGTCCAAGCCGGTACGAGCCTTCAAATCTTCGATGAGTTCCTTACGGCAACTGGGCTTGATAAGGTCAATCTTGTCATATTTGATGTACTTGGAAGAGAGACTCTTCACCAGTTTGTTGGCCTCGGCAATCCATACGCCCAACACGAACACGAGGTCGGTCAGAATCAACTCTCCCATACTCGTCATGAGCGGTCCTGCAAATTCAGGATGCTTGGGAGAGATGTCGGCTGCCCATGCCAAACCATTGATAGCGGCCAACGAGATGATGAGGAACAGGTAGGTCATCTCGCGGATTGGCACCGATTCTGTGCGGTAGCGCATGATGCAGAAGATGGCGAAAAGTCCCATCGCTATACCTGTTTTGATTTTGGCATCACCCATCAGGTGGATGAGCATGAAGATGCAGAAGCCTACCAGAATATAGGTGAAGAAGAAGTCGCGACGACGTGCTTTCGGAAAGTAGAAGGCACGGGCGATAATGATGGTGAAGATGGTGTTGATGGTGAGTCGTAGCAGCAGGTCGAGAATTCGACACGTGTCACTGGACAACACTGCCAGAAAGTCGTTAATTGCGTCCATATAGTTTTTTTAGTTTTATAATTCGTGGTCGATAAATCTCCGTCCGTTGATTTTCTCCAGGTTGCGGAGTTTCGGTTTGAAGTTATTTTGTTTCAAGCCAGGGTCGGTCAACGCCATGCCAATACAACACTTCGAAAAGCCTGTGGGGTGTACATGGATATCGCGGAGCAGGTTGCATACGGGTGAAAAGACATTGCCATCGCGCTTCAACTCTATGATGACCAATTGGTCTGTCGCATGGTCGTGATTGGTCTCGAAGTTGTGAAAGCCAATGTTAAAGTCGATGGTCAGCCGTTCCGTCTTCCCTTTGTTCACCAATGTGACACGGTCGAACTGGTTGCGCACCACGGCATTCAGTCGGTCGAGGTCAAGACCTGTTTTCCGCTGTACCAGTTCGTGCGCTCCGTCCGTGCCTCGAAAGTTGTCTTGCGACGGCACTTCTATGCGTTTTTTCTTCGTACGGGCATGATTGTTCTTGTTCTTCACTTCCAAGAAGGTCAACTTGCTGGCTACGTACGTCCTCACCCGCACCTTCATGCGCCGTGCCCGTCCGTTGTGGTGCATCATGTACATGAGGTGGTCATTCGTGTCGTAGTAGGTGGTTAGATAGGGGATGATTCTTCGTTCTAACGTTTCCTGCACGTAGTATTTGTCCTGTACCAACTGGAGTAAACGCACCAATTGTGCCTTCGACGCCACGTATTTGGTGTCTAGGCGGTTCATCAAGCGAATGTCTGACATCTGCTCGAGTGTGATGGGAGTCATAGAGCCTAAGAGTTCCTGTATTTCTCTGTCGGTGTTGTGCATGTAGTTAGGCCGTAAAAGTGAAAAAAGCGTACAAAAGTACACATTTCTTTTCATATTGTCATCAGAAAATCGCTAAAATAACGTTTTTTAGCATAAAAAACACGCCTATATATAGAATATGTGGGAAAAAGTTTGGTGATGTGGGAAGAAAATGCGTACCTTTGCACCGCAATGAATGAGGGGACTGAAAAGTTCCCTCTTTTCTTTGCGAGGAAAAGCTTAAAAATATGATTGACAAGAACAAAGTGAAGGAACTGGCCCTTGAGTGGCTGGAAGGCAAAGAGTATTTTCTGGTGGACGCAACGGTTGACCAGGAAAACAAAATCACCGTGGAAATTGACCACAAGGATGGCGTCTGGATTGAGGATTGCTGTGAATTGAGCCGTTTCATCGAAGAACACTTCGACCGTGATGTGGAAGACTTTGAGTTGGAAGTGGGCTCGGCTGGCATTGGTCAGCCGATGAAGGTGTTGCAGCAATATGTCAATTCCATCGGCTATGACGTGGAAGTGCTCACGGCAGAGGGGAAGAAAATGGAGGGCTGCCTGAAGAGCGCAGACGAGAATGGCTTTGTGGTTACCGTTTTGGAGAAGCAGAGAATGGAAGGAAAGAAGCGCCCACAGATGGTGGAGGTGGATAAAGCCTTTGGTTATGGGGACGTGAAGTGGGTGAAGAATATCATTGATTTTAAGTAAGAGGATTCGTAGACTCTTCCTGTGGTGTGTGACCACGCGGTTGAGACGTGATTCTCAAATCATCAACATGCAAGAAATAAAAAAATTATAATACAATGGCAAAAAAAGTAACAGATCGTGTTAACTTGATTGACACTTTTAAAGATTTCAAGGAAACCAAAAACATTGACCGTATCACTTTGGTGAGTGTAATCGAGGATAGTTTCCGTAGCGTGCTGCAGAAAACTTATGGCTCGGACGAGAATTTTGACGTGATTGTGAACCCAGACAAAGGCGACTTCGAAATCTACCGCAACCGTGTGGTGGTGGAAGATGGCATGGTGAAGAACGAAAATGCGGAGATTGCTCTGACTGAGGCACAGAAGATTGACAAGGATTTCGAAGTAGGTGAAGAGGTGAGTGAACGTGTGGAGTTCTCGAAGTTCGGCCGCCGTGCTATCCTCACGCTGCGTCAGACGATGGCCAGCAAGATTCTGGATTTGGAGCATGACAACCTTTACAATAAGTATGTAGATAAGGTTGGACAAATCATCAGTGGAGAAGTGTATCAGATATGGAAGCGTGAGATGTTGCTGCTTGACGATGAGGGTAACGAACTTTTGTTGCCGAAGAGCGAGCAGATTCCTGGCGACTTCTTCCGTAAGGGCGAGACAGCGCGTGCTGTGGTGCTCCGTGTGGAGAATCTGAACAACAATCCGAAAATCATCCTCTCGCGTACTTCTCCTGAGTTCTTGCGCCGTCTGTTGGAGCAGGAAGTGCCAGAAATCAACGATGGTCTCATCACCGTGCAGCGTATTGCCCGCATTCCGGGTGAAAGAGCCAAGATTGCTGTGGAAAGTTACAATGAGCGCGTTGATCCGGTGGGTGCCTGTGTGGGTGTGAAGGGTAGCCGTATCCATGGAATTGTGCGTGAACTTCACAATGAGAACATTGACGTTATTAATTATACCAGCAATATCAAGTTGTTTATCCAGCGTGCCCTGAGTCCGGCAGCAATCATTTCCATCTCGTTGGACGAGGAGAAGAAGAAGGCTGACGTGTATTTGCAGCCTGACCAAGTAAGTTTGGCTATCGGTAAGAATGGTGACAATATTAAGTTGGCCAGTATGCTGACTGGATATACCATTGACGTGTTCCGTGAACTCAATGGCGAAGAGCCAGATGAGGAAGACATCTATCTGGATGAATTCAAGGATGAGATTGAGCCTTGGATTATTGATTCCATCAAGAGCCTTGGTCTTGAAACAGCCAAGAGCGTGTTGGATGCACCACGTGCCATGCTGGTGGAGAAGGCCGACCTTGAGGAAGACACAGTGGATGAGGTGCTCCGCATCCTTAAAGCCGAATTTGAAGAGTAAGTACATTTACAATCGTTTAACAATCAACCATCTGCCATGCGGTGAAGATGGGGATTGCAAATAGGGACAAATACATTGTGAATGACAAAATTGTAAACAAAAGATGGCAGTAAGATTAAATAAAGCATTAAAAGAACTCAATGTGGGAATCAACACCGTGGCGCAGTTCCTACAGAAAAAGGGTATGGCTTTGCAAGACGCTACGCCTAACGCTAAAATTACGGATGAACAGTACGCACTGCTTCAGAAGGAGTTTGGCGAAGACATGAAACAAAATGCCGCTACGAAACAACAGATTCAAAATCAGAAGGAAAAGGAGCAGCAGGAAAAACGTGAGCGCCAGCAAGCAGCCCGTGAGGAAAAGGAACGTCAGGAGAGGGAAAAAGCCGCCCGGAAGCCTCAATTGAAGATTGTTGGTAACATCAACGACCTGAAGAACTCTGCGCCTGCTCCCGAGAAGAAAGAGAAGGAGCAGAAAGTGGAGGTTGTGGAAACTGCCCCTGTTGAACAGGTTCCACAACCGGATGTACAGAAAGAGGAAGAAGTGGCTCCACAACCAGCTGAGGAGGTGACTCCGCAGGCTGAGGCTGAAGCATCGCAGGAGGAACCCAAGAAGAAATCGGGCAAACTCTCTCCAGCAGAACGTTTGGAACAGGATGAAAACGGAGTTTATCGTCTGGCTGCACCCGCTGAAGTCGGTGTGCAGTTCAAGCAGGTGGGCTTCATCGACCTGTCGAGCCTGAACAGTAAAACTCGTCCTGACCGCAAGAGCAAGGCCGAGCGCCGCAAGGAGCGTCAAGCCGCCCAAGGCGCTACAGAGGGGCAGGCTGTTCAAGGAGGACAGAAGAAAAAGCGTAACCGCATCAGCAGCAACAAAGTGGACATTGATGCAGCCGCCAAGCAGAGCAGTGCCCAACAGAGTCAGGCCAAGAAGCAGAGCGGTAAAACCAATCAGCCCAATGCCCAACAGCAGAAGAACCAGCAGGCTCAGCAACAGGCTCAAGGCAAAAAGAAGAACAAGAAGAAACAACCTCCGAAGCCACAGGAACTGAGCGAGGAAGAAGTGGCAAAGCAGGTGAAAGAGACACTTGCACGTCTCACAGCCAAGCAGGAGAAGAAGGGCGTGAAATACCGCAAGGACAAGCGTCACGCCATCCATGAACGCATGGTGGAAGAGGAAATGGCAGAGAATGCGGAGAGCAAGGTGCTGAAGATTACCGAGTTCGTGACCGCCAACGAATTGGCCACCATGATGGATGTGCCCGTTACGAAAGTGATAGGCACCTGTATGTCCATAGGCATGATGGTGAGCATCAACCAGCGTCTTGATGCCGAGACCATCAACATCGTAGCCGAAGAATTTGGCTTCACCACTAATTATGTATCGGAAGAAGTCTCCAATGCCATCGAAGAGACCGAGGACAGGGAAGAAGACCTCCAGCGTCGAGCACCCATCATTACGGTGATGGGTCACGTTGACCATGGTAAGACATCCCTCCTTGACTATATCCGCAAGACGAATGTGATAGCAGGCGAGGCAGGAGGCATCACCCAGCACATCGGAGCCTACAATGTGAAGATGAAGGACGGTCGTCGCATCACCTTCCTCGATACCCCGGGTCACGAAGCGTTCACCGCCATGCGAGCCCGTGGCGCGAAGGTGACCGACATCGCCATCATTATTGTGGCAGCTGACGACGATGTGATGCCTCAGACGAAAGAAGCCATCGCACACGCACAGGCAGCAGGAGTTCCTATGGTCTTTGCCATCAACAAAATAGACAAGCCAGGCGCTAACCCCGACAAAATCAAGGAACAACTCGCAGGCATGAACCTGCTTGTGGAAGAATGGGGAGGAAAATACCAGAGTCAGGACATCAGTGCCAAGAAAGGCATCGGAGTGGAAGAACTGATGGACAAAGTCCTGCTCGAAGCAGAAATGCTTGACCTCAAAGCCAACCCTGACCGCAAGGCAACAGGTTCCATCATCGAGTCCACACTCGACAAAGGACGAGGCTATGTAGCCACAGTGCTCGTGCAGAACGGCACACTCCATCAGGGCGACATCGTGCTCGCAGGTACGCACTACGGTCGCATCAAAGCCATGTTCAACGAGCGAGGCCAGCGTATCGAAAAAGCACTGCCAGCCGAACCTGCAGTCATCCTGGGCCTGAACGGAGCACCCACAGCAGGCGACACCTTCCATGTGATGGAGACCGAGCAGGAAGCCCGCGAAATATGCAACAAGCGTGAACAACTCAAACGAGAGCAGGGCTTGCGCACCCAGACACGCCTCACCCTCGACGAACTTGGTCGCCGTATCGCACTGGGAGACTTCAAGGAACTTAACCTCATCGTCAAGGGCGACGTGGACGGCTCCATCGAGGCACTCTCCGATTCGCTTATCAAACTCTCTACTGAAAAGATTCAAGTCAATGTCATCCATAAGGCCGTAGGACAAATCAGCGAAAACGATGTAGAACTGGCACACGCTTCCGAGAACGTCATCATCATCGGTTTCCAGGTGCGTCCTTCAGCCGCAGCCCGTCGTCTCGCTGAGCAATACGGCGTTGACATCCGTCTTTACTCCATCATCTACGATGCCATCGAAGAAGTGAAAGACGCCATGGAAGGCATGCTTGCACCGACACTCAAGGAAGAAGTGACCGCACAGGTCGAAGTGCGTCAGGTTTACCACATCACCAAAGTCGGCACCGTGGCCGGCTGCTGGGTGACCGAAGGGAAAGTCCACCGCAGCGACAAGGTGCGAGTGGTTCGCGACGGTATCGTGGTGCACACAGGCGACATCCTCGCGCTCAAGCGTTTCAAGGATGACGTGAAAGAAGTGGGACGCGACTTCGAGTGTGGCCTCTCCATCGTCAACTACAACGACATTCGTGAAGGCGACGTGCTGGAGACCTACACAGAAGTGGAAGTTAAAGCAAAACTCTGATAAAAGCTTTTTAGGCATGTTCTGAGAATGGTAAAGTTCTTGGAACATGTCTTTAGTGCGGAGGAATCCGTGGGTTCATATCGAAAAAGGGAATGGAAATACTGATTTACATTGTGCTTATTGTTGGTGGTATCATCGGCTTTAAGCAAGGGGCCTTCAAGCAAGTAGCTCACTTTTTGGGTGTGGCGGTAGGTCTGCTTTTGGCGGCTACGCTGTATCACCAGTTTGGCGACTTTTTAGCCGATAAGACGGGTGCCAGCATTGGTTTTGGTCGCCTTGTTGCTTTTGTGCTGATCGTCATTGTGGTGCCGATAGGATTGGGATGGCTTGCCGCTTTCTTTACGGAATTTTTCAAGAAACTGAAACTAAACTTTCTCAATCGCTTGTTGGGTGCTTTCGTCGGTGTGGTTTGCTATGCTCTGATACTGAGTGTGGCGCTCAATCTCTTCGATTTTGTAGCCAGCAACGCAGGTTTTAAACCGCAGAAACTTAGTGAGCGCCCTGACATCTATTACAGTATGAAGCATGCCACTCAGGTGGTTATTCCCGATATTCTGCTCGTTACTGATGCAACCGAGATAGCGAATGGTTGCGAGCCGAGATATGGATTGAAATCCGTGGTGGAAAAAGCGACGAAGAAAGCCAAACCTACAAAGAAATCAGAATGAGCGAGCAGAACGAGTTTGTGCGTCAGGTGGCAGAAAAGAAGTACGAATATGGCTTCACTACCGATGTACACACAGAAATCATAGACAAAGGACTGAATGAGGACGTGATTCGCCTCATATCGTCGAAAAAAGGAGAGCCCGAATGGTTGTTGCAGTACCGTCTGGACGCCTATCGATATTGGCTCACCCAAGAACCACCCTCATGGGGGCATGTGCATCTGCCGGAAATAGATTATCAGGGCATATCCTATTATGCTGACCCTACGGGAAGGGGAGGGAAGGGACCTCAGTCGTTGGATGAGATAGACCCGGAACTGATGAAGACTTTTGACAAGTTGGGCATTCCTCTTGAGGAGCGGCTGGCACTTTCTGGCACTGCGGTTGATGCTGTGATGGATTCCGTGTCGGTGAAGACCACTTTCAAGGAGAAACTTTCTGAGAAAGGCATCATCTTTTGTTCCATCAGCGAGGCAGTGAAAGAGTACCCAGACCTTGTGAGAAAGTATCTTGGAAGTGTTGTGCCGCCCAAAGACAACTATTTTGCAGCGCTTAACAGTGCCGTGTTCTCCGATGGCTCTTTCGTGTATATTCCCAAGAATACACGTTGTCCCATGGAACTCTCCACCTACTTCCGTATCAATGCTCGTAACACAGGACAGTTTGAACGCACGCTCATTGTGTGTGACGAAGGATCCTACGTTTCCTATTTGGAGGGTTGCACGGCACCGATGCGTGATGAAAATCAATTGCATGCAGCCATTGTTGAGATTGTGGTGATGGACAATGCGGAGGTGAAATATTCTACGGTACAGAATTGGTATCCGGGTGATGCGGAAGGTCGTGGTGGCGTACTCAACCTCGTGACCAAGCGTGGCGATCTCAGAGGTGTGAACAGTAAACTCTCATGGACACAAGTGGAAACAGGCTCTGCAATCACCTGGAAATACCCCTCGTGTGTATTGCGTGGCGATAATAGTCAAGCCGAGTTCTACTCGGTGGCAGTTACCAACAACCATCAGGAGGCTGATACGGGTACCAAGATGATACATTTAGGCAAGAACACTCGTTCCACCATCATCTCAAAGGGTATTTCTGCAGGCAAATCGCAGAACTCCTACCGTGGACTGGTGCGGGTAGGTAAGCATGCTGATGGTGCGCGTAACTATTCCTCGTGCGACTCTCTTCTGCTTGGCAGCCAGTGTGGTGCCCACACCTTCCCTTATATGGATGTTCACAATAACACAGCCACTGTCGAGCACGAAGCCACCACTTCAAAAATCAACGAAGACCAACTCTTTTACTGCAACCAACGAGGCATCTCCACCGAAGAGGCTGTGGGTCTTATCGTCAACGGATATGCCAAAGATGTACTCAACAAACTTCCGATGGAGTTTGCCGTTGAAGCCCAGAAATTGTTAAGTGTATCTCTTGAAGGAACAGTAGGATAAAGAATTATATGTGTGTGATGGAAAGGGATCAGGAGTTTTGGGATTGGATAGAAGGGATACCTTACGAATTGGCCTTTTGGAATAATACTTATCGGTGGAATACCTCTTTTGATGGGCTGATGCATTGGTCGCGCATTGGGAAGACTATTCAGCTGGCTGGTTTTGATGCCTCTGCTTTTCTTGCGGGTTTCGACAGGCCTGTAGTGCTCGATGTGGGATGTGGAATGAGTTATGCATTTGGCAATCAAGTGGAAACGTCTGATGGAATGCATCCTCTGGAAATACATTATATAGATCCTTTGGCCTCTTTCTATAATAAAATAAAGGAGCGGTATCATCGTGATATGCCTGACATAGAATTTGGTATGATGGAGAATCTTTCCATCACCCATTTTGACAAGGGGGCGAAGTTGATTATCATCAGTAACGCTTTAGACCACTCTTCCAATCCCATAAGAGGGATTCTTGATGCATTAAATGTGCTTGATGTAGGAGGATGTCTTTACCTTAACCACCATCCTAATGAGGCTGAAGCGGAGCACTATAAGGGTTTTCATAGGTATAATATCTGTACGAATGAAGCGCATCAGATGGTGGTATGGAACAGGGAGAAACGTATAATCGTAGATGACATCATAGCCCCTTTTGCGACGATGGAAACTAAGACTATGGATAATGGTTTTATCGTGAACGTCATTATAAAAAAATCGGAGTTGGAGCATTATCCCCAAGAGGCAAACAAAGAGGCTTATGTGCATAAACTCATGGCGCTCTTGGAGGTGTCGCAGTGTCCTTCTTACACCTTGAAGATGAAGATGAAATACGCATGGTACAATACTATCCAGTTCTTTGTACAAATGCTTCCATATAAGTATAAACAGCGTCTGCGCAGTCTGATATACAGATAAATAGAAAAGTAGAAAAATGTTAGAAATTAGAAACCTCCATGCCCAAGTTGGCGACAAAGCGATACTCAAAGGCATTGATTTGACCATTCGGGATGGTGAGATTCACGCCCTGATGGGAACTAATGGTGCGGGCAAATCCACCCTCTCTAACGTCATTGTGGGCAACCCCTCCTACGAAGTAACAGAAGGGAGCATCATCTTCAATGGGCAAGACCTCCTTGCCATGAGCCCTGAAGCACGTGCCCATGCAGGTATCTTCATGTCTTTCCAGGCACCTATAGAGATTCCAGGAGTGAGCATGACTAATTTTATGCGTGCGGCAGTCAATGCCCGTCGTGAAGCAATGGGAAAGGAACCGCTCAAGTCCACCGATTTCTTGAAAATCATGCGTGAGAAACGGAAATTGGTTGAGATAGACCAGAAACTGATGAACCGTTCAGTAAATGAGGGTTTTTCTGGTGGCGAGCGCAAACGCAACGAGATATTCCAGATGGCGATGTTGGAACCTACATTCTGTATTCTTGACGAGACCGATTCTGGTCTGGATGTTGATGCCCTTCGTATTGTGGCTGAAGGTTTCAACAAGTTGCGGACGGCAGAGACAAGTGCCATTGTCATCACCCATTACCAGCGACTGCTTGATTATATCCGTCCTGACTTTGTCCATGTGCTCATTGATGGACATATAGTCAAGACAGGTACGGCAGAACTGGCACAGCAGATTGAAGAAAGAGGTTTCGATTGGATTAAAGAGACATTGGCATGAAGAGCGAACAGCAATACATAGAACTCTATCATGAAGCATCCGGTGTCATCAAGGAACGTAGCTGCCCTGTGATGAATCTTGTGCGTGATGCGGCCTTTGAGGCTTTCCGACAGGTGGGCTTTCCTGCCAAAAAGGTGGAGCGCTACAAGTATACCGATGTAAATGTGGCCTTTGCTCCTAACTATGGCATCTCTCTTTCGCCCTTGACGGTCAAACCATCCGCGTACATATATAATATGAAGGATGCGCCTATTGACGTAACTCCTTATTACCATCAAGTGGCTGACGGTTCTGATGCTATTACGGCACTGAACACAGCGTTGGTGCATGATGCTCTACTGGTTTATGTGCCCAAGAACACTCGTGTGGCTGACCCCATTGTGGTTGACAATTGGCTGAAGGGAACGGCTGCTACCATGATGAACAGACGCATTCTCGTTGTGATGGAACAAGGTTCCGAGGCCACGCTGATTATCAATGACCACGCTACTGACAAACAACGGTTCCTTGTCACTCAGGTGATGGAAGTTTATTGCCACGACAATGCTCGTCTTGACCTCTATGAGATAGAGGAAACCACCCCCTTGTGTTCACGTTTCTCCAATGTGTACATTCGAGAGGGGCGTGATTGTTCTGTCAAGCACAATAGCATCACGCTTTTCAACGGCCAGACACGGAACCTCTGTGATGTTTATCTTCAGGGCGAAAACTCAGAGGCGACGCTGAATGGTTGTGCCATTGGCAGCGGTTCCCAACGGATAGATAACAACACGCTTATCCGTCATGAAGTGGCTAATTGTCAGTCGAATGAACTATACAGATATGTGGTGGATGATCAATCGGTGGGTGCTTTTGCTGGAAAGATTTTAGTGGAGAAAGATGCACAGAATACCATCTCGCAAGAGACCAATGCAAACCTTTGTGCCTCTCCCGACGGAAGGATGTACACCCAACCGATGCTTGAGATTTATGCCGACGATGTGAAGTGTGCTCATGGTTCCACGGTGGGTGTGATGGACGAGACGGCTCTGTTTTATATGCGGCAACGCGGCATTCCCGAAGCCGAGGCACGGACATTGCTTAAAAATGCCTTTATGGGACAGGTCATTGACCAAATAAAAAATGAGTCCCTTCGCCAACGTCTTTATGTCAAAGTGGAGAAACGTTTTCGCGGCGAACTCGACAAATGTGAAGACTGTCGTCTGTGTAAATGAGAAAAAGAGGAAGAGGGAAGAAAAGGGTTATTCCCACAATGCACCAAAGCCGATGCTTTCATCCGACACTTCACTATTGCGCTCTTTTGAGAAACAGGTGGAATTGTTTGCGGTTCCACTTTTGATACGAAGAGATTGGGTCGTTTGACATATCATGAAGGTGTCTTCTATGAAAGAGACACAAATAGTGGGGCAAATGTAGGTTTTCTTTTGAGTGTTTGAGGTGCAAGACATATTCAATTGTCCTTTTTCAAAGAATGATTGTTTGTTACTTGAGCACAAAGGTAAGGATTATAAATGAATGGAGCATGATAAAATGCTAAAAAAAGTGGAAACATATGGAAAATTGACGGGGACGGCTCCCTGTATGGCAACCATTGGCACTTTTGACGGGGTGCACCGGGGACATCGGTTTATGGTGGATCAGGTGGTTCGTCAGGCACACGAAAAAGGGCTTGACGCATTGGTTGTCACATTCCCCAACCACCCCCTGCAAGTGCTCCGTTCCTCCACTCCGTTAAGTATGCTGACATTGGCAGAAGAGAAAGTCTCCTTGTTGTTGGAGGCAGGTGTTGACAGGGTGGTGATGTTGCCTTTCACAGAAGAAGTGGCTTCTATGACAGCATCCGAATTTATGCACGTGGTATTGAAAGAGGGTCTGCATGTTCAGACATTGTTGATGGGGTATGACAATCGCTTCGGACACGATGGCATGAACTTTGGAGGATGTCAGGCGATAGGTGCAGCTATGGGAATCGAAGTGGTGAAGTGTGACGAACTAAGAGGTGAAGGGAAAATATCTTCCACCATGGTGAGAAACGCCTTGCTGGTGGGTGATGTTGAACATGCCCACGAACTTCTCGGCTACAACTATTTCTTGCAGGGAGAAGTGGTGCAAGGTTTTCAAAATGGGAGGAAATTGGGCTATCCAACAGCCAATCTGCAAGTGGACGTCAACAAACTCATTCCAGAGAATGGCGTATATCTTGTCAACACTTTCATCTCAGATAAGACTTCTTCCATAGGCCTTTCCTCTTCTCTGGCATCAGGCTTCTTCGGTATGCTCAATGTGGGTACGCGGCCAACTCTCCACAATGGTCAACAGCGTAGCATCGAGGTACACGTTTTTGATTATGAGGGTAACCTTTACGGTGCCACATTGAAGGTGGAATTGTTGCGTCACTTACGTAAGGAACGAGAATTTGACTCTTTGGAAAAACTTCGTCTTCAGTTGGCTGAAGACGAAAAAGCATGTCGCTCACTATTGTCAAACACCCCATCTTGCCTATGATTGAGATACTTAACACCCTTGTTTCGCTCGACCTCTTCAAAGTGTTTTTTTGTTGCGATTTGGAAAAGTGTCATGGCCTTTGCTGTGTGGAAGGCGATGCTGGTGCCCCCGTTGATATGGAAGAGGTGGGACTCTTGGAAGATTCCCTTGAGGTAGTGTGGGCCGATCTCACTCCTGAGGCACAGCGGCAGATTGATGCGGAAGGCGTGGTTTATCCTGATCGAGATGGCGACCTGGTCACCCAAATAGTCAATGGGAAAGACTGCGTGTTTGTAAAGCATGAGGGGGAATGTGCTTTTTGTGCCATTGAGTCTGCTTATCGTTGTGGTCGCTTTCATTGGCGAAAGCCCATGTCTTGTGCTCTTTATCCCGTGCGGCTCTCCACTGTCGGTGACATGACAGCGGTTAATGTTCACAAGTGGAACATTTGCCAGCCAGCACGTGAATTAGGTGAGAAACTCCAGATGCCTGTCTATCAATTTCTCAAGGAACCGCTCATCCGTCGTTTCGGTCAGGCATGGTGGGATGAGTGCGATTTGGCGGCTCGAGAGTTGAAGAAAGCGGGTTATTTGGATTGATACATGATGAAAACACGAAAAAGTCCTCTTTTTGAGTCATAAACGACTACAGACTGCTATGAAAATGAGTAAAAAGGAGTCTTTTTTCAAAAAAAATCCTCCCAAACTGTTTTTTATGAAAAAAATATCATAAATTTGCAACTTGACGAATAGGTGATGACACAGCTGACCTTCTTTTTTGGGGGGAGGGGAGTCGCCTTTATACTCTTTACTACTTCTACTTTTCTATATGATTACGATTCAAAATAATGATGGCGACCGACGGGTGCTTCTGCTCGATAGCCCGTTCGCGCTCGATGAGAGTCCTGACTTTCCCGAGTATCTTTTCGATGTGGTGTTCATCGTCAATAACTCGCCTGAGGAGACGAAGACTATTCTCAATAGCATCAACCCCGTCACTTCGACCAAGTGCTGCTACAAGCCCTTCTTCGTGTCGAAGTCTCTGAAGGGAAAGATGGACAACTATGATGAAATCATCGACGGATATGCGGATGACTGGAATAGCATGGATGTGCTGACTGCGGTGGAGAACATCATTGACTATAACACGCTCATCGGTCTGAATGCGACGGAGGATCCTATCATGTCGTCGAACCAGTTCTTCATCCGGCTGACTCGCTATCTCATTTCTCGCAAGAAGACGGTGTTGGAGCCTAAACTTGATGTGTCGGCTTCGACGGGGTATGTGATTCCTGTGTTCGATTTGTTCTACAGGTTGAGTCAGTATGAGTTGTCGGAGTATTTTGTCTTCATGCAGTCGATGACGGAGAAGGGGCTCTTCCGGACCACGAAGTTTGTGAACAAGGTGTATCTGTGTCCGTCGTGTCTGCACTCGCATTTGCTTTACATACAAACCTGTCCGAAATGCGGACAGTCATCCATCCAGACGGAGGAGGTGATTCACCATTTCCGCTGTGCCAATGTCAGCCCCGAGCATACATACAATTTTGGCGGTCAGTTGCGTTGCCCCAAGTGTCATAAGGTGCTGCAGCACATTGGTATGGATTATGACCGCCCTGCGGTGATTTACACCTGCAACACTTGCGGCAACACGTTCATCGAGCCGAAGTCGAAGACGCTTTGCACGAGTTGCAAGACGACGCATGACGCTGATGAACTGATTCCGCAGGATTTCAACATCTACGAGATTACGTCTGAGGGCAAGCAGTCCATCATTTCGCCCAACATCGGGTTCACCATCTACACGGAGTTCTACGATAACTACATTGAGTATAACCGTCTGGTGAGCCGCATCCGGCTGTTGGCTGAGCAGAAGTTCTCGGGCAACATCAGCGGTGACCTTCTTGTGGGCAAGATATGGATTCTCGACGAGGATGGCATCACGGCGGCGATTCGTCCGGAGGTCATCGAGTTGGTGTGTCAGTATTTCCCCAACAACAAGGTATCGGCTGCCAACAATATCACTTATGTTGGTTCTGTGGTGCGCGACTATACGGGCGACACGGAGGAGAGCATCATCAATTTCCAGGTCATGCTCTCGGAGACCATCCGTGCGGCACAGAGCATTCTCCGTCCAGGGGAGCACATCTGCTACACTTACATGAAACTGCAGGGCAATCAGTCCACCATCGACGACTTCATTAAGGAGATGGGCTTCATCTCGCCTAATCCGGATGACAGTTTTGCCTACCATCATGTTGATGAGAAAGAGAAAAAGGAGCCTTCCGCGCAGGATGAGCCAACCCTTGCCTGATTGATATAGCAACTAATTAATAAAAACTCAAGCAATATGAATGAACAACTAACACCAGGAATTAACGTAGAAAGTTTATCCGTTCTCGTTGTCGACGATGTTCCATTGAACATCCTTCTCATCAAGAAGATGCTCTCTCAGTACACCTTCGAAATCCGCACTGCCAATGGTGGTCAGGCTGCGCTTGATGCTATTGCCAAGAAGATGCCAGACCTCGTGTTGCTCGACCTGATGATGCCAGGCATCGATGGTTTTGAAGTTATTCGTCGTCTCCGTGCCGACGAGAAGACGAAGGAGCTGCCCATCATCATCCTCTCGGCTCTCAACTCCGAGCAGGACATCTCAAAGGGTTTCCAACTGGGTGCCAACGACTTCATCAACAAGCCCATCATCATGGAGAAACTCCTGAGCAGTGTCACGACACAACTGAACTTGCAGGCTGCAAAGCGTCAGTTGCATACATGATGTTCTCCTTGGACGAAACAGGAAAAAAGAAGGGGGGGATGCACATACGGTGTGCATCCCCCTCTTTTTGTGTTGATACGTGACGGAGACTTTATGCGAGCATGGCTGTCACCAGTTCGTCGGCTGTCACCAACTGCTGTTCGCCCGTGGTCATGTTCTTCAGGTTCAGTTTCCCCTCTGCCAACTCCGTCTCGCCCACGATGGCGACAAATGGGATGCCCTTGGCATTGGCATACGCCATCTGCTTCTTCATCTTTGTCGCATCAGGGTAAATCTCTGCACAGATGCCCGCCTCGCGCACCTTTGCCAACACGGGCAGGCAGAAGTCCGCCTCCTTCTCGCCAAAGTTGACGAACAGGAGTTGTGTGGCGTTTACGGCCTCCTTCGGATAGAGGTCCAACTGATTCAGCACATCGTAAATTCTGTCAGCGCCAAACGAGATGCCAACACCACTCAGTCCTGGCATGCCAAAGATGCCTGTCAGGTTGTCGTAGCGGCCACCTCCCGTGATGGAACCCATCTCCACATCCAATGCCTTCACTTCGAAGATGGCGCCAGTGTAGTAGTTCAGGCCACGAGCCAGTGTCAGGTCAAGTTCCACGGCATTCTTCAGCCCTCCCAACTTCGAGAGAATCCACTCCATCTCATCTACGCCCTTCATACCCACCTCCGAGTCCTTCAGCACCTCTCGCATCGTGGCAATCTTCTCAGTGTTCGAACCGCTCAATTGGATGATGGGTTGCAGGCGCTCGATGGCCTCAGCATTGATGCCTGCATCAGCCAGTTCCGCATTCACAGCCTCCAAACCAATCTTGTCCAACTTGTCTATGGCCACCGTGATGTCCACAATCCTTTCTGCCGCACCCATCAGTTCGGCGATGCCCGTCAGAATCTTGCGGTTGTTCATCTTGATGCATACACGAACTCCCAACCGTGCAAACACCGTGTCCACAATCTGCATCAATTCCACTTCGTTCAGCAGTGAGTTGCTGCCCACCACGTCTGCGTCACACTGGTAAAACTCCCTGTATCGTCCCTTCTGTGGACGGTCAGCACGCCACACGGGCTGAATCTGGTAACGCTTAAAGGGTAATGCCAGTTCCTCTCGATGCTGCACCACATAACGGGCAAACGGAACGGTCAGGTCGTAGCGCAATCCCTTTTCGCAGAAGTGTGCCGCCAACTTCAAGGTGCTGGTTGTCGCCACCTCATCGGCAGTCATGCCATGCAGGAAGTCACCCGAGTTCAGAATCTTGAAGAGCAACTTGTCACCCTCCTCGCCATACTTGCCCATCAGGGTGGACAAGTTCTCCATGGCAGGTGTCTCGATTTGTTGGAAACCATACAGGGCATACACCTCCCTGATGGTGTTGAAAATATAGTTGCGCTTTGCCATCTCTACTGGCGAAAAGTCGCGTGTACCCTTTGGTATGCTTGGTTTTTGTGCCATATCAAATTCAATTTGGGTGCAAAGATACGGGTAAGTGAGCACAAAAACAAGAAAAACCGGTTTTTATTGTTTTGTCGAGCGTGAGTAACTTCGGCGGAGCCAACGTCGATTAAGTGAGCGAAAAACCAAAGTTATTGTTTTTTTCCAAGCGTGAGTAAGTTCGGCAGAGCCAAAGTTACGATTAAGTGAGCGAAAAACCAAAAAAAGTTTGTTGTTGTGTCTGCCTAATCGTAACTTTGCATGGCAAGACTAAAATAAACATGATATTATGGCACTGATTGTATGTAAAGAATGTGGACAGCAGATTTCAGATCAGGCTGTTGTGTGTCCTAATTGCGGATGCCCTCTCCAGCAAAAGGTAACGAGTGAGTCAGGAGCAGGGACACCACCTCCACCACCACCTCCTCATCCAGTTCCTCCAGTTGCGTCACCCAAGGACAAGACTGTTGCAGCCATTCTGGCGATTCTCTTGGGAAGTTATGGCATCCACCATTTCTACGTGGGCAACAACGACCGCGGAGTCAGTTATTTGGTGGTGGGTCTTGTGCTCACAGTCATCTACCTGTTGTTTGGCCTCGTCACGGTGGGCATTGGTTATGCCATTCCTCTGCCGCTCATTTTCACGGTGATATGCCTCATCGACGCCATTCATTACTTGTCGGACGACGATGCGAAGTTTCAGGAGCGCATTGCTCGTGAGAAAGAGCCGTTGTGGAAGAAGATTATCTATTGAATCTTCTGAAAGATTTGTCCTCTTTCTGCTGAAAAAAGAGGAATGGAGTATTATCCGAACATTTTAGCCACGCGCTGGATGCCTTCCACGAGGGCATCCACTTCTTCTTGTGTGTTGTAGAGGGCGAAAGAGGCGCGGACAGTACCCTCAATGCCAAGACGCCGCATGAGAGGCTCGGCACAGTGGTGGCCTGTGCGCACGGCGATGCCGAGGCGGTCAAGCAGGGTGCCGAGGTCAAGATGGTGGATGTTGCCCACTTGGAAACTGATGACGGAGTTGTGGTCTTGGCCGTAAATGTGTAAGCCCTCGATTTCACTCATGCGCTGGAGAGTATAGCGTGTGAGTTGCTGCTCGTGGGTGTGGACATTCTCCATGCCCAGAGCGGTGAGGTAGTCGAGTGCAGTGGCCAAAGCGTGGGTGGCCACGTAGTCAGGTGTGCCTGCTTCGAACTTGTAGGGCAGGGCATTGTATGTGGTGCGCTCGAAAGTGACATTCTTAATCATTTCGCCTCCGCCTTGATAGGGAGGCATGCGGTCCAGCCAGTTTTCTTTGCCGTAGAGCACACCAACACCTGTAGGACCATACACTTTGTGCCCAGAGAAAGCGAAGAAATCGCAGTCAAGGGCGGTGACATCAACGGACATGTGAGGAACAGATTGGGCACCGTCGATGAGGACAGGCACATCGTGCTCATGCGCAATGCGGATGATATCATGAACGGGGTTGAGGGTGCCGAGCACATTGCTGACATGGGTGCAGCAGACGAGGCGTGTCTTCTCCGACAACAACTTCTCGTAGGCTTCAAGGTCGAGACGGCCATCATCGTTCATGGGGATGACCTTGAGCACAGCATCTTTGCGCTGGCAGAGCATTTGCCAGGGCACAATGTTGGAGTGATGTTCGAGGGTGCTGACGATGATTTCATCGCCCGAGTGGATGAAGGCTTCGCCGAAGGAGAAGGCAAGCAGGTTGATGCTCTCGGTGGTGCCTCGCGTGAAAAGTATCTCGTTTGTGCTCTTGGCGTGGATGAACTGGCGCACAGTCTCTCGGCTGGCCTCGTGCAAGTCGGTAGCCTGTTGGGAGAGATAGTGGACACCACGATGCACGTTGGCGTTGACGTTGTAGTATTCGTCCACCATGGCCTCGACCACTTGTCGTGGCTTTTGGGTGGTGGCAGCGTTGTCAAGGTAGACGAGCGGGTGTCCGTATATCTGTCGTGCGAGGATGGGGAAATCAGCGCGCACTTGGTTGATGTCGTACATGGTGGTGTTGTGTGGTTGTTATGCAAAAAAGAAATAGGCCACGGCGATGGCGGCAATGATGCCTGCAAGGTCGGCCAGAAGCCCGCTGGTGACCGCATGGCGTGTGTGGCGGATACCGACAGAGCCGAAATAAACGGCAAGGATGTAGAAAGTGGTGTCGGTGGAGCCTTGGAAGATGCAGGCCAGGCGACCGGCGAAAGAGTCGGCACCGTAGGTGGTCATGGTGTCAACCATCATGCCTCGTGCTCCTGAGCCTGAGAGGGGCTTCATCAGAGCGGTGGGCAGGGCTGCCACAAAGTCGGTGTTGCCGCCGCAGAGTTCCACGAGCCAGTTGATGCCGCCGATGAAGATGTCCATGCCACCGCTGGCACGGAACACACCAATGGCAATCAGGATGGCGACGAGATAAGGGATGACACGCACCGCAGTGGTGAAGCCCTCCTTGGCACCTTCGATGAAGGCTTCATACACATTCACTCGCTTAATCAAGCCAGCGATGATGAAGGTGAGGATGATGCCGAAGAGAATGACGTTGGCGGCGAAAGTGCTCACCGTGTCCATGGTGTCCTTGTCCATTTGGCTGAAAGCCCAGATGGTGCCTGCCACAAGCAGACACAAGCCACCGAGGAATCCGAGCAATACAGGCTGAAACAGGTTGATGCGTTGGTAGATGCTGGTGACGATGATGCCAGCGAGGGTGGCAGCGAGGGTGGCAAGAAGGATGGGCACGAAAATGTCGGTGGGTTGAGCGGCACCGAGTTGGGCACGATAGACCATGATGCTGACAGGGATGATGGTCAGTCCTGAGGTGTTGAGCACCAGGAACATAATCATCGGGTTGGTCGCAGTCTCGTTCTGTTTCGTCACTTGTTCTTCCGACCACTTGTTCAACTCACCCAATTCCTTGTTTTTCTGGACGTTCAGTTCCTGCATGCTCTCCATGGCTTTCAGGCCGAGGGGAGTGGCAGCATTGTCCAAACCGAGCATATTGGCCGCGATGTTCATGAAGATGTGGCCCGTGGCTGGATGTCCCTTGGGAATGTCGGGGAAGAGTCGGCTGAAAAGAGGGCTGAGAGCCTTCGAAAGCACGTTGACGATGCCTCCCTGTTCGCCAATCTTCATGATGCCCATCCAGAGGGAGAGGACACCCGTGAGGCCGAGGGAAATCTCAAAGGCGGTTTTGGAATTCTCGAAAGTCGAATTGATGATGTCGGCAAACACGCCCGTGTTGCCAGTGAAACATTGGATGATGGCGCACACGGCCGCCAACAGGAAGAATGCTATCCAGATGTAGTTGAGTACCATATGTTCTATTCCTTGTCTCTATGTGAAAAGATATTCGCTAAAATCGTGCCGCTGATGCTGTGCCATGCACACGAGATGGCACAAGGAACGACAGCCATCGGGTTGGTGGCCACGAAGAAAGTCATGGCGAGGTTCGTGCCAAGACCTGCGTTCTGCATGCCCACCTCGATGGAGAGGGTGCGCTTCTTCGCCACGGAGAAGTGGCAGAGTCGTCCCACCGAGTAACCCAACACATAACCAATCGTATTGTGGCAAAACACCATGCCGAAGGTGAGGAGGAAGAGCACAAGCCCGTTCTCCACCAGCGGGTCGTGCACAGCAGTGATGACGCCGCCCACGATGCAAGCGAGGCTCAACACCGACACACCCGGCATGCAGCCCTGTATTTTTCTGAACACATCCTTATGTCCAAGCCAAACATTGAGGAAGAAACCAATGGCAATGGGGAGGATGGTGACGATAAGAATCTGCTTGAACATACCCCAAGCATCCACATCCACACGCTCTCCCGCGAGCCAAAGTACCAGCAGGGGAGTGAGCACAGGAGCCAGCAGCGTCGATGCACAAGTCATGCCCACCGAGTAAGCCACATCGCCCTTGCAGAGAAACGACATGATGTTGCTCGATACGCCGCCCGGACAGCAGCCCACCAGAATGATGCCAATCGCCATTGCCGTGCTGTAGGGTGCAAAGGCAGGCACCTGACTGAACAGCCACGACAGCGAGAAAGCCACCAACGGCATGATGGTGAACTGTGCCACCGCGCCGATGAGGATGTCCAACGGACGCTTCGCCAGCAACTTAAAGTCATCGGGAGTCAGCGTCAGTCCCATCGTCAACATGATGATGCCGAGAATGATCGTTTGTGTATCGCCCTTCACCCACTCGAAGATGCTGGGGAAGAAGAACGTGACCACAGCCGTCAGGATGATGAAGATGCTTGCCTTCCCGCTCAGCGTGTCACTGATGAATTTGAGAATCTTGTACATTTCAATCGTATTATATAAATCGGGTGCAAAGTTACGATTAAGTGAGCACAAAAACAAGAAAAACGTTTTTATTGTTTTTTGTCGAGTGAGAGTATCTCCCTTTCCTCCCTTCCACAGCCTGCTTTTCGATTCTTCCACATCCTCAAAAACGGTCTGAGTCACACCGGGGGTGGCGGTGTGACTCAGACCGACCCCCTCGGTGTGACTCACACCGATAAAGAGGCACTGGAAGGTCCTTGTGTCTGGTTTCGCGTGTGAGATGAAAGAAGAAACGGAGAAGTTCCGATATGTAGCATAAAAAACGGGGCACAGAATATCTCCTGTACCCCGTTTTTTTGTATGCGGATGTCTTATTTCACAGTGATAGCCTTGCCGCTGTAAGTGACGGTCTTCTCACTGCCGCCGATGATTTTCACATGGAAGGTGCGAGTGGCCTTCATGCCCTCGAACGAGCCTGTGCGCTTGCCGATGGTGAGGGTCTTGCTGCGGTCGTTCCATGTGAGCGGGATGGTGGTGTATTGCCCCTTCTCGTAGTTGTAGTTGTCGCCTTCGTCTTCGTAGAGGGTGAAGGTGGCGTTGGCGCCTGGATAGACGACAAGATCGAGGTTGTCGAACTGGTTCTCGTTGGCATACTGCACGTCAGGACCCAGAGGAAGGATGGAGCCTGCCTTGATGTAGAGAGGCGAGTGGCTGAGGGGTGCGGCTGCTGCCAAGGTCTGTCCACCGTCGAGGAGGGTGTTTGTCCAGTAGTCGTACCATTTGGTGCCTGCGGGCAGATAGACGTTGTAGGTCTTGGCGGCTGTCCAGTCCACTTTGGCATAGGTCTCGCGCTCACCCTCTTTCTTGTCCCAACCCGACATGGGGTCGGTCCTCACAATCTTCTCTTGGGTGTAGAGCGGGTCGACCACAGGACATACGAGGATGTTGTGGCCAAACATGTACTGGCGGTTGTTGTTCCAGGTCTGCTTGTCAGCCTTGAAGTCCATGAAAAGGGCGCGCATGAAGGAGTCGTTGTGCTTGGTCACCTGCCACGACTGGCTGTAGATGTAGGGCAGGAAGCGGTAGCGAAGCTTCACGGCATCGACCAGCGCATCGTAGACAGGTTCGCCTGCCTGACCGTAGTAGTAGAGTTCACGATACACCTCTGTGCCGTGGCTGCGCATCATGGGGGTGAAGGCACCGAACTGCATCCAACGGGTGTAGAGCTCCTGATACTGCGGATTGCGTGTGGCGGAGTTGAAGCCCTGGGTGTTGTAGGAGTTGGCGAAGAAGCCGCCGATGTCGCAGTTCACGTGAGGATTGGCGGTCAGCGTGTAGTTGAGGCAGATAGGCACTTGTTTGCGCAGGCTTTCCCATGAGGAACCGATGTCGCCGCTCCAGGTGTTGGCACCATAGCGCTGCTGACCTGCGAAGTAAGAACGGGTGAGGATGAACACACGCTTGGTGTTGTCGACAGCACGCTGGTGGTCATACACACCGCCCACGGTCATGAGTGGGAAGGCATTGCGCACACTCCTGTAACTGCCCATCGCACACATCTCGTCGAGGTCGCTGTCCTTGTAGCTGTGGTGGTCGGGGTCGGTAGAGTCCATCCACCAGGCATCGATGCCCATCTTGTGCAGGCGTGAGAGATTCTGCCAGTAGATGTCGCGGGCTTCAGCGCTGTAGGGGTCGTAGACACGCACACCGCTGGGGTAGTCCATGCGTGGCGGCCATTGTGGCAGACCGCTTTGTGGCCAGGTCTGGAAGTGGAACAGGTGTCCCTTCTCGTCCAGTTCCTTATAGCCCTTGGTTTCGGGACCAAACGATGCCCAGATGCTGATGCTCATGTGGGCATTCAGCCCATGCACCTCGTCAATCATCTGCTGGGCACGGTCGAAGTCAGGGTTGAGGAACTCCATCGCGTTCCAGTTGTAGTTGCTGCCCCAGTACTGCCAGTCCTGAATGATGCCATCGAAAGGAACCTTCAGGTCACGATACTTGTGCACCACCTCGAGCAGTTCCTGCTGCGACTTGTAGCGTTCGCGGCTCTGATGGAAACCGTATGTCCACAGGGGCATCATGGGCACGGAGCCTGAGAGGTGACGCATCTCGGCAATCACGCCGTCGGCATCGCCGCCATACATGAAGTAGTAGTCGATGAGCTTGCCCACTTCCGATTCCAACTCCACATTGCCAGCCTGATTGTCGGCAGGAGTGACGAGACGGGTGGGGGCGTAGTTGTCCCAGTAGATGCCATAGCCCTTGATGGTCTGATAGAAGTGGGCATAGTCCTCCAGATTGTTCTGCTCCATGCGACGGTTCTCACCACGCTGGCTCATCTTGCCATTCTGCAGCAGACCGATGCCGTAGATGCCCTCGTCAGCATCGAGTGTCCATGTCTGTTTCACCTTCCAGGCACCCGCATCGGGACCTGTGGTGATGGGTGTGAAAGCACTCTCGCCCTCAGCGGTGAGGAGGTTGCCCTTGCTGTCGGCAAAAGAGACAAAACCGCCCTTCACGGTAACGGTAAGTGCTGAACTCTTGTAGATGGTGGCATCGCCCTGTTGGGTCTTGGTCACCTTCACCTGTTCGGGCTTGGCAATCACCACCAGAGACTTCTTCTCCTCTTGCCCTCCCTGGGCAGTTTTAGTGATACGCACCGTTCGTGGCGTGTAGAACTCGATGGTTTGTGCGCTCATGCTGAGGCATACTGTCAGCATGAGACTGGTCAAGATGTTTTTTTTCATATATTTATGGGTAATTAAAAATTAAGTAAGTTTCGATTCACTTTTCTCTGCTGATGATGTTTTCTTCCGACAGAAACTGCTGCCAGAACTCAGGCGTGTTGCCGTGGTCGAAGGCTCCGCCTCCACACCAGGGGGCCACCATGAGCCAGAGGGCATCATCCTTCTGCATGTTCTCCCACGAAGGCACACTGTTACATTCGGGCATGGCGGTCATCTTGTTGGGGTGAGCCTGGCGCAATCGGTGGAAGTCGGCGGCTTGTGAGATGTGGGTGGTGTTGTTTTTGGCGTAACCGTCACGTGCCACTATATCTACATACTCGTCGCCAGGGTACCAGTCGTCATCGCCCACCTCGGATGTCCACACCCAGATGAGGTTGTGGATGCCTGCTTCGGCAAAGTAGTGGAACATGTAGCGGTAAAGCCGTTTGTAGGCTTCGCCATCTTCGGCACCCCACCAGAACCATCGGCCAGAGGCTTCGTGCAGGGGCCGCCAGAGGATGGGGATGCCCTGGCTCTGGTAGTAGAGCAGCAACTGCGCCACACCCTCAAGTTTGCGCTGGAAGATGCGGTTCTCCAGCGTTCCTTCTGTCGCACAGCGCGAGGGCAGGATGTGGCAGGGACGGTCGCCTGTGATGTAGAAACCTTCCCAGCCGGCTTTCTGTTCGGCAAAGGCGTTGGTGGGCATGTGGATGTGCCACATGAAGGAGACGATACCCCCAGCCTGATACCACTGTAGGGCGGTGGGAGTGCGGTAGTTGATCCACGACTGGTCGAAGTGCTGAAAGTCGAACACATTCACCTTTGGGTACATGCCGCTTGCCTCGTAGATGCGCTCTGCATCGTTCGTGTTGTAGTTCCATTCTGCCTGACAACCTGAAAGAACCTTCTTTCCCCACACCTCCTCGCGCAAGTAGCGGTAGAGTTCGCGGGTCGCCTTGTTGGCATCGGGGTCGGCTGGATGTTCGTCTATCTGCGCACTGACTGTGGCCACCAGCCCCGTCAGTGCAAGTATGCAAAGGAGTTTCTTCATTTCCATTCTTTCCGAACAACGGTTCGGCCTCCTGCTGTGTATTGTTTGACCATGTTGATGCCTGCTTGGGGGTGGGTGAGCCGCACTCCGGCGAGGGTGTAATATTCTGTGCCGACGATGGGATGGCTGTCGGCTTGTGGTGTGTTGACCCCTGTCGGGGTGGGGTTGCCCTGCCTGTCGGTCAGATTGACACTGCTGATGCTCACCGCCAGTGCCTTCTCGGAGATGATGTTGAGACTATAAGCCTTCTTGTGAGTTGTGGAAAGCGTGAGTTTGCCCTGCATGGCTCCTTTGGCGATGACTTGGCTTTTGACACCTTTTTCACCATAGAACAACTGCAGGGTCATGGTTTCCGCTGCAGGCTGCAGGAGTTCGACAACGATGCTGCCGTAGCCGCTCAAATCGACCGTTTCGGGCCAGTACCATCCTGCTCCGCCGTAGGCTTTGAGTCCGACTGTGCAGGTCTCTCCCTGAGTGGCTCCACTTAGGAGCATGTCTTTCCATGCGAAGAGGTCTTCTGCCTGTGTGGTGTATTGCCCGTCGTTGCTGCTGAGAGTGACGGCGGTGAGGGTGAAGTTGGTCCCCTTGATGTGTATGCCCTGACGCAGACGGGTGACATCGGAAGCGGTGAGCACCATCTCATCATCACCGCTGATGTCTTTGTGTTCCAAGCCTTCGAAGCACGTCCATTCGTTTCCCCACGAGAGTTGCAACTGTGCTCCTGCTGAGGCGGTGATGCTCAGATGCAGCACATCATCTGCCTTTGTCTGGCTGAATAGTCTGCCCTCGATGTTGAGCACATCACTCCAACTTGCGAACGATTTGGAACCTTGCCAGATGACCGTTTCCGTGGCTCTTGCTCCCATCATGGACAAGAGTAGCATGGCTGACAGTAAAAGTTTCTTTTCCATCGTTTTGTTTTGATTAGTTTTGGATTGAGTTGGTTTTGATGGTGCAAAGTTAGGGATGTTTGTTTTTTGGAGTGTATAACAAATGATGATGTCTTGTGTAACAAATGTTGAAAAAGGGCTTATTGGGGGGGATATTCTGATGGTTTGCAGCCAAATTCCTTCTGGAAGCATTTGCTGAAGTAACTGGTGGAGCCGAAGCCTGTGTGTTCGGCTATGTCGGTCACGGTCATGTTTCCCTCTTGTAGCATATGGGCAGCGCGGTGGAGCCGGATGCTGCGGATGAAGGCTACGGGCGACTGCTGCATGAGGAGGGTGAGCCGTTTGTAGAGTCCTGTGCGCTCCATGCAGAGGTCGGCGGCCAGCCGTTCCACGTTGTAGGTGGAGTCGGTGATGTGTTGTTCTACAAGCTGGGTGGCACGGGCCATAAATTCTTTCTCTTGGGGTGTGGGTTCAGGGAGTGTGGCTGTTGGACTGACTGGGTCTGGCTCGTTAAGCATGACGATGGCTTCGGAGTGTTCGTAGCGGTTGACCTGTTCGACGAGGTTCTGGATGCGCAGGAGGAGCATGTCTTCACGGCTTTTGCGCTGCAAGTGGCGGCGGTGAAGGTTGAAGAGGATGAAGAGGGTGGCTATGCCTAATAATAAATAGGTAAGGTAGGCGATGGGGGTCTGCCACCAAGGTGGTCGGATGGTGAAGGTGATGCTGCGCACATCGGCTGGATTCCAATGGGCAGGGTTGGTGGTGGCCATCACCTCAAGAGTGTAGTCGCCTGGCGAGAGGCTGACCAAGGGAAGGTAGAAGATGCCTTTGTCATCGACTTGATGGTTGGTCGTGTCGGCGGAGAGAATGTGCCACTGTCCGCTGATACCCGAGAGACGGTAGCGGTAGTAGGTGCTGCGGGGTCGCACGTAGTTCATGGTGGAGAACTGAAAGGCCAGCGAGTTTTGGTCGTGGGCAAGGGAGAGGTGGCTGACGTAGGGTGGGGTGACGCTAAGCAGGGTGTCACCATCATAGGTCTGTCCTGCTTGCAGGGTCTGTCCGTGCAGGTATATGGCTGAGAGGATGGGGTGTACCTCAATGTCGATGGGACGGGTGTCGAAGAGGCCAGAGAGAGGCGATGTGTAGAGCAGTCCGTTGTTGTAGGTGCCAAGCCAGATGCCCCCTTCGCGGTCAAGCCATACGGTGTTGATGCCAGTGGTGAGAGTGGTGCCGTCTGGCAGACGCAGTTCTTTGAACAACTCTTTCTCGCCTGTGGTGGGGTTGATGCGTAGGTAGCCGTCGGGGGTGGTCAGGTAGAGCATTCCCGTAGGTGTGGGTGTCAGGGTGTGCATCCAAGAGGAACTGGTCATCAATTGGTGCCATTGGTGAGTGCGAGGGTTGAACGATTGGAGGATGGAGCCGCCGTTGCCTGTACGCACTTGGTAGAAACAGTGGTCTGTTCCAAGAACGACCAGTGATGTGCTGGCATACTTTTTCCGTTGTGGTTCGCCATATGCTTTCGAAAGGTAGGCTATGTGTCCGTCTTTCTGATAGACAGCAAGTTGTCCTGTACTGAAGAAGGCGTAGATGCTGTCGGCAAAGGACACGACATCTTGCAGGTTTCCTGCTTGGGCAGG
>JAEEGL012703033.1_pt1 | contig 171360 bp, 130 predicted proteins | sample 9134231 | NCBI WGS metagenome assembly JAEEGL01 (sample SAMN16246548, study PRJNA631951) | gut metagenome | biome: gut microbiome; feature: rumen; material: fiber-attached | host: Bos | place: Iran: Karaj | collected 2018-10 | reverse complement strand
CCGTGTCATCGATAGCTGTCACGGTGCCAATGAAAAAAGTCACTGTATCAGAGGGCGTGAAGACGATGATCAGAGAGCCCCGCTCAACACGTACTTTCATTTTGAAATCCTCCTCTCAATTTGTAAAATCAAACTTCCCACGGGAAGATTACCCACTGGTCACCCTTGACGAAGCCATAACTTTCAGGCTTCACAGAGGATGACTCTTTGTAGAAGAGAGTTACGAGGTGATAACCCCTATCACGTCCAGCATCGGAGGAGTTCCGAGCGTAGTGGACAAGGGTTTCCCCACTGTCACATATATCATCGATGATAATGCAGTTGTCAGCAGCGCCCTGAAGAAGGGGAACATTCATTTTATACGACAGCCATGTAGCGAGAACGATTCCGCCACGCGGGATACCATATATCCCAGAGATGTTCATTGCTGAGTATTTTTCAGCAATCCGGTCCAGAAACGAGTCTACTTCCGCCCAAGAAACGGTGGGTCTTTGCATACTCATGTGGATTCTCCTTTCAAAATATATTTTCATGAGAGATTATATAACGAAATTTACATAATGTCAAGAAACTTGGGTAGGCAGAGATTTTAGTAAAGGATATAAAGCTAATTTGTTTAACAAATTAGAAAGATTTAATAGTAAAAAGTAAAGCACACACTTTGTAACTAGTGTGTGCCAACAAACAGACAAGTAGTAACCTTTTTGCCTGCGTATTACCTCCTCATACAATTACCATCTTATTGAAATCCCTGTAATACTTTTTACTTTCCTCGGGGACTTTCTTGGCGGTATTCTCCATATACTGGAGATCCGTCTTTTTTAAGTACTTCCAAGCCCCTATTGATTCAGCATAGATGGTTACAAGCGGGCCATTTGGGGTGTAATATCCAACTGCTTCTTTCCCTTCTGAATTCAACAAGAAAACCTGAGGAGCGATGATGATCCGATTCCGTTCCATGAACTGAACTCTTCCAATGACGATCGGGAGAGCAGGCAGATTTGTGTAAATGACAACCAGTGCTTCTTCACCAAATTTAATGACTCTTTCCATGCTAATCCTCCTATACACGGTCCAAAATCAGAGAGTTTAGGTAACCAATTATGAGATTTACCTATTTGTTATACAGTGTCAAGAATATTATACCACAAAGGTTTACATAAATCAAGAGCGTGAGGATGCTTAATTTGTACTTCCAAATCCACCTTTCCTTGTTTCATTAGTATTTAATGTATTATCATTGTCAACAATTAAAAATTTCTGAAAGAAGCCTTGCCCAACGGTTTCGTGCTTTTTTATTGTAATATCAAACGGGAATACATTGTAAAAAGCAAACATTATATTTCCATCGTTATCTTCATTTCCGTAGTAGTCAGAATCTATTACTCCAATACTATTAGCAAGTATAAGACCTTTTTTTGCCGGATTAGAGCTTCTATTTGCCAAAATTAGTACTTCATCCTCATTAAAGTATGACTTTATTCCTGTTTTTACTAAAGTAGGCTTAAAAGACAAATCTGCCTTTTCTCCTTTTATGATACTTTTTATATTTTCAAAAACGCTTTTCCAAATAGAATGAACTACTATTTCTTCGGCTGCTTCAAAGTCATATCCAGCTGAGTTTTTAGTCTTTCTAATTGGTAAATTTATATCTCTATCTTCAAATCCTTTACATACTTCAAATCCTCTATTTTTCATAAACTTCCTCCTTGAATAATAGCTATGTTGATTATCTTTGAAAAAAGGGGATGGCCCCTTATTCCGAAGGGATAGGGACATACCTTATTTCGAAAATAATTAAACTATTATAACAAACAAATTCTATCATACCTAAAATCGATATACAATTCAAAGGAAAAGGTGTAAAATTATTTGGTTAGTAGGGAGGTAATTAAAAGTGGACTACCAGTGTAGCAAAAAATTTTATGTTGGATATAGCGATGTTGATTCTAATGATAGATGTAGATTATCGAAAATTTTGGATCTTTGTCAAAATGTGGCAACTATTCATTCAGATGGAATAGGATATGGCACAAAAGGAATGATGGAAAGAGGCTGGGCATGGCTTGTAACAGGAATGAAAATACGAATTTTTAAATACCCAATAGCAGATAGAGAAATCGAGGCAAGAACGTGGAGTAGAGGCATAAAAGGAATTCTTGCCAAACGTGATTATGAAATATTTAATGATGAAGGTGAAAGAATTATAATTGGCGATTCTTCGTGGGCACTATTTGATTTAAAAGAACAAAAGCTTATGAAAGCTCCACAAGAAATGCAAGACGCTTACCAAAAGATTGATAGAAGTGTTTTTGAGGGAGAAGAACCTACAAGGCTTAAAGATAACGACATCGTTGAGATTGAAAAAGAATTTGAGATTGGTAAAAGAGATATAGACACTAATCATCATTTAAATAATGCTAGATATTTTGATTTAGTTTCGGAAGTTTTGCCGGATGAATTAGAAATTAAAGAATTTGAATGTGCATACAAAAAGCAAATAAGATATAGGGAAAAAGTTAAGGTTTCTTATGGCGCAGGAATTGCAAGAATTAAAAATGAAGCAGGAGAAACGTGCTTCTTAGTAAAGTTTAATTAAAGGAGGTAATACAATGGATGATTGTATTTTTTGTAAAATTGCAAACGGAGAAATTGGAAGTTTAGTTTATGAGAATGAATTTGTTGCCGCATTTGACGATTTAAATCCACAAGCACCAGTTCATACACTAATAGTTCCTAAAAAGCATATTGAAAATATTGAAGCATTAGAAATAGGTGGTGGAGAGGGTTGCCACCATCACAATGAAATACATGATGAGCATGAAGGACCTTGTGATGGAAAATATATAAAAGAAATATTTAAAGCTATAAAAGAAGTTGCAAGAATAAAAGGTGTAAGTGAGAACGGTTATAGAATAATTAGTAACTGTGGGAAAGATGCAGGACAAACTGTAATGCATTTACATTTTCATCTAATTGCAGGAAAAGAGCTAGGGGATAAAATAGTTTAAAGGGGACACCTATGGATGAGGAGATAAAAACATACAAGTCAAAGTATAGATTTTATGGTATTATAACGATTTCTGTTTTTATATTTGCTAGCGTATTCATATTTTTGCAAGCAAAGGAAATAGTTAAATCAAATAATAAAATCGAGACAGAGGCAATATGTACTAGGACAGATTATGCATATTCAAAGTTTAAGCTTATACCTCGTGGTAAATATGATGATAATAGCCATGAAAGGATTTTTAATAACTGTACGCTAGTGTATACTATTGATGATAAAGCTTATAGTTCGGTGGTAGTAAGCGACAAAATCATTTACGGTGAGAGGGTTAATATTAGAGTTAATCCAAATGATTACCACGATATTAGCATTATAAATAATTATTCTGCATTTTTGATTATTTCACTTATTGTTCTAAGTTATTTTTTTACTGGTAGTATAATTTGTAAGAGGTTATTGAAAAAAGCTCTAGTTGAGCAAAAAATGAGAGAAGAATTGGATAACCCAATCAAATAAATAAAAGAAAAAAAGATGCTTTTTATAAAAGCATCTCTTTTTTTACTATGATTATTCAGATTCCTTAAATGATTTTCTATCTTCTTTTTTGTTTTCTTTTTGCTCTTCCTTAGATTCTTCTTTTTCTTCGTAAGAACCAGTATATTCTTTTAGTGTAGCTTTTAGTGAAAGCATTTTGTTATCTCTAACTATTCCAACAGTTACTTTATCACCAATCTTGTGTGAAGCAATTGCATTTGAAACGTCTGAAGAAGAGGATACCATTTCACCATCGATTGAAATAATTTGGTCATCTACTTTAATTCCAGCTTCATCTGCAGCACTATCTTCTTCTACTTCCTTAACATATGCACCATAGTACGTTCTAGTGTATGAACTACCATCTCCATAGAAGAAATCAAAAATTGAATTTCCGCCAGAATATGGAACTGAAGTTTCTTTAGTGTCAGAAAGGACAACACCTAAATAAGGTCTTCCGCTAACATATCCAAGTTGTAAAATATCGTTTATAACATTTGCAACATCATTTATTGGAATAGCAAATCCAAGGCCTTCAATGCTAAGCCCAGAAGATTTTGCAACAACGATGCCTACAAGTTCACCATTGCTATTAAACATTCCACCACCAGAATTTCCAGGGTTTATAGCAGCGTTTGTTTGAATTAAGTTCATCTTTGTTCCTTCAATATTCATTTCACGTTCAAGAGCACTAATAATACCATTTGTAACTGTTCCACCAAGTTCTCCTAGAGGGTTTCCAATTACTACTGCTGTATCTCCTACAGAAAGAAGTTTTGAATTTCCAATTTTAACTGGCTTTAAACCTTCAGCTTCAATCTTTATTACCCCAACATCGGTCTTGGCGTCGGAACCAACTACTTTAGCATCGTATTCGGTTCCATCATGAAGTTTTATTTTTATATTGCTTGCACCAGTTATTACGTGGTTGTTCGTCAAGATATATCCATCTTCTGAAATGATAATACCACTTCCACTGCCGGTTGTTGTGTAAGTTCCAAAGTAAGCACTTTTTGCAGTTGCAGCTATTTTTATTTCTACAACAGAATCTAAATTCATTGCAGCAATTTCTTTGATAGATAAAGAGTCTCCTTTATATGCACTTTGAGTAGGAGTAGTGGCAAGAGCAGTTGATATAATTGCTTTATTTTGAATAGGCTCTGCAACTGTTGGTGGTGTCGTAGAAACTTTATAAATGTTTCCAATAGCAAATCCAGCACATAATAGTAGGGCTCCTGTTGCAAGTTTTGAGACTGTTCCTAATACTTTTCTGCCAGTTCCTCGTTCCATTTCGTTATAAATATCATGATTATCAAAAGACATAAAAAAACCTCCTCAAATAGTTCAGTTGATATGTATTAATTAGTAGCATAAACTTACCTATGTTACAAGAATAATAATATTGATAGTATGTGAAGAAAAAATGTGTCTTTTTTGTCTTTTTTGTGAACTTTTTATTTCTTTCAAAAATGTTAAGAATTAGCCCAAAATATTGATAAAAATGCATAAATAACGTAATATATATGTGGATAATAGCAAGCTTTAATAGGAGGAGCCATGTTTGGTAAAAGAAAAGTAGATATACTTGGTCAAAATACGGTTAATTTTTCTGAAATAGATAAAGATATTAAAGTTGAAATTGCGACTTTGGGTAGTTTGGATATTTTTACAAATGCCCATATTTTAGGTGTTGTTAAATATACTACAATGATATGTGAGACATTATCACTAGATGCAGAAACCTCAAAGAGTCTTATTCTTGCTGCATATTTGCATGATATTGGTAAAATCATGATTCCACCTCAAGTCTTACAAAAGCCAGATAGACTTACAGAAGATGAATACGAAATTATGAAAATGCATACTACGTATGGTTATGACATTGTTATGAGATATGAAAATTTCAGGTATTTAGCGCCGGCTGTTAGAGGTCATCATGAAAAACTTGATGGTAGTGGCTATCCAGATGGCCTAAAAGGAAAAGACATTCCAGAAGAAGCAAAACTGATTGAAATTGCGGATATCTATGATGCATTAACCGCAAAGAGGCAATACAAGGAAGGAATGTCACCTAGTAAAGCTGTTGGCATAATGTTAGATGATGTAGAAAAAGGAAAACTTGGTTCTAAGTACCTTTATTACTTACTTCTAAACATTGTTGATCAATATGAAGAAACAATAATTAATGACAAAAGAGAAATAGATAAGCTTGAAGAAGACATCATGACACTTAGAGAACTTGATGATATATATAAGCAAATATATGATCAAGGATACACTAAGAAACTAGAAAATACGCTAAAGCGATATAATTTGCCTTCGGGATATGATGTTACAAAAAACACAAGCGCACTTATTGCTAAGCAAAATAGAATGGAGCATGTTAAATCAGAATACAAAGAATACAAATTAGAACTAAGCAAACTAAAAAAGCAACTTCATCAGTCGCGTAAAAAGATTAAGCTTATTGAGAGAAATGTTAAATTATATGGAAAGCGTGTTCTTTAATTATGTTAGAAGAGTGCACACTATGTGGCTTTAAATGCAAAGTAAATAGAAATAAAAAAATTGGAGTATGTAAGTGTAAAGATATCCCTAAAGTTGCACTTGTCTCCAAACACTTTTGGGAAGAACCATGTATATCTGGAACAAATGGCTCCGGAACAGTGTTTTTTTCCGGTTGTAATTTATCTTGCATTTTTTGTCAAAATTATGAGATAAGTGCAAATCAATTTGGGAAAGAAATATCGGTGGAACGATTAGCAGAGATATTTATTGAACAACAAGAAAGAGGAGTTCACAATGTAAATCTTGTTTCACCAACACCATATGTTCCGATGATTATTGAAGCGATAAAAAAGGCTAGAGAAAATGGTTTTAAATTGCCAATAGTGTATAACACAAATGGTTATGATAGTGTAGAAACAATCAAAATGTTAAATGGATATGTAGATATATACTTGCCAGACTTAAAGTATTTTGATGATGACATAGCTATAAAATATTCAAAAGCACCAAACTATTTTGAGGTTGCTACTAAAGCAATCATCGAAATGGAAAAGCAGGTTGGAAAACCAAAATTTAATGAACAAGGAATAATGACAAAAGGACTTATCGTTAGGCATCTAATATTGCCTGGTAATATTATTCAAACTAAAAAAATCTTGGAGTGGATAAAAGATAATTTATCCAAAGATACATATATAAGCATAATGGCACAGTATTTTCCGGCATATAAGGCTAAAGAGGATAAAATAATAAATCGAAAAATATCTAAAAGAGAATATGATATGGTTTTAGACCTAGTAAAAGAATTTGAAAATGGTTTTATTCAGGAGCTACGGAGAACATGAGGAAGAATATGTTCCAAATTTTAATTTAAAAGGAGTTGAATCAAATGACCTATGAGGAATTTGAAAAGAAAGTAACATCATATGGCCAAGACCACCTTATTAAATTATACGAAAGACTAGATGAAAAAGGAAAAACAAAGCTGCTAAATCAGGTTTCATGCGTTGATTTTGATGGCGCAAAAAAACTTTATGATTTAACAAAAGAAAAAAAAGAGTTTAAAGATTTTAAAATTGAACCTGTTTCTGCAACTGATGCTGAGACCATGCCAGAAGAACTAAAAAATGAGTGCATTGAAATTGGCACGGAAGCAATTAAAAGTGGCAAACTAGCAGTTGTTATGATGGCAGGTGGGCAAGGAACTCGACTTGGTCATACAGGTCCAAAGGGAACATACGATTTTGGATTAGAATCACACAAAACGATTTTTGAAGTGTTTGTAGATAAGTTTAAGGAAGCTGAGAAAAAGTATGGAGTAGCTGTTCCATGGTATATAATGACAAGTAAAGATAATAACATGGAAACAATAGAATTCTTTTATGAACATAACTATTTTGACTATGAAGAAGGAATAAAAACTTTCTTTAGTCAAAATGAACTTCCGATGCTTGATGAAGAAGGAAAACTTATAATTCAGGAAGATGGATTAATTAAAGAAGCGGCAAATGGCCACGGTGGAGTATTTGAAGCGCTTGTTTCAAATGGAATTTTAGAACAGTTTAAGGAAAAAGGGATTGAATGGGTGTTTATTTGTGGCGTAGATAATATACTTGCTAAGGTTGTCGACCCTTTAGTGATAGGATATTCAATAAAAAATAAGCTTTTGGCTACTTCTGTTTCTTGTATAAAAGCCAATCCAGAAGAAAAAGTTGGAGTCCTTTGCATTAAAGATGGAAAGCCATCTGTTGTTGAATACACAGAACTTACCGATGAGCTTAGATATGCCAAAAAAGAAAATGGTGAACTTCTTCTTTCGGAAGGACACCTTTTAATGAATTTATTTAATGTTAGTGTGATTGCTGACATAGCAAAAGAAGAATTACCATATCACGTTGCACACAAAAAATCTGACATTATAGATGAACATGGAAATGTGATAAAGCCAGATAGTCCAAATGCCTACAAATTTGAAACATTCATATTTGATGCTTTTGATAGATTACCTGAACTTGGAGTTTTAAGATATAAAAGGGAAGAATGCTTCGCACCAATTAAAAATGCCGAGGGAGTTGATAGTCCAGAAACGGCACGCAAACTTTATAAAGCATATTATAATCTATAAAAATGAGAGGGAATTCATATGAGAAAAGGACAAAATAACAAAGGCTATTCAATGATTGTACTTGTAATTGCTTTAGTAATTATACTGATACTGGCAGCTGCTTCAATATCCCAGTTATCAATGTCAAGATCAAAGACACAAATGATGAATTTTATTTATGATCTAAATGCTATTCAAGATAAGGTTGTAGATTATTATATAGAAAAAGGAACACTTCCAACTAAGGATGGCTCTGAACTTGATATAAATAATGTATCAACTTATATTGGCGATGATCAGGAAGAGTTAAGATTCCAATTATCAACGTATGATGATTCAAATTATTATTTCATAGATTTTTCACAGCTTGGTGCATTATCACTTAAGAACTACAATGGGATTCATGACGTTGATGATGACATTTATACAAAAAAATTCTTTGTTAATGGTGGCTCTTTAAAAGTTTATGTTTTGAGTGGAATTGAATATAAATCAGAAAATGACAGCATTGCTAGAAAATACTTTACATTAACACCAGATATTGTTACTGGCCAAGACACTTATGAATTTCAAGAAGAAGAAATAGTAATTGTAGGAAATCCTCTTTCTTGGGTAACTGAAGCAAAACTTAGAGTGGTCTTGCCTAGAAGAGATTTAAGTAGAACAGATTGGGATAGATGGACTTTTAAGTGGGATCATGGTCCTAAGAATTTGGAAGAAATGAAACGAATACCGGATTCGGACCCTAGAAGATCATTTGATTATGGTGATCCACTTTTGGCTAAAAATAATGGACTTTATACAGTATACGTTAAAGACTCAACGGGCAAGGAATCACTAATAAATATCAACGTTACTAAAATAGATGATATAAATCCTAAATATGAGTTTTATAATGAAAATACAAATATGATAATAAAGGATGACGAAACAGGCGTAAAAGAAATAATGTATAAAACTTTAGAAACATATAATAATAACAAAGCAGAAGCGGAAGCAGGGGATGACTACGAATCTAGAACAATAGTTGATTTTTATTTGATGGATGGTAAAGGGAAAGACGTAGTAAATGACTTAGAAAATGAAATTACAGAGTTTGTAAATGCTAAAAAGAAGTTGTTAGCAGATATTGAAAATGAAAATGGAGATTATTCAAGATGGATCTCTGAGCACCCAATTGATGGGATTGTAGTTACACAAGAAGATGTTGATAATGCTTCTCAAGCTCACATTAATGCAATAACAAATCTAAATCAACAACTAACTGAGTTAAATGAAAAATATCCTTATCTAGCAGATTTAGAGGGAACAAGTGCAAAAAGTCAGTTAGCTATCTATGTTGAAGATTTTGCTGGGAATTCAATAGTAATAGGCGAAATAGGGCAAATATCAACGGAGCTTATTGCAGACTCATTTAATATTTCTTTAGATGAAATTAGAGCTTTACAGTAGAATTAATAATAGGAGGATTATTATGAAAAGCAGAAATTTAGTTGTAGTTTTGTTATTAGTAATTGTTTTAGTTATGGCATCTTCATATTTCTTTTTTATTAGAAATTTGAATTCTAATAGTGGAGGAAATTCAATTGCGCCAACACCTACTACTAATGTAATAGTGACTGAGGATGAAGATTCACACATGTCATTTGAACATTTATCTGATGCTAGAGTAACTTGTGAAAAAGAAAAAGACGATTTTATTCCAACAAATGAAGTTGTGTTTAATATTAAATTTGCTGATGATGTACCTGAAAACTATGTAAAGAATTCTTTTAAGGTAGAAAGTGCAGGATTTTCTAGTTCTTCAAAAGTGGAGACTACGGTTATAAAAGAGAGTCCTTCTTCGTACAAATTAAAAGTAGAGAATCAATTGGCAGAAGGAAATGTATATAATGTTGTTGAACAAACAACTAATGGCACGAAAAAATGGGCATTTCAAACCAAAAAGACATTTAAAGTTGAAAATACTCATCCAAATAACGGATTATATTTAGAACTTAGTGAAGTTCCAGAAATTAGATTCAATGGAACACTAAATACTGATTCATCTACGATTAATGACTACTTTTCTATTACGCCGCCTATAAATGGGTATTGGGAAAATAGATATAACGAAACATTCCTATTCAGACATCCTGATGAAAACTTTAAAGAAAATGAAAAATATACAATTAAAGTGAAAAAGGGAATCTCTGATATATATGGAAATTCTTTAGAACAAGATTTTGAACTAACATTCACAGCTATAAAATCTAAAGAAACCTCTTATATCAATGACATCGTTTTATACTCAGAAAATGTATTTAACACCAAAGAGGATGTTTCATTTATTTTGTACGTAAGTGTTCATAGAAATGAAGATATTACAGAAATTCCTATAAAAGAAAACTCTTTTAGGATATTTGAGATAGAAGGAACAAAAGAATATATCAATGTTCTAAGAAACATTAACACTAATGTTAATTATGCAAAAGAACTATTTGAAAACAGTCATTATAAGGTTGTAACCGAGAAAAAGTTGCTTGAGCAAAGTGCTCTAGATATCAAAACAATTGATTATCCGTATGATATGGAATTTCAAATAGACTCTAATTTTAGCTCAAATAGTTCAGGTTATTATTTAGCATTAATTAGATTAAATGATCAATATGAGATTCGTCCTTTCCAAATAAATGATGATTTATGTACAATTAATTTCTTAAATACTGGAGAAGCTATAGCTCTTTACAAAAACAAGGATAATTCTAATAACGTAGTTGATGTATTTTTTAACAATACTAATGTTGGAAAAACTAACTCGGATGGTACTTTATACATTATTGATGCCAAAAAAGCTACTGCTGATTATGATGAAGAATTTAACTATGTTGAATTTAAGACTTCAACACCTATAGTGTTTGATGCTACAGGAAGCTTAGATTATAGAAATAGTTCATGGGATGATATTTATTATACTGAAAATGGTGATTATGCATATGTTTCGAATTATGACTATGACACTGCAGTATATTCTAGACATAACAATGGATACATCTATTCGGATAGACCAGTATATAAAGTTGGTGAAACGGTTTGCTACTGGGGTTTTGCAAGAAATAGAGTTTATGATGTGAAACAAGCCGTTATAAGTATTTATAATGATGGAGTTCTTGTTAAGGAAGATAAACTTGCTTTAAATGAATTAGGCTGTTTTAAATATGAATATAAACTTGATAGTGTTAACTCTGGAACAGATATTAGGGCTGAGCTAAGTATTAATGGTATCTATTCAGCGAGCACATATAGCAATATTTTAGATTATACAAAAAGTGCATATGCAATAAATGTTGAACAAGAAGGTAGAGTATTCTTAATTGGAGAATCTACAGAAGTAAAAGTTACCGCAAACACGTTTGACGGAGTTCCACTTGGAAAAACAAGTTTTAATGTAGGCAATATTGGAAATTCAGATAATTATGTAAATGCTAAAGCAGAAAATATAGTGACTGATGAAACTGGAGTGGGATATGGGAAAGTTACATTTAATGCAGGAAATTATCAGGATCAAATATATTCTAATCATGTTGAAGTGAGGTATGATAATTCACTTTTGGATGGAGGAAGTAAGTACTTATCATATAGTGTTTTTCCATACAAAAATGATGCTGAGATTTATAAATTGACTTTCGATAGAAAGACTAATAAATATACTCTATGTATAAATGAATTTGATGTTAAAAACCATGGAATTCCTGGAAAAGATACTATTACAGTTAAAGCTTTAGCTATGCATGAAGAAAAGTATTTGTATAGAACTTACTATGACGAATATACTAAAAAAGAAGAAAAAGTATACTCTTATAGAAGCATTCCTGATTCGCAATATGATAAAACATTTGAGCTAACTCTTCAAAATGGAAAAGTAGAACTAAATTTAGATAACTGGACAGATGGAATAACAGATTATAGGTATTATTCGTTTAATGTATATATCAATACGGATGATGGAAGACAGCTTCTAGCAGACAGTTTTGGTAATACAAGATATTTGGTTTATGATTATAATGATGATGAAGACAATGAAGACACAGTTAATAATGAAAAACCGTCAATTACAAAAAAGAATGAAATACCAACCTATCATGTCGCTATTAGAAATGATTTTGCTAATTACGGCGATAAGATTGAGTTGCCTCTTGTAGAAGGAATTCTTAGAGGTGGCTGGGAAGGCAATACAATAGAAAAAGAAAAAGAAATAAGTGAAGACGATTATAAGGGTTTAGAGATTTATACATTTATAGTTTCTGGAAAAGGAACTAAAATACAGAAATATATTGGAGAACCTATAAGATTTTTATATGAAGAGCAGTTTGGTTCTAATATAGAAATCTACCCAATAATTTATGATGGGGAAAAGATATATTGTGCAAATCTTATTGATTTTTCATACAATGGGTATGATGCAAATTATCTAGAAAAGTACAGATTTGGCAGTAGAATTGCAGCATATCAAGAGAATTTGAAACTTGATATTGATATTAGCATGAACAAGGAAAAATATAAGCCTGGTGAGGAGGCTATAATCAAAGTTAAAACTTCTCATGATGGCAAAGGAGTATCTAGTGGAGTTAATTTATCTGCTATAGATTCAGCTTTTATTGATGAAAATGGTTCAAGCTATGACAATATTTTAGGAGCGTTAATTAATCCTTATTCAATTACTGCTAGAGAGCTTTCTTCACATCTATTTATTAATTTTGATAGAACTGATGGCGGCGGAGGCGGAGGAGACGGCTCTGGCATAAGAGATGATATTGTAACAACTGCATATTTTGAAAATATCATAACAGATAATAATGGTGAGGCTACTGTAAAAGTTAAATTGCCAGATAACATTACAGAATGGACAATGACGACACAAGCTATTTCTAAAGACTATAGAGCAAATAAGAAAGTTACAAAGATAATAGTTAGTAAGGACTACTACGTTTCTCTTTCACATAAAGATAAATATTTAGAAGATGAGTTATTTGCATTTAATGTTAAAGCACTTGGCAAAAAATATACGGGTCAAAATACATCTGTAAAAGTTGCTATTTTAGACAAAGATAATACTGTGATTGAGAGTGGGGAAATAGCTACAACCGTTGGAAAGGTAACAAGCTATAAGGTTAAAGAAGGACTTAAGGAAGGAAACTATAAGATAAAAGTTTCAGGAACTTTGAATAATCTGGAAGATACACTTGTTGAGACGTTTGAAGTTAAGAAAAATATGTTGGAAATCTTTACTAGAGAATCATTATCTTTAAATCCAGGAACTGAAATTAAAGTTGTTTCTCCTAATAGTAGATTATACGTTCTAAATAAAGATGTTGAAAGAAACATAGGCTTGTTGTTTTCATTAATGGATATAAGATTCAACGGAGAAAGAAATGATAGCAAAATAATAGGAAAGGCTGCGTGGGATTTATATCAAGGTTTACGAAGAGGAAATACTAGTGAAAGAGTAACAACATCATATGAGACTGATACTCTATTTATGCTTATGAATAATTCTGGATATGATTATGATTTAGCATTGAGGAACTTTGCTATAGGTACAATTGATGGATACTATGAAACTGCATTTGATAAAATTTTATTTAATAAGGGACCAGAAGCGGCTTTGTGGGCAAGAGCAGCTGTGGGTAAACCTGTTCTTAAGAATTTGAAGGAAGTATACAAAGATATAACAGAGGGTGAAGAAGGAAAATATACAAAAGAACAAGTTTTATATGTTGCATTAGGTTTGGCTGAATTAGGCGATTTTGACGAAGCTAATGCACTATACAATAGCCTAAAGCCAGCAATTCAGGAGAGAGATGAAAAGGAATATGTTTTATTAACAGCTCTTTCGATAAAAATAAATGCAGAAGACAGAGAGACATATTACAAGAATTTATTAAGCAAGAACGCATTGCCTGAGATTAGAAACTACATCAACTTGTATTACCTTCAAAATGAGATTTCTAGACATTTTGCTGAAGGAAAACTTGTATTAAATATTGATGGAAAAGACGAGAATATTAAGATTAACAACATCGGATTTACAGAGAAAAATGTTTCTAATAGATCGACGTATTCAGTTAAGGAACTATCAGACAACATAAAAGTTATGTTAGAAGATTATAAGCCTCTTGACATTTCAAAATATGAAGATCATGGAATTGTTACTAAATCATACAGCACAAAGAATCCTAAAGAAGGAGAAGTTGTAACGATTACAATTACTATTAACAGAAACAAACTCATAGAATTAGGAGGAGAAAAAGGATATATCCTTCAAGATGTTGTTCCAAATAATATGGCATTTATTGACACCATTTCAACAACACATGCATGGCAAGGTGGAAAAGATGGTCAAAAGTTAGAATACTATATCTATGCATCTCCACGTGATAATGACAACATAGAAATACAATATCATGCAAGAGTAACAAACAATGGAGAGCAAAGAGAATCAGGAATAGTTATTACGAACTATGACAATGAAGTAATAGATGTTCTAAAATATTAATAAAAAACTTGTGGACGCCATTATGGCGTCCACAGTCATATATACTAAAAAGGTGAATTTAATCCATGAAAAAAATAATTATAATCTTTGCTTCAATTATTTGTCTTGCTTTAATTGGTGTATGCATTTTAGTTACAAATAATCACCAGAAAGAATATTCTAAAATTGATATTAAAAATGATTTTGTTCAATATTTGGAAAGTAAGATTCTAGAGGATGGTAGCTTTAAGTACATTTCTTATTTTGATGATACAAAAAGACTGGATGACTATGATATTCTAAGACATTCGCTATCGTATTTTGCGTTATTAAAAGGGTATGAAAATGACGATAAGAAGCTTTCTAGTCAAAGAAAAATAATTGAAAAAGGAATAAGACATATATTAAATAATTTAATATATGATGAAGAAGACCATGCATATATTATCTCATCAGATTCTGAAGAAATAATAGTTGGTGATTGCGCATTAGCAACAGTCTTAATGTGTGAATATCAGAAAGCATACGGTGATACACAGTATCAAGAAATAATTAAAAAGCTTGCAAGTGGCATTATTTCGATGCAACGACTTGATGGAAAGTTTAATCAAATATACTGGGCGGAGTGGAAAACCTTAAAAGATCAAGATAGGATTGTGTACTATGAAGGAGAAGCTGTAATAGCACTTTGTATGGCTTATGAAATAACTGAGGAAGAGCAGTTTTTAGAAAGTGCCAAAAAAGCTATGAATTATTATATTACCAATAATTTTGAAACGTATGCAGATCATTGGCAGGAATATGCAATTAGGGAGCTTTTGAAGTACTGTTCAGATGACATATATTTGGTTTATGCTATGAATAATCTTCGAGAAAAAGTTTCTCAAATCGAAAGAAACAGTAACTACTATAATACGGATTTAGAAACATTAAAATGTGGAATCGAAATAATAAATAAGAGCAATTATAGCGGAGATAATACTCTAATTGAAAAGGCCAAGTTATTGTATAATGATGGACTTCACGAGATAGAGGATAAATTTAATAGTCTTAAAACTAATAAAAACAGAGTAGAGCAGTATTTTGAGCAAAAAGGGAAGGATTATGTTAGAATTGACGAAATAGCTCATTATATTTTAGCCTTATAAGCCTGAAGAAAGCTAATTTCTTATATACAGTTTGGCTATAAAAAGTTATTTTTCTAAGAAATTATGGTTGATTTCTACTAAAAAAAGTGCTATAATGTGCCTAGTTTAATAAAAACATTGAAGAGGACATGCTTTATTTTGAACATACTTTTAGCGAGTTGGGGATGGTGAAAGCCCAGTAGTTAAGTAAGAATAAAGATATCACCTTGGAGTTTTGAAAGTAAGCTTTACGCAAACTTTCAACGTCTGTCCAACGTTACATGGAACGCATATGTTAGTATGTAGGTGGTATAGCGAATTTAAGATAATTTCGTCCTAGACTAATTATAGTCTAGGACGTTTTTTGTTATTGATTTGCATGAAAAATGGCGATAGTTTTGATTTGCAGCGACATAAAAAGTTTTTAATTATTATTTCAATTTGTGTCAAAATTGCCTTTATACAAGGAATTAGGGAGCGAGGACCGCAGTCGTATGATATACGTCGAGGACCGCAGACGACCGTAATGACGAAGTAGAAAGGTGATTTTCACACAAATTGCATGAAAGGAGATATAAAAAGATGAGTTTGTACAAAAAAGTTTCAACAGAACTTAACTTTGTTGACAGAGAAAAAGAAATCATCGAGTTTTGGAAGAAAAATGATATCTTCCAAAAAAGTATGAAAACAAGAGAAGGGCATAAAACATTTATGTTTTATGATGGCCCTCCAACAGCTAATGGAAAGCCACATATAGGCCACATCGAAACACGTGTATTTAAAGACGTTGTTCCAAGGTTTATGACCATGAAAGGCTATGAAGTTCCTAGAAAGGCAGGTTGGGATACACATGGTCTTCCAGTAGAACTAGAAGTTGAAAAAGCACTAGGTATAAATGGAAAACCTCAAATTGAAAAATATGGTGTTGAGCCATTTATAAAACAATGTAAAGAAAGCGTTTGGAAGTATAAACACGAATGGGAAGAAATGTCAGATAGAGTTGGATTCTGGGCAGATATGGACAATCCATATGTAACTTATGAAAACAATTATATCGAATCAGTTTGGTGGGCATTAAAGACAATAAATGATAAAGGTTTATTATATAAAGGTCATAAAGTTGTACCATATTGTCCACGCTGCGGAACATCACTTTCTTCTCATGAAGTAGCACAAGGGTATAAAGATGTTAAAGAAACATCATGTATAGCTAGATTTAAAGTTAAAAATGAGGAAAATACATACATCTTAGCATGGACAACTACACCTTGGACACTTCCATCAAATACAGCACTTTGCGTAAATCCAAATGAAATGTACGCTGTATGCAAAATGGAAGATGGTACTAAATACATCTTGGCTGAGGCACTTGCTTCTTCTGTTTTAAAAGGAAAATATGAAGTTGTTAGAAAATGTGTAGGTACAGAACTATGTCAAACAGACTATGAACCTTTATATCCATTCGTTAAAGACACAGTAGAGGGAAGAGCATGGTATGTAGTTGCTGATAACTATGTTACACTTACAGACGGTACGGGTATTGTTCATATAGCTCCTGCATTTGGTGAAGATGATGCTAGAGTTGGTAGAGAAAATGATTTGCCATTTATACAATTAGTTGATGAACAAGGAAACTTTACAAAAGAAACGGGAGAGTGGGCTGGAACTTTTGTAAAAGATGCTGATAAGCTTGTATTAAAAGACTTAGAAGAAAGAGGTCTTTTATTCGAAGCAATCCCATTTGAGCACTCATATCCATTCTGCTGGAGATGTGATACACCACTTCTATACTATGCAATCGATACATGGTTTATAAAGATGTCTTCACTTCGCGATAGACTAGTTAAAAACAACAACACTGTAAATTGGATGCCAGACAATATCAAAGAGGGAAGATTTGGAAACTTTCTAGAAAACGTCATAGACTGGGGTCTATCTCGTTCTAGATACTGGGGAACACCACTTCCAGTATGGGAGTGCGAATGTGGTCATCACCACGTTATAGGTTCAATAGAAGAACTTAAAAAACTTGGTGATAATGTTCCAGACGATATAGAACTTCATAAACCATACATAGACGAAGTTCACATTAAGTGCGAAAAATGTGGAAAGACAATGAACAGAGTACCATACGTTATAGACTGTTGGTTTGATTCTGGTTCAATGCCATTTGCACAATATCACTATCCATTTGAAAATAAAGAATTATTTGAAAAGCATTTTCCTGCTCAATTTATATCTGAAGCTATCGACCAAACAAGAGGATGGTTCTATACACTTATGGCAATATCTACACTTCTATTCGATAAATCACCTTTTGAAAATTGCTTAGTATTAGGACACGTTCAAGATAAAGATGGACTTAAGATGAGTAAACACAAGGGCAATGTAGTAGACCCTTGGTCAGTATTAGATAAGCAAGGCGCTGATGCTGTACGTTGGTATTTTGCAGCTTCTTCATCACCATGGCTTCCAACAAGATTTTATGATGATGCTGTTTCTGAATATCAAAGAAAATTCATAGGAACATTCTGGAATACTTATGCTTTCTATGTATTATATGCCGATATAGATAACTTTAATCCAATGGAATATAAGCTTGAGTATGATAAGCTTTCACAAATGGATAAATGGGTTTTATCAAAACTAAATAGCTTAGTTAAATTTGTAGATAGCAACATGATGGAATACAAGATAACAGAGTCTGCAAGAGCAATCCAAGACTTTACAGATGAGCTATCAAACTGGTACGTAAGACGTTCAAGAGATAGATTCTGGGCAAAGGGAATGGAACAAGATAAGATAAATGCATATATGACTCTATACACAACATTAGTTACATTATCTAAAGTATGCGCACCATTTGTACCATTTATGACAGAACAAATCTATCAAAACTTAGTTGTAAACTTTGATAAAAATGCACCAGAAAGTATCCATCTATGCGACTTCCCAGCTGTTGAGGAAAGCTTCATAGATGCAAAACTTGAGCAAAACATGGACCTAGTATTAGACATAGTTACTCTTGGAAGAACATGTAGAAATGTTTCAAATATGAAAAATAGACAAGTTCTATCTAAGGCATATGTTGGAACAAAGAGACATTTAGATGAAGGATATTATTACATCATAAAAGAAGAATTAAACGTTAAAGAAGTTGAATTTACTGAAGATGCTGGTAAGTTTGTATCGTATAATGTTAAACCAAATCTAAAGACATGTGGACCAAAATTTGGAAAAGATTTACAAAAATTAAGAACATATTTAAATGAAACAGACGGAACAAAATTCGTTGCCGAACTAAATGCAAATGGTAAAGTTGTAATAGAATTAGACGGAACAAAATATGAACTTCTTGAAGAAGACATGCTTGTTGAAACAACAAAATCAGATAAGTATGTATCTGCACAAGGTGGCGATTTAACAGTAGTTCTAGACGTTGAATTAAATGATGAATTAATCGAAGAAGGATTTGTAAGAGAGTATATCTCTAAGATACAAAATCTAAGAAAAGATTCCGGATTTGAAGTTCAAAATCATATCGAAATGTACTATTGTGGCAATGATAAATTAGAAGAAATAATAGAAAAGAACAAAGAGCAAATAGCAGATGAAACTTTAGCAGATAAAGTAGAACAAAAAGAAAATGCTGGTACAGAATTAGATATAAATGGAGAGAAGATTAAAGTATCTCTAAAAGTCTGCTAACCAGGTTTTTGGGGACACGACGGTTAAGGTTTTTGGGGACACGACGGTCACACCTGCTTACCAGGTTTTTGGGGACACGACGGTCACACCTGCTCACCAGGTTTTCGGGGACAGGTCAGGGAAACTAAGATTAGCAAATATAATCAAAAAAAGCACCCTTTCGGGTGCTTTTTTGTGTTCTGAGGATAATTTTACCTCCGGAGAGGAATCTCGTTGAAAATCCATTCCATATCGGCATTCTCGCCGAGATACTGAGCCACTACCAGGGTCGTTCCATTCAGACGGATGGCTGTCCATACTTCCGAGCCATTCTGAAGAGACATTTTCCATCCCATCCGGGAAGCAACAGCCCAGCATTCTTCACGATCCATGTTCCAGAAAAAGGCAAGGTTGTTTACCAGAGAATTGAATCGCTTGGAACTCCTGATCATGCGTACATCCTCCTTTTGAGCTTACAAGCTCGGTCGATTTATTGGGATACACTATTACCAACCATTATGTTAACATAATATGCAGGAAAAATCAAGTGTTTTTGTTCAAAAGTTGGGGGGTGACCTGTCCCCAAAAAACTGGTAAGCAGGTCTAACTGTCGTGTCCCCAAAAACCTGGTGAGCAGGTGTGACCGTCGTGTCCCCAAAAACCTGGTGAGCAGGTCTAACTGTCGTGTCCCCAAAAACCTTGTCTTGAAATGCAATTTTAGTAATGATAAAATGATATCAAATAATAACAAAAGAGGAGATAAAATGGCTACAAAAGAAGATACGTTTAAATACCCGGATGACCTGGTAGACAAGGAATTAGAGGTTATCTATTGTGGTTTAATGCATATAAATCCAAAGTCTATTTCAAGGTACTACCTTGAAAATTCAGAGTGTTGTTTCAGCGTGCCAAATTTACTAGATGTATATAAGCTTGTTATCTTTAGGGAAGGCCAGGCTTACGTTGCTGAGTCTGTTAAGAGTCCGTTCTCTTTCCCAAAAGTTAGAGACGATACGCAAATGCATATTGATACTTGTAAGCAATATGCTCAAAAATCTGGTGCTAATATCGAAGACACTTTCGTTAAAATAAAAAAGCTATTTTTGCTAAAAAAAGCATATAAAGTTGCTCCAACCGAAGTAATTCAAAAAAAGATACTTCAGATTAGGCATTATGCTCGTTATGAAGACATGACTATTGCCGAAATTCAAAGTAGAATTAACAATTTGGATTTCTTAAGTAGTATTAAAGAATCAGTAATGAGTGAGTATGTTACTGACTTCTTGCTAACAGGTGACAACAACCTAACGACTGGAATTTCACTTCCATATCCAATTTTATCAAAAACATTTAAGGGTTTTAGAAAGGGTGAGACGGCTGCATTTGCTATGCCATCTAACTCAGGTAAATCACGTTTTGTAGTTTCGCTTTTGTGTCATATCGCGTTTGTTGAACATAAAAAAGTTTTGCTAATATCAAACGAAATGACGGAAGATAAAATGAAACTATGTTTAATTACAACAATTGTTAATACTCCTGAAATTCAAGCAATTCATGGTCAAAAACTTCACAAAAAAGAGGCAGAACTTCTTGCAATGAAATTTAGAGTTGATGAAGATAAAAAAGACCAAGTTGAAGTTGATGAAGACGGTTTTATAATTCAAAAAGAAGATGAATCTAGAAAAGATTTTATTAAAAGATTGGAAAAATATTCAGAAGAATTTAAAAGTACAGTAAAAGTTACGGATTGGGTTGAAACGCAAATCAATAACTCTATTTATATGGTTTATACATCAGACCATACGAATGACGAACTTAGAGATATTATCATGGACTATTACTACAAAGAGGGAATGGAGTATTTCTTCTATGATACTTTGAAAACTGATATTGATAACATTGGTAATGTTGAAGAAATTAAAAAGACGGCAACGGTTCTTTCTACAATAGCTCAAAAGTTTGAAGTATTTATTGGCTCAACCTTACAGCTTGCAGAAAGTTCAACACCACCTTTAAGCATGAATATTAATGATATCGCAACATCAAGAACAGTTAAGGAAGTATTAGATAATCTTTGCTTAATAAAAGAAATTAATAATTCAACATATGATCAATACGAAGTAAGTGACGAACTAGATGTTGATGATGAGTCACAGAACCATTTTAAAGATTTTGAAAAGCCAGATGTATTTAATACAAGGTACTATGCATGCGTAGTAGATAAGAACAGAGCAGGTGAAAAACCAAGAATAGTATTTAGACTAAATCTTGACTATAACCGTTGGGAAGAGTATGGCTACTTGAGGCTAAAGCAAAGACCTATTGAATAAAAAACAAGAGACTTGAAGATTTCAAGTCTCTTTAATTATCTTATTTTGTAGCCTCTAATGAATAGCCACCAAATATATGGAGAATAATCCTTTTTAAGTAATTTATTAATTATTTCTTCTTTCGTTCTAAAGTAGTTAAATCTAGCAATATCTAATTGTTTTTCGGTTAGAAATAATGTTAATAATAACATTTTTCTATAGTTAAAATAAATACCTTTTTTTCTCAAATACCTACATGTAAATAATTTGCAAGAAATGTTTTGCGTGCTACAACTTTTGTTTTTTAAATATGGACATACATCATATTCTTTTGGACGAATCGAAATGCTAAAAATACTATATGAGTCAAAAAGATGACAACATCCCATTGAGTCAAAATTATGTATTTCTCTATTTGCCAAGCATTTATTATCTTTAAATTGGCACAAATTGCAATTTGAAAATTGCGAATCTAAATAGTCGCAAACATTTTCGTATATATATGTAATACGTTCTTTTTTATCTTTAATAGATAGTGCATGAATACACTTTTCAAATTCCGAAGTATATGTTGAGTCATTTTCTACTAGAATTATTGGCAGATTGCTTTTGACTGCTTCTGGAATCTTTTTTCTAAATTCTTTTTTTATGTGCTTATAATCATTGTCTAATTGAATTATCACTGCGTTATCTGGCAAATCAGTGTTTTCTATTTCTTTTATATCTTTAACTCGAATTATATTTTCCATAAAAATCTCCTCATAAAGATTATAAAATAATAAAAAAACAAATAAAAGCATTTAATTGAAAATTTGCTCTATATGTGCTATTATTTCAAGGCACAATAGTGTAGGAGGTTTAATATGAATACATTTTTTACGTCGGAAAGTGTTACCGAGGGACATCCAGATAAACTTTGCGATTTCATTTCGGATAGCATTCTTGATGCATATATTGAGAAAGATCCGTTTTCTAGAGTGGCAATAGAAACAGTTGCAGGAAAAGGAATAATTTTTGTTACCGGAGAAGTTACATCAAGTGCTAATTTTTCAAATGATGAGATAGAAAAAATAGTTAGAGACGCAATTAAAGAAATCGGATATTTTGGTGATGCAGATATAGATTATAAAACATGCAAAATCGAATTATCTATTTCGAAGCAATCAAGTGATATAAGTATGGGCGTAGATAAATCTTTTGAAGATAAAAATGGTGAAGAGATTTCATCAGGTGGTGCAGGAGACCAAGGCATCATGTTTGGTTATGCAACTGACGAAACCGAAGAGTATATGCCAATTACCATATATTATGCTCATAAGCTATCAAAAAGACTTACTGAAGCTAGAAAGAACAATGAAATAAGCGGAATAGGTCCAGATGGAAAAACGCAGGTAACAGCAGAATTTGAAGATGGAAAAATTAAAAGGATAGATGCAATTGTTGTTTCAACACAGCACAGAGATGATAAGAATATAGAAGAGTTAAGAAGAGAGATAAAAGAAAAAGTTATTGATGCGGTTATTCCAAAAGATTACTTAGATAACAAGACAAAAATATTTATTAATGCAACAGGAAGATTTGTTATAGCTGGTCCAAAGGGTGATAGCGGACTTACTGGCCGTAAGATTATCGTCGATACTTATGGAGGAGTTGCACATCATGGAGGTGGTGCATTTTCTGGCAAAGACCCAACAAAAGTTGATAGGTCAGCAACCTATATGGCAAGACATATTGCAAAAAATATTGTTGCAAATGGATACGCTAAAAAGTGTGAAATCCAGCTTTCATATGCAATTGGAGTTGCAAAGCCAACATCAATTTTTGTAGATACTTTTGGAACTAATACTATTCCAGAAGAAGAAATAATTATAAAAATCAAAGAGACTTTTAACCTTACTCCGACGGGAATAATAGAATATTTAGATTTAAGAAAACCTATTTATAAAAAGACAACAAACTATGGTCATTTTGGAAAGCCAGATTTACCATGGGAAAAAATAATCAAAATGTAGTTAATAAATTTTTCGATCACCAGGTCAATGGGGACACGACAGTTAGACCATGTGAGCAGGTCTAACTGTCGTGTCCCCAAAAACCTGGTGACCTTATTTTTTCACGCTATAATAGTTTTTTTCTTAATTCATCATCGCTTTCATTTGAAAGCATTTTTGGTGGGATATCAAAAATAGTTTTTGCACCATAGTCTTTTAATTTTTGTAACCTATAATTTGCTCTTGCGTAAGCAATTAAGACAGATGAAGTAAATTCTGGATTTGAATCAAGCTTTAATGAAAACTCCATAACATGAGAGTTATTATCGCCAGTATTTCCAGAATGAATTACAAATCCACCATGTGGAAGTCTATTATGGTTTTCTTTAAGTTCTTCTTCAAAAATAAAATGAACCGTTGTATCGTATTCATCAAAATAATTTGGCATTTCTTTTATTTGTTTTTCAATTTCTTCTTTGTTAGCACCATCTTCTAAAACAACAAAACACTCTCTAAAATGTTTTTCGCGTGTCGTAAGAGTAGGGGCTTCACCAGCTCGAACTTTCTTTATTGCTTCATCATTTGGAATTGTATACTGTACGGCATTTTTTACACCTGCAATTCTTCTAATAGCGTCTGAATGGCCTTGACTCACGCCTTTTCCCCAAAATGTATAGGTGCTTCCATCTTGAAGAATAGAGTTAGAATATAGTCTCATAAGCGAGAATAAACCTGGATCCCAACCAATAGAAATAATCGAAACATGATTATTTTCTTTTGCAACTTTATCAACTGTCTCAAAGTATTCAGGTATTTTTTTATGTGTATCAAAACTATCAACTGTATTAAAAAATTTAGCAAATTCTGGCACTTGAATAGGCAAGTCTGTTGCTGAGCCTCCACACATAATCATGACATCAATTTTATCTTTCCATTTTGCTATTTCCGTAACATTTACTACCTTTGCCGAAGAATTTATGGTTAACTTGTCAGGTTCTCTTTTCGTAAAAACTGCAACTAGTTCCATATCTAAAGATTTATTTATTTCGTTTTCAATGCCTTTTCCTAGGTTTCCGTAGCCGCATATACCAATTTTAATCTTTTCCATATAAATTCACCCCTTAATTATAAATAATTTATTTTACCTTTATAAAAAAGTCAACAAAAACCTTGCTTCCTTAAGAAAAATCGCGATTTTATCTTACAATTTTGTTACAATTGTGTATTTATATAAGAAGTATTGTAAAATGTATTAGGATAATAAGCTTATTATGCAATTAATAGGTTTTATTGATAGATTGATTTTATTGAAGACGTATAAGGAGGCCTTCATTATGTATAAAGAGGTTAATAACAAAGAAGTTGGAATTATAAAGAGACTTCTTTCAAATAAATTTTTGTGGGGAATAATACTGCTCATGTTTTCTATGGCGACATCTAAAGAAGCATATGCTAGATGTGCTGCCTGCGCAGGAACAGATAACCAGTATGGTAATGCCCACCACTATGCGTGTACAGTTGGTTTCACATATCATAATCCTAATAGTACGGGTCACCAAGTTTATTGTAAATGTGATGATATAAGCGTTTCGTTTCAGGCCCATTACTATTTAACATCGTGGTCAAAGAATTCTGAAGGCCACTGGCATGCATGTAAATGGTGCGGATATCAACAATCAGGGACGTTTTCAGCTCACAGCTTTGGTTCTTGGCATGTTGTAAATGGATATAATGTTAGAACATGTTCAGTATGTGGTTATGAACAAAAGTATAAAATACAAAGCACAACACCAACACCAACACCGACTCCAACTTTAATACCTGGTCAAACAGCAACACCTACACCTTCACCTACACCTATACCATCTGGTGTTGTTCCAAAACCAGTGGAACCAGATTCTGATAATGTACAATATATAGTTGTTGACAATTCATATGGTACTAGCGATAGAAATGTTACGGTTAAAATTTGGGGACAAACAACATCTTCTTCTAATATAGGTGGAAGGTATCTAGAATTTGTTGATAGTATACCTTCCGGTAATAAGAGGGCATATGTTGTTAAATATAATACCAATATATCAACAGCAACATGGTTACAATTCGGAAGAGTAACTTATGGTGGTGGATCCGCAGGCGAGGTTGTAGCTCTTGTTGCAGGGCAGAGTACGAGTACACAATTTTCTAATTATACTGCTGGAACCACTTTTACAGTTAATCTTGATTGGAATAACCTAGATACATGGAGTGATGCCTTATCTTCAGGAGGTTCGCAAGTTGTCTTAAAGAGAATGAATACATCGACTTTTGGAATAAAAGGGGCATTCCAAACAACTAAATATGATTTTGCATATATGGGATTAAGAGGTGAGAATGCCTCAGGCTACACGACAACATCGAAAAACACAACCACTCATTATCCTAATGGACATGTTGTGCTAGAGTATGGTGAGCAACCAACTCCAACACCTGCTCCTACAACGCCTATGCCTGAGGGTGCAATTTTGTTAGAGGATGGACAAAGTGCGTACATTCCTGTTGGAGCAACTAGAAAATATAGAATACAAATAACAGAAAATAAAGTACCTTGGTACGTTAATGGGGTAAGTCATACGGAATTGCCAAATAATTATGTTGAATTTTCGAATATTACAGTTGGGTCTAATAAAAGATATTTAGATGTTACTGTTACGGCACTTTCTGCATATACACCACCAGGGCAACCTTCAACTATTGTATTTACTTGCATAAATGTTAGAGGAGATTCAGCAACTTCCATTCTTACGAATTTTTACGTATATGATCCGCTAGAACTTCCTACTATTGAGGATAAAAAATATAATGGTAGTGAACAAACGGTAAGTATTTCGAGTGACTTTACAGTGCGATCCGATAGCGTTACAAGTGCAACTAATGTGGGGACATACTCTATATTCATTTCTCCTAAGGCAGCAAGTAATGGAGAACGTTATAAACGTTGGGAAGATGGAACAAATGGTTATAGGGAAGTTACATGGAAAATTACTCCGAGAAATATAACAGTAACACCTAAAAATCAGACAATCAATTATGGCGGAAGTATGTCGTCTGCAACTTCGCAGGTAACTATAAGTGGTGATGGACTTGCTACGGGGGATACTTTATACAGTGTTGAACTTGAGGCACAAGATAATGGAACGCCACTTACTAAAGATATAAATGTTATAGATGTTCAAATAAGAAATGGTAGTGAAAATAGAACAAGCAATTATAATATAACTTATGGCACAGGACTTTTGACGATCATAAAACCAGCATTAACAGCACCAACACTTACAGGTTCTTCAAGTATGTACGATGGGCAGGCGCATAGTCCACAAGTTAGTGCAGGCTCAATTGGTACACTTATGTACATATACAGTGAAGATGATGGTACAACATGGAGTGAATGGAGTGAAACCATACCAAGTATTACAAATGTTGGAACAATAAAGATTAGAGCATTCTTGGTAGGCGATGAATCACATGATGATTCTCCACCTTCAAATGACGTTGATGTTGAAGTTACACCTCGAACAATTACGATTACGCCAATTGCACAAACAATTGACTTTGGTGGAAGCTTTAGTAGTGATACATCAAAAGTTGCAATTTCAGGAAGTGGATTAGCTACAGGAGAGAAGGTGTCAGCAATAACAATAACAGCTGATTCAGCTGCAGTTGGAACAACGACTCTTACTCCAAGTAATGCTACCATTTCTAAAATAAGTGGTGGTGCAAACACAACAGATAATTACTCGATAACATATGCACCGCTTGTAGATGGTGGAACAATTAATCCATTAACTCTTTCATATACAGCTAACGACTATACTGGGACATATGATGGCGCTGAACATGGTATTTCAGTGTCATGTAACACATCGGGGGCAACAATTAAATATAGAAAAACTGCTTCTGGTACATATAATTTAAATGCTAGTCCTACATATACTGACGCAGGAACATATACAGTTTATTTTCAAATAACCAAAACAGGTTATACAACAGTTACTGGAAGTAAAACAGTAACAATTAATCCAAAAGGATTAACAATTAAAGCAAATAACCAAACCGTAACTTACGCAAATCCTTTACCAATTACAACTGGTACGGGAGCGGTAACAGTTACAGGACTAATTACAGGTGAAAGCCTTACTTCAATTGGAGGACCAACATCTAGTATCACAAATGTTGGGACAGGAACACTTACATTAACTGAAAATAGTGCTGTAATTAAGAAAACATCAGACAATACTACTGTAACGACTTCTAACTACACAATTACACTTCAAACAGGAACTATTACCGTTAATCCAGCAACTATATCTAAACCTACTATAACAGGTTCTAGTGGAACATATAAAAATGCAACTTATACAGTTACTGGTCCAAGTTCGGTTCCAGTTGGAACAGTTCAGTATTCATATAAAGAGAGCACTTCATCAACATGGAGTGCGTGGAGCACAGATGTACCAACAAGACTTGATGTAGGAACAACGAATGTTAAGGCAAGAATTCTTGCACCAAACTCAAACTATACTACTTCGGCAGAGTCTAACTCAGTTAATATTACGATTAACAAACGAACGATTACTATAAAAGCAAATAATCAAACGATTAATTATGGTGAAGATTTTGATAATACAAAATTTACTGTTGTTAATACAGGAGATGGTTTAGCTCCAAACGAGACAGTAACAGTAACATTATCTCCAACTACTGCTGGAGTAGGTCAGGTTACCTTAACTCCAACTGCTGTAATTAAGAGAACATCAACTGGTGCTGTTACCACAGGAAATTACACCATTACTACTCAAACGGGAACAGGAACAGTTAATCCACTAACAATTCAATATACTGCAACAGGATATAATGGTGCGTGGGATGGAGAATTACATGGTGTTACAGTACAAGTTTCAGATCCAAGTGGCGCGATTGTTAAGTTTAGTAATAATGGAGGAGCTACTTATACAGAAAGCGAAAGCCCTAAATATAGAGATGTAACATCTTCGCCTATTACAGTTTATTTTGAAATTTCTGCCACAGGATATACACCAGTTCATGATTTTAGGACAATAAGTATTACGAACAACCCTATAACTGCTAATGCTAATAATTTCAGTGGCCAATATGATGGAGAATCACATGGAATAACGGTTACAGTTACAGTACCTTCTAGTGGTGCTGAAGTAAAATACAGTACTGACGGAGGAACAACATATACTTCTAATACAAGTCCTACTATTATGCATGTATATGAAAGCCCACTTATGGTTTATTATAAAATTACTGCAACAGGTTATGGTGATTTCTATGGAACAGGAACTGTTACTATTACAAAGGCGCCTGGTGTTGGTACTGTTTCACTTGATGACTGGGTATATGGTTCTCCAAAAGATCCACAGCCACATTCAGATACAAATGGAGAAACAGGCGTAACTTATAAGTACAAGGGAAGAGGCTCAACAACATACACCGAAAGTGCTACAAAGCCTGAGAACGTAGGAACATATACAGTAACTGCGACATTCCCTGCTACAGGAGATTACACTTCGGCTACTGCAACAGATACATTTAGTATTACTAAAAAGTCAATAACGCCTCCGACTGGAAAAACATTGAATTACACGGGCAGCCAGCAAACTGGTGTTGATCCGGCTTCTAATGGAGAGTATACAATTACTGGTAACACAGGAACAGATGTAGGCAATTACACGGCTACAGCAGAAGTAACATCTAACTATAAATGGAGCACAACAAGTAATGCATCAATAGATATTTCGTGGAAGATTCAATCAATTCCACTAGACTATACAGCAAATGGATACAACAAAAAGTATGATGGTGCTGCACATGGAATTACTGTAACATGTTCTGGTGCAACTATAAAATATGGAACATCGTCAGGACAATATACACTAACGTCAAGTCCAACGTATACTGATGTTGGAACATACACAGTTTATTATCAAATAACTAAAACAGGATATACAACAGTTACTGGAAGCAAAACAGTTGTAATTACTCAGCGAAACTTGACTATTACTCCAATAGCACAAACAATTAATTATGGGCAAAACTTTAGCAATGATCCTTCTAAGTTCACTGTCACAGGAGATGGAATAATATCAAGTGAAAAACTAAGTAGTATTACAATTTCTCCAACTACAGCTGCTGTTGGTACAACAACGCTTACTCCAAGTAACGCAACAATTACAAAAACCTCGGGTGGAACTAATACTACAGCAAATTATGATATAACATACGCTCCTTTGACAGATGGTGGTACGGTTAATCCATTAACATTGTCGTACACTTCGAGCGGCTATACAGGTACTTACGATGGCGCGGAACATGGAATCACCGTAACTTCTGCTGGTGCAACTATTAGATATGGTACAACTTCTGGAACATATGGTTTAAGTTCAAGCCCACAATATGTTGATTATACAACTGGAGTGACAGTTTATTATCAGATAACAAGAGAGGGATATACAACTGTAACTGGAAGTGAAGTAGTTAAGATTAATAAAAGACCTATAACAGTTAAAGCAAATAACCAATCAATTGTTTATGGCAATAGTATTGAAAAAGGTTTAAGTGCTGTTACTGTTACGGACAATGGAACAACTATTACTAATGGAAACTTAATACCAGGTGATGTATTATCTGTTGCAAATACATCTCCATCATCTAATACAACTAATGTCGGAAGTGGTACGCTTTCTGTTGCTGATGCAGATGTAACAATTGTAAAGAGCGGAACAAGTACAAATAAGAAAACGAACTACGCTATTACATATCAAACTGGAACACTTACAATTACAAAAGCTCCTATAGAGACTGCACCAACTATTACAGGTTCTACAAATACATATAATAACACTCCATATACAATTACTTATCCAAGTTCGGTATCTGGAGGAACATTGAAGTATTCATATAGAACATCTACAAATGGTGGTTCAACTTGGAGTAGTTGGAGTTCATATAGCACAGAAGTTCCAACAAGAATAGATTATGGTATTACACAGGTTAAAGCAAAGATTGTAGGTGATAGTAACCATAGTGATTCACCTGAATCGACTGCTGTTAACATCACTGTAAATAAACGAGCAATTACAGTAAAACCAAAGTCTCAAACGGTATATTGGGGAGATCCTATTAATAGTGGTACTGCTTGGGTAGATATAACAAATGGAAGCTTGGCAACAGGTGAAAGTATCACGTCTGCAACGATTACTTCAAATCCAGCTTCAACTCAAACGGATTCAGTAACACTATCTGCAACAGTTGTTATTTCGCGTACTTCTGGTGGAGTAGTTACAACAGGTAATTATAATATAACATATCAAACAACAGGGATTCCTATACCTAAAAGGACATTTACTTATACTTCTGCAGGATTTAGCGGACCTTATGATGGACAGCCACACAGCATTAGTGTCAGTGTTACAACGCCAGATAGTGGAGTAACAATTAAATATAAAGAAACAGAATCAGGAACTTATAGCGGAACAAAGCCAAGCTACATAGAGGCAGGAGAATATAGAGTATACTTCCAAATTACAGCAGATGGATATACAACGGTTGAAAGTAGTGAAGTGGTTGCAATTGGTGATCACTTTGTTCAAGCTACAGCAACGGGATTTGATGGGGTGTACGATGGTCAGCCACATGGAATTACAGTTCAGGTTACGGACCCTTCAAATGAAAATGATTATAGTATTAAATATGGAACATCTGCTTCTAGTGTTACACAAAATAGTAGTCCAACATATACAAACTTTACAAATGGATTTGTGACAATTTACTATACAGTAACTGCAACAGGATATAATCCTCGTAGTGGCTCGGCACAAGTTAGAATTCAAAAGGCTCAGGGTTCTGGAAGCGTAACAATTGCTGACTGGACGTACGGAAATACATCAAGTGTGCCTCAACCAACGTCTTCGACAAATGGAACAAGCAATGTAACCTACGAATATAAAGTTCGTGGTGCAGCAGACAGCACATATACTGCATTTACAAGCTCTGCACCTTCAAATGCTGGAAACTATACCTTAAGGGCAACATTTGCTGAAACAACAAATTATTTAGCTTGTACTGCAACAACAGACTTTACGATATATAGAAAAACCATTCCATATCCAGTAGCAAATGAAACTCAAGAATATACAGGTAATCCTATTATCGGTGTTCCTGCAAATCCAGCTCAATATAACATAGTTGATAATGAAGGAATAGAACCAGGAGATTACGATGCTATAGCAACTCCTAATTCAAATCATCAGTGGGATAGAGGAACAGATCGTACAGGCCCAATTACTATTTCATGGCGTATTAAAAAAGCACCTGGCACAGCAACGCTATCAATGTCTGGCTGGACATATGGTGATAGTCCTACACCAAATCCTAGTGTTACTTTTGATAAAGATGAGATACCATCTATTACTTATAGATATGTTGGAATTGGAGATACATCATATGCTTCTTCCACAACGAAACCAACTAATGCAGGCACATACAGAGTAACTGCAAGTTTTGGTTCAACTACACACTATACTTACTCATCTGTAAGCCAAGACTTTACAATTGAAAGACAGCCGATTGCAGTACCTGTTGGATTGGAATTAACATACACGGGAAGTGAACAAACCGGTGTTTCTGAGGCAAGTGGCGGTCAATATACTATTACAGGTAATAAGGGAACTGCAGTTGGAGTTTATCATGCAACGGCAACACCAACGTCGAACTTTAAATGGAGCACTGGTGATAACCCAACTGGTTCAAGAGATATCGTTTGGTCTATTGGGACAGATACACTAGTATATACAGCATATGACTATAATAATTATTATGATGGAGCTGCTCATGGAATTTCAGTAACATGCACTGGTGGAAATATAACGTATGGTGAAACTGAAGGAACATATAACTTAAATAGTAGTCCTACAATAACAAATGTAAGTCAGAGTCCAAAGACAGTTTATTTTAAAATAGAAAAAGCTGGCTATGAGACAGTAACAAGTAGTAGAAGCATTATTATTAATCCAAAACCAGTAACAATTAAGGCAAGTGATCAAACAATTACATATGGTGAAGAAGTAGGTACTGGTGTTGATTATGTTTCTGCAAACGGAATAATTACAGGAGAAGAATTAATATCAATTGGTGGACCAACATCAAATATTACTGATGTTAGTCAGAGTCCAGGAACACTTACAATTGCACCTAATAGTGCTGTAATTGCAAAGAGTTCAAATCATTCAAATGTTACAACAACTAACTACGCTATTACACTTCAAACAGGTACACTTACAATCGTTAAAGCGGGTACACAAGCACCTACTATAACAGGTTCAAATAATGAATATAATAATGTAGATTATTCGGTTACTGGACCAAGTTCAGTAAGCGGAGGAACGCTTAAATATTCATATAGTACAGATGGTGGTACTACGTGGAGTAATTATAGTGAAACAGCACCAAAGAGAAAAGTTGTTGGAACAACAAAAGTTAAAGCTAAGATAGTTGGTGACAGTAATCACAATGATTCACCAGAATCATCAGTTGTAGATATTGTAGTAAGTGCAAGAGCTATTACTGTCAGACCAATTAATCAAACAATATTCTGGGGAGATAGTATTAGTAGCGGAAAAGATTATATTGAGATAACTGACGGATCATTAGCAACAGGTGAGAGCATTACGGCTGCTACAGTTACTTCAACATCAACTCAAGCTTCTAGTGCAACACTATCTATAACAAATGAAAGTGTAGTAATAAAAGCAGGAAGTACAACTACTACAAGTAACTATACAATAACGAGAGATACAAGAATAATAAATCCACAACTTAGAACCTTTGTATATACCTCATCTGGATATAATGGAGCATGGGATGGGCAACCACATAGTATAACTGTTAACGTTACAACTCCAAGTTCAATGAGTGGAGTAACAATTAAATATAGAACTACATCAACTGGTGCCTATAATTTAGCAGACAATCCACAATACACTAACCCAGGTGAATATACAGTTTACTTCCAAATTACAAAAGATGGATATACTCCTGCTACAGGAAGTGAAGTTGTTTCTATTGGTAACAATCAGATGACAGTTACTTCTTCTGGATATAGTGGAGTATATAATGGACAACCACATTCAATTACTGTAAATGTTACGGTACCATCTAGTGGCCGAACAATATATTATAGTACGGATGGTGGAAGCACATATTCTACGACAAATCCACAGTTTACTGACTTTACAAATGGTGCTAAGACGGTTAACTATCGTGTAGTTGCTGATGGATATCAAGACTATACAGGAAGCGAAACAGTTAATATTACAAAAGCAAATGGTACTGCTAATGTAACGCTTGCAAGCTGGACGTATGGTTCGCCAAATAATCCAACTTCGGCATCACCAACGAATGCCGGCGGTACAGTTACATATTCATATTCTGGAAGAGGAAGTACAACATATGGACCATCTTCTACAAGACCATCAAATGTTGGTACATATACAGTTACAGTAACATTTGGAGTAGTACTAAACTACAATCAAGTAACTGCAAGTACAAACTTTGAAATCTATAGTGCTCCAGGTGAAGGTAGTGTAACAATGGCAAGCTGGACGTATGGTGGAACTGCTTCAAATCCACAACCAGTATCAAGTACAAATGGAACATCAAATGTTACATATTCATATAGTGGAAGAAATGGAACAACTTATGGACCATCGGGTACCAAGCCATCTAATGCTGGTGATTATACCGTAACAGCAACATTTGTTGATCCAACTGGAAACCATAGCAACGCAACAGCATCAGCAAACTTCTCAATATATAAAGCTAATGGTACAGGAAGTGTAACAATGGCAGGATGGGTTGAAGGAAACACAGCTTCAAATCCAGTGCCAACATCTAGCACGAACGGAACAACAAATGTTACATATTCATATAGTGGAAGAAATGGAACAACATATGGACCATCTGCAACAAAACCAACTACGGCTGGTGATTATACAGTTACAGCAACATTTGTTGATCCAAATGGAAACTATAATGATGTTCATGCATCTGCAGACTTTACAATTGCAGAAGCAAACTATAGAGTAGGAACAACATACTTTACAACTATCAAGTCTGCTTATGATAGTATAAGTGGTTCAAGTGGAACAATTGTAGTAGTAAGAAGCAATACGGATACTTCTACACTAACTATTGCATCTGAAAAGAACATAACAATTGATTTAGATGGAAAAACTATACAAGTGACTCACGGAATTGTAAACAATGGAGGACTAACCGTTGGTGGTGGAGGAAGTATAATATCAAACACAGGTGCATTTAATACACTAATATATACTACTGGAGCATTAATTGTTAATGATGTTACTTTAGAAAATCAAGGATATGGATCTTCTGCTTGGTTTACTATACTAGGAGCTTCGTTTGGTTCTGTGACATTGAACAATGGTGCAAATATAATTTGTAATGACCATTATACAGCATCTTCTTCATCTTCAGCTAGAGCTGTAGGTATTAAAGGCCATACAACTTTGACGGTAAATCAAGGAGCTTCGATTTCGGCTGATGTTGCAAATAACAAAGCAAAAGGTATCGAGGTATGGGGATATAATAGTTATAATGATGCAGTAGGAAATATTACAATTAATGGCGGAAGTATTTTTGGTGACAATAGTGCACTTTCATTTGGTGGAGAGAACGGATATAAATGTACATCAGATGCTACGATAAGTGGTAATGCACAAATAAGTAGTATAAGCGATAGTGCGATAATGTTCTCATCGACAGGAACTTTAACAATCAATGATGCTACAATAACTTCACAGGATGGTTATGCACTTAGAAAACGAAATATGGATGGAAATATGAATAGTAATATAGTAATTAATGGTGGCTTGTTACAATCTCAAAACAATATAGCAATATGTGATGAGGCGAATGCATTAGGTTCATTAATTATTACAGGTGGTACTATCAAGTCGGATTCAAGTATAGGAATTTATTCTGAATCAAGTAGCACCATTACAATTGGTACTTCGGGATTACCTGTTTCAACAAGCGTTCCATTAATCCAAGGTTTAACTTATGGTATTGACGCTTCAAGCTGGAATTTCTATGATGGTATCATAAAAGGTGCTACTGATGCATATACAAACGCACCTATAGCTGTTGAACCTGGTTATGGAGTTGTTCACGAAAATGAAGTTATTTCGGGAACTACTTATGATACAGCGTTCTTAGGATTAACACTTTCAAATTTAGTTGCTTCAGTAAGCCCTACAACATATGTTTATGATGGAACTGCTAAGACACCAACTCCAAAATTAATGGATGGTACAACCGAGCTAGTTCTAGGAACACATTACACTGTAACATATAGTAATAACATTAATGTAGGAACAGCAACTGCAACATTTACAGCTATAGAGGGAAGTGGATACTCAGGAACAATTGCTGTTAACTTTACAATTACTAAAGCGCCTATACCAATTCCAACATTTGCTGAGAAAGTTTATAATGGTTCAAGTCAGACAATTGGAACTGGTACAGCGCAATATACTATTGGAAGTGTAAACACTGCAACAAATGCAGGAGTATACGCAGCAACAGTAACACCTACTTCAAACTATATGTGGGTTGATGGTACGGATGGAGCTAAACAAATTCCATGGCATATATCTCCAAAACCAATTGCGGTTGTTTGGGGAGCAACAGATACATTTACATATAATGGAAATCCTCAAGGCCCAACGGCATCATGTGCAACAGGAATTTCTGGACAAACAATTACATTACAAACGACTAAATATACAAAAGTTGGTACATATGTATCACTTGCAAGCATTGATTCAGTTTCTGGAACTGGTGCACTTGCATCGAACTATGTTCTAACAAACACAACAAAGACATTTACAATAGTAACAAATGATAACGTAGCACCAACAGGAACGATTTCAGTACTAAATACAGTTACAGCAAATTCAAATAGAGAGTTTGTAAATTCTAATGATGTAATGCTTAGAATTACAGCTCAAGATGATTCTGAGGTAACTGATATGGCAATTGCAAATGAAAATAGTAGAAATACAATCAATTGGCAAGATTACAATGGTCAGGCTTCAATGGATGTTTCTTGGTCACTATCAAATGGTGATGGAGAAAAGACAGTATACTTAATGCTAAGAGATGAACACGGAAATACAACAGTTTCATTTGAACAATAAGACTTTTGGGGACACGACATCGAGGAGAATTTTTTCTCCTTTGGGGACACGACATTGAGGAGAATTTTTTCTCCTTTGGGGACGCGTCTAAATTGTTTCCTAGATAAAAAACAAGACAACCAATCACTTGGTTGTCTTGTTTTTTGTTAGAGCTTGTCGAATTTCTTGGCAATCACAGTTGTGACATACGTGTTATCGACTAGTGTTACTTCTTTTATTCTGTACTGTTGAAGTTCAAAATGTACTAAGCATCCTTGAAGAAACTTGTACTGCTCAGATTCATTTTCAAATTGTTCACCATTTGCATACCACTCAGGAATTACTACTTCGCGAATACTAAAAGTAAAGTCAAAAGCATCATGTGAAACAAATCTGATATTTGAGCAGAAGGTAACTTTTCTAAGACTCTCACATTCACTAAAAGCAAGTTCGAGAATGTTTTCAATTTGGCAAGGACTTAAGTCAATTTCCTGAAGGTTAGTGCAGCCAAAGAATAGTCTCGCACTTATTTGCTTTAGCTTTTTTGAAAGAGCTACTTTTTGCAGATACATACATTCACAAAATGCTTCATCACCAATTTCAGTAACGGAATCTGGCATTAAGAAAAGTTTAATGTCTGTTCCTTTGAATGCTCTGTTTCCGATTACCTTTAGATTTGGTGGAGGAGTAAAAGTTCTAAGGCGTTCACATCCTTCAAAAGCACCATCACAGATTCTTAAGATTGACTCAGGAGTTTCGAATATGAATTCTTCAATATGAGTACAATCTTTGAAAGCGTCGGTTTCAACAGTTTCAACAGCTGGATAAAGAATTTTTGTTAGGCTTGCGCATCCTTCAAAACTACTTTTTCCAACATACGTGGCGCTTTTTGATAGAAGAATTTTACTGAGAGTTTCACATCCCTTAAAGCATTCATCGCCAATATAAGTGAACTCGTTTGGACCGATGATAGTTTTAAGTGCAGTGCAACCAGAGAATGCTTCTTTTGAAAGGACCGTAATATCCGGAGTAAGCTCAACAGTTGTAAGAGAAGTACAGTCCTTAAAAGTTCCTTGAGGTACGGAGAGATCACCAGTAAATGAGACTAATTGGAGCTTGGACTTTAGGAAACAATAACGTCCCATGGATTTGAAAAGAACAGAAAGTTCCAGTTTCTTAAGTCCACTAAGTGCAAAAGCATAGTCAGAAATTCTGCAATCTTTTGCAAAAGAAAAACTAGTAAGAGATTTGCAACCATAGAAGGCACGCTCACCAATTCTCATAATAGAAGAACTTGAAATTGACTCTAGTGATTCACATCCCTCAAAAGCACGGTCTTCAATTGTCTTAAGATGAGTGTAGCCGATGGTCTTAAGCTTGGTACATCCTTGAAAAGTTTCGCTCTGAATTTCGGTCACGTCATATGGCCAATTAACAGTTTCAAGAACTCTGCATCCACGGAATAGTCCTTTTCCAAGACTGTAACCATTTACTCTATAAGGAAGCTTTACTTCTACAAGGTCAACACAGTTATCGAAGGCATAGTCACCAAGCTTTTCAAGCTGTGTACTACTTAGATCGACCTCTTTTAGGAGAAGACAATTGCGGAATGCTCCTGCACCCAAAAGCCAAGAACCACCACTTATAGTGACTTTTTCTATGAGAAGTCTTTCCATAAATCCGCCTTCGAAAGAGTGAGTAGTACTGCTACCTTGAATCTGAACTTCCCGAAGAGAAATAACGTTACTAATTTTGGAAATGATGCTATAAATACCAGAGGCAGTTTTAGGAATAATGAACGTAGAGATTTCAGTTACGACCAAAATGACATCATTGATTGTTTGCTGAGTCGATTTTTTCTTGCAAATCTTTTCGAGCTCGTCACACAGCTTTTGGAGATTGTCTGGTGACATGTATAGACCTTTGAACACTGTAAGTTCAATTGTCAGCTTCGAATCGTTAATAATGATGTAATAGTTATTTCCTTTGATTTTTTTAACGTTCGAAGGTTTACCGGAGAAGAAGCGCAAGAAAGAATTTGGCTTTTTCTTTTTTACAGCAAGCTCTTGCTCGACTGGAGAAGTGATGATGGTACTATTTTCTTCAGTGATGATAATGTCAGTGCTAGGGTCATATGAAGGATTCTCAATTTGTGCTAGCACTTTCCAAAAGTCAAGATTTGTAATCATATCTAAAGAAAGTTTGATAAGAAAGTCACTAATCTTATGGGCAAGAGTAACTTTGCCATCAGCTATAAGTCCCTTTACAGAGTCTTTATAGCGATTGTAAACTACTAGCACCATATCATAGTCAAAAGTGTCCGCTAAGTTCTGAGCATCAGTTAACATGTTTTCATAGAGAAGCTTCAGCATATAGATGAATTTTGCTTTTGCAATCTCTTTTTCCAACATATTAGAGTAGACATTTAGTTCGCGATATTCTCTTTCAACAATTTGAATAGTAGAAATAATCGCGTCTAAAGTATTATCCGTAGATAAATTGTCTAAGTATGATTTTAGAACTTCAAGTTTAGTCTTTTGAGTTTCAATGTATGAAGAATTAGATTTTACTAAGTCCAAAAATTCTTCTTTTTCACTCTCGTCAGTAATCTTTTCAGATAAAGTTGGGGAGAGTTCCAAAAAAGGATTTGTACTTTTGCCACGGATTACATAGTACTCAAGTCTTTGAGATAGTGAAAAAATACTGCTGTAAAGTTTTTGAGGAACAGTAACATCTTTAGGGAGCGCTTCTAAAATAGTTCTATACTTTAAGTATTCGGTTTGAAGCGCATTTTTATAAATGTCACCATCTGGAATCCGAAGTATTAAAACTTCAATCTTGTCGAGTAGTCTCACTGCCATCTTGATCAGGCTCCTTTCTACTAAAAAAGTCTTTTTAGGGTAACAGGTAGGGAATATTTAAACGATGCGATTATATCACGTTACTTAACATAACGCAATATTTTTCGTCCACCAGGTTTTTGGGGACACGACGGTCACACCTGCTCACCAGGTTTTTGGGGACACGACACTTAGACCTGGTGAGCAGGTGTGACCGTCGTGTCCCCAAAAACCTGGTGTCCAATTTCGTTTTCAAATTTCCAAAATCGCTTTATATTTTGTAAGAAAAGTGTAATAATTATCTTGTTAAATCATAATTGAAAGATAGGAGGAAAAATTATGAGAGAAGTATTAAAAATCGAAGAAGTTAGAGCACTTGAGGTATTAGACTCAAGAGGAAATCCTACAGTTCAAGTTGAAGTTAGAGTTGAAGGTGGAGCAAGATGTGTTGCTATGGTTCCTTCAGGAGCTTCTACAGGTGCTTTCGAAGCAGTAGAACTTAGGGATGGAGATAAATCAAGATACTTAGGAAAAGGCTGTCTAACAGCAGTTAAAAACGTAAACGAAATTGTAAGACCAGCATTAATTGGTGAAGATGCATTAAATCAGCCAGCAATCGATGCTAAACTTATAGAATTAGATGGAACAGAGAATAAAGGAAAATTAGGAGCTAATGCAACACTTGGAGTTTCTCTTGCTGTTGCAAAAGCTGCAGCTGATTTCCTTGGTTTAGAGCTTTATCAATATATTGGTGGAGTAAATGCTAAAACTCTTCCAGTTCCAATGATGAACGTATTAAATGGTGGCAAGCACGCAGATAATACAGTTTCTTCACAAGAATTCATGATTATGCCAGTTGGAGCTCCAACATTCACAGAAGCTTTAAGATGGTGTGCTGAAACATATCATGCACTAAAAGCAATTCTTAAAGAAAGAGGACTTTCTACAGCAGTTGGAGATGAGGGAGGATTTGCTCCAAACTTAGGTTCTGACGAAGAAGCTCTTCAACTTCTAGTTGAAGCTATTTCAAAAGCTGGATATAAACCAGGCGAAGATATTTGTCTTGCTACAGATATTGCTTCTACTGAAATGTATGACGAAGCAAAGAAAATTGGTAAAGAAGGAAATTATTATTTCTGGAAAACAGAAGAACTTAAAACTCCAGACGAAATGATGGATTGGCTAGTAATGCTTACAGAAAAATATCCACTTATTTCTATTGAAGATGGCTTAGCAGAAGAAGACTGGGAGAACTGGAGAAAACTTACAGAAAGAATTGGAGACCATGTACAATTAGTAGGTGACGATCTATTTGTTACAAATACAAAGAGACTTCAAAAAGGATTAGATAATAAGGTAGCTAACTCAATTCTTATTAAGCTAAATCAAATCGGAACTCTTACAGAAACATTAGACGCAATTGAACTTGCTAAAAAGAACGGCTACACAGCTGTTGTATCACATAGAAGTGGTGAGACAGAAGACGTATCTCTTGCAGAGGTTGTTGTTGCTACAAACGCTGGCCAAATCAAAACTGGTGCACCATGTAGAACAGATAGAGTTGCAAAATATAATAGATTGCTAAATATTGAAGCAGACCTTGGAAAAACTTCTTGCTACTTAGGAAAGAAAGCATTTAGAATATAATTTAAAAGGAGAATTATATGGAAAAATCTAAAGTGTATTTTTGTAGAGAAATAACACCTGAAAATGTTGTTATGCTTTACGAGAAACTTGGAATAAAACTTCCAGGAAAAGTTGCTGTTAAGGTTCATTCTGGAGAAGAAGGAAATCAAAACTATTTAAGGCCAGAATTTATGAAACCAATGGTTGATCATGTTAATGGTACGATAGTTGAGTGCAATACTGCTTACGGCGGTGAAAGAAATACTACCGAAAAGCATTTAAAGACACTAAAAAAACATGGTTGGAATGATGTTTTCGATGTAGATTTAATGGATGCTGAAGGACCAGATGCAGTTTTCCCAATAGAAGGTGGCAAACATTTACATGAAAATTTTGTTGGTAAAAACTTACTAAACTATGATTCAATGTTAGTACTTTCACACTTCAAAGGTCACCCAATGGGTGGTTTTGGTGGAGCATTAAAGCAATTATCTATTGGTTGTGCTTCAACGGAAGGAAAGGCTTGGATACATTCAGCTGGAACAAATAAAGATCAATATACACTTTGGGATAATTTGCCACCACAAAATGATTTCTTAGAAAGTATGGCAGAATCAGCATCGTCTGTTGTTAAACATTTTGATGGTAACATTGCTTTTGTTAATGTAATGTGTAATATGAGTGTTGATTGTGATTGTTGTGCAGTAGCGGAAGACCCATGCATGAAAGATATTGGAATTCTTGCTTCAATTGATCCAATTGCAATTGACCAAGCATGCATTGATTTAGTAAATGCATCAGATGATCCAGGAAAAGAGCATTTCTTAGAAAGAGTTAATTCAAGAAATGGAATACATACTATAGAAAGAGCAGCAGAACTAGGTTTCGGAAGTAGAGAATACGAATTAATTGAAGTATAAAATAAAAAAAGGCCGCAGCGGAGATACCGCTGCGGTTTTTGGTTACGCCTTGGGAGCAGCCCGACGCCTACGCGGAGCAGGCGCTTCATCCTCGACAGGAGCGACGGGCTTGGGAGCTGGGTTACGCTTCTTCGGGGCCGGTTTCTTGGGCGGCTGCTGCGGCTGCTTGGGAAGCTCACCAGACTCCTCATCATCCTCGTCTTCATCCTCGACAGGAGCGACGGGCTTGGGGGCCGGGGTACGCTTTTTCGGGGCGCGCTTCTTGGCTGGCTGAGGAGGAAGCTCTTCCTCATCGTCCTCTCTGTAAAATCCAGTGGGAAGAGGGAGTTCGTCCTCCTCGTCCGGCTCATCAACGCTGTCCCAGTCTTCAACCTCCTCAAGGGTAGGTTCCCGGTCCTTCTTCTTCCGGCTGAGGTGCTTGATAAGCAACTGACTTCCTGCGTAGAAGCCGGCAATGAGGCCAGGGATGGTTACGCAGTACCCGACAACAGTCATTATCGTCGGACCGACCTCACTGATGACCACCAGGAGGATGGTAGCGGCACAGATGACGAAAAAGATCACGCGAATGATGAGTTCCTTGATGCTCTGAGTCCTGAGATGATTGAACATCCTCGAATTCTCCTTTCATGTCTTGACGTTGTATGCTTGAGCTTCGAACTTCTCTGCTCCTTTCGTAATAGATTTGGTTACCGATAGTAATTCTAACATAACTTTACATAATTGTCAATAAACTAGATGACATAATTTTAAAAAATGTAATATAAATGTAAAATTCTCTTTGTTTACTTTTAATATAAACTATTCTAAAATATTAGTAAGTAGTTGTAATTATTTTGCCAGACCATGTTTTCCGTAGGAAAAAACGGTTTGGCTTAATGAAAAGGAATGATAAATCAAATGAAAAAAAAGAGTTTATTTCGTAATAATGAAGGAAGAATTAGCGGGAAGTGGGTTCTTTGTATTCTAGCTCTAATTGCCATGATTTTCACAATTAGTGCGGTTTCGCTTGGAGAAGACTCAGAAGATAGTTATGTAAAAACTGCAAAGCAAGGAACCATGGGATTTTTTGAAAGTATTATAAAAACAATAACGGACAGTTTTACGGGGGATAGTAACAAAGAATCAAATAATAAACCTGCACCAGCCAATACACCATGTAATCACCCAATAGGAAAGTATGTTCACTATAATTATGTATATATACATAGTGTTCAACATACATACGACATTAAGTGTGGTCTTTGTAATAAAGTACTAAATAGGGGAATTGTTGAAAACCATAATATGCTAGGTACTCCACAACTATGTACTTTGTGTAAAGTTCCAGGTAATGGAACAGCTACAACTGCACCTACATCAGCGCCAAAGTTAAAATCAACAACAACTCCTGCTCCAAATACGATAGATTCGGATGAGTTTATGATTCAAGGTCCAACAATAGTGTATGTAGGTGAGACAATTGATGTTTCAGCTGTTAGCAAAAAAGGTGGATTACTTAATGCAAATTGGTCAATTTCATTTACTTCGGGTAAAGCTTCACTTATAAATACATATGGGACAAGTACTACTGTGTATGGATTAGAGCCAGGAAATGTAATTCTTCGTGCACATGTTGATGGATATGGAGAGTCAGATGGATTTGTTATTTTGGTTAAGGAAAGACCTGCACCTACAACAAAACCAACAAAAGTACCAACAGCAGTACCAACGGCAGTGCCAACAGCAGTTCCAACAGCAGTTCCAACAGCAGTTCCAACAGCAGTACCAACGGCAGTTCCAACAGCGGTACCAACAGCTGAACCAACGGCAGTGCCAACAGCAGTTCCAACAGCAGTACCAACGGCAGTTCCAACAGCGGTACCAACAGCTGAACCAACGGCAGTGCCAACAGCAGTTCCAACAGCAGTACCAACTGCTGAACCAACAGCAGCACCGACGGCAGCACCGACAGCAACACCATCTGCTGCGCCAACTTCAACGCCTACACCTGCTCCAACAGCAACACCAGATCCAAATGAAAAACCGCCTATGGCGATGGATTATAATAACACAATCTACGTTAATCAAACATTAACAGATTCAGTTACTGTTAAACTAAATGGTGGAAGTAAAATTAAAGACTTTGTTCTTGAAACAAAACCTCAGCATGGAACTTTTGAATGGGTAGAGAAAGATGGATCATTTATTTATACCCCAGAAAAGGGATGGATAGGTAAAGAGAACTTTAGCTACCATTGTATAAATGAAGATGGCGTTAAATCAAATACTGCTAGAATTACGATTAATGTAAAAGAATCATCAGGAAGACCTACAGGAACAGATACAACTGAAGTTACAGATCAAGATACTCCATTTATATCTGAAGTTAAGGGAACTGATGATAAGGGAATAGTAAAAGTTAGATTAATAGATAAGCCAGATCATGGAAAAGCAAATAATAATGAAGAATACTGGCCAGATAGAAGATATCAATATGTACCAGATCCAGGTTATTACGGGTGGGATTATTTTATAACTGTATTAGAAGATGGTGATGGAAATATTTCTGATCCGGTAAGAGTAGACATCTATATTAGAAAGAAATTAGAAGAATCTGACATAGTTAAGAAAAAGGATAAGCTAATAAGAATTCATATGAATGAAACTTATACTTCTCCTGAATTGCCACAAAAAGATAAGAATCTTGGTGAGTATGCTGAGCCACTTATTTATACTATCTATTCACAACCACTTGATGGACAAGTTCAGATAGTAAATAACTCACATATAAGATATATTCCAAAGTATAATTCGCTAGCTAAAGATTATTTCCAAATTCGTGCTAGAAACAAACATGAATCAATAATAATTGACTACACAGTAGAGATTTATACTGAAAATGAAGAAATCTTGGATAATCATATTTGGTATATTAGAGGATATCCAGATTACACAGTTAGACCAGAAGGAATAATAACAAGAGAAGAACTAGCTACAATATTATTTAGACTTGATACTGATTCTGCAGAACCAAGTAATGTTCTATCACTTATCACATATTCAGATGTTGAGAGAGACAGATGGTCATATAATGCTATTATGCATCTAACAAATCTAAATGTATTAACTGGTTATCCAGATGGAACATTTAAGCCAGAGCAAACTATGACTAGAGCGGAATTTGCAACTGTAATTGCTAGATATGCAAATCTATCTTCAAATACAACTTTACCATACTATGATGTAAATCCTGAGCATTGGGCAAGAAAACAAATTGCGCAAGTTACGTCAAGAGGATTCTTTACAGATGATGAGAATGGATACTTTGGAGTAGATTTTCCATTACAAAGAGGATATGCTTGTAGAGTAATTAATAGACTTCTTGAAAGAGATGATTCTACAGCAACAGTAATAGATATGCCATTTAGTGATTTACCAGCTACGCATCCTTATTACCATAGTTTAGTAGAAGCATTTACTTCTCACTATAGTTATGATAATCCAAGCGGTGGAGAGATTTGGAAAACACATTCATATCCATGGGCATATAAAAACTAAATTAATATTTTAGAGCGTTCCTAAACGGAGCGCTCTTTTTTTGACCAGGTTTTTGGGGACACGACGGTCAGACCTGCTGACCAGGTTTTTGGGGACATATCATCGTGTCCCCAAAGGAGAAAAAATTCTCCTCAATGTCGTGTCCCCAAAGGAGAAAAAGTTCTCCTCAATGTCGTGTCCCCAAAAGTTCGAATTCACAAATTGTTCATGATTTGGATATATTTTTTCTATGATTGTAAGTTAATATAAAAACATCAACATGAACATTAGGAGGAAAAATATGATTAAAATAAGAAGTTTAAAAAAGGAAATAATAGTTTGTTCGATATTAGTTGCGATATATATGATGCTTGGCATGTCGATGGCAGCAAATACAAATTCGTTTACATTTTCCAATTCTGGAATAACAGTATTGAGCAGTAATTCAAGCGGTTATGAAATAAAAGGTAATGACCTAACAATTAACGAGCCTGGAACGTATACAATTACAGGTAGTGCAGAAGAGGGAAGTATTAAAGTTAAGAAAGAAACACAAAATGTAACGTTAATCTTAAAAGATTTAACACTATCATCATCAAAGACAGCACCAATTTCGTTAAATAAATCTACAAGTACTGTAATAACTATTCAAGGAAATGTCACATTAAAAGATAACGAAGATGCAACAACAGAGGATACAAACGAAGATTTTGAAGGTGCAGCAATTAAAGTTAAATCAGGTGGAACACTTTTAATTAATGGAAATGGGACACTAAATATAGATGCAAGCAATTGTAAAAATGGAATTAAAGGCGGAGCACTTACAAAGATTACATTAGATGGAACAGTAAACTACAAGATTAGCTCAAAAAAGAATGCAATTGCGTGTGATAATGAATTAATAATAAATAATGGAACATTTGATATATCTGCAGAAAATGATGGAATTAAAGCTGAGCCAGATGAAGATGATACGGAATCTATTGCCGAGATTACTATTAATGGTGGTAAATTTAAAATTAATGCTTCAAGCGATGGTATTTTTGCAAACAGTAAATTAACAATAAATGGTGGAGATATTACTGCTACAGCAGAGGAAGGCATTGAGTCAACTAGCGTAGTAATAAATGGTGGAACAATAGATATTACTTCAACAGATGATGGAATAAATGCATCAAATAAGTCTAGTAGATATCCAGTTGGTGTTGAAATCAATGATGGAAATATAACAATAAAAATGTCTGCAGGAGACACTGACGCAATTGATGCCAATGGTAGTTTAGTAATAAATGGTGGAACAATAAATATAACTGGGAAATCCGCATTTGATTACGATAGCAAGGCTGAATATAACGGAGGAACATTAATAGTAAATGGTGAGACAGTTACTTCCATTTCTAATCAATTTGGTGGTGGAAGAGGTAATTTTGGCGGAGGAAGAAATTTCAATACAGATGGCAATACAACCGAAATGGAATTTAATGATAGAAAAATGGGTCGACAAGGTATGAACCAAAATGGTGGTCAAATGACGCCTCCGGATATGAGCCAAAATGGTGGCCAAATGACTCCACCTGATGGTAAAATTCCAAGTGGTAATGTAGATAAAGCATGGTCAAAAGCATCATCGTGGGCTGAGGAAGAACTAAAAAGTGCAAATTCAAAAGGCCTAATACCATTTACATTATTTAATAAAGATTATACAAAAAACATTACAAGAGAGCAGTTTGCAGAAATTGCAGTTAGATTATATGAAGCTTTAACAAATACTAAAAGCATGGCTACAATAAAGAATCCTTTTAAAGATGTAAATAATGAAAGTGTCACAAAAGCATATGAATTAGGAATCACAACAGGTACTTCAAGTACAGAGTTTACACCAAATGCTGAAATTACAAGAGAACAAATGGCTACAATGCTTACTAGAGCACTTGAAAAAGCTGGTATAGATGTTTCAACAAGTAGCAAAACTAAATTTACTGATGAAAAAGATATGCACGATTGGGGAAAGAACGCAATTTATTTTATGTCTGGCAAAGGAATAATAAAAGGTGTTAGTACGTCTGAAAATAGATTTGACGTAAACGGAAAAGCTTCAATAGAGCAGGCACTAATTGTAGCATCAAGAAGCGTAGAAGTTTTTAAAAAGTAATAAATGAGGTGAATTGAAATTAAAAAATACAGAAACGAATGGAAATATCTATTAAGTAATCAAGAACTATCGATGTTAAAATCAAGGATTTCACAAGTTTTAGAGTTAGATCCTCATACACCATCAAATGGTAGATACTTAATTCACTCACTTTATTTTGATGATTATAAAGATACATCAGTAGATACAACTCATTCAGGCCATTCAAAAAGATTTAAATGGAGAATAAGATACTACGGGGACGACTTATCATACATAGTCTTAGAAAAGAAAGAAAAGCTTGAAAGCAGATGCCACAAAAAGTCGTGTAAATTAACGCTTGATGAATTTAATAGCATAGTAGACGGAAATGTTGCAGATTTAGTATATGCCACCAATAAGCCACTAATAAAAGAACTAGCTGTAGATATGATTGCAAACCAGTATAAACCAAAGGTAATTGTTGACTATGAAAGAATTGCTTATGTTGAACCAATTACAAATGTCAGAATTACTTTTGATATGAAAATATCTGCCTCATATGAATTGGATAAATTCATTTCTGGAGATTACCAAAACTATTATGTTTTACCAAGTGGAACAAATCTTTTAGAAGTGAAGTTTGATGATATTCTTCCTTCACATATAAGAAGAATAGTGGAGTCATATAACTTTAAACAAACATCATTTTCAAAATATTATTATGGAAGAAAAATAATTGATTGCTATATGAGATAATTAATAGCAATAACAGAAAGGATAAGACAAAAATGTCAAATGTTTTAGAAAATTTATTTAGTACGTATTCAAATGAAAGTATTACAACCACAACAATTATAACGATGTTATGTATGGTTTTATTTATGGCAATTTATGAGTTTTTTGTATATAGATATGTATCACACAGATCTTTTTACAATAAATCATTTAATATAACGGTTGCAATATTGCCATTTTTTATCTCAGCGATTATACTATGCTTGCAATCAAATATAGTAATAACGCTTGGTACAATTGGTGCCTTAGCAATTATAAGGTTTAGAACTGCAGTAAAAGACCCAGTTGATATGCTCTATTTATTATGGAGTGTATTTATAGGAATTATTTGTGGGTGTCAATTATATGAGGTTGGAATTCTAACTAGTGTAGTTGTTACAATTGTTCTATTAATCCTTGAAAACCTTACGTTTGGCCGTAAGCCATATGTATTAATACTTCATAGTGAAAAAGACGTGGAAGACGATTTGACAAGCTATTTTAACAAAAAAAAGATAAAAAATAGATTTAAATCAAGAAATCTTACTTCAAAAGGATATGATTATGCGATAGAATTCACATATAAAGATATCCACGAAATTAGTTCGGAATTATCAAAAAATGAAAGGATTAGCAAGTATTCTATTATTGAATATGATGCTGATGATATAGTTTAATATGAATAGAAAAATAATACTTGTTATTATCATGGCAATATCACTTTTGGCTATTTCTATATTAGTTTTGGCTAATCCATCATATTCATTTGAATCGCTTAAAATTGATGAAGCCAAATGGAATGAGCTTGCAAATAGTAAAGAAAAAGGAGATCTTGCTTTAAATAGTCTAAAGTTTAATGACCATGAATTAATAATAGATGAAAAGAATAATAAGGTTTATTACTCAATAATAAAGAGTAGTAGCAATAAATATTCTCCAACAATCAGATATAAAGCAAATTCTGGTAATATAAAGCTTGCATTTTTATCGGATGAGATAACTGACGATAAAATTATGACAAACCATGAGTTTAAGCTAATGCTTTATAATGATACTCAGTATAGGGAATATAGCATGTTTTGCACGAGTATGCCAATGTTAAACCTTGTTTTTGATGAAGAAATGCTAAATAATCGCATTCCTATTGCAATGGAGATGTTCTTGTTTAATAATATGGATAGCAGTGTTAATAGGATTGTTATGTCAAACGGCAGCATAAAGCTTGTAGATAAAATAGAAGGGGAAACCAACTATTCATTCTCAATGTCAAAACTTTCACCGAACAATAACGAAAGAGAAAACGTTATGTCTTTACTAAATATGAGACCAAGTAACGAATATTATTTGAATGTTATTAACTCAGGCGAAAATATTAATAATGATACGCCAAACCTTATGAAATTAGTTCCGAAAGATTTTAGACCAAGTGGGGATATTAAAGAAAAACCTCTAAAAGATAAAAAGAATCGAACAGAGCAACAAGGAGAAAGCGGAGATAAATTAGGAGAATTTGGCGAAGGTAGAATTGAGCGACCGGTGGAAGTATTTGTTAACAATGAATACAAAGGCTTATATGCGTTAAGCTATAATGAAAAAGATATTATAAGAAATAGAAAAAGATAATAAGGAAGGTTTATATGAAAAGAAATTTATTAATTGTTATATCACTTATGATGATTCTTACCTTGATTATAACAGCATGCGGAAATGATAATGGAACAAGTGAAAACGAAAACAGTAATGTTAATAATATAGATACTATTTTTAATGGGAGCGATTTATTTACTGGTCGCGATTTAGAGCAAGTGCCAGAGACATCCGATGAAGTATATGATGTTTCAAGTACAGGGGATATTACCATTACAGAAGAAGGAATTTATACTTTAACAGGAACGGCTAGCAATGTTACTGTAACAGTTGATGCGAGCGATACAGAAAAAGTGCAACTTGTTCTTAATGGTTTAAAAATAACTAATGACAATATGCCATGCATATATATTAAAAGTGCTGACAAAGTTTTTGTTACTACAACTGAGAGTGAAAGCAATCTGACTGTAACAGGTGAATTCAAAATAGTTGATTCAGTTGAATTTAATGGAGTAATTTTCTCTAAGACAGATATTACATTTAATGGTGTAGGAACGTTAAATATAAATTCTAGTAAAAATGGTATTACTGGCAAAGACGACGTAAAAATAACTGGAGGAGCATATAATATTGAATCAAAGGCAGTAGCAATTAGGGCAAACAATTCAATTCGAGTATCAGGAGGAACTTTTAACATTAAAGCAGGAACTGATGGTTTCCACTCTGAAAATGGCGATGGGGATGCCTTGGGATACATATACATAAATGATTGCACAATTAATGTACTTGCAAGTGATGATGCAATTCATGCGTCGTCAGTAGTTCAAATTGATGGTGGAGCAATTAAATTAAGCGCTTCGGAGGGAATAGAAGGAACATATATTCAAATTAATGATGGCGACATTTCTATTAATGCTCAAGACGACGGTATTAATGCTGGCAAAAAATCAAATTCATATTCGCCAACATTTGAAATGAATGGAGGTAATGTCTCAATTACAATAAGTGCTGGAGACACAGATGGAATTGACTCAAATGGAGATATTATTGTAAATGGTGGAACAATTACCGTAACTGGAACATCTACATTTGATTATGATGGAAAAGCAGAGTTCAATGGTGGAAAAATAATAGTTAACGGTACTGAAGTAAAAAAGATTCCAAACCAAAAGATGGGTGGTAAAGGAGAACAAAAAACTAAATAAAAACAAAATGAAAAAGCTGCAAGGAATTTGGCAATTCCTTGTAGCTTTTGTGGTATAATTATTATAATGTTTAAGATACTTTTTTTGAAACAAAGGATGAGAATATGACGTTTATAGAAGTAATGACATATGCCATTAATAGTCCAATTTTATTAATTACGCTTCTTATAGTAATTGGACTTGCAATATCTGATGGAATGACAGATGCTCCGAATAGTGTTGCAACTTGTATTATGACAAGAGCTATTAAGCCCAAATATGCGCTTATAATATCTGCAATTTGCAATGCTCTTGGCGTAACAGTAATGGCATTTTTTAGTGTTAAAGTAGCAGATACTATTGCTAATATAGCGAATTTTAATAGTAGTATAAATATGTCTTTAGTAGCATTGTGCTCTGGTCTTGTTGGTACAATTATTTGGTCAGCGTTTGTTAGAAGAATAGGTATGCCATCATCAGAAAGTCACGCATTAATAGCGTGTATAACAGGCTCTGCAATTGCGGTTCATAATAGTTTTCACGGAATCAATTTTAGCGAATGGAAGAAAGTGCTATTTGGGCTTGCTATTTCACTTATTATCGGGTTTGCAATTGGATTTTTCATAACAAAATTGATAAGAATTCTGTTTAAAAATTCGGATAGAAGAAAAGCAAATAAAGTGTTTAAAAAGGGACAAGTATTGGGCTGTATTTTTATATCTATTATGAATGGAGCGCAAGATGGATTAAAGTTTGCGGGAATCCTTTTGGCTGCTATTTTTATTAGTCAGGGAAGCACAAGTCTGACAGTAAGTGAAGTTCCAATCTGGATTTCAATTATGATAGGTGCTTTTATGGGACTTGGTTGTTTGTTTGGTGGCACAAAAGTAATAAAGACATTGGGAGGAAGGCTTACTAAAATGGAAACTTATGAGGGAATGTGTGTAGATATTTCTTCTGCAACATGCCTTCTAATATCTAATATATTCGGTATTCCAATTAGTTCAACTCATACAAAATCAGCATCAACGATGGGGGTAGGTGCTTCTAAAAGGCTGTCGAGTGTGAACTGGAATGTTGCAAAGAATATGTTAATTTCTTGGATAGTTGTTTTTCCTTGTTGCATATTATTAGGCTTTATACTTACAAAAATTTTATTTGCTATTGTTTTCTAATTGGAGGTTAATATGAAAAGAGAAGTGTTAAATTATTATGACGAATTCATAGAAATGGCGAAATATTCTGTAGAAATAACTGATATTTTGAAGGATTTTATACTTTCATATAATTATGCTGAGGCCAAGGAAAAGGAAAAAAGAATACACGGCCTTGAAAATAGTGCTGACATAACTCAGCACCGTATCTTGAATTATATTATTAAAGACTTTGTCCCACCAATTGATCGAGATGATATTATAACAATCACTAGAATGCTCGATGATGTGGTTGATGCTATTGATGAAATAGTAATCAATTTGGATATTTATGCTGTAAATGAATTAAGGCCAGAAATTGTTTCTTATATGGACCTTCTTGAGACAGCAACTTCAAAGATGCATGAACTATTTTTAGAATTTAAAAACATGAAAAATTACGAAAAAGTTAAGAAGATTGTTGTAGAAATAAATGATATTGAGGAACAAGGAGATAAGCTATATCAATCTACAACAAAAGATCTATATCTTAACGAGACGAATCCTATTGAAGTAGTTAGATGGACATCTATTTTTAATCACTTGGAAGATTGCTTTGATTCAATTGAACATATCGCAGAAAGTGTAGACGGAGCTTTCATGAAAAACAGTTAGAGTGCGACTAAGATTGTGATTATCACAAAAAAATATGTTTTTATTTAAAAGGAGAACGCGGATGTTATTATATAAAAATGAAGAAGATAGAAATAAGATGAATAATTACTACCGCACTTCGGATATGATAAAGCTTCTTAAATATTTTCCGGATATTAGCCCAATAGTAGATTTAACAATTGTTGAAAATGAACAAGACTTTATTTCGAATGCTAGTTATATTGGTACACTAAAAAATAATAGAGTTGATACATTAAAATCAAATATTAATTCATTAAATACAGATAATAAAGGAATTGGTGAAGACTTCTTAGAACTTATAAGATACATTAAGACAAAAGATAGTAATGCTGTTTTGGCCTTATTTAATACTCTAAATAAACCTAGCGAACGTTACGACAGATATGCTGGTATTTCTATTGGAGTTGAACTTGGTGAATATATTAAAATTGATGCTGTTGGAAAAGGATTTGATGGACGAGAAGTGTCAAAAAATCTCTATACTCATGAACGCTATGATATACCATGGTTCGATTTAAGAAACATTAATTTAGATAATTTTAGAGATTATAGAACATATTTGGTTAATGATGAAGAATATAAGAAAACACGAGAAGAGAGAGTAGAGTACTTATCTAAAATTGGATACAAATCTGAGATAATAAATAATGCAATTCCAGAAAAATATGTAGAAATCCCAGATTTTATATGGGTTGATGTTATTAAAAACTTTTTAAAGATATTAGAAAAAGAAGAGGATATTTTAAGAGCTGATGATGTAACAAGTTTTGCAATTAGTGGGCACACAGAAGGAAAGAGATATCTTCCTTGGCAGTTATTTGATAAATCTCGTGGAGGTAAATAATTAAAGCAGTCACTTTTATGAGTGACTGCTTTTATTTGATTAATTAATGTTTTTAATAAAAGATGCAATTTGCTCTGCAAGTTCTTTTTCTTTTCCATAATATGAATGGTTTGCACCATCAATATAATTAACATCAAGATGTTCATTTTTGATTTTACGCTTAATAAAATCTATTTGTTTTTCGACAGGTAAAACCATTATTTCGTTTACGTTACCCCATCTAAAAAATAGTGGAATTTTAAAGCTATTTAATACTTTAAAATCATCTTCTTCATTTCCAAACTTAGCAAAATCAATATCTGTTCCATTTTTAGCATATCTTAAAAATGTTTTTGCAGAAAGGGGATATGGAAATGCTTCATCTTGCATAATGAAATTTTCTTCTCCAGTTGATATTTTTTCTTCTGCAAATGAAATAAATTTTTTTCCAAAATAATTCATTACCATTGGCAAGTCGACCAGCGAAATAAGTATAAGAGCTTTAATGTTATTAACATACTCGCTTTTTTCTTCTAGTAACTTGTTGTATGTATATACTACCTTAGTTGATCCAAGGCTATGTCCTTGCAAATATATTTCTGAATAACCTTTTTCCAATGCAAGTTTAATAACTCCACAAATATCAAAATAGCATTCCGTTATTTCTTCATATGATGTGCCAGCAAGCCTAGTATTACCATCAAAACCTTTTATCAGTTTTGCTACATCACTTCCTCGATTGTTAAAACATAGTGTATCTATACCAAGGCTTGCAACTGCTTCCTGAATAGCGGTTTGTCTATATCTAAAGCAATTACTTGTCATTCCATGCACTTGAATAAGCAATTTTTGTGTTTTTGTTTTGCAGTGATAAATATAGCCATCAAGAGTGACACCATCCGTTGCTTGAATTTTGATTAATTCTACTTCCATCATTACACCTTCCTAACTTATGACATAATTTTATCATAAAACCTAATAGGAACAACCATTTTTGCCTACTATTAGCAAAAATATTGTTCAATTTTGTCACAAGTAATATAATAATTAGAAGGGAAGGTGATTTCCATGAAAATAGATAAATCAGATTTAATTATAAGAAAACTGGACTTATCTGAACTCGATACATATATGAAATTCGAACAATATGTAAAGGATCATATGGAGCATCCAGAATGGCTAGGCGATATTCCAAGGGATGCTTACGAAAAGATGCTTCAAAATAATTCATTTATATATGTTTGGACAAAAGCGGAGAATAAAGAGATTAAGCTTAGTGATATAAGTCAATTTGTTGCTAGTGGAGTATTAATTCCTGCTAGACAAAAAGATTTAGATAGATTTTTACAAACTGATTTAAAATTTGAAGAAGTGGCAGACTTTGGACCAGAAATGGTTTCACCAGAGTATATAGGAAATGGTCTTCAATGTGATGTAATTAGATATATAGAAAAAGAAGCAATTGATTTAGGTTATAAACATGGCCTTGGGACAGTACACCCTGATAATATATATTCACTAAATAATTTAATAAAGTGTGATTTTAGAGATGTTGCTCATGTAGATCTATCCAGGGGTCCTAGAGACGTTTTAAGAAAGGAATTTAGGATTTAAATGAGTGTAAAGGTACGTTTGATAGAAATATTAATGTTAATATTGGTTATTTCAAGCGTATCTTTTGCAAGTGACACGCTTGATTCTAAAGTAATGGGCGAAAGTATAAATGAAGATGATTGGACTGGTTGGATTGTTTATTCAAAGAGTTATCACATTCGTTATTGTAAAAAGTCATTTTCACATTATGAAGTAAGCTCTCATAGGTTATTTCAAGGTGTTTGTAAAGATTGCAAATATGATTCTTTTATGGGTAGAAAAGCTCCAATTTCCTCAGGAAGTTCTCCCAATCTTCCAAAACCAGCAGAAAACCTTGATATAGTTAAGAGTAACACACTAACTAATTATTACTATAGTTTTCTAACGCCAGTTCAAAAACAAATATATCTAACTCTTAAGGATAACTGTGAAAGATTTGAAAGCATTATTAGAGTCAACAACGTGGCAGTATCTGATTTAATTATTGCAAACTTTTCACTTAAAAATGATCACCCTGAGTTCTTTTGGATCGACTCAATTGGATGGAGATGGGATAAAAATCAAAACGTATATGAAGTAATCTTTGATGTCCCAAAAGATATAAAAAATATTATTTCAAAAATCGAAGAAAGCGTAAATGAGATTTTAGGAAGTCTATCGGGGAGTATAGAAGATCAATTAAAAGAAATATATGATTGGATAATTACTAATACAACGTATGACTATCGTTGGTATGAGGATAATTCTATAGGGCAAACAATAGAAAGTGTTTTCATCGATAAAAAGTCAGTATGCGCTGGTTATTCAAGGGCATTTCAATATCTATGTAATAAGATTGGAATTGAGTGCACTATTGTTGAAGGACTTATTAATGAACAGAATCATATGTGGAATTTGGTTAAAATAGATGATAATTATTATTGGATAGATGTATCATTAAACCAAGAAAAGAATTATTTAGATGATAATAAAAAACTAATCAGAGTTATTGACTATTCAAATTTTCTTGTCAATGATTCTTTATTAGAAAATCGAATAGTAAAGTACGAAATCATTGATACAAATGGTATTCATTACTATATGAATTGGCAGTATCCAGCATGTAAAGATAATTCAAAAAATTATTATGTACAAACAGGGTGCTTTTTTGATGATTTTGATGAGGATAAGCTTACTAAATACTGTGAAAATTCAATCAAGAATAATAAAACTTGTAATATTCCATTTAAGTTTTATAGAGAAGATGACTATAAAAGATTTATTGAATGGTTAAAAGAAAATGGACTTCTTAGTGCTTTAAAAAAGAGCAATTCTTTAAGTTTGGAGAAGAGAAATGTTTGGTCGGCTTATAGTAATGAAAAATTAGTATTCTATACGATTACAAATAATTGAGCTTTTATATTTGAGAGGAGTTTTCGATGAGATTACGTATTATATGTCTATCACTTTTGATGACGATATTATTTTCTAGTATATCTTTAGCAAATAGATATTCAGATGTTCTTCCGTCGCATTGGGCATATCCAGTTATTGAGACTATGTCCAATAAAGGAATTATAAATGGATATCCGGACGGAACATTTAATCCGGACAAAAGTATTACTAGAGCAGAATTTGCAAAAATATTTGTTATTTCATTAAATCTAAATTTAAAAACAGAAATTGATTTTGTAGATATTGATAATTCATTTTGGGGTAAGGGCTATGTTGATATTGCAAGTAGATATATGAATTATTATATGACAAATTCCAGACTCTATTTTTCACCAAATGATGATGCGCTTCGAGAGGATGTTACCAAAGCGATAGTTACATCTTTAGGATTAGCCGAAACAAATTATAATATAGAAGTATTAAATCGATTTTCCGATAAAAACCAAATATCAGATGAAACAAAAAAATACATTGCTATTGCGGTTGAAAATGGACTAGTTAACGGGTATGGTGACGGAACATTTAATCCTAAGGGGAGTTTAACTAGGGCACAAGTTTGCCAAATAATGCAAAATGCTTTAGATATAATCTCTAGAGGCACAAAAAAGTCATCACCAAAACCTACGACTAAAACTACATTAGCTCCAACGCCTATGCATAGTTCAGTGCCAACTACTAGTGTTCCTTCAATATCTCAAACTAATGTTCCAACCATTGCTCCAACTGTTATATCATCAACAGATAGTCACACACATAATTGGAGTATATGGATGCCATACACTGCAGAAGTACATAGACGATATTGTACATTAAATATGGCACATTTTGAATTTGAAGAACATAATTTTGAATCTGGTATATGTACAGTTTGTGGTTTTGATCCAGATTTTGTTACTTCAAGTAGGGAAGAAATGGTCTCAACAAATAGACCTTCTACTACTAATGTAATAATTATTACAAAAACACCAACTAAGGTTGTTACATCAACGCCAAAAGTAACCACTACAAAAACACCAGCTAAAACAACAACATCTGTACCTAGAGTAACTATTACCAAAACACCAGCTAAAACAACAACATCTGTACCTAGAGTAACTATTACCAAAACACCAGCAAAGACGACAACACCTGTACCTAGAGTAACTGTTACAAAAACACCGGCAAAAACAGCAACATCTGCACCAATAGTAACTGCTACAAAAACACCAGCAAAAACAGCAACGCCTGCACCAAGAGTTACATCTACTGATGCACCGGTTTCGTACATATCAGTTAAGGTTCCTACATTTAAATCTATGCAATACACCGGAAAAGAACAATCAATTTCCGAAGAAGAAGGATATACATTAATTGGAACTACAAAAGCAACTGAAGTTGGTGAGTATAGTGTCATTGCTAAACTTAAGGCTGGATACGTCTGGGAAAATGGAAATTCTGGAAATGTAGAAATAAAATGGAAAATAGATAAGGGTTCATCAAGTATTACTGTTAATGATACTATCGGAAACATAGTCGAAGGAAACTCTAAAAAAATAACTTATTCCTATGTTGGTGATGGAACGCTAACAATCACATCAAAAAACACGGATATTGCTACTATTTCTACGGATACAATCAAAAATGAAATAACAATTACTGGAGTGAGACCTGGTGTTGCAACGTTATCGTTTTCACTTACTGAAGGAACGCATTATAAAAAGACATCTAAAGCAGTTAATGTAACAATAAGCACTTCTAATAGGCCAATATATAATCATTCATTTTCAGGTAGACTTTTAGAGCATTATCAGGATTCTTCTATTGATGTAAAGATTGAAGAAGCAGATGGATTTTTCATAACTAAAATATGGATAGCCGATCCTTCGAAACAGATTCTGAAAGAAGATATCGGAAGTTCATGGAATAAAAAATTAAAACGAGTTGAAGAAATGATGCAAGGCAAAAATAATGCTATAGTAGCTTGTAATGGTAGTGGTTTTGCTCATACGCCATTTTGGGTTGAACAGGAAAAGTATGGAGGAGACTGGGATAATACGCCAATAGGACATTTAGTTATAACAAATGGAGTCATTAGAAGGAAAAGATCATCATATAACAAAGATACACTCCTTGGAATTATGTCAGACGGCTCTCTTAAATTTTTTAGTGGTGCATCTTATGATACAATTATTAATGCCGGAACAATTAGTACAATTCGCTTTGGAGGTTTATTAATTAAGGATGGGGTAAAAAAGACGAGTTCTACAGGTACTGGTTCTGCTCCAAGAACAGCGATTGGGCAAATTGACCGAAATAACTATATTATAATAGTTGCTAAAGCAAGTCGTAGTGGTACAGGCGGAGGAACATATAGTGGCATTAATACAAGTGGTAGAATGGTGGGTGGTAATAATACTAATAGAAATGGTTCTTCATTGTCTACATACTCTTCAAATATTAGTGGAAACAATAAAACATTAGATCAAGTAGCAGAAATGGGTATGAAGCTCAACTGTAATATTTTATACAATTGTGACGGAGGAGGTTCTTCTACACTTTGGTATAATGGTGCAAGTTTCTGGTACGCACAGGCAGCCTCAAGTATGAGGTATGATGCAAATAATGATGATGCATATCGTTATGGACCAAGACCAGTTGGAGATTGTATATACTTCATCAGTACAAAGAAATAATAAGAAATAGGGAGATTTTTATGAATTTAGAAGATATTGAAATGGCAAAGAAAGCTAGAGAAAACGCATATGTACCATATAGTAATTTTAAGGTTGGCGCATTACTTAGATGCAAAAATGGAAAAGTATTTGCAGGGTGTAATGTTGAAAACCATGGGATTCAATCCATATGTGCAGAAAGAGTTGCATTTACAAAGGCTATTTCCGAAGGTGAAAAAGAGTTTGAATCAATTACAGTTATTGGTGCAAAAGAAGATGAAAGCCCAACTTCCGAGTGTTTGCCGTGTGGATATTGCAGACAATTTATGAGTGAATTTGTCGATAAAGATTTCAAGATATATACAGTAGAAAATGAGAATGTTACTAACGAATACACAATTAAAGACTTACTTCCATATAGTTTTTCATTATAGTCTAAAAAACTTTTAATTGACAAATAATAAATTTCGTGTAATAATAAATTCAATAACCAAAGAGACGATGATTAAGGAAAAGTAACAAAGCAACACTATTTAGAGAGTGAGCATCGAAAACGGCTGAAAGTGCTCATATATGAGTTTTGCGAAAGAACACCTTATGAGTTTGCTTGTGCAAAGCAAGCACGCTTGCGATGGCGTTAACATAGAAAGGATATTGTTAGATATCAAATTTGGGTGGTACCACGATTATAAGATTATTCGTCCCTTGCGTATTTTACGCAAGGGATTTTTGTATCAAAGCATATTTAGATAGCTTACCACATAGGGAGTATATCTCTAGATTGCTTTATAATAGTCAATAATATAATTCGTCCCATACGTGATTTATTCATGTATGGGACGTTTTTTTATTATATAAATTTTTAAAAAGAAAGGAATGATGAAAATGAGTATTTACAGAACTTTAAAATGTGGTGAAATTAGACGAAATAATCTAAATGAAACTCACAAGCTAGCAGGTTGGGTTGATACAATTAGAGACCATGGTGGAATTTTGTTTGTAGATCTTCGAGATGAAACCGGAACTTCTCAAATTGTAATTCACGATGATACTATGCTTAAAGATGTTCACAGAGAAACTGTAGTTTCTTTTGAAGGAAAGATTATTTTAAGAGATGAGGAGACTTACAATAATAAAATTCCAACTGGCGAAGTAGAATTATTAGCAGAAAAAATAGAAGTTCTTGGGTCCTCAAAATCAGAACTTCCTTTTGAAATATCAAAATCTATTGAATCTTCTGAAGAATCAAGACTAAAGTACAGGTTTTTAGATTTAAGAAACAGTAAAATGCACGATAACATTATATTTCGTTCAAAGGTTACAAGCTTTTTAAGAAAGAAAATGGAAGAGTTAGGTTTTTTAGAAATTACTACGCCTATTTTAACTTGCAGTTCTCCAGAAGGGGCAAGAGACTTTTTAGTTCCTTCTAGAAAGCATAAAGGGATGTTTTATGCTCTTCCACAAGCACCGCAACAATTTAAACAACTATTAATGACCTCAGGGTTTGATAGGTATTTTCAAATTGCACCATGCTTTAGAGACGAAGATGCAAGGGCAGACAGAAGTCCTGGTGAATTTTATCAACTAGATTTTGAAATGGCATTTGCAACGCAAGAAGATGTTTTGGAAATTGCAGAAAAAGTTTTATATGATACTTTTATAACATTTTCAGAAAAGATAGTTTCAAAACCACCATTTGTAAGAATTCCTTATAGAGAGTCAATGCTTAAGTATGGTACAGATAAACCAGATTTAAGAAACCCACTTGAAATAATTGACCTAACAGAATTTTTTAAGGAGGTAGATTTTAAACCTTTTAAATTAAAACCTGTAAGAGGAATAGTCGCTCCAAGTTGTACGAGTATGCCAAAGTCATTTTTTGAGGGAATGCTTCAGTATGCTCTTAGTATTGGTATGCAAGGATTAGGATATATTGAGGTATATGATAAAGAGTCTCTTAAATTAAAGCATGAACAATTAGGTATAGTAGACTCTGATGAAGAAAAAACATCTGAGATAGAAGTAGATAGTAAGACAATTTATAAAGGACCAATCGCAAAATATTTAAGCATAGAAAAGAGAATTGAATTAAAAGATTCATATGGTCTAAAAGATGGAGATGTAATATTCTTTATTTCTGATGTATTTGAAAAAACTACAAATAAATTTGCAGGTCAAATAAGGCAAGAACTTGGAAAAAGATTAGACCTAATAGATAAAGACAAATTTGAATTTTGTTTTATAACAGATTTTCCTATGTATGAAGTAGATGAAGTTACTGGAAAACTAGGTTTTATGCATAACCCATTTTCAATGCCACAAGGTGGAATAAGTGCTCTAAAAGAAATAGAACCACTTAAAATACTAGCTTATCAATATGATGTTGTGTGCAACGGTGTAGAGCTTTCTTCTGGAGCTGTTAGAAACCACGTGCCAGATATAATGATAGAAGCGTTTAAGATTGCAGGTTATGGCGAGGAAGAAGTTAAAAGAAAGTTTGGTGCTTTATATACAGCATTTCAATATGGTGCACCTCCACATGCGGGTATGGCACCAGGAGTAGATAGGATGATTATGCTGCTTAAAGATTTAGACACTATAAGAGATGTAATAGCATTTCCATTAAACAAAAGTGCTGAGGATGTTATGTGTGGCGCACCAAGTTTTGTAACTGAAGAACAGCTAAGAGAAGTACATATTAAAATTAGGTAATAAAAAAAGATGCTTCTTTACTAGCATCTATACTGATAATATGTTTTTAAACGCAAACACGGGGCAGCATTCGCTGCCCCGTATCTTTGTTAACTGTTGTAACCCTTAGGAAGGTAATGATCGCCAAAAGTACGATCACAGGGTCCTTCCTTCGTACAAGCGCCACCTTTGTTGTAACCGCAGTATACACAAGGCCCATAGGGACGATACCCCTCATAGGGGATGGAAGAGGCTTCTTTCGGCTTGTTGTCCGTTTTCTTTTTGAACATACTGATACCTCCATCATTTATTATTTTGGAACCACTTATATTATATCGCAGTTATGTAAACTTGTCAATTATCCTTGTATGCCTATACAACCTACAAACTGCATTTTTAACATATTTGGCGGATTTTCATTAGTAGTCGTGCACTGCGTTCACCAGGAAACAATCGAAAAAAGGAACGTCCCTAGAATTCATCATCTAAAAGTGGTATAATTTCCCTAGATTATTGAAAAAGTAGGTGAGGAAGATGATTAATTGTTAATTTTTGAAAATAAATTACGAAAGGGTGATTATATGTCAGAAATTAACGTTAGTCATCTTTCTTTTTCGTATCCAGGAAGATATGAGAAGATATTTGATGATACAAGTTTTATACTAAATACAAATTGGAAGTTAGGTATTATTGGTCGAAATGGAAAAGGTAAGACCACTTTTTTAAAAATTCTAAATGGTGAGCTAGATTTTGAAGGTAGCATTTCTAAAAATGTCGAGATAGATTATTTTCCATTTGAAGTAAAAGATCCTACGCAAAATACGATGGAACTTATTCAGTCTATAGCGGTTGGTGTAGAGGATTGGGAAATATATAAAGAAATGAATCTTCTGGAAATTGATGTAGATGTATTATATAGACCATTTAATACATTAAGCGGTGGAGAACAGGTAAAAATTTTACTTATCTCACTATTTTTAAAGAATAATAATTTTCTACTTATAGACGAGCCAACTAATCATTTAGATGCATATTCTAGAGAAGCAATAGCAAACTATTTAAAAAGAAAAAAAGGGTTTATCTTAGTTTCACATGATAGAGAGCTATTAGATAAAGTTGTGGACCACATAATTTCAATTAATAATACAACAATAGACGTTCAAGCAGGTAATTATTCTAGCTGGAAGCAGAATAAAGATTATAAAGATAATTTTGAACTATCGCAAAATGAAAAACTTGAAAAAGATATTAATAGATTGAAAGTGGCAGCGTATGATACAAACAGATGGTCAGAAGCAATTGAGCGAACTAAAATTGGCATGGGGCCGTGTGACAGAGGACATGTTGGACATATGGCTGCAAAAATGATGAAGCGTTCAAAAGTTATTGAGAAAAGAATTAATAAAGAAATAGAGGAAAAATCAAATTTATTAAATGATATTGATAGACAAGATGCACTTGAAATTAAGCCTTTAGATACCAAACGTAGCAAATTAATTGTGGCAGACAAACTTACACTAGCTTATGGTGATAAAGTTATAATAGATAATTTATCATTTGAAATTAATAAAGGAGACAAAGTTTGTTTTGCTGGGAAAAATGGTTCTGGAAAAAGTACAATCTTAAAAGCAATTTTAGGAGAATATAATGATTTGCAAATAAAAAGTGGAAGTTTAAGCGTAGGAAATGAGCTTAAGATTTCGTACGTATCTCAGTTTACAAATCATTTAAAAGGAACTTTGAAAGAATTTGCAGAATCTAGTAAGATTAATGAGAGCATATTTAAAGCTATGCTAGCTAAAATGGGATTTTCAAAAGAAGAATTTGACAAGCACATAGAAAACTTAAGCGAAGGGCAAAAGAAAAAAGTATTAATTGCAATGAGCATTACAGAAAATGCAGATATATATGTTTGGGACGAGCCTTTAAACTTTATAGACATTCAAACGAGAGAGCAGATAGAGGCGATGATATTAAAATTTAGCCCAACACTTATATTTGTAGAACATGACAATACGTTTGTACAAAAGATTGCTAGCAAAATAATATCATTATGACAATGTACCGGCGCACTGTGTGCGCCATAGAACACTCAAAATTTTAAGGAGGTAAACATGAAAAAATTAGGATTTGGACTTATGAGACTACCAAGACTAGAAGGTGGTAATGAAATCGACGTTGAGCAAACTAAAGTAATGGTAGATAAGTTTTTGGAAGCAGGATTTACGTATTTTGATACAGCATATGTTTATGGTGGTAGTGAGGAAGCAATTAAAAAAGCTTTAGTTGAAAGACACCCAAGAGAAAGCTATACTCTAGCTTCAAAAAATGCTGCCTGGGCAGGATGTAAATCAAGAGAAGATGCAATTAAACAGTTTGAAACATCACTAGAAAGAACTGGAGCTGGATATTTTGATTATTATCTTCTTCACAATCTTGGAAACGAAAGAACTAAATTTTTTGATGACTGGGATTTATGGAATTGGGCATTTCAAATGAAAGAAGAAGGAAAGATAAAGCACGTTGGTTTTTCTTTCCATTCAACTCCTGAAGAATTAGATGAGATTTTAACAAAGCATCCAGAAGCAGAATTTGTTCAACTACAAATAAACTATGCTGACTGGGAAAGTCCAACAATAAAATCTAGAGAATGCTATGAAGTTGCTAGAAAACATGGAAAGCCAATTGTCGTTATGGAACCGGTTAAAGGTGGAATGCTTGCAACTCCACCGCAAACGGTTGTAGACGTATTAAAATCTGTAAACCCAGATGCATCATCTGCTTCGTGGGCTGTTAAGTATGCTGCCGACTTAGATGGCGTTATGGTTGTGCTTTCTGGTATGAGTAATATTGAACAAATGGAAGATAATATTTCATACATGAAAGATTTTGAAAAACTAACTGATGAAGAAAGAGATGCAATTAAAAAGGCTCAAGAAGAGTTAGCAAAAATAGACTTAATTCCTTGTACAGGGTGCAATTATTGTGCAAAGGTTTGTCCAATGAATATTGCTATTTCTGCATCATTTAATGCCATGAATATTCTTACTTTGTATAACAATATGGAAGCTGCCAAAAAAGAAGAGGGATGGGCAGTTAAAGACGGAAAGGCAAGAGCAAGTGAATGTATAAAGTGCGGTGCGTGCGAAGGCGTATGTCCACAACATATTAAGATTAGAGATGAACTAGAAAACGTTTCTGCTCGTTTAGTATAGCAACTCCTCAAAATACGTCATTATATACAAGGAGAATGATTAAATGACAAAATTTAAACAACTAAAGAAAAATTCGAAACATAGCCTTAAAAAGAATTATGTTATATCTGTACTTGTTGCAATAGTTGGATTATTATTCTTATCTTTATATTCATCCACAGCGGGTGCATTAATAATTGGATTTGAAAGAGTTCAAAACTTTTTTGATAGCGGATATTTTGCAACTGATTCGGAGATATACTTCTATAGATCTGGGTTAGAAGGAAAAGAAGTAAATTATGATGAAGTGTTCAAGTTAACTGATGAAGAACTAACAGAGCAGGGATATAACGAATATGCAATTAAATACATTCGTTCTATAGATCCAAATATAGAAGATAAAAGGACATATGTAGAACGTTTTAAAGTACGTGACGGATTTGTTAAGCCTTTATTAGCGTTTGCTAGTAGCGATACTAAGATATTGTTTTCAAATATAGAGGATGGAACTTTAAGTATTATAAATGAAGGGCATTTTAACGTTTTAACTTTTACCTCAATACTAGGTATTGTATTTATGGTGCTGTTTAGGATTTTAGCTGTTAACCCAATGCGAGTTGGTTATTCTAGATTCTTTATGGAAAACTCAAAGTATCACCAAACTCGACTTGGAAGAGTATTTACATTTTTTACTCATGACTATTTTAAAGTTACAAAGGCGATGGCAAGAAAAACACTTTATCAAATCCTATGGAATTTAACCGTTATTGGTGGATTTATAAAAATGTACTCATATAAATTAGTTCCATATATAATTGCAGAGGATAGTAAAATATCATCAAGACAGGCTATCAAATTATCGGTTAAGCTTATGAAAGGGTTTAAATTTAAAGCATTTTTACTAGATGTATCATTTTTTGGTTGGAATTTTTTAAGTAATATTACCTTTGGTCTTGTTGGAATATTCTTTGCAAATCCTTATATAGAAGGAACGATGGCAGAATTCTATAAGGCAATTGTAAAGCACAGACAGTATGATGATTTTTATAAAGAATATTTAAATGGTAGAGAACACGCCGACGAAGCGTTGTATGTAGAAGAAGAAAAAGACTTTTATCCAGGAACTAGACCGGAAGAAAACTCTTTTGCAAAGCAAAACTATAAGCCTCTAACTTTAGTTGCACTATTTTTTGTATTTGCATTTGTTGGTTGGTGTATGGAAGTAATATTGTTCTTATTAAAAACACACACGTTTGTAAATAGGGGAACACTATACGGTCCGTGGCTTCCTATATATGGTTTTGGTTGTGTTTTAATTTTGATAGTTTTTACAAAAACAAGATTAAGAAAGTACATAGACAATCCAATAATTCTTTTCTTAAATATTATGCTTCTATGTGGAATTTTGGAGTATTTTTCATCGTGGTTTCTTGAAGTTACAACGGGACTTAAATACTGGGATTATGCAGGACACTTTTTAAGTATTAATGGAAGAATATGCTTGGAGAACTTGTGTGAATTTGGTGCTGGTGGGTTACTATGTATATACTTAGTTGCACCTAGATTAAATGGCATTTTTGAAAGAATAAATAAAAAGGCAATTATAGCAGTTGTCTCAGTATTAGGTTTATTGTTTATAGCAGATAATATATTAGTAAGATTTTACCCTAGAACAGGCTATGGAATTACAGATTCAATAATAGATGAAGAGGGGAATGTAATAGATAAAGGTGGAAATATAGTTGAATAAACAAAAAAGAAGATACACTATTGTATCTTCTTTTTTATGGATATAATTAAAAATCTGTTTTAGACATACCAAATCTAAGTAATTCTCCAAATGCATCAATTATACTTTTCCCAGTTGATTTTAAGATATCAACAAACTCAGTAATAAAGTTTTTTGTTTCTTTTTTTATTTTTTCAAAATCAGGCATTTTAATTGATACAGTATTAGTTTTTTCATCCCAATTTATATCAAAATCTATATTTTCTACTATGGCTCTAAGAGGAACCATAAGCTTTCCATTGATAATTTGGGGAGGAACATCAATACTAATTTCTTTGCCATTAACATTTACTGTTGTACTACCAACCTTAAAGCGAATTGTGTTTTTGTCTATTTTTATTGTGACTGTATCTGTTTTTTGATCCCAAGTAACTACGCCGCCTAATTGTTCAAATACTTCTCTTACAGGAACTAGAGTTTTATTGTCTATAATTATAGGCGGCATTTCTCCTTCTTTTGGAATGTATTTTTTACCATTTAAAATAAGATTAACCATAGGCCCTATATATGGAATTTCATCACCATTTATTAACAAATCAAATGCAAAGGCATACGAAAAAGAAATAAGTAGGGAGAGTATAAAAATAAAAAATATCTTTTGCTTCATTAATATTATTTCCTCCAATTATACAAACGATCATTTATGGAATTATCTTTATTATTATTTTTGATAGCTTACCAGTATCATCATATTCTCCTGAAATGTTATACTTCATTTCTTGTTTGCTTGAAATAAGGGCAATCATTTCAGTTACATCAGAAAGTTTACTTACAGAAGATTTATTTTTGTTTTCGTCAATTAATGTGATTGAAAGAGGATTATTTGAGTTGTTGTTACCAATGGTAGCATAAGAAACTAAAATATTCCATGCGTCATCATAATTCTTATTCTCACCCAAATGTGATTCAAATCTGTTATTGAACAATTTTGCAGAATCTTCACTGAATGAAAAATTAATATCTTCTAAATTTGCAAGGGTAGGGAGAACGGGAAAAACATTTGAACTAATTGATACTGTGTTTGTGAAACCATCCCATTCAACATTTAAGCCACATTTTTCAGAAACAAAACGAACTGGAACCATCGTTTTATCGTTTATTATTTTTGCTGGAACGTCTAGTTTGACTTCTTCACCATTAACAGTTGCTGTAAGATTATCTATTATGAGTTTAACTTCAATGTCATCTAGTGTTATGCTAACAGTTCTTGATGTGGCATCCCAAGAGACATTTCCACCTAAAAGTTCGAATACTTCTCTAACAGGAACCAAGGTTCTGTCGTCAACTATTATAGGTGGCATTTGATCTTCTTTTGGAGTAAAAACAGTATCGTCTAAAACTAAAGTTACATCTGGCCCAGTGTAAGGAAAAGACTCCCCGTCTATTGTAAGGTCAAGGGCAAATGCAAAAGATGAGGAAAGAATAACTAGAATCATTATAAGTATTTTTAAATTTTTCATTTTCTATTCTCCTTTTGTATTTATACAGTTTATTACTTTTTACCAAGGTATTCTCTTTAATATTAGTTTGTTTAAAAATCCTGCTTCGTTATATTCACCAGAAATATCATAAAATGCCTTATCAAATTTAAGAATATTTGACGTTATATCATGAATCGATGCAACCGTATCTGCGCTAATAGTTTGTTCTTTTTCGTCTATAAGAGTTACTGTCATAGGACTATCAGGATTTGCTGCGTTATTTGACGTTGCTAAATCAGTTAGCTGGTAAGCAACAGTTTTACTTTTCTTTTCACCAAAGTATCTTGTATATTTCTCATTAAAAGATTTTGCAGCGAAGCTTATTTCTTTAGGTTCGGTTTCGATTGTGTTTGCTGGAGCAGGTTCTAGTACTTGCTGTGGAGTAGATATTGTAACTGTAGATGTTTCACCATTCCAATCAACATTTAGTCCACAATTTTCGGAAATAAAACGAACTGGAACCATAGTTTTATCATTTATTATTTTTGCTGGTACGTCTAATGAAGTGTCAACTCCATTAACTTTTGCACTTAGACTATCTATAACTAAATTAACTTCTGTAGTATCTTTTGATATTGTGACCGTTCTAGTGTTGCCATCCCAAGACACGCTTCCACCAAGAAGCTCAAATACTTCTCTGACTGGTACTAAAGTTCTACTTTCAACTATTACCGGCGGCATTTGATTTGCCTGCGCTTCAAATTTAGTTCCATTTAAAACTAGATTTACGTTAGGCCCTTCATAAGGAACGGTTTTTCCATCCATTGTTAAATCAAATGCTTTAGCACTTGTAAAAGAAAGTATGGTAATAAGTGCACTTAGAATAATAATTTTATTTTTCATTTTAAATCTCCTTTGTAAAAATCTTTATATTATTTTATCACAATGGCTCTTACAATAATATATTCTTGCAAAAAAAATAATGTTGTATTATATTTAAATGTGAAAGTAGATGAACATATGAGGAGAGATATAGATGAAAAAATTATTAATGTTGTCACTAGTTGTAGTAATATGTTTTTCAATGGTGGCTTGCGATAAAGAAGAAAAACCAGAAAATACTGAGCCTAATACGACTAATACCGAAACAAGAAACAATACCGGCTCAGACAAACACATTGAAAGCACTCTTAGCGAAATTAATAAAGGTGGAGAATCTCGTCAGGCTGGCAATAGATATATTAAGAAATTATCAGATACTGTGTATGGAGTTTACTATGTTGAAGATGATGAGGTAGTTGGATATGAACTTTATTCAAAATTTGCAGATGCTGAAACAGCAGGGCAAGCGAAAGCAGAGTATCCAGATGTTAATCAAACTGTAGATTATATTGATGTAGTTAATGACACAATGGTAGTAGTGTTTAAACCTATTGAATTTGAAGGAACGACTGTTGAAGATATCGAAGAATACATGAAATAAACAAAAAACTGGCTAATTAATAGCCAGTTTTTTTATTGTCTCCAAGGATTGTTTTCATTTGGATCTGTAGGATCCCAGTTTCTTCTTTCTATATCTTCAGATATTTTCATTCTTTCTGGTTTTCCAAATGGACCAGGATTATCATCCTCATAAAATTCTACCCAAGTACCTGGTACAATATTATCATATATCCATTTAGCATCTTCAACAGCAAGTCTTATACAACCAAGCGAAGCTTTTGTTCCTAGTTTATCATATTCCCAATATTCTAATGATGTATTATCCCTTTTTGTATATGGTACAGAATGGAATAGTATATTTCCAGTAATTTGTACAGCATATTGGCCATAAACATTTCCTTTTAATTTATTCCATAAAGTTCTATATGATGTTATTTTATATTTGCTTCCCGTTTTTGGAGTAGAGGTTCCGGTTGAGCAAAGCATTGCTTTAAATGGAACTGAATATGCACCTTCACTATCAACAGTATATACATTTACAACATTTTCTTTTTTATTTACTTTAATATAGTACGGTATTTTGGTTGTTACTGGTGCTAAAGTAGGCTCTGGTGGTGTGATTTCATTTACCGCTGGTACTTGAACTTCTTCTTGAGTCACTTCTTCAACTATTTCGTTTGTTGGAACTTCATTTATTAATTTTGAAGAAGCAACATCTAATCCAGAAACAGCCATCATAGTACTAATAAAATATGCGATTAGTTTTTCCATAAATCTCCTTTATATTAAAATAATCCACTAAAAATATACCAAATAATAGGTCAAAGTGCAGAAAAAAGCACAGTTTTAATGATAAATTAACGATTTAGTAATATAATAACTTGTTAGAAAGGAGCGTACCCTTTTTCCTGTTGCGAACTAAAGTTAAAAAAAGGAGCAAGCCAATGAAATACATGTTCATTTCAGATCTTCATGGAAACCTTGAAAATCTAGAAAAATATATCGAAATATTTGAGCAAAAGAATGTAGATAAGCTAGTAATTCTAGGAGATACTTCAGGAGGATACTATGACGACAAAGACTATTATATAGCCGAAATCTTAAACAATATGAAAGGTAAGGTTGAGGTAATGCGAGGTAACTGTGACACAATAGATTTTGAAGAAATGTTAGAATTTGAGGTGTTTGACGACGACATTTTGCCGATTGTGACTAAAAATGGAGAATATAAGTTTATAAGCATAACTCACGGACATTTGTATAATTATAATCATCTTCCACCAAACTGTGGGGATATATTTATACAGGGGCATACACACGTTCCAATGCTTTTAGAAAGTGGAGGCAGGATTCTAGCAAATCCAGGTTCACCAACTAGGCCAAGGGGAAGTAACCTAAAATGCTATATTTTGGTAGATGAAGAGGCCATTTACTTAATTTCAATCGACGGCGAAATCATTAAACAAATGAACTTTTCTCCTTTGGGGACACGACATTGAGGAGAACTTTTTCTCCTTCGGGGACACGACATTGAGGAGAATTTTTTCTCTATCGGGGACACAACGACGTGTCCCCAAAAACCTGGTCAGCAGGTGTGACCGTCGTGTCCCCAAAAACCTGCTGACCAAAGAAGCGCTATTTATATAAGTAAATAAATTGACTAAAATGGCGGTTTTGTAGTAAAATAAATAGGCTAGAATGTTAGATGGGAGCCAGTATTTTTATGAATGATTCAAATAATTATCCAAAATTTACTGTTTTAATGGGAGTATATTGTAAAGATAATCCATTATGGCTTGAAGAAAGCATAAATAGTATAATAAATCAAACTGTTCCGCCTGACGAATTTCTTATTTTTGAAGATGGCAAGTTAACAGAAAACCTAGAAAACACATTATTGAAGTATGAAGGCAAAAATAATATTAAAATTGTTCGATTTGAAGAGAATCGAGGGTTAGGCCCTGTATTGGAAGACGGAGTTAACATGGCGTCAAATAGCTTGATTGCTCGTATGGATGCCGATGATATTAGTGTTAGTAACAGATTTGAAAAGCAACTTAAGGCTTTTTCTAAAGACACTCAATTATGCGTTGTTGGTGGGGCAGTAAAAGAATTTACTGGAGATAGTACAGAAAACGTTATTTCATACAGAAATATGCCTGAAACAAACGACGAAATATATAAATACGCTCATAAGAGAAATCCATTCGCACACCCAACAGTTATGTTTAAGAAAGATGTTGTTCTCAAAGCAGGAAACTATAGAAAATGTGAATTATTTGAGGACTATGATCTTTGGATTAGAATCATTAAAGATACAAATAATAAATGCTATAACATTCCAGAAACGCTTGTTTTTATGAGGGTTAATAGTAACTTCTATAAAAGAAGAGGCGGATTAAGTTATATTAAGAAAATAGTGAAATTTAAATATAGACTTTATAAAGAAGAACACTTTTATTCTTTCTTTGATTTTTTATATTCGGCAATTGGACATTCGGTTATAGCACTTGCACCGAGTAAAATAAAATATATAGTGTATACCAGGTTTTTAAGAAAAAATAGTAAAATTGGGAGTGGGCAATGAATAAAATTAGGATTCTTCAAATTGTACCAAGTTTAAGCCTATCTAACGGTGTTGCAGCTTATTTGATGAATTACTACGAAAAAATGAACCTAGAGCCATTTGAAACTACAATTCTAGTTCTTAACGAAGATAATAAAGGTAGGTATGATTCATTCGAAAGATTAGGCTGTAAGATAGTTGAACTATATAAAACAGAATCATGGTCTAGATATCTAAAAAGAATAAATAATTTCTTTAAGGAAAACGAATTTGACATTGTGCATTGTCATGCTCCAAATTATGGAGCATTTTATATGCACTATGCCAAAAAGAATGGTGTAAAAACAAGGATTTTACATAGTCATGCCAAAATATATGCTGAGACGTTTATAAGAAGTATCCGAAATATACCATTAGCTAAAATAGCAGTAAAAAATTCTAACCAGTATATGTCTTGCTCAAAAGAAGCGGGAGAATTTTTGTTTGGAAATAAACCATACACAATTATTAATAATGCAATTGACCTTTCTAAATTTAAATATAATGAACAAATGAGGCAGTCAATTAGAGAGCAATTAGCTTTAAATGATTGCTTTGTGTTAGGAGAATTTGGAAGATTTACACCAGTAAAAAATCAGCTGTTTTCAATCGAAGTATTGAAATGTGTTTTAGAAAAAATTAATAATGCTAAGCTTTTGCTAATTGGAGAAGGCGAACAAGAAAAAGAAATTCAAAGTAAGATTAACGAATTTGGAATACAAGATAAAGTCATTATACTGAATGGAAAAAGCAATATAAATGAATATTACAATTGTCTTGATGCATTTTTATTACCTTCGTTAGGTGAGGGGCTAGGGATGGTGCTAATCGAAGCACAAGCCAATTCCCTTAATTGTTATGCTTCAAAAGAGAGGGTACCTGAACTTTCGAAAGTATCTCCACTGCTTAAATACTTGGAATTAGAAAAAGGACCTTGCTATTGGGCGGAACAAATATTAGACGATAAGGATAATACTAGAAAAGATTTCTTCTCGGAAATACTGAAATCAAACTTTAATATAGAAAACGAAGCAAAAAAACTAGAAGAATACTATATTTCTATTGTGAAGTAAAAAGAGGTGAAATATTGGATAAGATAGATTTTGTAATACTGTGGGTGGATGGCTCGGATCCAAAATGGCTTGAAGAAAAGAAAAAATATAAGCCAGAACTAGATACAGTTGATGCTGTGAATAGATACAGGGATTGGGAGAATCTTAAATATTGGTTTAGAGGAGTAGAAAAATTTGCTCCTTGGGTTAATAATATCTATTTTGTAACATGGGGCCATTTGCCAAAGTTCTTAAACACAAATCATCCAAAGATCAAGATTGTTAATCATAGAGACATTATTGATGAAAAGTATTTGCCAATATACAACTCAAGCGGAATTGAAGTGAACATCTTTAAGATTAAAGGATTAAGTGAGAAGTTTGTGTATTTTAACGATGATGTTTTTTTGACAGACTTTGTTAAACCAACTGATTTTTTTAAAGACGATTTACCTTGTGATGAATTTGCTGAAAATGTAATTGGCCCTTCGCAGGATATTTTTACTAATATGTTATTTAATAATGTTTCAATAATATCAAAGTACTTTGATAAAGGAGAGGCAAAGAAAAGATTAAAGAACAAGTATTTTAATCTTAAATATGGGAAAAACAATATTAGAACTTTACTATTATCGCCATATAAATATTTTGTTGGCTTTTATGATCCGCATATATCACAGGCATATTTGAAATCAAACTTTGAAAAGGTCTATGAACTTGAAAAGAATGAATTTGAAAATACTACATCTCACAAATTTAGAGACAAGACTGATATTACGCAGTATTTGGTTAGGTACTATCAATTACTAAGCGGATCATTCGTTCCAAGAAGTTCAAGTTTTGGAATACATTATGAAATAAGCAATGATAGTAAAAAGATGATAGAGTCCATTAAAAAGCAGAAGTATAAAGTTATATGCTTAAATGATAGTAGAAATGATTTTGACTTTGAGAAAACAAAGAAAGTTGTAATAGATTCATTTGAAGCTATCTTGCCAGAAAAAAGTAGTTTCGAAAAATAAAGGAGCACTTTGAAATGAAAAGTACTTTGATATCAATCATTGTCCCAGTCTATAAGGTTGAAGAATATATTAATAAATGTGTGGATAGCATAATAAACCAGACATACAAAAATCTAGAGATAATCTTAGTTGATGATGGCTCGCCGGATAATTGCCCTAAAATATGTGATGAATATGCCAAGAAAGATAGCAGAATAAAAGTAATCCACAAACCTAATGGAGGCCTTTCAGATGCCAGAAACAGAGGGATTAAAGAAGCAACAGGAGAGTACATTGGATTTATTGACTCTGATGATTATATAGACGAGGGAATGTATGAGTATCTTTATGAACTAATTAAAAAGTATGATGCTGATATTTCAATATGTGGGCATAGAGATGTTGGATTAGTTAATAGGGAAGGCGTAGTCCCAAACGAAGAATTAAAATTAAATAATATTGAAGCCCTTAAAATACTCGCTGAAGATGGAGTAATAAAAAATCATGCTGTTACAAAACTATACAAAAGGTCATTATTTATTGACAACAATATAGAATATCCTGTTGGTAAGATTATGGAAGATATTCTTACTACGTATAAGCTAATTGAAAAATCTAAAGTTATAGTAGTTGGAACAAAGACATTTTATAATTATCTAAAAAGAGAAGATAGTATTACTGGTAAGAAAAGTGCACAAAGGTACATCTCTCATGTAGAAAATTCATTGGTACAATTTGAACATTTTAAAGAAAATGAGCAATTAGGATTTTATTTTTTTAAAAATGTGTTTTACGTAATAATGAGAGTGTATATTGATGATAATGATGAGGCAATAAAGTATTTGGATGATAATAGGATACTGGAAAATCATCTAGAATTGGGAAAAGAAAAGGGATATTATAATAAGCTCGGGATAGTAGATAAACTTAGACTAATTCTTTTCAAAAGAAATAGAAAACTATACAAATCTTTTTTTCAGAACAGAAGAAAACTAATCTCTAAAATAAAGGGATAAAATATGAAGAATAGTTTTAGAATTTTTCTACAATTATAAAAATAGGAGAATAATAATGGATGATAAAATTGACTTTGTAGTTACTTGGGTTGATGGAAGTGATCCAAAATGGATTGCTGAAAAACTAAAATGGCAAGGAAAAGAAGTTGATACTCAAGACGTACTAAACGCTTCTAACAGATATAGAGATATGGAAACGTTAAAATATTGGTTTAGATGTGTCGAAAAGTATGCTTCTTGGGTTAATAATATTTTTTTCATAACAAATGGACAAAAACCGGAATGGTTGAATATTAATAATCCCAAGCTAAAGTGGATTAAACACGAAGATTATATTCCAAAAGAATATTTGCCCACTTTTAATTCAAATGTTATAGAAATGAACCTTCATAGAATTAAGGAATTAAGTGAGTGTTTTGTCAATTTTAATGATGACGTTTTCGTTACAGCTAACGTATCGAAAGAACATTTTTTCAAAAATGGACTTCCAAGAGGCACTGCTTTATTTTATCCTATTTTCCCAGTTGATAATCACAGACATACTACATTAAATAATATTATAATCATCAATAAGCACTTTGATAAGGATGAAGTTGTAAATAAATATTTTGGAAAATTCTTTAGCTTGAAATATGGCAAGCAAGTTTTGATTAATGCTTTTTTTAATCATTATAAGCATAGGGTATGTGGCTTTAGAGAATATCACTCAGCTCTTCCACTTTTAAAAAGTACAATGAGTGAAATATGGGATAAAGAGTATGATACATTAAACAAAGCATCTTGCAACAGGTTCAGAGCGAATACTGACATTAGTGATTGGGTGGTTGAAAAGTGGAACTTTATGACAGGAAAATTTGAGCCTATAAGTCAAAAACAGAATAAGCTCATGGAACTATCTGATGACAATAGAGAAGTAGTTAAGGCAATTGAAAATCACAAGTATAAAATTTTATGTATTAATGACGGATCAATGAACTATGATTTTGAGAAAGCAAAAAGGGATATAATAAATGCATTTGAAAAAGAGTTCCCAGATAAGTCAAGTTTTGAATTATAATTGTCTTGATATAATTTAGGAGAAAAAATGAAGAAAATTACTTTTTTTACGATAGATATTTATCCTGCAGGAGGGACAGAAAAAGCTATTTCAATAATAGCCAATGAATTAGTTAATTTTTACGAAGTAACAATCATATCATTTCGACATACATCAAATAGTCCATTCTTTTATTTTGATCCGAGGATAAATATAATTAATGTTGATTATAAAAAAGAAACTGAACCTTTGAGAAAAAAAGCTATCTTTATTAGACATTTCTTAAAAAAATATTTGAAAAATTATAAAACAGATTATTTCGTTTGTGCTGGTATGAGATATGTTCCAATAACGATTTTTATGAGGAAAAGGAGCAAATACATTGCGTGGGAGCATTACTCTTCTTTTGGGAAGAGTAGATTTACTTTAACTGGTATTGGAAGATGCGAGGCTGCAAGGAAGGCACATAAAGTAATTGTGCTTACAAAAAAGGAGAAAAAAAGATATATCACTTTTTGGAAAGCCAAAGAGGATAAGGTTGTTCAAATATATAATCCAATTGAGAAGCTCAAAAGCGAGAACTTTGATTATGATGTTAATTCAAAACAGATTATTACTGTTGGTAGATTATGTAGCGAAAAAGGATTGGATAAACTTGTGGAAGTGGCTAAAATTGTAAAAAAATCACACCCGGATTGGAAATGGGATATTTATGGTGATGGTAATAAATATGAGGCTTTAAAGCAAATGATACTTGAAAACGAATTGCAAGAATTTATTACACTTAAAGGCAGAGTAAAAAATATAAATGATTTATATAGAAAATATGCGTTTTATGTTATGACATCTACAAATGAGGGGTTTCCAATGGTTCTTATAGAAGCACATACTTCTAAATTGCCAATAGTTAGTTTTGATATTAATTGCGGGCCAGATGAAATAATTACAGATGGAAAAAATGGGTATTTAATTGAGCCATTTGATATAGAAAAAATGGCTCAAACAATTAATCATTTAATAGAAAATCCAGAAATAAGAAAGAATATGTCAGCTAATACATATTTGGATAAAGAAAAATTAAGTATTACTACTATAATTAAACAATGGAAATCATTATTTGATGAAGAGGAATTGAAATGAAAAAGATTACATTTTTTTATGAAGATATTTACATGGTCGGGGGAGCTGAAAGAGTTCTATCAATTATTGCGAACGAATTATCAAAAAAGTATGAAGTGGAAGTTATTTCTCTTTTTAAGCCAGTTGATAAAGATAAGCCAGTATTTGAATACTTCAGTGGCATTTCAATTCTTAGCATCCTTGAGGAGGGAAGATATAAGCCATTAACTCATCATTGGTTTGAAATATCTAAAGCAGTAAGAAAATTTTTAAAAAACTATCAGACTGATGTGTTTATTTGTGCAACAGTAAGAATTATTCCTTTTGTAAGATTTTATATGAAGAATAATAGATTTTTTATGTGGGAACATAGTAACTCTTTTGCAAAGTTCAAACTTGACCTGTGGCAAATTGGACGATTTATTGGTGCTAAAAAAGCTGATAAAGTAATAGTTTTGTCGGATAGAGATAAGAATAATTATATTAAAAAATATCATGTTAAATCTTCTAAAGTGGTTAGGATATATAATCCGTCTGACAATAATCCTTTATCTTCAGAATATGATATTAATTCTAAATTGATAATGTCTGTAAGCAGAATCGTTGAAGGTAAAGGCTATGATTTGCTTATTAAGGTCGCTAAGCAGGTCTTTTCAAAACATCCAGATTGGAAATGGCGTATATATGGAGATGGTAATTATAAAGCAACACTTGAAAAAGAAATAGAAGCAAATGATTTAAGTAACAACGTTATTTTAATGGGGTATGTTAAAGACGTAAAGGAAAGATACAAAGAACACTCAATTTATGTAAGTTGCTCTAAAACAGAAGGTTTTTCAATGGTTTATATAGAAGCTCATAATGCAAAACTTCCAATCGTCAGTTTTAATATTAATTGTGGACCTGATGAAATAATAACAGAGGGTAAAAATGGATATTTGATTGAGCCATTTGACATAAATGAAATGACCAATAAGATTAATTACTTAATTGAGAATCCTAAAGTTAGGAAAGAAATGTCGGATAACACTGGGTTTGATAAAGAAAAACTCAACATAGAGAAAATTACGAAAGAATGGATAGAATTAATAGATGGTTCAATTAAATAATATTTTTTGAAGGTGATATAACATGATACCAAAAGTCATTCATTACATATGGTTCGGTAAAGGAAAAAAGAATAGATTAATTGAAGAATGCATGAAAAGTTGGAAAAAGTATTGCCCAGATTATGAAATTAAAGAGTGGAATGAAGATAATTTTGATATTAATTCGAATCAGTATGTTAAGGAAGCATATGAGAATAAAAAGTGGGCGTTCGTATCAGATTATGTTAGGCTATATGCTTTGTATAATGAAGGAGGAGTATATTTAGATACAGATTGTGAATTACTTGGAAGGATAGACTCATTTTTAACAAATCCAGCATTTAGCGGATATGAAAGTAAAGAGGCAATTCTAACTGCTATAATGGGCGCAGAAAAAGGAAATGAATGGATAAAACTCCTTTTAGACTATTATGAGAACAGAAGTTTTTATAACCAAGATGGTTCATTGGATATTACAACAAATGTAATTATTATATCGAACTTAACTAAAGAACAATATGGTTGCAAATATGATGGAAAGCAAATAAATATACCAGGAAAATTTACAATTTATCCGGTCGACTATTTTTGTCCTAAAAGTTGTATAACAGGTGAATTAAATTTAACTGAAAATTCAGTAGCGATTCATCACTTTAATGCTTCATGGATTGGCGATTATACAGTAAATTTGAGAAACAAAAAGTTTTCATTTGTAAAAAAGTATGGAAGAGAACTGGGAGAAGAAAAGTATAAAAGGTGGTATAGGAGAAATAAAATATACATTTATTTTAGACTATATGGTGTTAAAGGAGTAGTCAAAAGTGCTATAAAAAAGTTTGATAGAATATTTAAAGGAGCAAGTAAACAGTGAATACAAATTCAAGGATAAAAAATTCTACATTGAACTTTATCTCCAATGTTGTCATTCAAGGCATTGCATTTGTTACAGCTTTTGTTGTAAGAAGAGTTTTTATTCAATCATTAGGAGTGGAGTTTTTAGGAATAAATGGTCTCTTTAATAACATATTAACCATACTATCTTTAGCTGAACTTGGAATTGGGACGGCAATGTCTTACAGTATGTATAAAGCAGTCAAGGATGCTGATAAAGATAGGCTGACAGGATTAAATAATTATTATAGAAGCCTCTACAATAGGATTGCAATTATTGTCTTAGTGTTAGGATTAAGCTTATTACCTTTTTTACAATATATTGTTAAGTTAGACAGAATGATTCCACATCTTCATATTTATTATGCACTGGAAGTTGTTAATTCGGTTATTTCTTACTTGTTTGTTTATAAGACAACTATAGTAAATGCAGATCAATCAGGATACAAATTGAATTACATTGGTTTTGGGTTGCAGCTTATCACAAGTGTTTTGCAAATAATGGCATTATTAGCCTTTAAGAAGTATATGATATACTTACTAATAGGAATAGGTATCACTTTTGTTAATAATCTAGTAAGAAGTCATTTTGCAGAAAAATGGTATCCGTTTATTAAAGACAAAACTAAAGTATTACCAGATGTTGAAAAGAAAGAGATATGGAAGAACATCAAATCCATGTTTATGTATAAGATAAGTGGGGTTATACTAAACAATACAGATAATATTTTAATATCAGTTATTGTAAATACAGCTATGGTTGGAATTTATTCAAATTATCTGATGATTTACAATAAGGCAAATGTTTTAATAAATATGGTATTTAGTGCTATTATTCCAAGCGTGGGAAATTATAACGCCAAAGCAACACCTGAAGAAAAATATAAGCTATTCAATACGGTTGATTTTATTTCATATATATCTTATTCACTAATAGCAATTTGTGTCTATTTCTGCGGAGACGATTTAATTAGAGCTGTTACGGGTACAAATACTTTATTACTTACTAAGAATGTGTTAATAGTTACAATCATATACTTTTATTTAAACATGCTAAAAAGAGCAATTGCAGTTTTTAGAGAAACAACAGGCCTTTTTAAGTATGGAAAGTATTCTATACTAATCAGTGCCATATTAAACCTCATTTTTTCAGTTATTCTTGGAAAACTATATGGAATATTTGGAATCCTTTTAGCAACAATTATTGCTAGATTACTAAGTGATATTTGGTATGAGCCATTTGTTCTTTACAGAGTGATTTTTCATAAGAAAGTTGGAGAATACTATGGTAAACAAATATTTAGACTTTTGGTTGTCATCGGAATCATTATTTTGATTATTCCTATAAATAGTGTCATTGCAATAGATCATTTGTATTTTAGACTAGCCATCAAGGGAATGATAACAATGACTATAACATTGTGCATATTTATACTAGTCTTTAGAAAGAATCAAAGTTATATCTATATTAAGGGAAAATTTAGGGACATAATAATGAAAAGTATACTGAAGGTTAATGCCAATAAGAGTTTCAACAATGCGAAATAGATAATATATATTTTTTTAGAGGTAAAAAATGATTGCTAGAAATTATATTAGAAAACTAATTAATAAGTTTAGACCAATAAAGAAAGATAGAGTCGTCTTCATGAGTTATAATGGTCACTATAATGATAACCCAAAGTGTGTTTATAAAGAAATGATAAAGATTGCACCAAATTTAGAATATATATGGCTAATAGATGATAAATATAAAGAATGTGTCCCAAAAGGAATAAAGACATTGTTGTTGGGATCATACGAGGCTCAAAAAGCATATAGCTCGGCCAAATTGATAATCGACAATGTTTATGGTGGAAAAGAAACATATTTGGAATGTAACAGTTTTAAGTCAAGAATAAAATTTAAAGTTCTTACTTTTTTAAATACAAAAAGAAATCAGCATGTTTACACAACTTGGCACGCTACATGCTTAAAGAAGATGCAAATAGATCAATTCGGATCAAAGATTATAGACTTTAGTTGCCCTAATACGACAATGATTATGGGAAATAAGTACTCGTTGGATATACTAAAGCATTTAACTTTTAATAAAATAGAGATGAAGTTAATTGGAACTCCGAGAAATGATACATTGTTTGATTTAAATGATGAAAAAATAAATAATACAAAGAAAAAGCTTAGATTGCCATTAAATAAAAAAATAGTATTATATGCACCAACATTTAGGACAGATGATTTTATACTAAAGAAAAACATCGAAAGAAGCGGAATAAATCAATTGGCTGAAATGAATATTAATTTGTTACTAGAAAAATTAAGTGATAAATTTGGTGGAGATTTTGTTTTTGTATGTCGATTTCATTATCATGTTTCTAATATGGTAGACTGGGAGGCACTTAAAGAAAAATATGGAGAGAAAATAATAAATGGTAATGAAAGTGATGAAACTTCAGACTATCTTATATGCACAGATGTATTAATATCTGACGTTAGTGGTATAATGTTTGATTTTGCTACAACTAAAAAACCTACATTTATCTATTTCCCAGATTTAGATAACTATGTTAATAAAGAGAGGGGAGTATATATACCAATTCAAAACTTGCCTTTCCCGGGTGGAGTCTCGTTTGAACAATTAATTAAAAATATAGATAACTATGACTATTCTAAATATTTGGGAAAATTAGGAATATTGATGAAGGATTTGGGTGTTGTAGATAGTGAGAATTCCGCAAAGGAAGTTGCCAATTATATTATTAATGATTCTGGGATTGATAACATAAAAAAACCAATTTTATAATATAAAATTGGATTTTTTAATGGTTCATGTGTGAAATTTGCATTTTACTCAAAGTGTAAAATGTTATTGGTAAGCTTGACAATCTTATGGGAAACGCTAGTTAATGTATTCCATTTTGAGTCAAGATATTTTCTAAATACTATATCAACTGTTTTCAATCGAATTTGGTCTATTATAAGACATATCAAAAATATAATGCCGACTTTGGCTATACAGAAAAGAGGTAAGTATGGTGAGTAAAAAAATTTAATGTTGGGAAAGATTCTTTCCCAAATAATCGGTATAAGTAGCGGATTGTGATGAAGTAAGAAAATACCTGTTACAGATTTAGCTATATTATTTATATGTACATTATAAAAAGCCTTTTTATTAATATAAAGCCAAAATAAGCTTGTGGCTACGATAACGTTAAGTATACTTGTTGCGCTTGAGAAAAAAGTTGCTAAATTTTACAGACTCATATAGTTATCCCATTATTCTTGTACATCAATTGTTTATTTCGGGGCAAGTGTGTTTAATGCACATATATGATAACATTAGCCTTAATTTAATTGCCTTTTTGTGTTTTATGCTAGTATATGCATATTGCTTTGGGTTATTATCTAAGCAGGTTGTCTTGTTTGTAAATAGCTTGTATGAAAAATTGGAAATTACTATCAAGAATAAAACAGTATAATTCAATTACTAAATATATCAAGATGTTCTCCTGTATATTGGTTCTAAAATCACTAATAGCCATCTCAGCTCATTTTTGAAGAAGGGATAAGTCAATGAATAATATAAAGAAATATCTGTTTGATTTTGTATTGAATGTTAATACTATTGCATTATCTTTATATCTGTTTTTTATTTATTATTCACATTGTGTTCTTAGCAGCGTTGATAAGGTAGTTTCTTTAGGTGATGCGTTCTTTATTTTTGCGATTTCAATAGTTATCTCATCGGTGCTTATATTCATAATAAAAAAGATAAAAATTGAGATTGTTTTTGATGGTAAAAACAAATTTCATAAGAGATATTATAGAGTGGCGTATTTCTTATTTCCTTTTCTTGTTTTGCTGATAAAGTATCTTTGCTATTATCCTGGTGGTTTCTCATCGGATAGCATCGGACAGTATTCTCAAGTTATAGATAATTCATATAATGATTGGCATCCTGTAATTCAGACTTTAATTGCATTTAAAATACCGCTTTTAATTACAAACGGCTGGGTTGGATCTATTGTACTATTCCAAATTATTAGTATTTCTCTGGTTATCGGGTATGCTTTAATTCAGATAGATAAGTATATTAATTCAAAAGTAGCTGTTTTTGTCATGTTTCTATTTATTCTTAATCCATATACTGTCAATATTTGCATGTATCCTTGGAAGGATGTTACTTTTGCTATATTTGCATTATTACTGACTGCATTTCTGTTCAAGATTGTTTTTTCTAAAGGGGAATGGAGCAGCGATATAAAGAACTTAATCTTACTTTCTATTCTTGTTGCAATTACTACGTTGATTAGGCATAATGCTATGTTGTTTACAGCACCTTATTTGATAACGATGTTCTTTTATTGCAATAAAAAGAATTATTTAATTCTTGTTGGAACTTCAATTTTGTGCATTTTTTTAGTTAAAGTGCCATTATATTCTGCTTTGAAAGTTAAAAAGCCAGCTAGAAGAGTAGTAGAAACAATAGGATTGCCACTAAGTATTATTGGAAACGTTGTTTCAAAGTCACCAGATAAATTGAACCGTGACATTCTTGATTTTGCTTATCAATTATCTCCGAAAACTAATTGGGAGCTAAAATTTCGAGATGGGTTTAATGATGTCAAGTGGGATAAACAAACAAATTTGAATGTTATAGATATTCATGGCCCTGATAAAGTTATTAAGATATTACTTGAATGTATAAAGGTAGATCCATATGAAGCGTTAAAAGGTTTTTTTAGGACCACTTATTCAGTATATTCGATTTTTGACAATTGGTATTACGATTTTAAGCCTTATGTAACAAATAATATTTACAAAATCAGCATGGAAAGAAGCGATTTTTTAGATGGTTTGCATCAAGAATATTTTAAATTTATAAGTACTTATCTTCCACATATTTTTCTTTATATTGGCTCTATGCACCTGATACTCATTGTTGTGATTACAGCGAAGTACAAGCTAAATGTTGCATCCAATTGGAAAACTATTCTAACAGCTAGTCCGATATTTGTATATAATTTTGGAACGATGTTTTTGCTTAGTGGCCATGACGATGGATTTAGGTTTTTTTACTATACTTTTTTAGTTACACCAATTGTTTTACTTATACTTCTAAAGCCCAATAGTGTTGAAACAAAATTTATGTCGGGAAAAGAAGAAAAATAGAATTTGACTACACAATTGTAGTTATGGAGGAGTAAGCTAATTAATGATTATACTTTACTTAATTTTTTGTTGTATTTTTTTATATGGAGCAAAGGTATTTATAAAAGGGTTTAATCCAGAATATGTTTCAAAAAAACAAACGACTATAATTAATGGTCTTTTTGTGGTTACCATTATTTTTAGTCATATTCGAGGATATATTGATACAAGTGCTTTTTATGATAATCTACTAGTAAAATTAATGAACAATATAAGTCAATTGATGGTTACGACATTTTTCTTTTATTCAGGATATGGCATTTATGAGTCTATTAAAAACAAACAAGATTACATTAAGCATTTTCCTAAAAAAAGAGTGTTCCCACTGTGGCTTAATATGGCTATTGGCGTAACCCTATTTTTGGTAATGAATATAATACTAGGAATAAAGTATTCTATAGCGGATATTTTACTTTCATATACTGGAATTAAGTCCATTGGTAATTCAAATTGGTTTATTTTTACCACGTTGGTATTATATGCTTTTACGCTTATATGCTTTAATGGTAAAGTTCTAAAGCTATTGAGTTATAAAAAGTCGCTAATAATATTTACGGCTTTATCAATTTTATACATTACATGTGGGCAAGTAATAAATAACACCTTGTTCGTTAACACTTGCATATGCTTTTCTGCTGGGATGTGGTTTTCAGAGTATAAAGATTCTTTTGAGAGATTCCTAAAAAATAAATACTTTTTAAAATTGTTTTTATCTTATATGGTATTTTTGATATTATTTATTTTAAATAAAAAACTAGGGCTAGGTAATAATAACTTCTTTTATAGTATTTACTCAATTTCATTTGTTTTATGCATATTAGTTACTAGCATGAAAGTATCACTAAATAATAAAGTATTTGAATTTCTTGGCCAGCATGTGTTCTGGATTTATGTTTTACAAAGAATACCAATGATATGCTTGAAAGGGAAAATCGACAATAACTATTTGTACTTTATGATTTGCTTTATTATAACTATTCTGATGTCATATGCAATGAATAAATTTTCTAAATTTGTATTGCAAAAGGAGAAGAACACATTGGAGACTCGTAGCTAATTTCATTCTAGTGGGAAGTTAGGGGATAGATTAAAAAAGGACGTCACTTTTAAAGGGACGTCCTTTTTATTTTAATATATTAATATATGAGTCCATATCAAAAGGCTCACCATCAATGGAGAAGTGCTTGGTTTTCTCGTTAGATATATCTTTTGCTTCTGCATCTATAGATGTATTATTAACTATTTCCATTAGAATAGGAGCAACACTATTATATTGTTTGTCGTATATATTTGATAGTTTTTTTACGTATTCGCCTTTAGAACGAGTTAGGGATTTTTTGTATGTTCGGTGAAGCATGAATGGAAAGCCAAGTGTTGCGATGAGAGTTAATATAATTACTGGTAAAATAACAAGTAGGCTTAATATTCCCAAAAATCCGGCTGAAAAATAATCTAGGTTTATCATTGGAAACAGTAATGCATATAATGCTACACATAATACAATAAGAGACCCGGCTGTGAATATCACGTTTCTTTTTGTGGTTTCCTTAACATATATTTCTCCTTTTTTATCGTCTCCTGGAAGATTTGCAACTATTTTCCCAGATTGTCCATTCATTGCAAAGTGATATTTTGTATTATTGTATGTATATGTACATATCCAAATTGGAACCCAATAGTCTTTTTTAAAAATAGTAGTATAATCGTATGAATCTGAATTATTATTTATTCTTGGATATACAATGTTTCTTTGATTTTTTTTAACATTTAGAGTCATGTTTCGCGTAAAACTATCCTGTAATCTATTGATAGCTCTATTTCTTTTCACTACTACTGATTCATCATCTGCAGAAGAAGCAAATCCTAGCATGTAATATGGAGAAAATGGAACTGACAATCTTAAGTCATATGGAAGAAGTGAATCAAAAACATTATCTTCCACATTTCTTAATTTATCATATACTAATCTAACGCCATAGTTTGCTTCGTAAGAATATTCTTTATATGATACTGCACCATTATCATTAAAGGAGATTGTTCCGGACGATTTATAGTTTACGAGATATTCTGTCACGCTAAGCGGAACGTATAAGCCTATGGTTTCTATAATATTCTTTTCTGAAAATGCATCTTTTTTGGCGAAACTGTTTGATGCAATGAATGACTTAAAAGTATCTATTAAATATTTTTTTGTGGTTCGAAATGGAATAATTTTTCTTGATGTTAATTCCATTTTTTTACTAGTTAGGGAAAAGTTATGACTCCCGCAAAAATTACATGTTGAAACAACAGAAGTATCTATGGTTGAAATTTTCGCACCACATGAACTGCAGTAATACTCTTTAGTAGTTATATTGTTTTCATTAAAAGAGAAAGATCTAACATCATCATATTGGTTACAATAAGAGCAATAGACTTTTTGTTTTGATGGATCAAATATTAAATTGGCACCGCATCTTTTGCAAGTAGATATCATTTGTAAACTCCTATCATAATAACTGTCTCATTCTCAATAAATTATACTATTATGAAAAAAGCATGTCAAAATAGGGAAGTGATAACTGGGTGACTAGCACCTGAATTCATTTTAGAAGAATGATTAGCGATAAAAACCGGAAAGAAGCTTATATTTTACAAATCGAAAAAGTAGTAAAAAATAGTATAAATTTGACAATTAAAGAAAACGTTGACAATTCCGGAATGGTTAAATGTTCTAGCCGAAAATGAAAATATAAACTTTTCTCAAGTATTACAAGAAGCTTTAAAAGGAATTTTGATTACTAAATAATCAAATCTTAAGGGCGCTCCTTGCTTTCGAAAGCAAGGAGCGCTTTTTAATTTGGTGCCAAATTTGGCCCTAAATTTTCCCTTGGGGTGAAATCAAATACGAGTCCCAAAAGTTTCCCAAAACAGTTGTTATATCCCTAGAAACTTGATAAAATGTTAGGGAGAAAATAAGTCTAAAGATGGAGGATATAATGAAAAAGGTAATTATTATAGGTGCTGGGCCTGCTGGTCTTACGGCAGGCTATGAACTATTAGATAAATCAAAAGAATATGAAGTCACCATTCTAGAAGAAAGCGATTGTTTCGGAGGTATTGCTAGAACAGTAAATTACAAGGGTAATCGCATGGATATGGGTGGACATAGATTTTTCTCAAAAGTTCCTGAGGTAAATGAATGGTGGGAAAAAATGCTTCCGTCTCAAGGAGCTATGCCATTTGATGATATAGAACTTGGAAGAACTTCTACAGTTAAAGAAGGAGGACCAGATCCTAAAAAAACAGACAGAGTCATGCTTAAAAGAAACAGAATCTCAAGAATATTCTTTAAGAGCAAATTCTTTGATTATCCAGTTTCTTTAAAAATGGATACGATTAAAAATATGGGATTTCTTACAACTATTCAAGTTGGATTTAGTTACTTAAAGACAATCTTTTTTAAGAGAAAAGAAAATTCCTTGGAGGATTTTTATATTAATCGTTTTGGCAAGAAACTTTATTCAATGTTTTTTGAAAACTATACTGAAAACTTATGGGGAAGACATCCTAGCAAGATATCACCAGAGTGGGGAGCACAAAGAGTTAAGGGACTTTCTATTACAGCAGTTATAAAAGATATTTTTGGAAAAATATTTAAAAAGAAAAATAGAAAAGTTGAAACTTCACTTATCGAGGAATTCTCTTATCCAAAATTTGGCCCAGGTCAACTATGGGAACTTACCGCAAAAGAAATAGAAACTAAAGGCGGCAAGATTATTAAAAATGCAAAGGTTGTTAAGCTCATTAAGGAAAACGATAAGATAAATAGAGTTGCATATATGAAGGATGGCCAAGAAGTCATCGCTGATGCGGATATTGTTATTTCTTCAATGCCTGTAAAGGATTTAGTTGAAGGAATGAATGATGTGCCTGAAAATATTTCTTCTATTGCAAAAGGTCTTCCATATCGTGATTATATGACGACAGGTGTATTAATTAAAAAACTTCATCTTGAAAATAAAACAAAAGTTAAAACCATAGGGAATATTGTTCCAGATAACTGGGTATATGTTCACGATAAAAGTGTTAAAATGGGAAGATTCCAGATATATAACAACTGGTCTCCATATATGGTAAAAGACATCAAAAACAGCGTTTGGATTGGTCTTGAATATTTTTGCAACGAAGGAGATTCAATGTGGAGTATGACCGATGAAGACTTTGCTAAAATGGGAATATCTGAAATGGTTAAGATGGGGCTTATAGAATCAGAAGATGAAGTAATCGATAGTCACGTTGAAAGAGTTAAAAAAGCATATCCGGCTTACTTTGATACATATGATCACATGGAAGAGCTTAGAGAGTATCTAAGTGCAATAGATAATTTATATTGTGTAGGGCGTAATGGACAACATAGATACAACAACATTGACCATAGCATGTGTACATCTTTTGAAACAGTTAAAAATATTCTTTCTGGCAAAAAAGAAAAAGATAATATTTGGAATGTAAACACAGAAAAAGAATATCATGAAGAAAAGAAGGGTGCATAAAATTGAAAGAGTTTTTTGAATTGCTAAAGAAATTTGACTTAAAAGGCATCTTTATAACACCAACAAGCAATGGGTTTCTACAGTTTTTTAGATATGCTTTTGTTGGTGGGATTGCTGCAGTAATAGATTTTGCTCTATTATATGTATTTACAGAATGGTTCCATTTTCATCATATGATCTCAGCAATCATAGCTTTTATTGGTGGTCTATGTACAAACTTCCTATTATCTAAGCTGCTAGTTTTCAATAAGAATGCTGTTGAATCTCGAGTAAAGCCAGTCTGGGAGTTTTTATCATATGCGCTAATCGGAGTAATAGGGTTAGGAATAACTGAATTAATACTTTTTGTTTTTACGGAAAAAATAGGCATACATTATATGATTTCTAAGCTAATTGCGACGATAGTAGTCCTAATTTGGAACTATTTGGCAAGAAAGGTCTTTATTTATAAAAAAGCTAAATAGCTAGAGGCTAGTTTAGGTATATTATTATTCTTTAAGGAGAAAAAAATGAGTAACAAAGAACAAAGTTTAAAAGCAAAGCCTGAAGAGAAAGGTAATGATAGCAATATTTTTATTAAATTATTTCCTAATATGAAGGAAAACTTTAAACATTTGCCAATAAACATTAGAAATGTTTTTCTAGTATTACTTGGAGCTGTAATATTCGGGTTTGTTGCAATATGTTTAGCATATAATACAAAAATGGATTATAAGTTAGAGTCATTTATCAATTCGGTTAAAACTTTTAGTAATGAATCAGCATACAAAAAAGTAGATTCGACTAATTCATCAACATTAGATAATTATACGGATGCATTAATGGTAGCTACAGCGTTTCACCCAATTAAAAGCGGTGATTCAACTATAAAAGAAGCAATGGATAATCCAAGAAATGTTGTAAAAGGGAAAAATCCATTTGAAGCAATTACAAATCCTAATTTTGTTAAGAATGGGCAAGAGGATACATATGGGAGATATTGGCACGGTTATCTAGTGTTTCTAAAGCCATTACTTTCTCATCTCGATTATGGACAAGTTAGGATGCTTAATGCTGCTTGTCAAGGAGGCTTACTGACAATTTTAATAATTCTTCTAGCCAAAAAGAAATACTATTTTTTGATAATTCCTTTTCTTGCTAGCTATATAATAATTAATCCGATAGCAGTATCATTATCGTTTCAGTATAGTAATATTTGGTATATTATTCTAGTAAGCGCAATTGTGTATTTAATTTTTCAAGATAAGATTATTGAAAAGAGACTACATTATTTATTGTTTTTTGTAGTAGGTATTTGCACAAGTTATTTTGACTTATTATCATATCCTATTGCTACACTTGGTTCACTACTAGTTTTAATGGTTTGTACCGAAGATTTAAAATTCTGGGATGCAATAAAAAGAATTATTATTTGTGGATTTATGTGGTCTTTTGGGTATGCAATTATGTGGCTTGCAAAGCTTGTAATTTCAAGCATTATTCTTAATAAAGATATGATTGAAAACGCCAAAAAGGCATTTGATTTTAGAATTAGCGACAAAAATGCAGCGGGAGCAGAGATAAAGTATTCCGATACATTGAAGAAAATTTTTGGAAGACTTGATCCTAATTCTGTTAAAGGTGCATCAATTTTTGCAATTGGTTCTGGATTATTATACTTAGCATATCAAATAGTCAAAAGAAGAAAGAACAAAAAGGCGAGTGATAAATCATTTGTGCAATTAACCACAAAGGAAAAGCTAAAAGTTGTATTGTTCGAGGAATTGAGAATAGACATTGTTTTTGCAATGGCACTTTTTCCTTTTGTGTGGTATTTTGTTATTCCAAATCACTCATATATTCACAGCTTTTTTACATTTAGAGCGTTATTTGTGGCATTCTTTGCAATTTATGCACTTTTATTTAAAATTGGATACGATATTTCAAAAAGTGAGTGAACTTTTCTCTTCTTTTAATTATATAGGTTGCTTTTTACGTATAAAGTCATTGAGAATAGTGAAATAATAAAAAAGATATAATACTATATTAGGAGTGTATGTATGGCTAAACGAGAAAAATTGGATACTTATAGTCATTATAAAAAGGACAATAATAAGATAGATAATAAGGTTAAAGACCTTAAGAAAAGTGAAGAAAGTGGAAGTAAGGTTGAAGGTCGAAATGCAGTAATTGAACTATTAAAATCAGATCGTGAGATTAATAAGGTTTTAATTGCGAAAGGAGAAAAACAAGGTTCAATAAATGAAATAATAAGGTTGTGCAAAGAGAAAGGAATTGTTTTTCAAGAAGTAGATAGAGCCAAGCTTGATGATATAACCGAAACAAATCATCATCAAGGTGTTATTGCATTTGCATCTCCAATCACATATGTTGATGTTAGTGATATTTTAAAAATTGCAAAAGACAAGGGTGAAGAACCATTTATAATAATTGCCGATGAGATAGAAGATCCTCACAATTTAGGAGCACTAATAAGAACGGCTGAGATTGCAGGATGTCATGGACTTATAATTCCAAAGAGAAGAAGTTCGCAGGTTACAGAAGTTGTTACAAAGGTTGCTTGCGGTGCGACAGAATACTTGCCGATAGCTCGAGTTGGCAATTTAAATGATGCAATAGAAGAATTAAAGGAAGCCGGCGTTTGGGTGTATGGTACAGATGGATCTGCTAAGAAGCTATATTATGAGGAGAATTTATCTGGACCTATTGCTATCATTATTGGCAGTGAAGGTAGAGGAATGAACAAGCTTACGATGAAAAAGTGTGATGTTCTTTTGAAAATACCAATGAAAGGACATATAACATCGCTTAATGCTAGTGTTAGTGGGGGAATAGTAATATTTGAAGCTGTAAGACAAAGAATGAAATAAGGTTTTCGGGGACACGACGGTCACACCTGCTCAGCAGGTGTGACCGTCGTGTCCCCAAAAGTATGCTCAAAAATTTATTTAACTTGATGTTGATTCATTGGTATTTGAACTGTGAATGTAGAACCTTTTCCAACTGTTGATTCAAATGTTATATCACCATTGAATTTACCTTTAATTGTAGAGTATGACATATATAGTCCAAGGCCTGTACCGTTTTTACCTTTTGAAGTATACATTTCTTTAAATAGTTTGTCTTTTATCTCATCTGAAATACCACAGCCTTCATCAACAACTTTAAAGAATACATTCTTTTCATCAGAATAGATGTTAAATAAAATCTCTTTTCCAGGAGTTCCGTTATATGCTTGAATAGCATTTCCAATTAAGTTGTTGATTACTTGAATTAAACTATTGATATCTCCATTAATCTTTAGAGTAGGGTCACATTCAATAGTAATTTGTAAGTCTAGATTTGCATGTTTTAATTCATGTTTCATAAGAATATCTACTCGTTTTGACAAATCATAAACTGAGAATGATTCGTAGTTTGATGTACTAAGCTGTGATGCTTGACCTTTAACTGTTGTAATAATGTCTGACATATACGCTGTATGTGTCTTAATTTTTGTGATCCAATCAAGCATATCTTTAGCAATTTCTTTGTGGTCGTCTTTTGTAACTTGTGGATTATCTATTGAGGCAACATACTCAGAAACAAGCTCTGTAAGACCTTCTGCAGCGCCTGAAATTGACATTATTGGTGATTTCATGTTGTGAGCAATACCACCAATCATTTGACCAAGAGAAGCAAGACGTTCTCTTTCGATAAGCATGTTCTGACTGTTTTGAATTTCTTCGATATATGTCTTTGAAAGTGACTGTACTTCGTTAAATGAAACTACAAGTTCACCAATTTCATCGTTTGAAGTAACTGGAAGACTTTCGTTATATCTACTCTTGGCAACGATTTGCCTCATTCCTCGTGATACAGACTTAACTTCCTCGGCAAGTGAGCCAGAAGAGAAGTGAAGTGTGAATAAGTTTAATACAAACAAGCTAAACATTGTTGCTCCAAATACTGCAAGTGCTGCGTATGATGTAAGCTCATATTGAACGCCAACGTAATAGACTTCGTTATTTACCATGGCCTTGATAAATGCTCCACGAATATCAAAACCATAATAGTCATAAATCATTGTATCATTTGGAATAGAGAACTCATTCATGTACTTTTTCCAAAAAGTACTAAATTCCATTTCAGCTTTATCTTTTCCATGAAAACTTCCATCTGGGTAACGAATGAAAGGTTTATCATTTTCAGAAGGGAAGTTTATATTAGCAACCTTAGTGTATAATTCATCAACTGAACTATAAGTTGTGTTTTCAAATTCATCTTTTAGTAAGGTCTTATACAAATTATAGTTTGTTTCAGATTTTGAATACATTAATACGGAATAACCCACAAGTGAAGTGAACATTAATGCAACTATGATAAGTGGGATAACCTGATACCTCATTCTGGACATTAGGCTTGATTTCTTTTCAAACGAGGAAAGAGGAAGATTAAGTCTTGCCAGAATCTTTGCAAATTCTTTTCTTACATATACAGATGTAAACGTTCCTATAACTATAATGAACGATGCATAGATTATAAATACTTTAAGTGTAGTTACTCCAATAAATCCAGTAGAAATAGAATATAGAATTGGAACACCTATACTTGGTATCATTATTTGAAGCATATATAGTTCATCTGGAACTTTAAACAGCTTTTTCCTAATCTTAGTTAACTCTGCTACATCATTATTCTTTATTGCTTCTTCTAAATGATTTAAGAATGAAAGCTTAATAAAGACTAAAATCGCATAAGTTATAAAAATTACACCTGTTATTTCAATAAACTGAACTGTGTAGTTTGCTTGTTCAACTTCCCATTGGAATTGATTGTTATATGTATTGTCGGGGTAGTCAAACATTTTAGGCATAAGAGGGAAGAATATGGCAATTAGTATTAGTATCATTACAAAGAATACGGACATTACCTTAAACTTCAGCTTATTCCTTTTGAAAAAGTTAATCATAGCATGACCTCCTAAAGAATAATAAAACTACTTCATTATTTTTAATGTTTCATTAATATAGTCAAATGTTATATCTGGCCATTTAAAACCTAATTTCTCTAAATATTTATTAGTTATCTTGTTATCAAGTATTACTGAAGGCATAAATCCAAGTCCTTTTTTATTATCCAAGTCATTTACAACAGCTTTAAGTGTTCCTTTTGACTCGTCATCCTTAGAAATCTTTTTAACATCTTCCAAGAATACATCAGATGGTAATTCTTTAACATCGATATTAACATCTTTAAGCATTTTCAAAAAGTCTGGAATAGGTAAGAACTTCTCATTAAACACATTAAATGTTTTGTGGTTCATATTATCTAGTTTTGATAGCATTATTACTGCTTTTGCACATAAATCAACCGGAGTAAATTCTAAGGTTTGGAATAGCATATCTTTTGGGATGATTTCATTTGCTGCAATAAATTTTAAGATATTATAAAAGGCATTATCGTCTTTATTCTTTTGGAATACGCCATCCTTTGCTCTAGCTGTAAGGTTTCCTACACGATAGATGTTGTAATTTAGGCCATCTTTTTTACTTTCTAGAATAGCTTTTTCTGCCTCAAACTTAGAATGTATATAAACGTTTTCATCGTATATTTGCCCTATGTAGAAATCGTTTTCAGTAAATAGGGTATTTGGCATTGATTGTGATACTAAGTAATTTCCAGATACGCCCATTGTAGAAATGTGGTGTAGGTGTAAGTTATATTTTTCACAAATCTTCATTGTATTTTTAACAGCTTGAACATTTATAAGCTCGTGATTTTTATAATCGCCATAGTATTTAACATTTGCTGCACAGTTTATTACAGCAGAAACTTTTGAACATATATCATCAAGTGTTTCTTTAGATAGTCCATAATTTTCTTTTGTAATATCGCAAACTACTAAATGAACTCGCTTAGTATCAAGTTTTGAAGAAGGGAAGAAGTAGTCCCAACTTTCTTCGAATCTTTTGTCTGACTTTAAGTTATCTTTTTCTCTAATAGGACAATAGATATCTACGTCAGTAGTTTTAAGAAGCTCATGAAGTAAGTGAATTCCAAGATAACCTGTAATTCCAGTAAGCATATAGCCTTTTTCAGGAGCTTTTTCTTTTATTTCTGGTTCACCTTTATGTTTTTCTACTAACTTATTTAAATCATAAAGTTTTGGATTTTCTTTAAACTGTGTTTGAACTTTGTTTTCATCAATCATCTTTGCAAGAAGTCGAACGGTTCTTAATTGATAGAAGTCTTGAGTTTTAAACTTCATGTCAAATGGTATAAGCATAGTTTGAATTTGAATGATTGTAAGTGAGTCTGCATGATAATTAAAGATATCATCTTCAACACCAATCTTTTCGATTGTAAGAGCATCGGCGACTGCCTTTGCAATTATTTTTTCTGTTTCTGTTCTTGGTGCCACATACTCAGTTTCATTTGTTATAAATGAAGTAGGGGCAGGTAGCGCTTTTCTATCGGTCTTATGATTTGGTGTTAGTGGGAACTTTTCAAGTTGCATATAACTTGCTGGAACCATATAGTTTGGTAAACAGGTTAGTAGATATTTATGAAGCCCGTTTGGATCAATTTGAGTTTTAGCAATAAAGTATGCACACAAAAATTGTTTTCCATTTTTATCTTTTCTATCTACAACAACACTTTTTGTAATTCCTTCAAATTCGTTAATGTGAGATTCAATATCTCCAAGCTCAATTCTGTAACCACGAATTTTAATTTGGTTATCAGTTCTACCAAAGCAAAGAAGCTGCCCATCTGGAAGCCAAGTTGCTAGGTCACCAGTGTTGTAGATTATTTCGTCTTCGTTGTATGGATTTACTATAAACTTTTCATTTGTAAGTGTTTCGTTTCTATAATAACCTTTTGCAACACCAGCACCACCAATGTATAATTCACCGTGACAACCTGGAGGAAGAATTTTTTTGTTGCTATCTAAAATATAGATAGTTGTATTTTCAATTGGTTTTCCAATTGTAATTGTTGTTTCTCCAGTAAGCTCTTTAAAAGTAGAGTATACGGTCGTTTCTGTTGGACCATATAGGTTAAAAATTCTTGCGTTTGTATATTGTGGTAAGCCAGAAAGAAAACTAATAGGGAATGGCTCGCCACCTAGAATTATTTCTTTAAGTGTGCTTAAACATTCTAGATATTTTGAATCTAAGAATAATAGCTGAATTCTAGAAGGTGTTGTAAGTATCTTACATATTTTCTCTTTCATGATTAATTCACTAAGTAGTACTGGGCTCTTTTGCTCGTCTTCGTTTGCAACTACTAAGTGAAGTCCCCAGATAAGTGTAGGGAATACTTCAAATACAAATATATCAAAACACATTGTAGTAACAGAAACTACTTTGTTATCTGATGATGAAGTGTAATCTAATCTTTTTCTCATGCTTTCTGCAAAGTTTAAAACAGAGTAATTTCTAATCATAACAGCTTTAGGAAGTCCTGTTGTTCCAGATGTATACATGATATATGCAAGTGAATCTGGGTCATATTCATCTTTGAAGTTTTCAGTTTCTTTTGATTTATCTAATTTAACATCTTCAATGTTGAAAATGTTAGTATCTATAGTTATATTCTTGCGTAATTGTGGAATTGTTATGATAGTTTTTGCTGTGCTATTTTCTATCATATAGCTAACTCTTGACTCTGGATATTCAGGTTCAATAGGCATATATGTAGCACCACATTTTAAAATTGCCAAGATTGATATTATAATTTCGCAAGACCTTGGAAGCAAAATACCAACAATATCATTTGGCTTAACATCATTTGCTTTAAGTTCTTTTGCAAGTTGATTTGCAACGTTATTAAGTTCTTGGTATGTATATGATGTATCTCCAAAAGATAGGGCGACTGTATCAGGGTGTTCCTTAACACCTTTTTCAAACTCCCATACAATTGTAGAATTTCTATTAAATGCACACTCTGTATCGTTAAAATCTCTAAGAAGCATATTCTTTTCTGGAAGAGAAACGATTTCAACATCTTTGCATTTTATGTCTTGATCTGCAAGGACTTGATACATAACTCTTTCAACTCTATTGTGCATGTTTTCGATTTCTTCTTCTGTAAATACAGCTGTTTGATAATCATAGTTAATCGATAAAACTCCTGTATCGTTAGTATCGGTAATGTGAATCATAAGAGACTCAAGTTGATTATCTGAAGGTATCCAGGTTATATCAAATGGAATATCAATTTTCTTAACATCTGAACGAGCATTTTGATATGAATATACGATGTCGTAAAGTTTCTCGGTAGAATCAGTAACTTCTTTAACTCTTTTTGATATCTCAGAGAATGGATATTTTAAATGTCTATACATGGTTTTTTGACCAGATGTAATTTCCTTAACTCTCTCAGCAAATGTGGCTTCTTCGTTATATTTCATGATGAAAGGCATTGTTGTTATAAAAGTACCAAATGTATTTTTCTCTGCAAAATTACTTCTGTTTAAAACGGGAGTTCCTAAAGTGAAACTTTCGATGTTTAGAAGCTTGCTAAAGTAAAGCGAATAAGCTGTTAGTAAAAATGATGGAACTGTTGATCCGTTTGCTTCGTTAAAACTTTTAATCTTACTTTGAATTTCTTTTGGCAATTTATATGTTTTTCTTACGAAATGAGTGTCGTCACTAAAATCTTCTTTTTTTAGGGTAGAGAAGTTGTAAGTTTCTCCAATTTGATTGTTCCAATATTCTTTGTCTTGTTCATAACGATTAGTTTTTGTGTATTCTTTTTCTGATGTTACAAAATCTAAATATGATGGGTAGGTGATGCTAGAAACGTCTTCACCATTTTTAAGTGCGTGATATAAAGTCATTGTTTCGTTAGTGTATAGAGAAGTAGTCCATGCATCGCAAATAATATGGTGCATGAATGTTATATAGGCACCTTCGCCATCTTCAAATCTATATAATTCAAAAGTAAATAGCTGTGAATCCACCACCGGAATAGGAGAAGGGACCAAGTTTTTAACTTTTTCTTCAAATTCTTTTTTAGTAATATCAATTATTTTGTAATCTTCTTCTTTAAAATCTGCTACATATTGATATGGTTTACCATCTTCTAAAGTTATGCGAAGTCTTAAACCATCATTTTTTTGTACTGTTAAGTTGAATGCTTTCTTTAGTAATTCAAAATCTACTTTTTCTAAAACTCTTAGAGTACCACCCATGCAATTGATATTTGTGTTTGGATAAACCTGCTCAATTGACCAAATTGCTTTCTGTGGATTTGTTAATTCATACAATTTCTTTTCCATTTGTTACACCTCAAAATTACATGTGACAAAAATGTCACTTTGATATTTAGTTTGTGTTCATAAAATATGCTAAAGTGCCTAAATATCAATAAATTCTCAATAAAATTATATAAAACAGGCCTGCCAAACACAACAAAGCAACACAATTGTAATATTATTGTGAAATACCAGTAACTCGACCAGGTTTTTGGGGACACGACGGTCGCACCTGCTGACCAGGTTTTTGGGGACACGACGGTCAGACCTGGTCACCAGGTCTGACCGTCGTGTCCCCAAAAACCTGGTCGGTAATAGAATTGACTTTTGACCTATATTTTTGTAAAATTAGTAAGATATTTTTTACTATGCCCTCATGGGCTTAAAAGGAAGTGATTGATTTGGAAAATGAGGAAAAAGCTCAAGAAAAAATAAATGAAGAAGAGAAGACCACAGAGCCTGTTAAAAATCAAAGTGAAAACATTGCAGAAATGTTTAAGTCAAGTCAGAGGAAAGAAAAGATAAAGAAACACTTAAAAAGAATTCTTATTATTCTTGCGGTGCTTGCAATTTTTGTGCTTCCTAGACTTCTTAAGGAGCCTGAGATAACAGAAGAAGAGTTTAACTATGATATAGTTAAAGTCGAAAAAGGGAAAATTAGCGTTACTGTTGAAGGCGATGGAGTAATCACAGCAAACAGTATTTATAACATCGTTCCAAAAGTAGCTGGTGAAATTCTTCAAGATTATGTTGAACAAGGTAAATATGTAAAAAAGGATGAGCTTCTTTATGTTATCGATTCAAAAGATGTTAATAACAGCATAAATCAAGCAAATCTAGGAGTTCAGCAGTCTAAGGTTTCGGTTGAACAAGCACAATCAAATTATAATAATATTCAAAATCAAATTAATGACTTAAAAATTTATGCTAGTGCTGATGGATTTGTTGAAAAACTTGCAATAGATAACGGATCGTACGTTAATGCCATGTCACAAGTTTGCTCAATTTCAGAGAAAAATACTTATGAAGTTATCCTTCAATTTAGAACGAACAACTCAACAGACATAAAAGTAGGAAATAAAGTCTCATTATTCTATTTAGATTATTTTACATATGTTGAAGGAATAGTTTCTAAAATTTCAGATAGCAGCTCGCTTTCAGAAACTGGTGCTCAAGTAACGGAAGTAACAATTCAAGTTAAAACAGATGGTTATAATATACAAGATGCTAGAGTAGAAGGAACAATTACTTTAAGCAATGGCGAGCAGGTTTTAAGTATAAATCAAAGCAATATTGCTCCAGTGAAATCAGATGTTGTTGTTTCTGATTCAGCCGGTGTAGTTAAGCAATTATTCATCGAAAATGGTTCATACGTTCACAAAGGCGATTTGATAGCAGTCTTAGAGAATAGTAATTTGAATACTCAATTAGATAATGCAAAATTATCAATAGACAATGCTAATATTTCAAAGAGAAATGCTGAGAACAACTTATCTACAACAAGAAAACAGCTTGATAACTACAACATCACTTCACCAATTTCTGGCACAATAGTATTCAAAAATGCAAAAAAAGGTGATGTAATTTCATCTTATCAACAGTCTGCTTCAAACATTATGGCAGTTGTTGCAGATATTTCTGTTATGAAATTTGAAATGCAAGTGGATGAACTTGATATCACAAAGGTTAAGGTAGGGCAAGAGGTTACTGTTACTGTTGAAGCACTTGATAATAAAGAATTTGTTGGAAAGGTTGCAAATATCAACACAATTGGTATAAATGCTGCTGGCAGTACAAATTACACAGTTATTATAGAAATCCCTGGTAATGAGGAAATCTATTCAGGAATGACCGTGGATGCAACTGTAGCCGTTGCCGAAAAAGACGATGTAATTAGAATCCCTCTAACAGCAGTTAGAAAAGGTGATGTCGTGTACAGGAAGAATACAGATGTAGAATATCAAGATGAAGATACAACTGTTCCAAAGGGCTATGAAAAAGTTAAAGTGGAACTTGGATTAAATAGCAGTGAATATGTAGAAATTCTTTCTGGTCTTGCTGAAGGTGATGAGATATTAGTAGATAAAGTTACGCAAAGTGGAACCTTTTCTTTAGAAAATCTTGGTAAAATGATGAGGGAAAATTAAGAAGGAGCATGAAATGATAGACTTACAAAATGTTTATAAGATTTATCAAGTTGGCGATTCGACTGTTCATGCTTTAGATGGAATGTCACTTCATATAGATGATGGTGAATTTGTAGCTATAGTTGGACAATCTGGTTCTGGTAAATCAACACTTATGAATATAATAGGATGCCTAGATATCCCAACGATGGGGACTTATATACTAGATGGAATCGACGTTAGCACTTTATCTGATGATGAACTTTCATATATTAGAAAATATAAACTTGGTTTTATTTTCCAGCAGTACAATCTAATTCAAAAACTAAATGTAATTAGTAATGTTGAATTACCTCTAATATATAAAAAAGTTTCAAAAAGGGAAAGAGTTGAAAGTGCAAAAGAGGCTCTTAAAAGAGTTGGATTGGAAGGGAAAGAGAATAGATATCCTCAACAACTTTCTGGTGGCCAGCAACAAAGAGTATCAATTGCTAGAGCGCTTGCGACAAGGCCATCAGTTATCTTGGCGGATGAGCCTACAGGAGCTTTAGACTCAAAGACCGGTAAAGAAGTATTAGAATTAATTAAAAAACTAAACGATGAGGGTAATACAATTATTTTAGTAACGCACGATATAAACATTGCTATGCAGGCTAAAAGAATTGTGCGTATACAAGACGGAAAAATAATAGAGGACTTGAATAATCAAATTGGAATTTAGTATTGGAGGTGAAGCGTATGGACATTTGGCAGTCATTTTTACTGGCATTAAAAAGTATTATGGCTAATAAAATGAGAGCGCTTCTTACAATGCTAGGAATAATCATTGGTGTTGCAGCCGTTATACTTATTGTTGGATTAGGAAATGGTGTAACAAATAAAGTTGAGGATACATTTAAGGAGATGGGCTCAAACATAATAGTTGCATCTGCTTATGTTCAAAATTCTAGCAAACACCTAGAATTAAGTAAAGTTGAAGAACTAGTTGCAAATGATGATAATATCACAGAGTTTTCACCTTATGTTCCAGCAACCAAAAAAGTTAAAGCAGGTAAGGAAGAAAAAAATCTTTCGGTAGATGGAGTAAATAGTCAGTATTTATCTGTTAGGAGCAAAAAACTTGATTTTGGTAGAAACATAGAATATATAGATGTTAAAAGAAGCCAAAAAGTCTGTGTACTCGGAAATCATGCAATGACTGATCTTTTTGGGAAAGAAGCGGATGGCTCTCAAGTACTTGGACAATATGTAAAAATTGATGGCTCAAAATATAGAGTAATTGGAATATTAAAAGAAATTTCAAAGTCTCAATTTAGTGATGAAGATAATATGATTTTAATTCCATATACAGTTGCTCAAAGAGAGTTTAATCAAAAATATATTACTACTTGGTATTTCACATATATAGATAAAGAATCATCAAAAACAGCTACAGATGTTATTGATAAGTTCTTCTATAACATTTTCAAAGATGCAGATATGTACATTATTATCGATGCACAAAGTATTATGGATAACATGAATGATACAATTAATACTATAAAAATGGTTTTAGTAGCAATCGCTGGAATTTCTCTTTTGGTAGGAGGAATAGGTATTATGAACATAATGCTTGTTTCAGTTACAGAAAGAACAAGAGAAATTGGTATTAGGAAGGCGATAGGGGCAAATAGGAAAGACGTATTGAAACAATTTGTTATAGAAGCAATTACAACTTCGGCACTTGGAGGAGTGATTGGAATACTTCTTGGAACAATGCTTGTAAATACTGTTTCAAACGCGTTTGAAATTAGAGGTTCAGTTAGCTTAGATGCAGTATTAATTGCAAGTGGAATATCTGTATTTATTGGAATAATATTTGGATATTTGCCGGCGAACAAAGCGGCAAACTTGCATCCGATTGATGCATTAAGATATGAATAACAAGGCAAGAAAAAGCTCTAGCAAATTGCTAGAGCTTTTATTAAACATTAATTATTCAGCTTCACCAGAATTTTCATCAACTACTGGATTAACAAGTGAATCGATGATAGTATCTTTTTCAGCTATTGTCGCATTAAGACGTTTAATTAATTCTTTATTACTAATATTACCATCTGTTGTATCTTTAACGATATCTCTAATAAGTTCAGCTCTTTCAGAGTTAACCTTTGAAAGTCTAGCATTGTCTTGTTGAACAGTTGCTAAATTACTTTCTAATCTAGTGCATTTTTGGTTAAGAGCAACAATCCATGCTGTTGTGATGATCAAAACTACCAATAAGATAATAAACCAGATGTTAAATTCAATTACTTTTCTTTCTTTCTTTTCTTCTTCTGCCATTTATCTCACCCCCTTGAGTGTTTCATCCTAAGTAAGTTGCTTCATAATCACGAAACAACATAATATTTACAAAAACATTATATTATTTAAGAAAAAGAATGTAAACTAAATATACTTGTTTTAATATTAAATTTGAGTTACGCAATTGTTACAACCATCATATAAAATCATATTGATATTAAGGGCTTTGTTTAGTATCATATTAATGAAGTTAAGATTTATGTATATAGAAGAGGTTTAAATGAAAAAAGCATTTATTATTATACTAACAAAATTATTATATAAAATTGGAAAGTTACTTAAAAAGGGAAGTAGCAAGCCAGGTCAAATTGCACTTAAACTTGATAAGAACATCTTGTCAAAAATAAAGTTACCTGAAGATGTAATAATAGTTACACGGTAGCAACGGAAAAACTTCAACGACAGAACTTATTTATCACGTGCTTTCACAAAATGGATTAAAAGTTGGTTGCAATCTTGAAGGGTCAAATCAGACTGAAGGCGTTGCAACAATGATTTTAAATAATTGTAGTCTTGGTGGCAAAGTTTTAAAAGATGCTTTAGTTATTGAAAGTGATGAAAGATATTTAAGGCATACTTTAAAATTTTTTAAACCTAAGTATTTAGTTATCACAAATCTATATAGAGACCAGATGACAAGAAATGGTAATCCGGAGCATATTTATGAAATTATTAAAGAAGCGGGACTAGATGATATTCATCTAATACTAAATGCAGATGACCCATTGTCATCACTTTATGGCTTTAACCGAAAAGAAGTAACATATTTTGGAATAAACGAGTGTAAAATTTCAAGCAAGGAATTTTCAGGAGTATATAACGATGGTTATTATTGTCCAAACTGTAAAGGAAGATTAAGTTATTCTTATTACAACTTTGCGCATATAGGCGGATTTAAGTGTGATATCTGTGGACATAGTAGACATACTCCAGATTTTGCAGTGACTAGTGCAGATTTAGCGAATGGAAAGGTTAAGATTAATGATAAATATAATCTAACGATTTCACTTAGAAGTTTTTATTTTGTGTATAATGTATTAGCTGCTTTTTCAGCTTGTAAACTTATCGGTCTTGATGAGAAGAAAATAATTAATACATTAAATGATTATGTGCTTCAAAACGATAGAGTTCAATCATTTAAAATAGGTGAACACGAAGGAATGCTTTTAACTTCGAAACATGAAAATTCAATTGCATATAATCAATCAATTGATTATATTATCAAAGAAAATAAACCATGTACGGTAGTAGTAATCGTAGATCAAATATCTAGAAAGTATTTTACTTCTGAGACTTCATGGATTTGGGATATCAACTTTGAAAAACTAAATAGTGATTGTGTCAAGAAGGTAGTGCTAGCTGGTAAATATGTTCATGATTTGAATTCTAGATTTGAGTATTCTTCTTGTGACACAAAAAAGATTACATCGTTTGAAAATCTTGATGACATGATGACATTCGTTAAGGAGAAAGCAGAAGGTGACATTTACTTAGTGACATGTTTTACAGATAGATATAAATTTATTAATCGAATTTAAAAGAAGGAAACCAAATGGAAATTAGTATATTACATCTTTATCCTGAACTTATGAACCTATACGGAGAATATGGAAATATTAACATTTTAAAGTCAAGGCTTGAAGAACAGGGATTTAAAGTTAATATTATAGAAAAATCATTAAATGATGAAATTGACTTTTACGAACCTGATTTTGTTTACTGTGGTGCTGGGACAGAAAGAAATAAGATGATTGCACTTGAGCACTTAAAGAAATATCAAATAGGGTTTAGCAATTTTGTTCAAAGTGGAAAACCATGTCTTTTTACAGGCAACAGTTTAGAATTATTAGGTAAATCTATAAAGAGAAATGATCGTGAAGATAGTGCTCTAGGTATCTTTGGATTTGAAGTTAAAGAGCTTGAGGAGCGTATAACCGAAGACATAATACTAAAATCAAGCTTATTTAAAAGAGAGGTAGTAGGATTTATTAATAAGCAATCAAAAACTATAAATAATGACGATAGTTTATTTGATATTATATATGAGAGTAGCCCAAGTGAATCAAATGGAAGAGAAGGCTACATTAAGAACAACTTGATAGCTACTTATACAATAGGACCACTTCTTGTAAAGAATCCTGATGTTTTAGACTTTTTTGTTAGAAAAATAATAGAGTGTAAGTTTAATGACTTTGAAATTAAAAATATTGAACATGAGAATGAAGAAAAAGGGTATACTCTTACATATAATGAACTAAACCAAAGAAATCAAAAATCTATATAAGACTATACCTTATTGGAGGTAATTAACGAATGAAAAAAGTAGCTAATACAACAGAGGTTACAATTTTAAGCTTCTTATTGTTAATTTTTATTCGGGGGAGCACTTTTAAACTTACCCATTGCAAATGCCGCTCCACATAATTTTTTAAATTCATTATTTGTTTCGACTGCATCTGTTTGTGTTGCAGGGCTATCAACAGTTACAGTTGCTACGCAATATACTTTGTTTGGCAAATTTGTAATTTTAGCACTTATGCAAATTGGTGCACTTGGATTTATTTTTGTGCTTTCTTCATTTTTCTTAATCATAAAAAGAAAATTATCTTTTAAAGAAACAATAAATATTGGAGCTGCACTTGGAACACCAGAAGATTTGAAAAACTTAAGACCGCTAATAAAGAGAATTTTAAGATTTACCATAGTGGTTGAATTTGTTGGTATGATAATTTTAGCATTTAGATTTATTCCAATGTTTGGAATACGTCAAGGATTACTACAATCATTATTTACTTCAGTTTCTGGCTTCTGTAATTGTGGATTTGATATTTTAGGAAATAACAGTTTAATCAGTTATGGACAAAATAGTGATTATTTAGTGTTGGGAACTGTGGCAGCATTAACTGTATTTGGCGGCTTAGGATTTATTGTATGGAATGAGATATACGAAAAGATAAAACGCAAAAAAGAGACTAAAGTATCAAGCAAAAAAATATGGCTTATGTTTGGTACTCATTCAAAAATAGTTATTACTATGACTTTAGTAATGATACTATTTGGAACACTTATATTTTTTGCAATAGAAAAAGATAATAACCTTACAATAGGCGAGCACACTTTGTTTGATAAAATATTTATTTCAATGTTTCATGGTATTTCGGCAAGAACAACTGGAATGGCTGCATTTAACTTGTCAGATATGACTACTGCCGGAAAGTTTTTTACGATTATATTGATGGCAATTGGAGGAGCACCTGGTGGAACAGCGGGAGGAATTAAGATTGTAACTTTAGCCGTACTTGTTCTTACTGCTATCAGTTATGCATCAAAGAATAAAAATGTTAATGTTTTTAAAAGAGAAATAACTAATGAGACAATTAAACTTGCAATTACAATTTTAGTAACTGCTATACTTATAGTTTCGATTTGTACTATTATTATTTCTGTCCAAAACCCAGAAATACCATTCATGGATGTTTTATTTGAAGTAACGTCATCTGTAGCTACATGTGGTTATTCACTTGGAATTACTTCAAGCCTTACGATTTCAAGTAAGATTATATTAATCATGCTAATGTTTATTGGAAGAGTTAGTACAGTAACAATGACAATTGCAATTGCGGGCAAAAGGTTTAAAGAAAACAACTTAATTAATTATCCAAAAGCAGATATAAAATTATAGGAGGAGAGATTAGCTATGAAAAAAGGGTTAGAGCAAGTTGCTGTTATTGGTCTTGGAAGATTTGGAATGCAAGTAATTAGACAACTTGAAAAATATGATTGTGAAGTTTTAGCCATTGATGAAGATGAAGCTCTTGTTGAGGAAGCGGTTCCTTATGTTACTAAAGCAATGCAAGTGAATGCTCTTGATCAAGATGTACTTTTAGCAACGGGAATACAAGATTTTGATACTGTAATAATAGGTATTGGAGAAAACTTAGAATCGAGTTTAATGATTGCATTGACACTTAAAGATATTGGAATTCCTCGTATAATTGCAAAAGCGAAAGATGAAAAACATGTTAAACTTCTTGAAATGATTGGCGTTAATCAAATAGTTCAACCAGAAATTGATTCTGCAAACAAATTGGTAAGTAGTTTAACAACAAAATATATAAAAGATAAATTAGCACTTGGTAAAGACCATAGTTTACTTGAAATAACAGCACCAAAAGCGTGGGTTTCAAAGAGTTTTGGTGAACTTGCATTAAGGCAAAAGTATTCATTTAATGTTGTTTGCGTGAAGAGAGGCGAGGAAGTAGTATTTCCAACTGCTAGTACGGAAGTGCTAGAAAGTGACACATTAATGATAATGGCTTCTGATAAGAATCTAGAATCATTGAGCAAGCTATATTAAATGATACGAGTCCACAAAATTCTCCTCACATCAAAGAACTATTGACAAATGAAGTGTTTTAGATTATAAACTTCACGTAAAGTAATTGTTGAAAGGAGATAAGGCAATGGACTATTCAATTCTAATAGTCAAACCAGATGGGCTAAGATATCTTAGTTATATTGAAAGCGAAACAATTAATCATGGTTTTAGGATTGTAAGTAAGTATCATGTTTATTCTTGGGATGAAATGCATTTGGAATTGAATAAGGAAGAAATAAAGAAAAAGGGAAGTCTATTTGGTGATGAAATTGAAGCACATATTTGGCTCATTAAGTACATCTTTGGAAATTATGCTCAAGTTTGGTTTCTAGAAAAAGATTCAACAAAGGATGAAGAACTTCTTGAGGAAATAATGAGCCTGAAAAAGTGTATTCGAGATAAGCTTAATGCTTCTAGAAACGGAACATTTATGATTATTTCGGATCTTAATAAGCTTGGACTAAAAGCATCAGATATTGAACCTGGTTTTCTTGGGACATTTCATAATAACAAGTTTAGCAAGATTGATAGCTATATTTCTCAAGAAGGAAGATTTGATTCTTTCTTTTTGAAGTATGTACATTGTCCTGATGCAACTCTTGAAGAAGCAAAGAGAGAAATTGAAGTAATCAAAAAACTAAATATTACTTCAACTGATAATTTAATCTCTGATGAAGAGTGGAAGAAAATGTTATATTTAACAAACCTAATGTAAAAAGCACCTCGATTTTTCGAGGTGCTTTTAATTATAATTCAACGAAACGAGTAAGCTTTCCAGAATAAATCAACTCTAGATTGTGCATTGCTCTTGTGCAAGCTACATAAAGAAGATCTCGTTCATTCTCCGTATGATAATTATCATCATCGCAGTCAACAACTATAACTGAGTCAAATTCAAGACCCTTTGCCATTTGAATTGGCATAACTTTTACAAAAGAGTCTCTTTGTTCAGTAATGTGTGAAATGTCTGGATTGTCTTTTAGTTGTTCATACAAAGAAAGGGATTGTTTGTAAGTCTTACAAATAATTGCAATACTACTTAGTCCGGAAGCTTTTGCCTTTTGAATCGCTTGCGTGACATGAGCGTTAATATCAGAGTATACGGTAACTTGTACTTTGTTACCATGCCTTAAAACAGGCTCAATGTTGTTTGCCCTTCGACTTATTTTCTTAGCAAATTCGATTATCTCTGATGTAGAACGATAGCTTTTATTAAGAGTAACCACAATGCTGTTTTCAAAGGAACTAGAAATATCATCTAAAGTAGTACTTATTCCAGTAACTGATTGTGCAATATCTCCTAGAACAGTCTTTGGACATTTGAAAAGTTCATTTATAAGTGCATAGCAAACTGGTGTATAGTCCTGCATTTCATCGATTATCAAATGCTTGATTCTGAATGTTCTAGATGGTCCTTCCATCCTGACTTTTATGTAGGCCAAAGGGAAAAGATCTGAATATTCAAAGTTTCTTTTTCTTACAACAAACATATCTTCTCTCGAGATGCTTTCTAAGAATAGGTTATACAAACTAATTGAATCTTTGTAATGAAACATGTTAAAGATTAGCTCTTTAAGTTTGCCTTTATTAATCCTGCTTCTATCTCCAGTGACAAGTTGAACAAGGTCTTCATAAATCTTGGTAACTCGCACTAGTGGAGCATACTTTTGATAATTGTTGTATTTCTTTAAAAGCATTTCCTTTGATATAAAACGGTCACCAAGCCTTAAATCTGTTGGAGTAAAGGATTCTATACACATTTTATCAATGAAAGCACGAAGAAGATGAAAGAACTCAGAAGAAGATTTAAAGGCAACTCTTTGAAGATACTTAAGGTCACGTCGCTCAATTAGTTTCTCAGCTTGTTCCCAAGGTGCTTCAAAATGAAAGTTGCTTGGAAGTTCAGATTCAGCTAATTGATTAACTTCACATTCTAGAATATTCTCTTCTTGGAGCTCAGGTAAGACGTTTGAAATGTACTCAGTGAAGTATTTGTTTGGCGAAATGATTAAGATGTCTTTCGCTGTAATACTTCCTGCAAACTTATATAGAAGATAAGCTGCCCTGTGGAGTGCAATTGAAGTCTTTCCAGAACCAGCTGCACCTTGTACTATGAGGTTGTTGGAACCATCGCTTCTAATAACAGTGTTTTGTTCACGCTGGATAGTTGAAGCAATATTGTGCATCTGCGGTGCGGAGCTTTTTGCAAGACATTCCATAAGGATATCGTCACTGATAGTTGTACTACTATCTATGTAATAAACAATTCTACCATTTTCGATTTTGAATTGTCTCTTTAAAGAAAGGTTTCCCGTGACTATACCTTCTGGAGACTCAAATGATGCTGGCCCTGTTTCAAAGGCGTAAAACATACTAGAAATTGGAGCACGCCAATCGTAAACTACCATCTCTAGGCCTTCTGGCTGATTTAAGTCGAGTAGGGCGCTGATTCCAATGTAAATTGAAGCAGGTTCCTTTTCACCATCTTGCAAAAAGTCAATTCTAGCAAAATAGGGATTTACTAGTAGTCTTTCCAAATTTTGCTTGTCCTTAACAGCGCGTTGCCCTTCGCTTATTTCAGCTTCAATATCTTGCCTGGTTTGTGCAATTTCTACAGGATCGAGTTCATAAATGTTTTCCCAAAGGTTTCTTTTGCTATCATGAATAGAAATTCCATATTTGTCGATTCTACTTATAATTTCAGCCAATTTTCCTTTAATGATTTGAACGACTTTATCTAAATATGCGTTTTCTTCATGGCTGGCATGAAACATTTAACACTACCTCCTCAAAATATTTGTTTTGGTAATACTATATTTTAACAGGAACATGATAACATGAGAATATGTATTATTCAATAACTTTAAAGAAAAATGTTGACATAACAGATACATAATGATAAAGTAATGCACGTCTAAATCATTTTAGACAGGTTCTCGTATCAATGTATTTGAAAGGAGGATTACCATGGAGAAGAGGAATTCGTCTTGCTCCGCGCCGGCTCGGAATGACCGTGTTGATGGTCTCAAAGCCGAGGTGTCGGTGGACACTAAGAAGAAGACCAAGAAGTCTGTTCTTAAGTTCACCGGGAAGTATGGCCAGGGATACGACGGGTGTGGCACCCACACTCACAAGTAATCTCAAGTTTGCCGTACTGGTTTCTTGATTACTAGAGCGACCTACTTAAGAAGAATGCATTGAAGAAGTGCATTCTTCTTTTTTGAGGTTAAATAAGAAGGAGGAGAATCAGAGAATGCGTTCACCTTGGATGAGTAGTTCCTATCAAAAAATGCCGGGCCTTCGGCGTATTACCCGTAATGTTGATGGACATCTGTTTACTATTCTTCTTAACGAGGAAATTGGCTCTTGGATGGTTTTTGACGAAGCTGATATCAAGCGCTATGATAATGACGAACTCAATGAACTTGAGATGGAAGCCTTGTACATGAGAGCCTTGGCTTTGGATGATCAGGGAGAACTTGTCACTTATGACTTCCCTCAGCCGGAAGAGTTTCCTAGCGTTGTTGTGGTGAATATTACTACTACTTGTAATCTTCGCTGCAAGTATTGCTTTGCAGATTGCGGACCCGTGAAGGGCGAATACATGACTGAAGACGTTATGCGGCGCTTGATCGAGCAAATGTTTGAAATGCCGACGCCTCTTGTAACCTTTGAGTTGCAGGGTGGTGAGCCGCTTTGTTATGTTGATGGCATGAGACGCTTTATTGAAATTTCTGAGTCTCTGAAAGATAAGTATGGGAAACGGGTTCAGTATCGTACTGTTACCAATTGCACTCTTATTGATGATAAGTTTATCGAGCTTGCTAAGAAGTATGATATTAAAGTTGGTGTTAGTCTGGACGGACCCAAGCAGATGACAGATCAGCTTCGAGTTCGTGCTGATGGCACGGGCGCGTTTGATGACATCATGGCAGGCATTGGTCGTCTCAAAGCTGGTGGCCTTGAAGTTGATGGTGCCGTTTGCACGGTTGGTCAGCATAACTGCATGTTCCCGAAAGAAGTGGTTGATTTCTTCGCAGAAAATGGTATTAGTTTTAAGCCGAGGCCGGCTAATAAGTTGGGTCGTGAGCTTGAGAATAATACTACCACCAAAAAGGGCGAATGGGCAGAATGCTACAGGCAGATGTATTATCGCAGTAAAGAAGTTGGTGTTGAAAACTTTTCTATTCACATTTTTGAGGAAAATGTTTACACACCGATTCGCGATTACATTTGCATGAGATATCCGTGTGGTGCGGCCAGAGAGGTGATCTCTGTTAATCCCAATGGAGATGTTTTCCCGTGTGATGGTTTCAAAGGAGAGCAAAGCTTTGTGATGGGTAACATTCTTCAGGAAACCCTCAAGCAAATGCTTTCCAAGGATTGGGTTGTTAAGCTTAAGTCTCGCACTGCTAAGGATATTCCTGCATGTAGTAAGTGTATGTTCCGGTCTATGTGCTGTTCATGTTGCTATTCTGCGTTTGGCGAGTTTGGCACGGTCTACAGGGAGGATCCTAGCTGTGCTGATCGTAAGCAGATATTCTTGTTCCTTTTTGATGAATGGATTCGTCAGAATGTCTTGAATAACTAACTTGTGCTAAAAACAAAGATACGTGAAGGCCGATTCTTCACGTATCTTTTGTTTTTGAGAAAAAATCAAGGGAGTGTAAGAACATGGAATATTACAATGGTGATTTTACTCGGTTTTTGTATGCCCCACATATAATCATTGGAAAACGTGATTCGGGAAAAACGACTATCCTAAAAAAAGTTGTATCATTATTTAGGGAAAGATTCGACACTATTATAGTATTTGATAGCGCCACTGATCATAAAGATAAATCTTTTTTAGTTTATATGAAAGAGTCTTATGATGGAGCAGAGGTTATTGAATCACCTCAGAAAAAATCAATTTGTTATGGAACTAAAATTTTTAGCAATGCATATCCATATGAATTGCTAAAAAAGAAGCAAGATCTTTCACTTATCCTCTTTGATGTTTCTAGATACCTCGAAGAAGGATATGATACAGAAGATTTGGTTGAGCGGGAAAGAATCAGAATGTACTATAAGTATCTGGTGCTGCAAGAACTGACAGTCATGCTTTCCTTTTTACATGGCAGGAGAGCAATAGTCTTGATGGATGAAATAGAATTGATTCCAGAAATGAGAAATGTATTCTTGGAATACAGTAAATGCGGGATTCCGATTATAGATACTCTTCATGATGATAAGTCTATTGGAAAGCTTTCATCTTTATTTGAGGTGATAAGGCTATGAAATGTTTTTTGATGGAGAGGATAGAAAAGCTAAAGGGAATAAAAAAGCCAGCAAATATGTTATGCGGCCCAGCATGTATCTTGTTTTTGGAAAAGATTCTTAAAGTAGAAGTTGAGATACCATATCAATTACAATGGATGACAGATATTGCATTATTTATTAGAAATAAACTAGGTGTTGATGCAAGACTATCGTGCTACAGAAGTCGACTGTATAAAGACTATATTTGGTATAAAAAAGATGGAGAACTTGAATTTGAAGGATTTATCAAATTGGACAATTACTGCAATTATAGTGGAGATTTGATTACCGAAAAGAAGGTTACGTGCCAATATTTAGAGCGAAGGTTGTCAAAGAATAGTATATTTCTTTTAAATGTTGCATCAAGCATTATACACAATGATGCTAGTTTTTCAGGTGGACATTTTATAGTACTGATTGGTTATGATGAAAGAAGTTTTCTTGTTGCAAATCCAGGAAAGACAATGATTCATCTTTCATCTATTCCCAAGAAAACAATTATTGATGCTTTGGTTTCATTTGGAAGTTGGGTGCTCGAAATACCAATAGGTCAGGAATCAGGTAAATAAAAGCGGAACACGAGTTTAGTGTTCCGTTTTTTTATATACATTTTTTTATTTCATCAAGTAAGTTTGATTCTTTATTTAATAGTATTGTTTGAATCCCAAGACTTTCTGCAGAGCTTGTATTTTCTGCTCTGTCATCAACAAATAATAGTTCATGTGGTTCACATTGTAGTTCTTGAAGTATTTTTTTGTAGAACAATACATCTGGTTTTGAAACATGCATTTCGGCTGATATAAAAACGTTATTAATTAGGTTCATGTCAAAAGATTTTTCAATATACTCTTTTATAGCGGTAATATGATTCGTTGCTATACAGATTTTTATATCTGGGTTGATGTTTTTTATTTCGTTAAAAAGATTTGGGTATTTTATCTCGTATAGTTTAAAAATTATTTTCTTGGCTTTTCTTAATATTTGATCTTTTGATTTTTTTAGGTATGAAAGATTGTTTACAAATTCTTCATCGCTATTATTTCTTCCAAAAGTTCGTTCAATTTCATTTTCAAGAGGGGAAAGTGAAATATCTTTTTCTGTTATTAGCACTCCACCCATATCAAAAGCAATTACTTTTATCATTTTTGCCTCCATTCTTTCAAATAGTATCATCATTCGCTTCTAAAAGTCAACCAGGTTTTTGGGGACACGACGGTCACACCTGCTCACCAGGTTTTTGGGGACACGACGGTTAGACCTGCACATAAAGTTTTAAAATCTGGTATAGATTCTACTAATAGAGAAATAACTGAAGACATTCTTCTTTCAGACTATATACCGAAAATGGAGGATGTCTTTTTTAATGTCTTAACAATAATCTTTTCTTTTGAAAATCAAAAGAATCTTCTTGAGACCTGTCCCCAAAAACCTGGTGAGCAGGTATGACCGTCGTGTCCCCGAAAACCTGGTGAGCAGGTGCGACCGTCGTGTCCCCAAAAACCTGGTGGGTAAAAATGTCCTTTTATGTTGTAAATGACCATGGAAAAAGGTATAATATTATAAATTTTAGGCATTAGTTTGACTTACATTATGTCAAATAAGAAACGGAGGTTATATGATTAAGAAATGGGAAGCATACGAGATAAATGATAAAGCAGTAGAAGAGATGTCAAAAGAAAATAACATTTCAAAATGTCTTGCAACGGTTTTATACAACAGAGGAATCGAAAAAAATAAAATACACAATTTTTTATACCCTGAAATAAAAGATTTATATGATCCATTTTTATTTAAGGGAATGGATTTAGCAGTTGCTAGAATCATAAAAGCAATTAACAACAAAGAACATATCACAATATATGGCGACTACGATGTTGATGGAATTACTAGCACGATGATTCTTATGAAGTTTCTAAAGTCTCGCGAAGCAATGGTTGACTATTATCTTCCAAACAGACTTACAGAAGGCTATGGATTAAACAACGAAGCAGTTGATGAGATTTTCGAAAGAGGAACAAATCTGTTAATTACTGTAGATTGTGGAATTTCAGCACATGATGAAGTTGAATATGCAAAATCAAAAGGTATCGATGTAATAATAACGGACCATCATGAATGTCCAGAAAAATTGCCAAATGCAATTGCAGTCATCGACGCAAAAAGAGATGATAATACTTATCCTTGTAGTGTATTAGCAGGATGCGGAGTAAGTTTTAAAGTCGTTCAAGCACTTGTCAAAGAACTTGGCCTAGATGATGAAGAATTTCTTCGTTTCCTAGATATAGCAGCACTTGGAACTATAGCAGATATTGTTCCATTAGTTGATGAAAATAGAGTAATAGTTAAATTTGGATTAGAGGCAATCAAGAAAACTTCAAACATTGGTCTTAAAGCATTAATAAATGTTTCTGGCGTGAAAACTATTGATTCTGGTGGTATTTCATTTGGACTTGCTCCAAGAATTAATGCATGCGGAAGAATGGGAAAAGCAGAACTTGCCTTAAAGATGCTTCTTACAGAGAATTTTAAGGAAGCAAATGAAATTGCAAATGAGCTTCAAAAAATGAATTTTGAAAGACAAGAAGTCGAAAAAGAAATTTTGAATGAAGCTTTGGAACAAATAAAAGAACAGCACTTAGATAAAGACAAAATAATGGTTATGGGAAATGAAAAATGGCATCATGGAGTTATCGGAATAGTTTCATCAAAGATAACCGAAACATATTATAAGCCATCTATTCTAGTTAGTTTCGAAGATGGAGAAGGCAAAGGCTCAGGAAGAAGTGTTGACGGATTTGACCTTCATTCAGCACTATCAAGTTGCCAAGACTTACTTTTAAAATATGGCGGTCACGAAATGGCAATTGGACTTACAATGAAAAAAGAAAATTTCGAAGAATTCAAAAAGAAAATAAATGAATATGCAAAGGATATATTGCCTGATGATGCAATTCCAACAGTTAGGTATGATATGGAAATTACAAACAAAGATATAACGATGGAAAAAGTTCAGGAATTAAAGCTGCTAGAACCATATGGTGAAGGCAATTTGCCACCACTTTTCGCATATAAAAATGTTAGAGTGGATAGTATTAGGACGTTATCAAATGACAAGCACTTAAAGCTTAACATCAAAGATGAACATAGAATTTTCTCGGCAATTGCTTTTAATATGGGAAACAAGAAAAACGAAATTAGAATGGGAGAAAGAGCTGACATACTTCATACTTTGGAGATTAATTCATACAACGGTATAAACATGATTCAGCTGAATATTAAAGACATTAAAAAGAGTATTTAAAGGAGGTGAAATATATGGTTACAATTCAAGATGTTATTGTAAATGCAAAAACGTACAATAAACGTTCTAGTGCCAAGAAAATTACTCAGGCGTATGAATTTGCGAAGGCTGCTCACGGTGACCAACTAAGAATGTCTGGTGAACCATATATTATCCATCCTTTAGAAGTAGCATACATTATTACAACTTTGCAATTAGATGATGATTCGATTTGTGCAGCATTGCTTCATGACGTTTTTGAAGATACAGATGTTACGCATGAACAAGTTAGAGAAAAATTTGGTGAAGATGTTGAAAAACTTGTCGATGGTGTAACAAAACTTGGAAAACTTTCTGCACAGACTTTTATAGACAAAAGAGAAGAACAAGTTGAAAATTACAGAAAGTTTTTTATGGCAATGGCAAAAGACATTCGTGTGCTAATGATTAAGCTTGCGGATAGACTTCACAACATGCGTACTTTAAAGCATCTTACAGATGATAGAAAAATAGCGAATGCGAAAGAGACTCAAATGCTTTATGCACCACTTGCAAATAGGCTAGGTATCTATTCTATTAAGTGGGAACTTGAAGATCTTTCGTTTATGTACTTGGAACCTGAGGCATATTTTGATCTTGCTAAAGGTGTAAAAACCAAAAGAGAAGAAAGAGAAAAGTTTATTAACGAAATAATCGAAGAACTTAAAGAAAAAATGAAAGAGGCCAAAATCACTGCTGAGATTTATGGAAGGCCAAAGCATTTGTGGAGTATATATAGAAAGATGCAAAAAGATAATAAAACTTTAGATCAAATCTATGATCTTTTTGCACTTAGAATAATAGTAAATTCAGTTAAAGATTGCTATGCAGCGCTTGGTTTTGTACATGAAATGTATAAGCCAATGCCAGGACGTTTCAAGGATTACATAGCAATGCCAAAACCAAATATGTATCAATCATTACATACCACGTTAATTGGTAAAAATGGTGTCCCATTTGAAGTCCAGATAAGGACATGGGATATGCATAGAGTCGCTGAATATGGTATCGCAGCTCACTGGGCTTATAAAGAAAAGGGAGCTTCAGTTTCAGTTTCGGACGACAAATTATCTTGGCTTCGCGAAACAATTGAATGGCAAAATGAAACAAATGATGATAAAGATTTCATGAGTAAGCTAAAGTTTGATTTGTTCGACGAAGAAGTATTTGTTTTCACACCTGCTGGAGATATTAAATCGCTTCCATCAGGCTCTACACCAATAGACTTTGCTTATGCAGTTCACGAACAAGTCGGACATAAAATGGTAGGTGCCAAAGTAAATTCAAAGATTGTTCCTATCACGGCAGAACTACATAATGGTGATATTGTCGAGATTATAACTTCGGAAAATTCAAATGGACCTTCGAGAGATTGGTTAAAGATGGTTAAAACATCTTCGGCAAGAACCAAGATTCAAAATTTCTTTAAGAAGGCATTAAAAGAAGAAAACACAGCAAAAGGAAAGGACATGGTTGAAAGAGAACTAAAGAGAATTGGTATTTCTTTCAATGAATTATTTAGGACAGAATGGCTTCAAGAAGTTTTGGATAAATATAAATACAATACTTTAGATGATGCATATGCAGCAATTGGATTTGGCGCAATTTCGCCTTTAAAGATTATTACAAGGCTGTTAGAAGAATACAAAAAAGAAAATAAAGACATCGAAATTGAAAAAACAATCGAGGAATTAAAACAAGTTAAATTAGACAATAGACCTCGTAGTTCAAAAAATGGTATAATAGTAAAAGGAATTGAAAACTGTTTAGTAAAACTTGCAAAGTGTTGTAATCCACTTCCTGGAGATGACATCGTAGGATATATCACGAGAGGAAGAGGAGTTTCAATTCATAGAGCCGACTGTGTTAACTGCAGAAATCTTATTAACAATGAACAACGTCTAATTGATGTCTCTTGGGAGAAAGAAGTTAAGGCATCGTTCGTTACCGAATTAACAGTATATGCAAATGACAGAGTTGGATTACTTGCAGATATTACAATTGCATTAAATGAAATAAAAGCTAATATTTTATCTGCAAATGCAAAGACAAATCCAAATAGAGTTGCTATAATAACAATAGGATTTGAAGTAGAAAGTACAGATAAGCTAAACAAGATAATTAAAGTTCTTCGTAAAGTTGATTCTGTATATGAAGTTCAAAGAAGCAAATAATTTTTTAAATACAAAAGAAAAAGGGGGGAGAAAGATGAATAAAGACAATTATCCAGATAACGGACCACAGCAATTCAAGCCAATAAGACCTTGGGGATATGTTGGATACATGTGGTTATTTGCTATTCCAATAGTTGGCCTTATCCTTATGATTGTGTTTGCTTGTGATGATACACAAATCAACAGAAGAAACTTAGCTAGAGGATATTTATGGAATATGCTTTTAGGATTTGTAATCGCAATAGTAATATCTATTTTTACAGCTATAATTGTAACAACGGTAGGTGTTGGAGCTGCAGCTTTTGGAAGATAAAAATAAAAAAGAACTTGGAATTAATCCAAGTTCTTTTTTGGTACCGGTGGTGGGACTTGAACCCACACGGTTTCCCGCATGATTTTGAGTCATGTGCGTCTGCCATTCCGCCACACCGGCATAGATAGATTGTTGAATACTCGCCAATTATAGCATGAATAAAACGACGTTGCAAGTACTTTTGGGGACCAGGTTTTTGGGGACACGACGGTCACACCTGCTCACCAGGTTTTTGGGGACACGACGATCACACCTGCTCACCAGGTTTTTGGGGACACGACAGTCACACCTGCTCACTAGAGTTTTCAAAATGTATTATTAAATTAACTAATAGAGAAAATACGGAAGACATTCTTCTTTCGGCCTCAATACTGAAAAGAGAAGATGTCTTTTTAAATGCCTTAACAATAATCTTTTTTTCGAAAAATCAAAATAAACTTCTGAGACCTGTCCCAAAAAACCTGGTGAGCAGGTGTGATCGTCGTGTCCCCAAAAACCTGGTGAGCAGGTGTAACCGTCGTGTCCCCAAAGGAGAATTTTTTCTCCCAAATGTCGTGTCCCCAAAGGAGAATTTTTTCTCCCAAATGTCGTGTCCCCAAAGGAGAAATTTTTCTCCTAAATGTCGTGTCCCCAAAAACCTGGTCACCAAAAGTTTTCCTAATGGATTGAAAAAAAGGTAAAAATGTGCTAAAATCCATGTGTTTTATAAAAACAATATACAGGAGATAAAGATATGAAAAGAATTGTTTGCTTGTTGTTAGCTGTTACTAGCATATTAGTTGTTTGTGGATGTGATGAAATAAAAGAGAGTCCTACAAGTACAAAGACACCAACTATTACTCAAACTTCAGAAAAGACCGTCAAAAAAGACGATATTACCATTCCAAACGAACTTAAAACCTATGCTAAAGAAGATTTAGCTATGTCGGAAGAAGAATTAAAAACTGCATTTGCAGATTTTGATGGAGATGGAGTAGCTGAGTTGTTTCAAATATTGCCACCTCTTACGGAGGGAGGAGCTAATTTTCATATTTACTCTTTAGTAAATGGATTGGCACAAGAAGTTATTTTCCCAGCTGATGGTCTTGAGTGGACACTTAAAGCTATTTCAAAATTTGAAATTAGGAAAAGCAAAAATGCCAACATTATTTATTTAACTACAGAGTATAGGAATGGTTTATGTGGAGAAGGCTCTGAAACAATGCTGCTTGAAAATAAAAATAATGTTTTATCAAAAACAGTAATAGCATCATATAGTTGTGATACCGAAGCTGAGGAAGCAAAGAGAGCACAGTTTGAAAATATTGATAATTTAAATGAAGCACAATTAAAAGAATATATTGAGGCACACACACTTAAATATGAAGCAAATGGACAAAAGATGACAAAAGAAGTTTATGAGAAAGTTTTAAAGGATTTTGAGGCTGAACATGAACTTGTTGCAAAGATAAAATAATTAGGAGATGAACTATAATGCTTACAGATAAGGAATTAGCAGATTTAATTTTTCCAAACATTACAAAAACAGTTGAAGATTATGAAAAAATGTATCCTGAAAGAAACTTGCCAGAGGGTGCAATTGTTACTAGATATGCACCTAGTCCAACAGGATATATTCATATAGGAGCCTTGTATCAAAGCTTTGTTTCTGCTTCTTTTGCAAGACAAACAAATGGTGTGTTTTTCTTAAGAGTAGAAGACACTGATACAAAACGTACAATAGACAATGGAATTCACCATATTATAAATGGTCTAAAAGAATATAATGTAACTTTTGATGAAGGCCAGATTGATGATGAGAATTATAAAGGTGATTATGGTCCTTATGTTCAAAGTGAAAGAAAAGATATCTATCAAGCTTTTGTTAAACACTTATTAGAAAGAGGACTTGCTTATCCATGTTTCTGTTCACCAGAAGAACTTGAGGCTATGCGTGCAAAGCAAGAAAAAACAAAAGCAAGAATTGGTTACTATGGTCCTTGGGCAACATGTAGAAACTTAAGTAATGACCAACGCGCAGAAAGAATTAAAAATGGAGATCCATATATTATTAGACTTAAATCTCCAGGAAACTTTGACCGCAAGAAAACAATTCAAGATGCAATTAAAGGAAAACTTAGTTTTCCAGAGAACGACCAAGATATTGTTATTTGTAAGTCTGATGGACTTCCAACATATCACTTTGCACATTTAGTTGATGACCATCTAATGCGTACTACACACGTAATTAGAGGAGATGAGTGGGTTGCTTCACTTCCAATTCACGTTCAACTATTTGAAGTATTTGGATTTAAACTACCTACATATTGTCATATAGCTCCAATTGCAAAAATGGAAGATGGTAAAGTTAGAAAAATTAGTAAGAGAAAAGACCCAGAAGCAGCAACTTCATATTATCATGAACTTGGTGTTCCACTAGAAGCGGTTAAATTATATTTAGGGACATTAGCAAATTCTGGATTTGAACCATGGTATACTTCAAATCCTGCAGTTAAGGCAGAAGAATATGTTTTTGAATTTTCAAAAATGTCAAAGAGCCCTGCAATATTTGATTTGGATAAACTAAACTTTATCTGCAAAGAATACATGGCGAAGATATCTGCAAAAGAAGTATACGAGGGAATTGCAAATTATCTAGATGAATTTGACAAAGACTTCTATGAAATATTTACAAGAGACCCAGAGTATTCAACAGCATTTTTAAATATCGAAAGAGAGCAAAAGAAGCCTCGTAAAGATTTAGCATATTATAGTGATGCTAAAAATGAAATGTGGTATATGTTCGATGAACTATTTACTAATAAATGGGAAGACAAAGAATATAAAGTTGATGTAGATATGCTTATAGACTATATTAAAAACTGTTATGAGTCATCTAAAACGCAGCAAGAGTGGTTCGATGATTTAGCAGTATTTGGTGCAAAATATAATTATGCTACAACAAAAGAATATAAAGCTAATCCAGATGCTTATGCTGGTTCAATCGGTAACATTTGTGAGATGTTAAGATACGTTGTAACAACTAAACATCAATCACCAAGTCTATATGATATTTTAAAACTTCTTGGAAAAGATAGAATTCTCTCAAGATTAGAAAGTTTCAAAACCGTTGCATAAGTGTAACAACAATGTTAAAAATTTTAAAAAAGTATTTACTTTAAAACATTTGTGTTAAAATCAAGTTAAGTATAATTCTGTTGTGTAAGTTTAATTGCACGCTATAACAAAAGAGGAGGAGTATTTTATGAAATTAAGTACTAAAGTTGGAATGCTTACAGCATCATTTATGGGTGTAGCATCAACTACTTGCTTTGCAGATTTAATTAACCCAGAAAGACAAACTGTTACAAGAAGTCTTACAGATTGGGTATCTCTAGTAGCAGAAATTTTATCACTTCTATGTTTAATTGTATTTATTCTATATACTGCTAAGTTCATTAAGCATTCAAAAGAGAGCAACGGAAACGCAGAAGAAAATGCTAAGTTTATTACAGGAATCAAAAATGGTGTTATGACATCATTAGTTGGAATTGCAATTTGTCAAGCAGTTATTATTGTTATGCAAGTTGTGTTTGGAAAATAAAGTGTAATAAATAAAGCCCAGCGATGTGCTGGGCTTTTATTATGCCAAAATTATAGTTTGTCTGCCTTAATTTGAGATATTTTATCAAATGTGCAATTACAAAATAGTTTTGCATTTTTTTTGAAGCTCAATGTACTATCTGTGGTATATGCATATGTGTAGTTTTTGCCAGATTGAGTGTTAAGTTGGCTTTTCTTTTTAAGTGAAGAAAGAGCTTCCTTTGCACATGCTTTGTTAATATTTATAAGATTAACTTTTCCTTGAAAATATTTATTAATCTTTTTGGCAAGTATAGGATAGTGAGTACATCCAAGTATTAGGCTATCGATTTTGCTTTTAGAAAAGTCTTTTAGATATAAGTCTATTACTGAGTCTGCTATTTTGGTATTTGCTAAGCCTTCCTCAACTATAGGTACAAAAAGAGGACATGCTTTTGATGTTATTTTTACATTTGGATGATTTTTTAGAATCTCCTTTTTCCAAGCGTTGCTTTTTATTGTAGCATTTGTAGCAACAACTCCAATATTAGAACTCTCAATTGATTTTGCAGTAGGTGTAATAACGTTTATTATTGGAATATCAAATTCTTTTTTTACGGTATCAAAAGCAAGGCTACTTGCGGTACCACATGCTATTATTATCATTTTCACGTTTTTTGATATTAAAAATCTAATTATTTGTCTAGAGTATTCAATGATAGTTTCTTTGGACTTTGACCCATAAGGGACTCTTGCCGTATCCCCAAAATATATATAGTTTTCATTAGGCATCAGATTTTTTAATTCTGAAAGGACTGTAAGTCCACCAAGGCCAGAATCAAAAAGGCCGATTGGTTGATTATTCATTATTTCACATCCTTTTGAAGTCGTTATGTAGATTATACTTCTTGTAAAATAATAAATAAAGTGTAATAATGAAAATTGGGAGGGATGTTATGGTACATTATATAGAAGACAAAAGCATTGTCGAAGAAGTTATTAAAAATTCAAACAAATTGGTTATAGTGGATTTTTATGCTGATTGGTGTATGCCTTGCCAAATGCTAGGCCCAATTTTAGTTGAATTAGATAAAAAATATAAAAATGTTGAAATATTTAAAGTTAACATAGATGAATCTGAAGAATATGCTTTACTTAATAATATTACATCGGTTCCAACAATGATTATCTATCATGATGGAAAAGAAGCAGAGAGAATAGTGGGCCTTGAGTCGCTAGAAAAGCTTTCAAATGTTGTGGAGTATTATGGCTTTAAGGACTAATTAAAACAAAGTAGCAGGGTCAATTCTTTTGCCATTAAGAGAAATTGCAAAGTGTAAATGAGGGCCTGTAGTGGCGCCATTTGTGTATTGACCGGTTGAATCTTTGTATGTAGTGAAAGATTTTTTATCAATATACTTTGGCCCGACGTTTGCTATATGGTCGCCTTTTTCTACATAATCACCAACTTCAACAACAAAGTTTGGCGAAACGTGGCCATAAGTGCTTTCGTAGTTGTTGTCGTGTTTAATAATGACGGTATAACCGTTGGCTCCTTTAAAGCCAGTATAAATTACTTTTCCGCTTAAGGTTGCAAATATTTTTGATCCTTGTGGGGCACCAATATCGATTCCGCCGTGATAGGTAGAAGCTCCAGTTGCTGGTGATTTTCGATATCCAAATGGTGAAGTGACGTTTTTATAGCTGGGAGTTGGCCACATAAAGTCTTTAGGATTGTCATCAATTACAAATGGAATACCAGAAGAAGTTATACTGTTTGAACATGCAAATGGAACAAAGAATACAGAAACAAAGATTGCAAGAACAACTGGAAATAAAGTGGAGAATAAAAAATGTTTTTTCATAGAAATAAACCATCCTGTTAGTAAACTGATTTTATAATACGACCACTTTATAGTATTGTCTATGAAAGCTATACAAAATAGTAAAAGATAGTAATAAGTTGTAAAAAATAGAAATGCTTGAAATATTTGGAACTTGTATATATACTTTAATTATAAATGTACTGGAGGAAAAATATGAATAACAAAGGAATAACGTTAATAACAGTTACAGTAATAATTATCGTAATAATAATCATTGCAACTACAAGTATAATTGCTGGTAACAAGCTTGTTGTTAGATCAAAAGAATACACTGAAGCACAAATAATTGAAAATGTTATGGAAGCGGTTAGAAGAAAGAAAAGCGAAACCAAGATGCAAGGAACAATCATTCCAATTGGCATAACTTTTCCTGGAAAGGCTAATCCTACTATTGGTGACGGAACAGTTATTGCTGAAGGCTGGTATCAACTTGATGAGCCAGAACTTAGAGAGCTTGGTGTTACCGAAACAAACGAAAGAGTTTTAGTTAATTATGAGTATGAGGAAGTTCTTCCTATGAGAGATCCAACATACTTTGAAAAATATGAGGTGTCAAAACTACTTCACGATGTTAAGGACTACGAGAGTGGAGATTCACCTGATTATGTAGGCACACCGCTTAAAAACTTTTCAGCAACCGATGGAAAAATGTATGTTAATACGGAAACAAATGAAGCTTTTGGTGATGGATGGTACTATGTTGAACCATCAGATTTAACTGGCAGATATGCTGGATATGCAGAATATATCAAATACCCATATGTAGTAAATTATGAAACTGGAAAATATAAAAATGCGGATGGTTTTGAATTACAAAATAAATAAAAATTTGGGCGCCAAGCACGGCGCCTTTTTGTTAATAGTAATGTAATGGTGGAGTTAATATGGAAGAAGTAATAAAAAACGAAGTAAATAGATGTTTAAACTGTCGTAATCCTCGATGCGTTGAAGCATGCCCGTTGCATGTAAATATTCCACAAATGATTAACGAATTAAAGCAGGGAAAAATAAAAGAAGCATTTGAAGTAGATAATGCTAGTAACCCATTTGGGTTAATTTGTGGTCTTGTCTGTCCACATGAGAAGCAGTGCCAAGGTGCATGCATTAGAGGAATAAAAGATAGGCCAATAGAAATTGGAAAGATAGAAAATTATATTTGCAATACTTACATTTCAAAAACATCAAATGACATTTTAAGTGAAAATAAAAAATCAAAAGTCGCAATTATTGGAGGAGGCCCTGCCGGCCTTTCGTGTGCTTATGTATTAAGTAAGGCAGGAATTAATTCGACTATATTTGAAAGAGAGAATTTCCTGGGCGGAATTTTAATGTATGGTATTCCAGATTATAGACTTGATAAGGAAAATGTCAAAAAGAACATAGGTTATCTTTTAAATGACAAAATAGAAGAAAAATATAATTCGGATTTTTCGGCAAGAAAGCATGAAGGCAAAATTAGCATTGATAAATTGAAAGAGGATGGATACGAATACATATTTATTGCAATTGGATTAAACAAGAACAAAGGGCTTGATATACCTGGAATTGACAATAAAAATGTTATCTTTGCAAGTAACTATTTACGAGATTATTTTGAAAATAGTCAAAAACGACATGGAGTTACTGATAAACTAGATGAAGAAGTCCTAGTAGTTGGCGGAGGAAACGTAGCAATTGATGCCGCAAGAACAGCAAATAAGCTATGTAAGTCTTCTACAATTGTATACCGAAGGACAAGAGAAAAAATGCCAGCAAATAATATAGAAATAGAAGAGGCAATTGAAGAGGGAGTCAATTTTATTTTTGAGACTAATATCACTAAAATTGACGCAAATGGCGAAAGAATTCTTGCAACACTAAATGATGAAAAAGAACTTGAATGTGATAAAATAATTTTGGCAATTGGAAACAAAATAGATAAAAATGATTTTGACGATTTTTTTGAATATGATGAGTATGGTTTAATTAAAGTTGATGAGAACAATATGACAAATCATAAAAACATTTATGCAGGTGGAGATTTAACACAGAATAAAAATACAGTTGCTTTTGCAATTAAATCTGGAATCAATGTTGCAAACGACATTATAAAAAACATAAATGAATTACATAAATAAATTACATATACTTCACATAACGGAAACTTTGAAAGCCTTGGCGCAGTAAGAACATATTTATTTTGTTTTCTTTGACATTGAAAAAAAAGTGTGCTACAATCAAACCTGTAGTTTTAATAGTGGAGGGATGATGTATGATCGAGAAGAGTAATATTAATGAAGTAAAGAAAAATATAGAAGACTGTGTAGGTCAAAAAGTAGTACTTCGTGGAAGCCTTGGTAGAAACAAATCTTTCGAAAAAGAAGGTACTTTAGTTAATGCATATCCTAATATGTTTTTGGTAAAAACAGACAATGGTTTAGAAAAGCTTAGCTATAGATATGTTGACGTTCTAACAAAGACTGTTGAGCTTAGTATAAATAATGGAGGAACGTATGATTCAATCCTAAATGTTATCGAAAACCAAAATCAGGGAATAACACTTTAAAAACATGACTAGCATTTTGCTAGTCTTTTTTTATTACCAAATTTTGGTAGTTTTACGTTTGTTTTACATTATTATTACAATACAAATCTAAATGTTGCATATAAAATAGATAACTAATAAAATATTTTTAGAATTATTAGGTAATTAGTCTATCCGTAAGGTGCTCATGATTTGTGGCACGATGATATAAACATAGGTAAAGGTGTGAAAAATGGTGAAAAAAACACTTCTTAAAAAGTTTGTTATATTGACTATTATTATGTGCATAGCAATTATGAGTGCGTCACTTTGTTTTGCTGCTTGGTGGGGAACACCAGGCTATGAGTGGAGCCTTAGAAATGGTCTTACAGGTCAAAAGACTATGAGTCAGCTTCATACCGAAGTTGAACTTGATGACTTATATGCCACAATTCTAAAGTATCTTGCTATGAAGGGTGTTACACCGAAGGACAGAATCATTCACCATGAAGATAAGATGCTTGATGTTGACCCAGTTGCAAAGGGGCTTGCAGAAATTATTAATGGTTACACTTCTAAAAATTCACTTACAATAATGGAATTTTACAACGTAGAGAATTATGCAGATGATGGCTACAATATATTAGCAAAGTACAGAGATCTTTCACAGTTCATGACTCGAGAAGATCTTAAGAATATGGATGCCTATCTTAGACTTGCAAAATATAGAGCCGCTAAATTAATTGAGAGCAGGGCTCAAAGAGATTATGCTCTTTCAAGATTAGGCTATGTTAAAAATTCTAAGGTTATTGATTATGGAATAATTCCTTATACAGAGAAGATTTCTAGAAAAGAATTTCTTTTAGTTATGAATGATTTGCTTGCTAAAACACAAAGTTCAGATAGCGCTGTTATTGATTCATTCTATGATACTGGCGTTCTTATTGGATACGACACAGGTCTTGAACTTGACAAGAAGTTGCTTTACTCAGAAATGTATTCTTTCTTGTATAGATTTGAAATATATGATTTTGAAAACTCAACAAGTAAGACGGCACTTACAGACTTACCTTCATATATTAAGAAGGCACTTAGTGGTTCAATTAGCAAAATGGAACTTGAATCATTCTTGAACGAAGTATATGAAAACACGGGAAGACAAATTGATCTTATGGGCAGAATCGAAGAAGACATTGGTGACAACTGGACTTTGCGTGAGGTAGGAGAGTTCCTTGATGAGATTTATTCAAAAGAAGGATTCAAGTATGTAGATGGTGGAGTTACAATTTCTATTAGCAAAGCAAAATAATTTTAAAAGGGGTATACGATATGGCAAGTTGCTTAGGAATTAGCGTAGGTAAAAATCTAATTAAATATGCCAAATTGTCCAAAGAAAAAGGTAAATTACAGACTACTATCGAAGCTTATGGTGTAAAGTTCTATGACATCCTATCGCAGACAATTAATGAAATCATCGAAGAGACAAAGAGCAAAGATGCTAGTATTAGCGTAAGTATTACGTCAGAGGACTATGAAAAAACAGAGTGCTTTAAACAGCTTAAACCTAAAGACAGAGAAGCCTATCTTAATGGCGAATTTGAAGAGATTTGTTCAAAGAAGAGTGTAAATGCAGGAAGTTTAGATGTTCGTTATGTTCTTGCAGAAGATGATCAAAATCCTGAACAATACAAAGTTCTTTGTGTAGCAGCAGGTAAGGTAGAGCTTAATAATTTATGGCAAGCACTTAGTACATCAAAGTTAGAAAGTATTTCTGCAATTGGTCCAACAGTTGTCAACTTGCTTAAAGATAAAGGTGCTGGACAAAATTGTTTAATTGTTAATATAGAAGACGATACAAAACTTACATTTGTTAAAAATGGAGCAGTAGATGAGTTGATCCAAATACCAGTTGGTATGGATGAAGTTATTACTAGACTTGCAGATAAGTATAATTCTTATGCTAGAGCTTATGAGGCATGCAAGGGTGTTGATGCATATTCTGAGTCAGATTTAACGTACGATATTGAAGCACAAAGCATTAGAGACGTTTTAATGCCAACACTATATGATTTAAAGCAACGTATTATTATGGCTGTTGAGCCATTTATAAAAGATGTTCAAGATGTATACATTACAGGTACAGGAATAATTGTTAATAACATTGATTTATACTTACAAGAAGCATTTAGTGGAAAGAGAGTGGAGATACTTGTTCCATTCTTTGTCAATAAAGAAAGAAGTAGTTTAAAAGATGTTTTAGAAGTTAACTCGGCGCTTGCATCTGCATCTTATTGTTTAAATGGAATAAGTAAAGACATAGACTTCTTGGCTTCAGGCAATTACCTAAAGAAAGAAGCTAGATCTAAAAAACTTGAACCAAAAGTAATATTTGCAACAGTTAAGGAAAAGATTGATGAGCTTAACCAAAAGACTCTTAAGGCTAGAAAAACAGGTAAGAAGAAAAAGAAGATTGAGTTTGACAATGAAGTTGAAAATCTAACAGAGCTTGGTGGAGCTGGAGAATATGCAGCACCTAGAGTTGAGGAAGAGCTTGAGTATTATGATCCAATGGCAGAATGGTTTGCAAGATTTGCAATCGCATTATTTGTTGGTTGGATTGCGTATACTGCAGGTGCATTCATTGTGGAAAGCAACCTAAATGATAAACTTCTTGCTGTAAATAATAATATAGCTAAAACCGAAGGAGAAATCAGAAGAGTAGATAGTGATACAGATTCTATTTCTAGAAAATCTTCTGAATACAAAGATAAGAAAGATAAGCTTCAAAAGATTATAGATTCAATCAGACTTAAGAAGGAAAGAAGCTATGATGTTCCAAACTTCATGAGCCAATTAATGTTTATTATTCCTTCAAACGTTACAGTTTCATCAATTCAAATTGGAAGCGACGATTCAGTTATTCTTGAGGCTTCATCTGGTAAGTATGCACAGCTAGGATACTTTGTTTCAAGACTTAAACTAGCAGGTATACTTAAGAATGTTGACATGGAAGTTGTTGATATGTCTTCTAACATTCAAATAAAAATTAAAGGGGTGCTACCATGATAAGAAAAGTATTATTGCTTATTTTAACAGTACTTCTTGCTATTGGGCTTTTTAATTCATTTGCCCATGGTGTATCTTTGAAGTTTATGGGGCTTTCAGTTAATACAAGTGCATACTCAACAATTGTTGATAAATCAAAACAACTTGTAAATAAAAAAGCTGAACTTGAAACCAAAAATAACAAAGACTACAATCAAGCATTATCTAGGCAAGAGGCTGCAAAGAGTAACTTCAAAATAAATAAGGCTTCTTATGATGAACTAGCTAACCGTGCTTCTGTTGAAGAAGTCAGACAGGCAAATCAAAAAGAGGAATACTTCCTTGATTATCTTTGGATGAAGATTGGTACATATGCAAATACTAATGCTATCAAGGTTAAGATATATCCAAACTATGAAAGAGACGAGATAAAGTTTGATATAACAGGTCAATACATTGCAGTAATAAACTTTATTTACGATTTAGAAAACGACAAAGAATTGTCATTTAACATAGACAACATTGTAATGCAAGGTGGTAGTTCTTCAGCTGTTACAAAAGCTTCATTTGTTGTATCTAGCATACACATAGTTACAGGAGAGGGTAATGGCTAATTAAGGAGGATTTTTAAATGCAAATTTTCTTAAGAATACTTAAAGAAATAGGAATTGCGATACTATTGCTTGGTATTTTGTTCGCTGTTGGAATGCTTCTATTTAAAAATCAAATTCCATTTTTGTCATCCGATATTCCAAATCCGGTTTCATATGATGGTATCAATATGGCGGATTATGATATCAAAGGCGACTTGGAAGATGAAACAGATCCAACAAGAACATATACAGCATCAAACAACAGTCTTCGTAATATGGAGAGGGAATACTTAATTATGACTGGTTCTGCAAACCCATTCACATCACAAGGTAAAGCGGAGCAAGATATCCCTTCTGAATACGTTACAATTGAGAACAAAGCAAATTCTAACTACACAGAAACGACTACTGAAACAAATGAGACAGAAAACGTTACTGCTCCTGCTTCATCAGAAGGTGGAGAGGTAGTTAGAGAATTGTAATTATTTTATTTTGTGTACTAAATAGATTAATATGTGATACTTGATAAGCATACTAATCTATTTATTACTGCTGTATGGGGTAATACATGCAGTATATAAAAGTGCTTAACTTTCTTTAAGCAAATTTAATTAATTAAATTTAACAACTTATTATTAAGGAGGATTTCAAATGAAAAATTCAAGAGGTGTTTCTTTGATAGCTTTAATTATAACAATCATCGTTATAATTATATTAGCCGCTATCGTTATGAATGCATCTACATCTACAGTAGGTAATGCACAATATGCAAGATTTGCTCAAGAATTTGGTGAATATACAGACCAAATCGCTCTTGACGCAGCAAACATTAAATCAAACACAGGTATTAGAGGACAAATTATTAACAATGCTCAAATGTACTACATGACAGCAAATGGATTCTCAAGAGTTGAGACATCAGGTGAGTGGGGAATTTCAGGAATGACAATGCCAGTAGGATATGTTATGACAAATACAGATTCAGATGGTACTGGACATTATCCATATGTTCTTCAATATATCTTAAATATTGGTGGAGCTACAGGTAATGGTTCAGAAATTGGTCATCTATCTGGTGAAGGCGAAGCAGCTGAAGTTGCTTATGTTATAAGAGATAGCTCTATAACAATTTCTGCTTCTTACAAAGATGAAACAGCTAAACCAGCAGTTAATGATGGTTCAGCTGCAAGAGAATTCTATGGTGATTCAAATGGTACAGAATATCACTTTGTAACATCTAATGGACAAGTATTCACATTACCAGGATATCCTGTTCAACAAACAGATGGTTCTATCGAATATCATATCGACTCTAAGAATGGTCACTACTATGTAGTAGCTGGTAATTCTGGAAAAACATATGGTGAAAAGAATGTTAATGGTGATTATGTAACAAACAAAAAGCCAATTCTTGCTACATACATAAGTGGTAAACATGGTATTACTGCTGAAGATGGACAACCTTCAGAGACTATTGCTACTAACTCAAGAAAAGTTGGTGGACAAGGAGTTGAAAACGCAAATGGCGTTCCAATGCTTTAATATCTAAATAATTGAAGCTTATAGATGAAAGGATGAAATATTCCTTTCATCTTTTTTTTCTCCCTTGGGGACACGACATTCGGGAGAATTTTTTCTCCCTTGGGGACACGACATTCGAGAGAATTTTTTCTCCCTTGGGGACACGACATTCAGGAGAATTTTTTTTCCTTTAGGGACAGGTCGATCAGCTGCGCTCTTTCAGATTATATTTTAATGAGTTATTAGGTATTTCAAGGTATTTTCCGACGTCTCTATATGAAGCATTACATATATTTTTCAAAAATATAAGCAAATGTCGTAAAGTTTTACGATTACAAAAAATATCAATCCAGTTCTTATTATATTTTTTCATGAAAATCTTTATTCCAGACAAAATACAATTGTTATTGTTTGCTTCTTCTACATCCATAAATATTCGTTTTGTCATAGTTTCAACCGGCTGTGAACAAATGAACTCATAATTTACTAGTCTTTTGACAATCTCATTTTGTGATACACCAGTTTTATTCAAATATTCTCTGAATGATGAATAGGGGTAGTCTTCACGTCTTTCAACCATCCTAGCCTCCACAGGATTGTCATGAATGTAATTGATACAATTAATAATATATTCTTCGCTACAAACTGGTTCAACGCGATACCTGTTTCTAAAAACAACTCCCACACGATTTTTGTCATAATTATATATTTGAGCAAAATGTTGATTAATTTTATGCATATATTTTTCAAATGAAATGATATCACACACATAGAATAGAAAATGAGCATGGTTGGACATCATGCAATATGCAATAAGAGAAAAGCTTTCAGGCTTTATATTTTCCTTTATCAGCTTTAAATAGGTTAGAAGATGTTTTCTATCGTCAAAAATGTACTCTTTGTTTACTCCTTGAACCATAACGTGAATATATTCGGTTTCAATATTTTTTCTTGCTAATCTTGGCATGTTTCCTCCTAGTAATGTATAAATTATAATCAGCTTTGTACCCTTAAGCATATCGCATAATCAAAAAAGGTAAAGAAAAAACGTAAAAGATAGTAAAAAATAGAGAAAGATCTGTCCCCGAAGGAGAGAAAATTCTCCCAAATGTCGTGTCCCCAAGGGAGAAAAAATTCTCCCAAATGTCGTGTCCCCGAAGGAGAAAAAATTCTCCCGAATGTCGTGTCCCCAAAGGAGAAAGTCCTTTGTTACAGAATTATTATATTTTCTCTTAAAAGTGTATTGCTTTAGCTACTTTTGATATAATAATAGTGATAATTATTAAAATAAGGGAGTAGTATGGACTTAATTAATTTTATTATTTATTTAACACTTTGGATTTCTGGAACTGTTTTTGGAAGTTTCTTCACTCTTGCAGTTCATAGAATACCGAAACATCAAGATATAACTCATGAAAGAAGCTATTGTCCAAATTGTAATCACAAACTTCAGTTTTTAGATTTGATACCAGTTTGGAGTTATATATTTTTAGGAGGCAAGTGTAGATACTGCAAAAATAAAATAAGACCAAGATATTTAATTCTTGAGATAACATCAGGGCTTGTATTTTTGTTACTTGGCTTATGGCGAAATATAGGTCTAAATACATCAATTCACGAGTTTATTATTTTTGCTTTTGATATTTTATTTTTATGCTTTGGTTTTATATCTATTGGGATTTTTAAAGAAACAAAAAAATTACCAAAGGGACTTATCATATATGGAGTATCAGTTACGACAGCAAAAATTATATATTCAGTAGTTGTACATTCAATTTGGTCTTAAAACATATTTAATTGAGGTGAAAATATGCTTAAATCGAACAAAGGCTATTCATTAGTCGAAATAGGTATTGGTATCTTAATTCTTACAATCTTTTTGCTATTTAGTATAGGACTTATCAATGGTTGCTATACAAACTATAGAAGGATTAAGCAAAGAAATTTAGCAATAGATAGAGCTGTGTTCTATGTTGAAACACTTCTTCAGGCAGATAAAAACATCCTTACAGGTTATATTTTGGAAGAAATAAATGAAACCACCAATGAAATAGAATACATTCCAAATCCAACTATTGTTAGTTTTGTAAGTAATTCTTTTGACACTGAATTTCTTGCTAAGTATGCTTCATATAAGGGCGTGGATAAATCTGAAATTACAAGTACACCATCGACTCAAGACCTTATGGAGTACATTACTAGCGATATAGATTTCATTGTAAATAAATATATAGAAAAGGAAGTAATAGATAGTACTCCTAGTGTTGATTTACAAAATGGCGACTATGGTTTCTTAAATAAAGATGGGCTTATTGTTGGAGTAAATGAAGTCACTAGAAACAACGAAATGGCTATAAATGCTCAAGAATTATTCTTAAACGATGAGTATTACTATAGCGATGCAAATAATTATTTAGTTTCAAATAGCAATATCTTAAGAGTAAAAAGAAGAGTTAGAAGAATTCCTGCAGGGAATGGAAAAGCATATGGTAACAATATCCTAAAAATAGAAGTAGAAGTATTCTTCCCTAAAAATGGAAAAGTTCCTAATAAGGATGTTCGTTTAGTTGCTGACGACGAGCTTGATTCAATCTTAATCAAAGCCGTTAAAACATCAACTTAAAGAAAGAAGGGATAGACTATGAATAAACTATTAAAGAATAATAAAGGTTCTGTTACTATTATGGCCTTCGTAGTTATGCTATTTTTATCGCTATATGGTGCAGTCATTCTTGGAAATTCATCTCGAAAATATCAAAACCAAACTAACAACATAAATACAATCATTGCTTCATATGATAATAATATGACTGACCAAGACCTTCAAAGATTATATGAAACCTTAGGCGGAGTAGTAATAAATTATTAAGTTTTCATAACAATTACAGCCATTTTGTTGACTGTAATTGGCATTATAATAAAATTATTATTGGAATATAATATTTTGTTTTACTAAAGAGGAGGAAATATAAATGCCTATTTTTGACAATTCAAGCAAAAAGAATGTTCCTTTGGGTGTTTTTTTAATCAGAAAAAATCTTATTACAGAAAGAGATATAGATACTGCATTAGCATATAAAAAAGAGCATCCTGAAAAGAAAATAGGAGAAATTTTTCACACATTAAATTTGTGTAGTGATGAGGAATTATTAAAGGCGCTTGCTGAAAAGTTTGGAGTTAAGCATTATATATTACCAAAAAATACATTCGAAAAATTTCCTTGTTCAGAGTATATACCATACGATACGATGAGGCAGCATAAGGTTGTTCCATTTGGATTTGCAGATAAAAACAAATCAACAATTATGGTCGCATTTGCTGATCCAGAAAACGAAAATGTTAAAAAGCGTATAGAATATATTCTTATGAATAAGAATTTAAAAATGGATATCTATGTTACATTCGCGTCGTACATAGATGCTATGTTTGAAGAACTAGATAAAAAGTCTGGTCGTTCAACAGAGTATGATGTTGCTGGACAAGATACAACACAGCTTGTAGATAACATCATTCGTTCTGCTATGAATAAAAGAGCATCAGATATTCACTTCGAACCTATGGAATCAAGAATGCGTATTAGGTTCAGAATTGATGGTGACTTAATTGAAGTTACAAATATAGATAGATCTAAAATAGAATACGTAATAGGAAGACTTAAAGCAATCTCTGGAATGCACCAAGAGAAAAAAGGAAACCAAGATGGTGAAATTAACTCATATCCAGATTATAACATCCGTGTATCTTCACAAGAAAACATTTATGGTGAAAAATTCGTTCTAAGACTTCTAAAGAAAAATTCAAACATTAAAGGATTATTTGAACTTGGATTTCCAAATGATGAAGAAATCATTAGACGTTCATTTGATAGAAGAAACTGTATAGCGATGGTTGCAGCACCTACTGGTGAAGGTAAAACAACGACTCTATATTCAGTTTTAAAATTCTTACAAAAACCATCAATAAATATAACAACAATTGAGGACCCAGTTGAAATTCGTGTTCCAGGTCTTAACCAAGTTCAAGTTTCTGCAAATAGTTCATTTGCTGATAACTTAAGAACTATCCTTCGTCAAGACCCAGATATTATTCTTGTAGGAGAGATAAGAGACCAGGAAACAGCAGGTATCGCTATTCAGGCTGGTCAAACAGGACACTTCGTTTTATCTACAATCCACACCGTTGATGCCATCGAAGCTATTACTCGTCTTAAAAAACTTGGAGTTTCTTCTTACGACATTGGTTCAGTACTTGTTACAGTTATTGCACAAAGACTTGTTAGAAGACTTTGTCCAAAATGTAAAGAAGAAAGAGAATTTTCAGACGAAGAAAGAAAAGAATTCGAAGTTATCGGTAAGAGATATGATATGAATTTTGACTTAGAAGGTAAGAAGGCATATAAAGCAGTAGGATGTGAATATTGCAATAATACAGGTTATTACGAAAGAATAGCTTGTGTTGAAATATTAAACATTGACAACCATTTACAAGACTTAATTGTTGCTGATGTTCCTTCAAACGAAATCAGAAAAGCTGCATTTATTTCAGGATATAAACCTCTTGTATGTGATGCGTTTAAAAAGGTCTTGGAAGGAATTACAACAGTTGAAGAAGTTAAAAAGAAATTAGCTTACTAGTATTTTTAAGGAGGTAGTCATGCCACTATTTGAATATAAAGCCATGACTAAAGGCGGAAAGGTTATCACCAATAAAGCTAAAGTTGATAGTGAGAAAGTAATTCGAGAGAGACTTTCGAAAATGGGCTTAAGACCAATTAGCATCAAGAAGAAAAATTTTGATCTTGACGAAATGCTTGGTAAGGTAGGAATTGTTAAGCCACAGAAAAACCAAAGAGCTGCAATTGGTATGCGTGAAGCAACACTAGTAGAAGATCAAGACCTTGCTTTAGAGCAACAAAGGATTAAAGAACAAGCTGCCAAGCCAAAGAAAACACTTAAAGAAATCCTTACAGGAGATGTAAAAGTTGGCTTTGATTTAAAAATGCTTTCCGCATATCTTCCAGTTAAAATAGATGAGGTTGTTTCTTTTACAGAAATGTTTTTACTTCTAAAAAAATCAAACTTTACAAATATTAGAGCAATACAAACAATGTACAATAATGCCACCAATATGGCTATGAAAGCCGTTATGGGTGATATGATAAATGGTATGGAAACAGGTGGATATATTTATTCAACTATGGAATATTACAATCACATATTCCCTGAGATGTATACAAAACTTATTAGAGTAGGTGAGCAATCAGGATCATTAGTAAATTCTCTTGAACAAGCACTTAAGTATTTGCAGGATTCAATTAGAATTAAACGTTCTGTTAAAAAAGCACTTACTGGTCCGCTTATGCAGTCACTATTCCTTATTATATTTGGTATTGTATGTATTATCGTAGGATTGCCAATCATGCAGGATATGTATGCAAGCTATGGATTAACTGACCAGATTCCAAAAGAAACAATGGCCGCTGCAAATGTCGTCTATTGGTGTGGTAATCACTGGTACATACTTTTAGCAGTTGCTGTTGGCTTGTTTTTAGCATTTAAAGCGTGGGTTCACACTCCTTCAGGAAGATATACATGGGATAAGTTTAAAATAACTATGCCAGTATTTGGACCACTTATACTTAGACTTCAAGTTCAGAAGTTCTTCGTTGCGGTAAATATCAACCTTAAAAACAACGCAAGACTTCAGGATGCTATTTCAGATTGTAAGCAGGTAGTTTCAAACTATGTTCTTAGAGCTGCTATAGAGGCAGCAGAAGCTAACTTAATTGTCGGTGATTCATGGATTGAACCATTTGAACACATGAAACAGTTTCCACCGATGATTCAAGAAATGCTTAGAATAGGTATGGAAACTAACATGATGCAAATGATAGAGAATATCTTAAACTTCATTGATGAAGATATAAGAATAACAATTGAAAGAATTACTAAAGTACTTCCAACAGTTTCAATGACATTCATGGGTGTTATTTTGATTGGTTTCGTAATTATTATCTTAAAACCAATTATGGAAGTATATATGGGTTCGTTCTTATTCGAGGCAAATGGAATGTAAAAATAAAAAAGCTTCCCTCTAAAGGGAGGCTTTTTTTCTCCTTTGGGGATCCTTTGGGGACACGACATTTGGGAGAATTTTTTCTCTTTTGGGGACACGACATTCGGGAGAATTTTTTCTCTTTTGGGGACACGACACTTAAACCTGCTGACCAGGTCTAACCGTCGTGTCCCCGAAAACCTTGTGACCAGGTGTGACCGTCGTGTCCCCAAAAACCTGGTGAGCAGGTGTGACCGTCGTGTCCCCAAAAACCGTGTCCCCGAAAACCTGGTGAGCAGGTGTGACCGTCGTGTCCCCAAAAACCTTGTGACCAGGTCTAACCGTCGTGTCCCCAAAAACCTGTTGAATAAAGGCCGATTTTGTGGTAGACTAACTTTGCGAAAATTTGGCATTTTAAGGCTATGCAGGGAGGATTAAATTTGAACGTTTGGAAAGAAAGTAAACTATATGCAATTATTATGTATATTAGTAAATTCATAAATAATTTGATTTCAAAAAGCTTTATCGTAAATGGCTTTCTTAAGGATAAAGATGTTAACAAAACCTATGAGGGAAGTATCATTACAAAGTTTGTTTACAAGGTAATTTCGATTTTTAGAAAGTTGTTTCATAAAATTAAACTTGATTCATTGTTAGAGGGAAGTATTTTTACCAAGCCGGAAATTTGGCTTTTCTTTGTAATTGTAGGTGTACCATTTTTGCCAACAATGGTTATTCTAGCTATAGAGGCATTTACAGCATTTTCGCTGTTCTTAAAAGCTACTATTTATGATGATTTTAAGTTAAAGTTTTTTAAGGCTAATTCGTGGATTTTATGTTTTGTTGTAATTGTTATTATTTCAGCAATTACTTCTGTTTCAACGGCTGAAAGCTATAATATAGGAATGCTTATTTCAGCATTCGTTCTATTTTATTTCATATTTATAAATACAGTCGATACTAAAGAACAATTATTGTTCTTCGTAAAGACATTCGTAATAGCTGGTACAGTTAGTGCTTTATATGGATTGTATCAATACTACTTTGGCAATATTTATTCTCAAGAATGGCTTGATGATGAGATGTTTGAAGATATTAAAATGAGAGTATATTCGACATTCTCTAATCCAAATGTTTTTGGAGAGTTTCTAATTATGGTTATTCCATTCGCAGCAGTTCTTTGCTTAAATGGAAAAACATGGTTTAGTAAACTGTTTTGGCTTGGTAATGTTGGAATATTGTCTTTAGCACTTGTTTTAACGTTTTCAAGAGGTTGTTGGGTAGGATTAATACTATCTTTGGGTATAATGGCAATATTAGTAGATAAAAGATTAATCTGGTTTTTCTTGGTTGCCTTACTCGCAGCACCATTTGTATTGCCTACAACAATTATGGATAGATTCTTAAGTATTGGTAACATGAAAGACTCTTCAACGTCATATAGAGTTTACATTTGGCTTGGTACAATCGCTATGCTTAAAGACTTTTTCTGGTGTGGAATAGGGCTTGGCGTTACAAGCTTTAACTTAATATATCCTCTTTATTCTTATAGTGAAGTAGTTGCTCCTCATTCTCATAGCTTATATCTACAGCTATTCGTTGAATATGGAGTAATTGGATTCATAGTATTTATGGTTATTATGTATTATTTACTAAAAGACAACTTTATAAGTTACAAAAAGACAAAGAACTTTATTGCTATTGCTACTATTTCGGCTATGGCGGGATTTATGTTTGAAAGTGCAACTGACTATACATGGTACAATTATAGAGTGCTATTTATATTTTGGATGGTTATTGCAATATCTCAAGTAGCAACAAGGTTTGATTTCCCTAATTTTAATTCAAAGAAATTGGAGAGTAGTAAATGATTAAAATTCTAAATGTTATTTCGGATACTAATATTGGCGGTGCGGGAAAAGTAATAATTAACTATGCCAAAAATTATGATTCTTCTAAGTATGATGTTAGTATAGTTTTACCTAAGGGAAGCCTTCTCATTGAAGAACTTAAAGAGACTAAGGTAAAGCTTATAGAAATTGATGGCTTAAAAGACAAATCGCTAGATATAAAGGCATTCTTTAAGCTTCTAAAGATATTCAAGAAAGAAAAGCCAGACATTGTTCATACTCATGCAAGTATGACTGCAAGGATTGCAGCAAGATTTGTCAAAGGGATTAAAATTGTATATACAAGGCATTGTGCTTATCCAGTAAGCTTTTGGATAAAGCACAATCCAGGAAAATTTATATATAAATTTGTTAATGAATTCTTTGCAGATAGAATAATTGCTGTAGGAAATGCAGCTGAAGAAAATCTATTAGAAGGTGGAATTAAAAAGGATTTAATAGATACCTTCTTTAATGGGGTAGATAAATTAACTGTTACAAGTGATTCTGAAAAGGCTAAATTAAAAGAAAAGTACAAAATTTCACCTGATGAAAAAGTAATTGGTATTGTTGCAAGGCTAGAGGAAGTTAAAGGACATGATACATTTATTGATGCTGCTAAAATACTTCTAGAAGAAAAGAAACTAAAAGCAAAGTTTTTTATTCTTGGAACTGGAACAATAGAAGAATCTCTCAAAGAGAAAGTTAAATCATTAGGACTTGAAGATAAAATAATCTTTACTGGATTCGTAAAAAATGTTGGAGATTATTTAAATATATTTGATTTACAAGTTAATTGTTCATATGGAACAGAAACATCAAGTCTTTCGTTACTTGAAGGAATGAGTATTGGTGTTCCTGCATGTGCTTCAAATTATGGAGGAAATCCATACCTAATAGATGACGGTGAAAACGGTTATATTTTCAAGATAAAAGATTCTCAAGAACTTGCGGAAAAGGCTATGAAAATATTAACTGATGATGATATAAAAACTCATATGCAAAAACGAGCTGTTGAAATATTTGACGAAAAATTTACGGTTCAAAGATTTGTTAATAATGTTGAAGGAGTGTACGACAAAGTGAGTAGTGAAAAAAGAAAGGTTAAATTAAATCCTCTAGACTTTATTATTATTTTAGTAATATTAGTAATGGGCTTTGTAGGATATAAGGTTCTAAAAAGAACAAATGTGGTTTCAAAAGATATGGTAAATGTAACATATTCTTTTAGATCAACCAAAACAAAGCCAGAAGTTGCTGACATGATTGAAGAAGGAATGAGTGTATACGATAGTATCAAAAATTACTACATAGGTAAAATTGTAAAGAAAGAAGTGGCAAAAGATACTTCGGAAGTATTTAATGAAGAACTTGAACAATATGTTACTTGTGAGTCGGAAACAGAAGTTAGCATTACTTTAACAATTAATGTTGACGCCACTGTTGAGGGCAGAAATATAGTCGTATCAAATGAATACCCAATAAAAGTTGGTAACGAGGCATTTGTTAAAGGAAAAGGTTTTGCAGCATATGGGTACATCGTTGGTGTAGAAAGGCTTGGTGAGTAGCATGAAGAAGTTTAATATCATAGATATAGTTTTTATACTAGTTGTAGTTTTATTAATTGCAGTCGCCGCTTTAAAAGTATCTAAATACGATGTTGCAAAAACAGATGGAACAATGAACAAAATACAATATACAATGTGTGTAAGAGGTGTTAGAGAATTTACTGCAGATGCTTTTAAAGTTGGAGATACAGTTTATGATTCTCAAACAAAAGTAATAATTGGAAAAATAACTGACATTAAAAAAGAAGATCATGTTGTAAATGTTGAATCAATTAAAGGAAAACTAGTTCAAGCATCAATACCTGGAAAGTATACTGTAACTTTATCTATTGAAACAGATGGATTAGAAACAGACACGGCGTTCTACGCTGACAGAAGTGTTGAGCTTAAAGTTGGTAGTGAAAAAGCATTTGAAACACTATATGTTAAAACAAATGGTACAGTCATGAGTATTAAAAATGTTAAATAAATTACGATAGAAAAGAGAATAAAATGGGAAAATTTCTTGGTATTGATGGTAATAGTATAATGAATAGAGCTTTCTATGGAATCATGGGAAGAAATATTATGAGGACTACAGATGGAATTTACACAAATGCCTTATTTGGATTTTTAGCAATACTTAATAAAACTATACAAGACTGTAATCCAGATTATATTTGTGTCGCTTTTGATCTTAAAGCTCCAACATTTCGTCATCAAAAATATGAAGAATATAAGGGTACAAGAAAGCCAATGCCTGAAGAATTAAGAATGCAAATGCCACTTATTAAAGATATTCTTAGAGCAATGAATATTGTTATTCTTGAAAAAGAAGGCTATGAGGCAGATGATATTTTAGGTACTATGGCTTTGCACTTTGAAAAATCAAAAAATGAAGTTTTACTGCTTACCGGAGATAGAGATTACCTTCAATTAGTATCTAATAATGTTACGGTTAGGATTCCAACTACTAAACAGGGAAACACAGAATATACAGACTATACGCCGCAAGTTGTTTTTGAAAAGTTTGGGATTAAGCCAGAAGAATTTATTGAGATAAAAGGTCTTATGGGAGATTCATCTGATAATATCCCTGGAATACCTGGTGTAGGTGAAAAAACAGCTTTTTCCCTAATTCAAAAATATCACTCTTTAGATGAAATATATAAAGAGCTTGAAGAAAATGAAGAATTCAAAGATATAAAAGGAAAACTTAGAGAAAAGTTCGAAGCTAATAAAGACTTAGCGTACTTATCTAAAGATTTGGGAACTATTTTTAGAGAGGTTCCTATTGATTATAAAGATGATGAATTTAAGACTAAATCGGTTAATAATGATGAGCTTTACAATTTATTTGTTAAGCTTCAATTTAAATCTTATATCGAAAAGTTTAATCTAAAAGCGCCAAGTGCTTCAGGTAAATTAGATCCATCAAAGAGAGTGGAACCTACAAATGTTGATTATAAACTAGAAGACCTTAAGAAATTATTTGAGAAGTTAAATGAAATACAAGTTGAGCTTTCGTATTATTTTAGTTCTTCTGGTGCACTTTATGTTTTGCACAATGGCATAGTGTATTTTAGTCAGAATCCAGAAGAAAAATTTCTTAAAAAGTTTTTTGAAAATGATAATATCAAAAAGATCGGATATGATATTAAGACAGATTATATTAGATTAAGAGATAAAGGTATTATAGCTAATAGTTTGGACTTTGATATTAAAATTGCTTCATACATATTAAATCCAACAAAGAATAATTATAAACTTAGTGATATTGTTTTAGAAGAAATGGGAATAATAGTAGATGATTCTACAAACAATGCGCAACTTAGTCTATTAGATAACGCTTCTTCTGATAGTAATGCTAAAGTGGAAAAACAATATCCGGGATACATTCATACATGTATGGATAGCTTGAAAAAGAAACTCATTGAGAGAGATGAATTTAGCCTATTTAAAGATATAGAAATGCCACTTAGGATTGTGCTTGCTAAGATGCAGTACTATGGTGTTTTGGTAGATAAAAAGACATTAGAGCAATATCAAGATACTCTTTCTAAAAAAGTTGACGAACTACATAACGAAATAATAAAACTTGCTGGTGAAGATTTTAATATTAATTCACCAAAACAACTTGGAGTAATTTTGTTTGATAGATTGCACTTACCAATTATTAAAAAGACTAAAAGCGGGTATTCCACAGATGCAGAAGTTCTAGAAAAACTTGAAGAAGAACATCCAATAATAAATAAAATCTTGGAATACAGGACAATAAGTAAGCTAAAATCTACTTATGCAGATGGCTTACTTCCATTAATAAAAGATGACGGAAGAATTCATGCTTCATTTAATCAGACAATTACTGCAACAGGAAGGTTAAGCTGTTCTGATCCTAACCTTCAAAATATTCCGGTTAGAACTGATCTTGGTAGAGAGTTTAGAAAAATATTTGTAGCTCCAAAAGGATATAAGTTAATCGATGCTGACTATTCGCAAATAGAACTTAGAATTCTTGCTCATATCTCTGGCGATGATAACATGGTTAATGCGTTTAATATGGGCGAAGATATTCACAAGATAACAGCGTCTCAGGTTTTTGAAGTGCCACTAGATCAAGTAACTAAAGAAATGAGAAGTGATGCAAAAGCAGTTAATTTTGGAATAGTGTATGGTATTTCAGATTTTGGGTTAGGTGCCAATATTGGTATTTCAAGATATAAAGCGAAGATTTATATTGAAAAATATTTTAGTAAATATCCTAAAATAAAAGCATTTATGGATAATGCAGTAAGAGAATGTAGAGAAAAGGGATATTCTGTAACTATGTGGGGCAGAAAAAGGGATGTTCCAGAAATAAATGCTAAGAATTATAATATTAGACAAGCTGCAGAAAGAATTGCTATGAATACTCCAATTCAAGGTAGTGCAGCAGATATTATTAAGATTGCGATGGTCAATGTTGATAAAGAACTTGAAAAACAAAATCTTAACGCACGATTAATCCTTCAAGTTCATGACGAACTAATTATTGAATGCCCAGAAAATGAAGTTGAGAAAGTTAAAGAAATACTAACTAATAAAATGCAAGAAGTTGCGAACCTAAAAGTTCCACTAATTGCAGAAGCAAATGTTGGAAATACTTGGTTTGAAGCTCATTAATATTTAAGGAGGAAACATGCCAGAGATAACATTCGTATTGCCATGTTTAAATGAAGAAAAAACACTTCCATTTTGTATTAGCGAAATTAAAACATATATTGAAAAGAACAAATTAGATGCTGAAATCTTAGTGTCAGATAATAATAGTGAAGATAATAGTGCTAAAGTTGCTATGGAAAATGGTGCAAGGGTTGTTTCATGCCCTAATAGAGGATACGGAAATGCTTTGATTACAGGTACAAAAGAAGCAAAAGGAAAATATTGCGTGATGGGCGATTGTGATGGAAGTTATGATTTTTCAAATTTAGATCAATTCTTTAAAAAAGTTAAAGAAGAAGGATTTGATTTGGTAGTTGGAAATAGATTTGCAGGAGGAATCTCAAAAGATGCAATGCCATTATCACATAAATTTGGAGTAAAATTTCTATCTGGGTTTGCTAATTTTTTCTTTAGAACTCCGATAAAAGACTATCATGGAGGTCTTAGAGTATATAATACACAAAGGATTAGAAACTTAAAGCTTGAGTGCGGTGGAATGGAATACGCAAGTGAAATGATAATAAAATCAGCGATTAATGATTACAAAATGTGTGAAGTTCCAACAATTCTTAGAAAAGATCTTAGAGATAGAAAACCGCATTTAAGAACAATTAGAGATGGATTTAGGCATTTGTTTTTAATTTTAAAAATGTTTATCCACAAAAAAAGATATATCATAAAATAATCGAAAGGAACTATGATTCCCATGAAAAACAGTATTAAGTACATTTTAAAATATGTTGGCACTTTTGTTGGTATGATAGCGTTGTTTAATTTGCTATTATTTCTTGTTTCATTGATACCTTCTGAAAATTATGAAAAAAATGTATTACAATCATCGGAAACCCTTACTGAAAATGGACCATATCTTAAGGTGTCAAATCCTTTTGATGTATATATAAACACTTATACAGATAGTGTTATCGTTAATGAAATATATTCGATTGATAGTAAGCATCCTTATGAATCTTATATGAAAGCAAGAAAGAATTATAAGGAAGGGCAAACATTAACTGAGTCTACCGAAACTACGGGTGAAGGAGTTACTGCTAATTATTCGTATGAAGATAATCAGGAACATGTTGATGGTAATTATGATTCTATAGGAGAACTTAAAGACTTTTTAGATGGTACAGTTACTACGTCGCTAACATATGGAAGATACTGGCATGGTTATCTTGTACTATTTAGACCACTGTTCTTATTATTTAGTATTAAGGGAATAAGAATAATTCAATTTATTGTATTTGTTGCTTTGTTGGCAGCTTTGTCATATCTTATTCTCAAAAAAATTGGAAAGTTACCAGCGATTGTGTATTTTGCTTCATTAGTATGTGGAGGATATATAAGTGTAGCTTACTCGTTAGAAAGTGGCAGTATATTTTTCATAACTATGGTTGCTTCTATTATCCTATTGTGCAGAATTGAAAAGATTAAAGATATTAATTATTTCCTATTTGTAGTTGGAATGATTGCAAATTATGTTGATTATTTGACAGTTCCATTAATCTCTTTAGGAATTCCACTTAGTATTTGGTTACTATATAAATATCAAAATGGTGAGATTAAAAAGCCTTGGCTTCAAGTGATAATATCTTCTATAGTCTGGTTCGCTGGATATGCTTTAACATGGATATTTAAATGGATACAGTACGACCTAACAATTGCAGAAGGTGGAATGTTACAAATAGGTTTTGGTCAAAGCTTTTATAGAATGAATAGAGATAATCCTGTGGCAGCAGGAGCAAACATTATTGCAACAATTATTGACTGTCTTGGCAAAGCTGCAGAATCTGCTCTAATTACTATGGCAATAATGATGTTTGTTGGTAAAGCAAAAGGAATTACAAATAATAAAGAGATAATAATTGCATTTCTATTAGTAGCTTTTATGCCAATAGCGTGGTATTTAGTGCTTGCTAATCATACAATTCTTCATTCATATTTTGTATATAGGCATGCATTACTATTTATGCTTGGAATGCTACTAACATTCTATTGTTTTTGCTTTCAGGAAAATGTTCAAAAGAAATGATTTTTTACCGTTTCTTTGACAAAAATAGTGTTTTGTAATAAAATTGCAAGGCACCAAAAGATTTTAAGGGGGTTTATAATATGTCTGGACATAGTAAATGGCATAATATTGCGGCTAAGAAAGGTAAAACAGATGCTGCAAGAGGCAAAATATTTACAAAATTAGGAAGAGAATTACTAATTGCTGTAAAAGAAGGTGGAGCAGATCCTGCTTCAAATTCTAAGCTTAGAGATGTAATAGCAAAATGTAAGGCTAATAATATGCCAAATGACAATATAGAAAGAAGTATAAAAAGAGCTGCCGGAGAAGGTTCTAATTCTCATTACGAAGACGTTGTATATGAAGGATATGGACCAAATGGAGCTCAAATCATAGTTGAAGCTACAACAGATAACAGAAACAGAACTGCTGGAGACGTTCGTCATATATTCGATAAATTTGGCGGAAACCTAGGAGCAACAGGTTCGGTTAGCTGGAGCTTTGATAAAAAGGGTGTTATTGTAATTGAAAAAGCTTCTACAAAGCTTGGAGAAGAAGACATTATGATGGAAGCAATTGAGCTTGGTGCTGATAATTTTGAATCAGAAGATGAGTTTTATGAGATTACAACAAGCCCAGAAGATTTTTCAAAAGTAAGAGAAGGTTTGGAAGCAAAAGGTCTTGAATTTGTTGAAGCTGAAATAAAAATGGTTCCACAAAACTATGTTTCTTTGGATGCAGAAGCTGCTAGAAAAATGAGACTAATCATTGATAATTTGGAAGATAATGATGACGTTTCTGAAGTATGGCATAACTGGGATGAAGAAGGAGAAGAATAGTTTTAAAATTTATATAAAAGGATACGAGTTTTATGATAATTGATTTTAGCAATCCGTGGGTATTCTTAGTCTGGTATGTTATTACCGCAGGGTTGTTGTTTTTAGCATATAAGACAAAAAAATCGCTAATCTGTCTAGTACCAGTAGTCTATTTTTTGATAATTCTTGCGATTACAGCTAATAGCTATTATATAGAAGATATGGCGATTCATAGATTCTTTAACTTTTTGGGGCTTACAGCGGGACTATGCTTTTATATCGTTATAGATGAGATAGAAACGCGAAGAAAAGTCATAAATCAGGTTTTTAAAGACAGATATAAAAAGAATAAAAAGAAAGAAGAAGATCAAGATGAGAGCGATAATTCAGAGAGTCTCTAAGTCTATGCTTCAAATCGATAATAAGCCTTATTCCAGCATTGGAAAAGGCTTTTTAGTTTTATTTGGAGTAACTTTAGATGATACAAAAGAAGATGCGGCCGTAATGGCAGAAAAGATATCAAAATTAAGAGTTTTTGATGACGAAAATGGAAAGATGAATCTATCTATTCAAGACGTAAAGGGTTCATTACATATAGTTTCACAGTTTACTTTATATGCTGATTGCCACCATGGAAATAGGCCATCTTTTACAGATGCAGCAAAGCCAGAACAGGCAATTCCAATATATGAATTTTTCATTGAAGAATGCAAAAAATACAATATTCCAGTCGAAACGGGTGTTTTTGGGGCGGATATGAAAATTGACCTAATTAATGATGGCCCAGTAACCATTTTTTTAGAGGTAAAAGAGGGCAAAGTCTTGTACCTAAATCGTTGACATAATTACTTTACCGTGATATAATTCTAGCCACACTGCTTAAATATAAGCATTTTAGTTAGATTGTATTAAGTGAGGTATTTATATGAAGTCGGTAGATCAAAGACTTGCTAGCGTATTACTTTTTTTATGTAGAAATAGTGGTTATTCACCAGAAACTTTAAAAAGAAAAGATGGTAGATTTCTTCTTTCAGATGATATAGAAGAGATTAAAGAACTTAAGGAAACAGTCAAATATCTTAAAAACTATGCAAAAATACAAGCATTATCGAGAGCAATTGGAGATAGTGGTGCTTTTGCAGAAGAAATTAAAATTGCTAGAGAAAATATTTTAAGACAAATTGAAGAGAAAGAAAATGAGTATAGAAATTTGCCAAGAAAAAAGTCTTTAGCTGTTAAAGAAAGTCATTTATATGGATATGAAGAGCAAATAGCAGATGAAAAGAAAAAAACAGCAACTAAATTTAATGAAGAATTAGACGCTAAGAGAAACCATATAAAAAATGAAATCAAATCATTAAGAGAAAGACTAAAAGAATTAGACTTATTAGAAAAGAATGTAGGTAAGCCAAGTAAAATAATGGAACTATTATTTGAAAAAGAAAGAATGGCTTCAGCTACTGAATATCAAAGATTAATTGATTTATGTGCTAGAGTGATAACGTCTGGTTTTGATGGAAAAGTATTAATTGGTGAAGGAAAACCGTTTACTTACGACAAAGAAACAGATACATATACAATTAATCCTAAGGAAGCAAAAAAGTATATTACCACAGTAAAAAAAGGTAGAGCAATCATTGCTTGCTCAGAATATATAGGAGCAAAGAGAAAAGAAGAAGAAACACGAGAAAGCATTCAAAAAGAGGAAACAGCAGTTGCAGAAAGAACAGAATTGCAAGGTAATTTTGGATCAAAGGAATTTACTTTTATACATGATTCTATTAATAAGATTATTAGTGAATATAATTCTATTTTAGAAATAGAAGAAAGAAAGTCTGATAGGTCTATTGTAAATAAGATTAGAGAACTATTTGGACGTAGACCAAGGTATATTACTACAAGGAAAACACTTAGAGCTAGAAAAGAACTTGAAGAAACAATTCAAGACTTTTTGACAAAAGTAAAATCAGATAAAAAACTTAGAAGTACTTATAGTCAATATGTAGGCTGTAGAGGAACTATAATTGGACAAGAACACTTAACAGGTAACAATCTAGAAATAGCTGCAAGAAATTTATTTAGTGGAATTAGTCGATTTGATCTTCCAAGAGAGCAAATATCTTCTGAAGATGTGAAAATGGCAATAAGTAATAGTATTAGAAAATCAACTAGTAGAATAGCAAAGCTAAATGAAGAAGTTGCACAACAACACGATAGAACAGAATCTTTACATCAAGGGTTGTCTAAGACAGCAATAAAGCTTCTTGAAGAAAATCCAGAAGAGGAGATACTAAGTATTCACGAAAAATATTATAGCAAAAGTGATAGAAGGAAAGCTGCAAATGCAAGACAGACAATATCAAGTAGTGCAGCAATTATGATTTTGGAAAGTTTAGTTTCTGGCAGAAAGATATCTTTCGAAGAACTATGTGGTAATTTTGAACAAGTTCTTGGAAAATCTAGTGTAAATGCTGAGAGAAACGATATGGAACAAGAGCTTGACGATAAAATAGAGAGACTAAAGGCAAGAATTAGAGGTTTATCGATATTATCTCAGCCAAGTCAAGAAGTTGAAAAATAAGGAGTCTTTGATATGGAAGAAAACTGGTTAAATATTTTAATGAATCTTGAACTAATTGAAGATGAATTAGACAGGATGGAAAAAGACCTTGAAGAAGCAAAAAATGCTTAATTGTTAAGTTATTGTTAAAATTATGAATCTCATAGAATAATATGTTAATATTATTCTATGAGATTTTTATTTTACGGAGGATAAGATGGATAATAAAAAACTAGAAGCGGTTAAATATAGAAAGGGATTTATTGCTGCATTAGATCAAAGTGGTGGTTCAACAGCTAAGACCTTAGAAAAGTATGGAATTCCTGAAAGTGAGTATTCAAGCGAGGAAGAAATGTTTGAACTAATTCATGAAATGAGAAAAAGAGTATTCATGAGTGAAAAGTTCACAGGTGAAAAGATACTAGGTGCAATATTATTTTATAAGACAATGATGTCAAAAGTTGGCGACGAGTACACGGCAGACTACCTTTGGAATGAGAAACATATCGTATCATTTTTAAAAGTTGATAAGGGATTAAGCGATGAAGAAAATGACTGCAAATTGATGAAAGACATTCCCGACTTGGATGAACAATTAGAAGAGGCAAGAAAAAAGAATATATTTGGAACAAAAATGAGAAGCGTTATTTATAAAGCAAATGAAAAAGGAATAGAAGATGTTGTTAATCAACAATTTGAATTTGCAAAGAGGATATGTGATGCTGGATTAGTTCCTATTATTGAACCTGAAGTTGATATTAATGCTGAAGATAAAGCTTTGTGTGAAGATATTTTAAAAAATAAGATAGAAGAAAAATTAAAAGAATGGGATGAAAAAGATTTGATAATGTTTAAATTTACCATTCCGACAATCGCTAATAAATATCTTAGTTTATATGATTATCCTTGTGTTGTTAGAATTGTTGCACTTTCAGGTGGATATACAATAGATGTTGCTTGTGATTACTTAGCAGCAAATGAGAGAATGATAGCAAGCTTTTCAAGAGCTCTTTTAGAGGATTTAAATGCTAATCAAACTCAAAAAGAATTTGATAAAAAGTTGGGACATGCAATAGATATTATTTATAATGCTTCAATAACATAAAAAAAGTGTTGCCCTTTATCGGGGCAACACCTTTTTTTAATTCACTGCACCGCAATGATTTGTACGGTCAGTGTAGTATCTTCTACGCTATATGAACCTTTGAAACCGGGAGCCTTTCCCATAATCGCCTTGCAAAGCGGGCAATGGGGATCAACTTCTCCATCAAGGAATCTGGGGCTTGCTGAAACGATCTTAACTACTTCATCGGGGCCATCATTGATAGAAATGGTCACAACAGATCCAATACCCACGATTCCAGGAATTTGTTTAACGTCCACAATAATAGAATGCATCAGAATGCTTCTAAGATAACTAATATCATTTTTGCACGCTTCTTCCTTGTGTTCAAGGGCAATCAGCTCGGGGTTGAGCAAAGTTTCATTATCGACCATCCGATGATCGACATCACTTTTGTCCTTCCGAACTTGGTCAAGTTCACCCTCAAGCCTAGAGATTTCCGCCTCAATCCGGGCTGCGCCTTCAGGATCCAGGTAGTTTGCGTCAGGTATCACCCTAAGCACCTCCTAAGAATTTAGTCATTGGGTATTATACCATGGTCTATTATGGTTGTCAACACTTATGTAAACGCCTTCTCCTTTGGGGACACGACATTCGGGAGAATTTTTTCTCCTTTGGGGACACGACATTCGGGAGAATTTCTTCTCCTTTGGGGACACGACATTCGGGAGAATTTCTTCTCCTTTAGGGACAGGTCACTAAAGAATGCAAGAAATGCTCTAATGACATGTCCCCTTTTTCTCGTTTTTCAACCCTGACCGTCGTGTCCCCAAAAACCAGGTCACCAGGTCTGACCGTCGTGTCCCCAAAAACCTGGTCACCAGGTCTGACTGTCGTGTCCCCAAAAACCTTCTTCAAAAGTTTCACTTTTCTCATTTTAGAAAGTTTGATATCATATAATAAGAATAAAGGAGGAAGATAAAATGAATAATGTTGAATTTTATAAGTGCAATATTTGCGGAAATATAGTTGAAGTAGTTAAAGGGAATGGAGCTACTTTAAAATGCTGTGGAGAATCTATGACTAAACTTGGACCAAATACTGTGGACGCTGCTCAAGAAAAGCACATTCCATATTGTGAAGTAAATGGAGATAAATTAATTGTAAAAGTTGGAAGCGTTGAACATCCGATGACAGAAGAACATTATATTATGTGGATAGCATATGTTGCTAATAATAAAGTAACTAGAGTATGTTATAAGCCAGGAGATAAAATTGAAGAAACATTTGAATACGTTTCTGGAAGTAAGGTTTATGCATACTGTAATTTACATGGCTTATGGATGGCAGATGTTATTTAAATTTTTGTTACGTAACGATTACATTTTGGCGGAATTTCTTGTATAACAAGCCTTTTTATGGCACTATTTAATTAGATATATGGGCGATAGTCCTTAAACATAGGGGGTACTGTTATGTTCGAAGGTGGATATGGAGATAGAAGTGTTGGAAGAGCAAATTATGAAGAACTTCCTTCATATGCGAAAATGATTAGAGAAGATGGAAAAGATCTTGCAAATACAGTTATATCTGTTTATAGAGCTGTTGAAGAATTAAGAATGCATTGGCATGGTAAACGTTATAATGATTTTGCTAGTTATTTCAATAATTTAATACCTGGATTTAGGGAAATTTTAACACTATGTGTTCAAACAATTCCAGTAGCTCTAGAACAAATAGCAAATAATTATGCTGTTGTAGATACAGGTAGTAAGATTTGTGCAGTATCTGATGAAGTTCCTGCTACAATTCCTGAAATTCCACCATGTGGGGAAACTGACTTTAGATTCATGCAAGATGAAATTCAAAATTCAAGATCAACTATTATGGAAAGATTTAATATCCTACTAGACATCATGCAAAAAATATCTACTGAGATTACTGAACTTCCATGGAAGAGTGATGCTTCGGAAATGTTTAGAACGAGATTTGAAGAATTAAAAGGTAGAGTTATTAAAAACATAGAAGAAACAAGAGAAGAATTCGAAAATGCTATATCTCAAGCATCACAAGATGTTAGCGAGGTTGAAGCAAAGAATTCAATGGTTTAGCCATAACTAGTATATTGTTTATCGATTAAGGAAATGGGAGTAGCAAAGCTAGTTTCATTTCCTTAAAATTTATTTACGAAAGATTAAGCATTAGCAAAAGGGGATGAATCGCTTGATTGCAACACTAATTGGTGGAAACTTAATATATAAAGCAATTTTACCAGATGTAGCTGAAGGCGATTATTGGATTACCGACGAATCAGGAAAGCGACTAATTAATATCGTTGGTAACAGTGGTAAGTGGAGCTTTAGAAGTAATAGTGAAGCTCAAGTTGTAAATGCACAAGAAATTATTAACGCTAAAAAAGGTCGTTTTATTGATGACGATGGCACTTATGAGATTCCACTTATAGACTATGATATTTTTTATATAGCACTTAAAGGTATTTCTGACACATACCTTTTATATTGTGCGCCTACAAATGAAGATCTGAAACGATATGAAATATCAAACATATTAAATGGAGTTACTATTGGTAGCGAAAATTCGGACATTGTTTTTAATAGTATATTTGTTTTGGGAAAACATGCAAAGATATTCTTCGAAGGCACAACAGCATATTTTGAATGTTACGATAAGCAGTATGGAGCATATTTAAATGGTCAAAGAATTAATTCGCAAAAATGTCGATTGAATAATGGCGATATCATTTTTATTATGGGGCTTAGGATTGTTCTTATAGGGCAGTATCTATTTGTAAATAATCCTTTGGGGCAAGTAAAAATATCAAATTCTTTGAAATTAAGCAATGTCAATATTCCGAATAAAGAATTTAAAGACGATGATAATGATATAGAGATATATAACGAAAATGATTATTTCTCAAGAAGTCCAAGAATTATTAACAGTATAGGACATGAGAAAGTTAAGATTGAGGCACCTCCTCAATTGCAAAACAAAGAGGGAATGCCACTAATGTTAGTTATTGGTACTTCGCTATCTATGGGAATGGTTACAATAATAACATTAATTTCGACTTTGAGATCAATATCAGCTGGAGAGACGACTTTTGAAAAAGCGCTTCCTCAGCTTGCCATTTCACTTGCATTATTTGTATCTATGCTAATAATTCCAATAGCGAACAAAGCATATGAAAAAAAGAAAAAGAAAGACTATGAAAAGAAACGTCAGACAAGGTATAGAGCATACATTTCAGAAAAAATAGAAGAGATAAACGAAATAAGGCATAAGCAAAGAGATTATTTAATAAACAATTATCTACTTGCAGATCAGTGTCACAAGATTATAAAAACAAAGGATGCAAGATTGTGGGAAAGAAAGAGTGAAGATAAAGACTTTTTAATGGTTAGACTTGGAAGTGGTACGGTTCCAATAGACCTATCTATAGAATATCCTGAAAAAGAATTCTCTATGGAAGATGATGAATTGATGGATATTTTGAACGAAGTCGGCAAGAATGAGGGAGATATTCAGGATGCTCCTATAACAGTGTCACTTTGTGAAAAGAATTTGACAGCACTTATTGTAAAGAACAAGGGAAATATTCTTAGGGATTACGTTCAAAATATAATTATGCAACTAATTACTTTCCATAGTTATGATGATGTTAAACTTGTATTACTTGTTGGTAAAGAAACATCGGAAATGTGGGAAAGTATGAAGGTTTTACCACATCTTTGGGATAATACGAAACAGATTAGATTTTTTGCTGATGACTATGATGACATGAAAGAGTTGTCTCAATATTTAGATGAAGAACTAAAACGTAGAATCGAAAGCTCAAGAGAAAATACAGAGGAGTCATACAAAAACTATAGACCATATTATTTGGTTATTACAGACGATTATAAAATGATAAGGCATCTAAGTTTTGTTTCGAGAATGATAAAGTGCAAAAATAATCTTGGATATAGCCTTTTGTGCATATCTAATAATCTTGTTGATTTGCCAGACGAGTGTAAAACTTTTATCTGCGTTGAAGAAGACGAAGGCTTTATGTTTGAAAGTGATATGGCAAATGAGAGTAAAGTTGATTTTAAGATTATTAAATCAAATATGAGCTATTTTGATAGTGCTTGCAAGGAGATATCATCAATTCCAATCAAGCATTCAATGGCTGACAAGGCAGTGTTAAAAAATACGATAACATTTTTGGAGTTATATGATGTTGGACGTATTGAACAGCTAAATGTACTACAAAGATGGAGAACTAATGACCCTACCAAGTCACTTGCAGTTCCTGTTGGTATAGATAGTGCGGGAATGCCTATTGTGTTAGATATTCATGAAAAAGCACATGGACCTCATGGACTTATTGCTGGTAGTACAGGTTCAGGTAAGAGCGAATTTATAATCACTTATATTTTGTCCCTTACACTTAATTTTCATCCTAATGATGTAGCAATAATACTAATTGATTATAAAGGCGGAGGACTTGCTGGAGCATTCCAAAAAGGTGATGTTAAATTACCACATTTAATTGGAACGATAACCAACATTGATACCGTTGGACTTAGAAGATCACTTGCATCGATTAAGTCGGAACTTAGAAGAAGACAAATAATGTTTAATGATGCAAGAAATAAAACAGATGGTGGAACAATAGATATCTATAAATATCAAAGATTATATCATGATGGAATAATCGATAAACCAATTCCACATTTACTTATTATCTGTGATGAGTTTGCAGAGTTAAAACAGCAACAACCAGATTTCATGGATGAATTAATATCTGTTGCTAGAATAGGACGTAGTTTAGGCGTTCACTTAATTTTGGCTACTCAAAAACCGGCGGGTATTGTAAACGATCAAATCAGAAGTAACAGTAGGTTTGCAATTTGCCTAAAAGTTCAAGATAAATCTGATAGTATGGACGTTATAAAAAGACCAGATGCTGCTGATTTAAAAGAAGTAGGTCAGTTTTATATGCAAGTTGGTAACAACGAATTTTTCACTTTGGGAATTGCGGCATGGTCGGGAGCATTGTATTATCCATCTGACGTCACTAAGAAAAAGCTTGATACTTCAATTAAATTCATCTCTAATATCGGAAAAGTAGTTAAACAAATTGGCACATCACAAAGTGATGGAAAAGATAATAACGGAGATCAACTTACAAATATTGTTAAATACATGGATAGAATTGCTAAGCAGGAAAAAATTAAATTAGATAATCTTTGGGTTGATAGTATTCCGGAAGATATTTATTTAGATGATATAAGAGAAAAATACAATATTAAAGATGAAAAGTTTAGTATTAGGCCTATAATTGGTGAGTTTGATGACCCTGATAATCAAAGACAGGGCCCAGTTGAAATTGATCTTTCTAGAGGCGGAAATGTTGTTGTTTTTGGAAATGCATATAGTGGTAAAGAAACACTTATATCAACACTTGTTTATGATATTATTAGTACTCACAATGCATCTGAAGTAAATGTTTATATTATGGACTTTGGAAGTGAATCACTTAAAGTATTCAGAAATGCACCGCAGGTAGGAGATGTTGTATTTGCTAATGATGATGAAAAGATAGGCCGATTCTTTGAAATTATTTCAAAAGAAATTAGAGAAAGAATTAGTATATTATCTGATTTCGGTGGAGATTATCAGATGTATGTTGGCTCTGGAAATCAATCTATGCCACTAATTGTTATAATTATAAATAATTTCGAATTATTCCAAGAGAATTTTGAAAACAAATATGATGAGACGCTTCAAACGTTTACACGTGAAGGCCTAAAAGTTGGGATAAAGTTTGTTATTACGGCAAGTAATCCATCGGATATGAGATATAGGCTGTCTCAAAACTTTAACAGAAAAATTACTCTTCAGCTTAATAGGGACGAAGACTATTATACAATTTGGGAAGGTATAGGCAAAAAACGACCATCAAAACTATTTGGTAGGGGACTAATTAAATATGATGATGTGTATGAGATGCAAACAGCGAAGATATGCAAAACGGAGTTATTTAATGAAGCCATAAAGTTAAAAATAGATAAACTAAAGCAAACTTGTGATGAATATGCAAAGCATATCCCTAGTTTGCCTGATGTTGTGACAGGTTTTGATATTTCATATGATTTGAATGGTATTTCTAAAGTTCCTATCGGAATTGCAAAGAAAACATTAAATGTTTACTCATATAATTTCACTAGAAATGTATTAAATATTATTACTTCAAAAAGTGCTGAAAGCGTAAAGAACTTTACTAAAGAATTCTTGGATATAGTAAAGGATGTTCCAGATATTGAAATATCTGTGTTTGACATGGAGGGAGCAATATCTTCTAAGAATAAAAATAACTTAAAAGAAGAATATATGTCTTTTGTAGAAGGATTGGGTAAAGAACAAAGATTAAATACAAAGAGATTATGTATTATTGTTGGAATTGATAAATTCTTAGGAAATGTGGATTCTGGTTTGGAGCAAACTCTTGCAAAAGCTGAAGATGCTGGAAATACATACTTTGTTATAGCGGATAGTGCTGTAAAACTAAAAGGTCATGAATATGATCCTTGGTATAAAAAGTTTGTGTCAAAGGATAATGGAATATGGATAGGAAATGGAATGGGTGAGCAATACTTAATTAGCACAGAGTCTTCTTTTGCAGATTTTAGAGTAAACTATGGTAAGAGCTTTGGATATGGTGTACAAAATGGTGTTGCTACACTTATAAAAGTACTTGGTATTAAAGAAGAGGAGGAAGAATTATGAACCAAATCTTAATAAAAGTGTACATACCTAGTCTTGAAAAATCATATGAAGTTTGGGTTCCGCCTCAGAAAAGAATTTATAATCTTATAGTTCTTCTCGTAAAAGCAGTTTCTGAGCTAAATGATAATTCATATAAGCCTAAAAATATGCCAATGCTGTACGATAAGATTTCAAGTAAAGCTTTTGATGTATCTAAAATAGTCGCAAATACGTCGATTAAAAATGGAACAGAACTGATAATGATATGAAATAAACTAAATGGTGGCCTTTTAAAAGGGTCACCATTTGATTTTTAGGTAAAAATATGGTATAATGTCACCTAGTGATATGCTATTCTAGTTGCTGCAATGAAATGCGAAGGTGGGGCTAAAAATCCACTTACAGGGCATAATCGATGAAGTTTTTAGGTAGATGCTTGCGACGCCCAGTCGTGGGTGCTATCTAGGAGTAAAGAGTTAAGGGCGATCCGCAATGGCATGTGGGCGTGGACCCTTTTCTCGCGGAGACGAACGGGTTTAACGTGTAAACCTTTCAAAATAGCTTGAATCCGTTTTGAAAACCTGCAAGGCTTTAATTCATATTTAGGTAGAATTTTAGTACACAGTGTAGCCTTCCTTGAGTGGGGTTGGTGGATTATTTCTTGAAACCAATCTTGCAAAAGAGGATAAACATTTCTATTGATAGCTTGAGGAAATCTCCTAGAGCATTTGCAAAACAAGGTATGCTTGGGATTGAGGTATGGACTAAGTGGTAATTTAGACCTACACTCGGTAACGATGTAGTGCTTTCTTTAAAGGGGAACCGCTGAGATGGCGATATCTTAGCAGAAAGCAGGGAAATCCATCTAAACCTAAGCCATAAAATTGACTAAGCATACTATCACTATTCTTAAATATTTAACAAGTTATGAAGACGGAAAACTTGGTTTTCCGCCTTTTTGGAGGATTATGAGTAAAAAATCTAATAAGAAAGATCATATAAACCAAAGAAAATGGCTTGCCATTATATTTATAAGTACTTTTGCACTTTCAGCGGTTTTTAATATGCTTTCGACAGAATTAGTTGAAAATGTGAATAATATTATTATTTCGGCTATTCTTTTAGTAGTTGTAGTTGCGGTAGGAATTTGTTTTGACCTTATTGGAACTGCCGTTACAGCAGCATCTGATGTCCCTTTCCATGCTATGGCTTCAGACAAGAAAAAAGGGGCAAAAGAGGCCTTATTATTAATAAAAAATGCTGATAGGGTGGCAAATGTGTGTGCTGATGTAATAGGAGATATCTGCGGAGTATTATCAGGAGCTATATCGGCTTTAATTGCTGGAAACGTGGCAAAAATGCTAGGGCAAAAGGATATCACATTAACAACATTATTAGTAACTGCAACGGTTACAGCTCTTACAGTATGGTCAAAAGGACTATTTAAACAGATTGCTATCAAAAATAGTACACGAATAATAAGCTTTGTAGGCAAGGTTATATCTATTTTTCACAAAGCTAAATAAGAAATTTCTCCTTTGGGGACACGACATTCGGGAGAATTTTTTCTCTTTTGGGGACACGACATTCAGGAGAATTTTTTCTCTTTTGGGGACAGGTCATTGAAGCCAGTAAATAATGCTTCAATGACCTGTCCCCAAAAACCTGGTGAGCAGGTATGACCGTCGTGTCCCCAAAAACCTGGTCAGAGGGATGGAGAAAAAGTTCTTGAATTATGTGAACTAATGTGGTATAATTTCATTCGGAAGACCAATAAAAACATTGATAGGAGGGATACCTAATGGCACCCGACGCAAAGGCATTCGACTACACAGTACCTTGTTCCAAAGCACGTGATAGAATCAAGCAAATGGCGCTTAAACTCCACCAAGACCTGGAAGGGACGATTGTTGGTGACGATCCGTACTGCTGGGTGGTTCCCTATGAGAATCAGAAAGAAGCTCGGCGGCGAGTAGATTTTGCGTATGCCACCCTTCGAAAGTTCTCCAATTACTTCAATTCGAGACAACCAATATCACACTTTTTCGGTTTCTTGAATCGTCGGCTCAAGAAGATTGAAGAATTGCTTCGAGAAAAAAACCAGATGGCCGGACAGTTGGCCTTTGACTTCATTCAGCCAATCTCTGAGGCTGAGGTGGAAGCACTAAGGAATGAACGGCGAGAGATCCTCGAAATCAAGACCATGGTTCTCGATTCGAGAAAATATTTCGAAATTGTTCACTAAAAAAAGGTGGCTCCGAAAGGGGCTACTTTTTTTTTTTAGCCTGTAGGCCTTAAGTCTATAAAGAAAATGCTTGCAATATAAGAAATCCTATGCTAATATAGTAAAGGCTTATTTTATATACATAGATTTTAAGCGAGGTGAAAGTAATGAAAGAAGGAATACATCCAAATTATACAGAAGCTACTATTAAATGTGGTTGTGGTAATGTTATGAAAGTTGGTTCTACAAAAGAGTCAATGACAGTTGAAACTTGTTCAAAATGCCATCCATTTTACACTGGTAGCCAAAAATTCCAAGTTGCAAGTTCAAGAGTTGAGAAATTCAAAGCTAAATATGGAATTAAAGATTAATACTAAACGTTACAGGAATATTATTTTTCTGTAACGTTTTTGTTTGCTCTAAAATTGCTTTAAAAAGGTATGATAAACTAAATACTGAATAGTTATGCAAATTTTGAAAGAAGGGCGGACATGAGTAAGTTTCAAAGGATAGATATTAGTCATATTTTGGATACTTCAGTGCTTAGAGAAAAACTTAAGCATTTGCTTGAAAATAAAGAACCGGATGAGAAGTATTCTGCTGAAAAAGAGCGCTCATGTTACGATGCGCTTGAAAGATATATAGAGGCAAAAAAAACAGGAACACCATTTGACTCGACTATTTTAAGAGAAATGAAACTTGAAGAATACCCTGAACTAATGGGAATTGTGATGCAAGACATGCTTAGCCTGCCAACTGTACAAACTGAGAGACTATTACATTCAAGAGATAATCATCTATCAAGTCTTGGAAAAGAAAGCTCTACAATGTGTGGTAGCGCTATTGGAAATCATTGGATTACAATTACAGAAGAAAGAGCATTGCAAAATCATGTCTTTGAGCCAACTATGCAAAACTTAGGACTTGGGACGGCAGGCATAAGTTCAAAAATGCTTGTATCAAAGTTTAGAAATTCTTTTTCACATGGATCCATGTCAGAAGCACAAATTTATTCTGCACTTTCAAGTAGACTAGAACAAGTAATTGAAATTCTTAGACAGTTTGACGAGATTTCGCCAAAAGATAATCCACTTGTAAAAGGCGAAGCGAGCATTTTGAATGCATTCTTGAGAGATGCAAAGAATAATTTGCAAAATGGAAACAAGATTGCACTTTTTCAAAATCCTAGGGTTTTACTTAGTCGACTAAATTTCTTAAATTATATTAACACTACCTATAATGGCAAAAAGAAATATGATGCATCAATTTCTTTTGATAATCCACATCAGCTGATAAGTGCAATGCTTATGAGTGATGTCAGATTCTTAGATTACTTTGATTATGAGTTTTCAGATATTATGACTTCATTAAAATATGTGAATAATCAATTGGACAAAAAAGTATCATATTCAAAGATGGAAGAAATTGTTTTGCATGATCCATTAGTGTTGGATGGCTTTATGGAAAACAACAGCAATTACAAGGAAATGCTTGATAAATATCCGGAACTTAGAAAAGCTATAAGAGAAGGAGAAAAAGCATATACTGCATATATAAATCTTCATCCTGAACAGCAGCAGATGATTGAAAACATGAAAGATGAAGCTAGAACCCAATTTAGAAGGCTTGCACTAAATAGCGAATTTGGAACTATAACACCAGGAGAAAAGAGAAGACTTGATAGACTTTCAAAAGAAACGTTAGAAAGAACTTCTTCTAAAGCAATTGAAGAAGCACAATACACTGTAGTTGATATGACACCTGGAATGCAAAGAGGTAATCCTTCGGGTTCAATCAGTCACTTACCTCCGATTGATAGAATACCTAAAAGAAGAAGTGGAGATAAATATAATCCTCTTACAGACCCAGTTGCAAGAAGCTTTATAACGGACGTTGTAGATGATGATATCATCTACGAAGGAATAATAGGCACAAATGTTGGATTGAAAGCAAAAGGACGAGATAAAGTTTATTATTTTGTATTCAGAGTAGGTGAAAATGGAGAATATAGAGTTTTAGAGCCAATTGGCCAACCACATAATTCAACTTTTATAGTAAAATCTGACCAACAACTTAGCGAATTTGCACAAGTACTTTCTAAAAAGAGAATCTCACTTGATAGGTTTGTAGCAAATGAGGAAGCTATTAGAGTTTATCATGCTACAAAGCGGAACTGAAGGAATTGATTGCCCTAATAGGGTAAGATTAATTGCTGAAGCAATAAAAAGTGCTGAAACGGGTAGAGAACAAAGTACGGAAGAAAAGAATATTCGTGGTTTGCCAAGAAGAATCATGAAAAGAGAACTTTCTAGGAGAGAAATAACACTTAGTCAACTTACTGAAGCAACAACAAAATTAGTAGAAATAGATAAACTTAAAGAAGCAAGAGGATATATAGCTCATATATATAATGCTACAGATGAAATGCAAAGAGGAATTTCACTTAAAAGATTGCAAGAAATACCTAGTCAAGTGGAAACACTTAGAACAATTCAGGATCATGATGATGCTTAAAATGTGATGGGAGGTTTTTAAATGGGAAAAGATGTTTTAGAAATCAAAGACACTATCGCAATGGCAGAGGCATACAGAGTGTATGAACTTTTAAACGACGAGGATAAGGCTAAAATTCCAGAGGACTTTGTTAATAGGCTTCTTTACTATGGAGACTTTAAAACTGTTAAGCCATTTGAATCGATGAAAGTGGTTGAAGATGGCAATATTTCAAAAGAAGGACTTTACTTAGTAATGTATATGTGCACATATAAGTAAAATAGCAGCGCCATTATTTGGCGCTGTTTTTTATATTCGCATGGCACGAACATGATGTGTATAAATCTTAAGTTCGCGTGAAAATGAGTTAGAATGCCTTATAAAGTTTTCAAGCTACAAGGCAATTAGGATTTTTTTTAGGCGCGTTAAGCGGGTTCCTGAAAAAAATCCAATTGCTTGTGCGACTACTTTATTAGGCATTCTATGAAATTGGAGCATTTGAACGACAAGATTTATACATATCATGCTCGTGCCAAATAATGCAAACTTATGTTCACCACAGATTGACTTATTAGCCCTATTTGTATTATAATATTCAATCGATAAAGCTTAAAAATAAGCAAAGAAGGAGAGAGCAATTTGAGTAAAAACTTACTTCATGTCGGTTTAGATATTGGCTCAACGACAATAAAAACCGTCGTGTTTGATGAAGAATTTAATATATTACATTCACTATATAGAAGACACTTTTCTGATGCTAGAGGAACAATGGTATTAGTTTTAAATGAACTAATTGAAAAGTTCCCAAACAGAATGATGACAATAGCACTTACAGGAAGTGGAGCATTAAAGGTAGCGGAGATTTTAAAAGTTCCATTTATTCAAGAAGTTGTTAGCTGTAAAAGAGCAGTAGAAAAGTATATTCCTAAGACTGATGTTGTAATTGAGCTTGGTGGAGAAGATGCTAAGATAATCTATTTTGGAAAATCTATTGAGCAACGTATGAATGGTACATGTGCTGGTGGTACAGGTGCATTTCTAGATCAAATGGCATCACTTTTATCTACAGATACTATGGGACTTAATGAGTATGCAAAAAGCTATAATACTATTTATCCAATAGCTTCTCGTTGTGGTGTTTTTGCAAAGACAGATATTCAGCCACTTCTAAACGAAGGTGCAGCAAAAGAAGATATTTCTGTTTCTATATTTCAAGCAGTTGTTAACCAAACAATTTCAGGTTTGGCGTGTGGTAGACCAATTCGTGGAAATGTAGCATTTCTAGGTGGTCCTTTAAACTACTTGCCAGAACTTAGAAAAAGATTTATAGAAACATTAAAACTTACACCAGAAGAAGTTATTGTCCCAGAAGATGCACACCTTTTAGTTGCAAAAGGTGCAGCCTTAGATTCAATAGATAGTAAGCCAATTTCAACAAAAGAATTAGCAAAGAGAATAAATGACTTAAAAAACTACAAAGAAGATATGTCAGAATCTATCGAAGTCTTATTTAAAGATGAAAAAGAGTACAAGGAATTTAAAGATAGACATGACAAAGATAAAGTTGAAAAAGCAAACTTAGAAGGCTACGTTGGGGATTGTTACTTAGGAATCGATGCAGGTTCTACTACAACAAAAATAGTTTTAATAGATAAAGATTCAAAACTACTATATTCAAAGTATGCAAGTAATGAAGGAAACCCACTTCGTAGCGTAATGAATATGCTTAAAGATTTATACAAGGTTTTACCTAATACTGCCAAATTAAGATATTCAGGTGTTACTGGATATGGAGAAAAACTAATTCAAACAGCACTTAATGTTGATTTAAATGAAATTGAAACAATAGCACACTATACTGCAGCAAAATTCTTTGAACCTAATGTTACTGCCATAGTAGATATCGGCGGACAAGACATGAAATATATAAAGATTAAAGATGGAAGCATAGATAATATCATGCTTAATGAAGCATGCTCATCTGGTTGTGGTTCGTTTATTGAAACGTACGCTAAATCTTTAAATATTTCAATTCAAGATTTTGTAAAAGAAGCTTTAGAGTCAAAAAGACCAGTAGACCTTGGCTCAAGGTGTACTGTATTTATGAACTCTAAAATTAAGCAGGCACAAAAAGAAGGCTTTACTGTTGGAGATATTTCAGCAGGACTTTCATATTCTGTAATTAAAAATGCTATTCAAAAAGTAATGAAAGTTAGAAATACCGAAGTGTTAGGTGACCATATAGTTGTACAAGGCGGAACTTTCTATAACGATGCAGTACTAAGAGCTTTTGAAAAAATAGTTGGTAAGAATGTTATTCGCCCAGATATAGCAGGTCTTATGGGTGCATATGGAATGGCGCTTCTATCTAAAGAACAATTTGAAACAAATCTAGACATGGAATACCATTCTACAATTGCAAGTTCAGATGAAATAGATAATCTTACAATCAAAACTTCACACGCTAGATGTGGAAGATGTGAAAATAATTGTCTACTTACAATTAATATTTTTGAAAACGGAAAAAGATTTATCTCGGGTAACAGATGTGAAAAAGGTAGCGGAGAAGCTACTAAAAATAGTGAGTTACCTAACATGTATAAGTATAAACATGAAAGATTATTTAACTACTATAAACCTTTAGATGAAGATAAAGCACCACGTGGAGTAATTGGTATACCTAGAGTTTTAAATATGTACGAGGACTATCCTTTCTGGTTTACTTTCCTTACAAAGCTCGGGTTTAGAGTAATTATTTCTGAAAAATCTACTCGTAAAACTTATGAAAAAGGAATGGAAAGTATGCCTTCTGAAAGCGTATGCTATCCTGCTAAACTTGCACATGGACATATTGAAGCATTAATTGCAGACGGTATAGAAACAATCTTCTATCCTTGTATTCAATATTCTAGAAAAGAAAATGAAAATGCAGAAAACCACTATAACTGCCCAATAGTTATTTCTTATTCTGAAGTTCTTAGAAACAATGTTGAGAACTTGAAAAAGGTAAAATATATTAATCCATTCTTACCTTTAGACGATTTGAAAAACTTAGTTAAAGTTGTTTTAGAAAACGAGTGCTTTAAAGAATATAACTTTAGTAAAAAAGAAGTAGAAGATGCAGTTAATTCTGCCGAAGAAGAGTATCAAAAGTATAAACAAGATATTAGAGAAAAAGGCAGAGAATATCTAAAATACATCGAAGATAATAATCTAAAAGGAATTGTTCTTGCTGGAAGACCATACCATGTTGACCCAGAAATTAATCACGGAATAGATACTTTAATTACTTCGCTTGGACTATGCGTTCTATCTGAGGATTCTGTTGCAGATATGGGAGAACTTAAAAATCCAATTCGTGTTGTAAATCAGTGGGTATTCCATTCAAGATTATATGCTGCTGCAGATTTTGTAGGTAAGCACGATAACCTAGAAATGATTCAGCTTAACTCATTTGGCTGTGGTGTAGATGCAGTAACAACTGACCAAGTTGAAGAAATCCTAAAGAGCTATAACAACATGTATACACTAATTAAAATTGATGAAGTGAATAACCTAGGTGCAATTAGAATAAGAATTCGTTCACTACTTGCTTCTATGAATAAGAGAATGGCAATTAAAAAGCAAGAAGCAGAAGGTAATTACGAAATCAAAAAAGTTAAGTATACAAAGCAAATGAAAGAAGAAGGGTATACAATCCTTTGCCCACAAATGATTCCAATTCACTTCGAACTTTTAGAAGCCGGAATGAGAGCATGTGGATATAACCTAAAAGTGCTTAAAGACTGCACTGAGCATACAGTTGAAACAGGACTTAAATACGTAAATAATGATGCATGTTATCCATCAATTTTAACTACTGGTCAAATGATTGAAGCGTTAGAAAGTGGAGAATATGATTTAAATAAGACTGCACTTATAATGTCTCAAACGGGTGGTGGTTGTAGAGCAACAAACTACATCGGCTTTATTCGTAAAGCACTTCGTGATGCAGGATATCCTAACATCCCTATTATTTCATTTAACGTAGTAGGACTTGAAAAAACAGATGGATTTAAGATTGATATTAAGCTTGTTGAAACTTTGCTTAAAGGCGTTATCTTTGGTGACCTAATTCAAAAAATAACATTTAGAAATAGAGCCTATGAAATTCACAAAGGTGATACAAAGAAAAAGTACGACAAGTGGATGCAAAAAGGAAAAGAAGTAGTTGCTAACGGAACTTATAAAGAGTTTAAAAAGGCAATTTTCGAAATGGTTCAAGATTTTGAAACAATTAAGGTTGATATGACTCAGAAAAAACCTCGTGTTGGAATTGTTGGTGAAGTTTTAATAAAATATCATCCTTATGGCAATAATCATATTGTTGAAAAACTAGAAGAAGAGGGTGCAGAGGTAATTAACCCAGACTTTATGGGATTTATTAAATTTATTTGCACGCACAAGATTACTAACAATATGCTATTGAATAGGGACAAGAAATTATCTACTATTTTCAAAATTGCAATTAAGCTAATTGGTATTTTGGAAAGACCAGTTAATAAAGCTTTAGCTGAGTCTAAAAAAGGCTATATGCCTACACCAGATATTTGGGAACTTGAAACTAAGGTTAAAGACATCTTGTCTATCGGAAACCAAACTGGTGAAGGATGGTTCTTAACTGCTGAAATGTGTGAATACATAGAACATGGGATTCCAAACATTGTTTGTGTTCAACCATTTGCGTGCCTTCCAAACCACGTAGTAGGTAAGGGTGTAATTAAAACGATTAGAACCAAGTATCCTGAAGCAAATATTAGCCCAATAGACTACGACCCTGGCGCATCAGAGACAAACCAATTTAACAGAATTAAACTCATGATGGCTCAGGCAAAAGATAACCTAAAAAATCAATAAAAGTTTTAAACGATGTGACGTTCTTAATGAGCGTCACTTTTTTGATAATAATTTTTAATCTTACAGTTTTGTTACAATTGCGTATTTATTATAGAAGTAATGTATAATATTTGAGAGTAAAAATATTTTCTCGAAGGAAGCTATTTTATATTTTTTATGTGAGGAGTCTAGATAAATGAAAAAGAATTATTCAAACGGGTACGAATTAAGAAGACATTCAATGCAGAAAACATTAGCTTTAATGTTTTTGTCATTTATTGCTTTGGGAGCTAAAGGATACGCTCTTCCACCTGACGAAAGTTCATACGTTGCTATTCAAGAGGTATCTGTTGATACATATGGAAAAATATATGATTTACAAGTTAATAACTCTTTAGATCCTGATTGGATAAATAAAATTAAAAATGGATTTGTTGCTGAGAATGAATTACCTTTTGGCCAAGCTGGACAAAATATGAATATGGCTTATAAATATGCGCCAAAGCTAGGTTATACTTTTGCGTTTAATTTTAAAACTAAAGGAAGAAAAACAACACAAGTCGGAATTGAAGTGGATAAATTCTATTTTGTAGGAAAATCAGATGATGGTAATCCTACAGAAGTAGATTTATATTTTGGAACGGCAGCTCAAAGGGCAAAAATTGATAATACTAATAATAGACCAATAAATGTGAGATTGGTGGATGCCTATTTAAAGGTAGTTCCTACAGAAATGACGGATTCTATTAGAATCTATCAAGCAGAAGGAAAGGGAGTATATAACTATCAAATCCCAGTTGGGGTTGGTAATTTAAAGAATATGTTACTTCCTCACTCACTAAGACTTACATTTAACAATTTTGCGGAATATATTCAAAAATTAAGATATGGCACAGCAGTGGAAGCTATAGGAAAAGATGCAGGAAGCGTAGATAGAGTTATTGGCTCAGTTGGAAGATGGTACTCAGGATATACTTTACCTGCGTCAACAATTGCCGTTGATTCAGGAGCTGATCCTAGTGTTGCTACAAACATAAAGAGAAATGGGTACATCTTGGTATCTATGAAATTTGTAGGTAAAAATGAAAGCGGAAATGATTATTTGCTTTATGATGGCTTGACAGAAAAAGATATAACTTTGCCAAATGGGAAGCCTGTTAAAGTGTCAGCTGGAACAATTGCAATTTACGAAACAGATTATAGAGCACAAAATGATTCAGACATTGGAGGAACACACTAGTACTTTCAATTTATTATTCATAAGTTAAAACGTTAGAAGAGAAACAAAAGATTGGAGAAAAAAATGAAGAAAATAATAATATTTGGATTAATTGTTTTGACGTTAATGTCTATTATATCTAGTTTTTCATTTGGAAGGTTTGTTGTAGATTCGGATTTTGTTCGTTTTGACGATGAGGCACCACCTAAACCAACAACAACAACAAAACCAACAAAAAAACCAACAGCAAGACCAACAGCAAAACCAACACCAACACCAACCCCAACTCCAACTCCAACTCCAACACCAAAACCGTTTAGTGCATTGATAAATCCTAAAACAGCAAGTTTAAAGGTTGGGGGAACTATAAAATTAACAGGCTCATATACAGGGAATGGAAGCTCTAGTGTGATTGAAACTTTTTCATCATCAGATACGAGTGTTGCTACTGTAACATCATCAGGAACAGTAACAGCTCTTAAGGCTGGTACAACAACGATAACATATACCGCGAGAATCACAGGTACGACAAAAAGAGTAACTGATACATGTGAAGTAACAGTAAGCCAACCTTTTAGTGTTTCTATAAGTTCTTCAAATGAAAGTATAATGGTTGGAGATACTGTAAAATTAACAGGGTCATATGTTGGAAATGGAGGAGCTACGGTATTAGAATCATTTTCAACATCGGATTCATATGTCGCAACAGTAACTAAATCAGGAACCGTGACTGCTAGTCATCCTGGAACAGCCAAAATAACATATACTGCTCAATTATCAGGAACAAGTACCAAGAAAACTGCAACATGCTTAGTTGAAGTATCATCACAGAGAATAACAGTTAATGGTGCTGTATCAACAATGTATGTTGGTGATTCAATAGTATTGTCATCATTATATAAAGGGAAAAATGTGTCATCGGAATGGAGCTGTTCGAGCGATTCAGTATCATTAGGCAGAAGCAAAGGAACAACATGTAATGTAAAAGCTATTAAGAAGGGTAACGCAGTCGTATTTGTATGGTATGGTTCCATGTCAGAAATGGTAAAAATAAATGTTTTAGATGCGGCTGCACGTGACTGTAAACATACAAATACAAGAGAAGTTGGAAGAAAAATTGATAATGCCACTCATGCTGTTTGGAAAGTATGCAAAACATGTGGCGAAACGATATCTTTAGTTAGAAACAATGAAAAACATACATTAATATATGAGCAGGATTATAAGATAACCGGAACTAATCGAGTAATAGAAAGATGCAAAGTTTGCGAATATGAAAAACTGTCAGTTTCTAGGACGTACATAGACAATAGAAGCGCTGTAGGTAATGATTCGGATGGTAAATCTATAGATGATGTGGAATTCTTTAGTGGCAAAAGTGATAAACCACACTCAGATGAGGGTACTATTCAGTTTAATTATGATGAGAAAACGGGTAATAATATAGAAGGTATTGCAACAATTTTACATTTCGGAAATGATTTGACACAAAGCGCTTATGATGATGCAGTGGCTCTATATAGAGATGGTGTTAATGAGGGCAAAACAATAGATGAAATTAATGATGCTCTATCTAATTCTTTTTCTGGAGTAGCATTAATAAATGCTGATATTAAAACGCAAGGCGGAATTCTTTCGGCAGATAGCAACGGGATGGAAGGAAACTTTGCACTTTTAAGTATCGAAACAGATGATTCAAGGTATAATTATTCAACTGACGTTAAAGGCGATCTTGGACATATTACTACAACAGGTAGTGGAACAACGTCAGAATCATATAGTGTATATGGCACTACATTTTATAGATATAAAGACAATTCTATAGTTCCCGAATTACCAGACGATAGTTGGGGATATAATACAACTAAAGAATCACCAAGGTATACAATTACGGCGAATGTATCTAAGTCAACGACTAAATCATTTGTTGTTTTAGGCAAACTAGTAGATAATTACACACGAAGCGCGAGGATGTATGATCCTTCTTGTGAAGGGGATAAAAGCTTAACGACAACTTTTACTTTTAACAAAACAAATAGGTATAAATCAGTTACTTATTTTGTTGAAGAAGTATCAGTTTTAACCACTCCGGTAACAACAATAATAACAACTCCAACATCGACACCTACAGGAACACCAACACCAAAAGCATCATCAACACCAACGCCAACACCAAAAGCATCATCAACACCAACACCAACGCCAACACCAAAAATAACATCAACGCCAACACCAACACCAACGCCAAGAATAACACCGACACCAAAGCCAAAATCAGGACAAGTAAGTATATATGG